>ERZ827490.654-NODE-654-length-52871-cov-62.190510_pt1 | contig 52871 bp, 31 predicted proteins | sample MGYA00519770_ERZ827490 | MGnify/ENA primary metagenome ERZ827490 (study PRJEB31778, sample SAMEA3449324) | human gut metagenome | biome: human gut; feature: human-associated habitat; material: faeces | place: United Kingdom | collected 2010/2012 ...
GAGAGGACGTGTACACGCAATAAGCACGTTGAAGGGCTTAGTTGCGGATTTGAGGCTGTTTTGGTAAATGATTATAGTTTTGCTAGTTCTCTTGTCGATCTGTCTTCTACAGGTCAGTCACGCAGTTCCGTACCCAGTTTGGAGGGCGGCTGCCGACTATCTTTTCTTGCGCGCAAAAGGCGGCTTTCCTGCAGGTATGATCATGGGTCAAGAAACTCTCGCAGCCTCCTGTCCCTCTCCTTATATATATAAGGTCTTTGTCAAAATCAAAATAAGGTCTTCGTCAAAAGTCCTTTTTGTCGGTTTGATTTATGAAATTCAGGCCAACGCGATGGCCCATCCGACCCAAATCTCAAGTTGGCCCCGATGGGCCCTTTGGGCTGGCGAATATGTGTCGTGAGACACGAAAAAACGACTTGGTGCCGCCCAGGCCGCTGGGCGGCACCAAGTGTGAGAGATATTATCCGCAGTGGAAGTGACGCTCCACGAGTGCCTGGAGCTTGCTGTCGTCTCCGGCGATGTCGTCGCGCATCGTGCGATCGTTGAAGGCGCGGAGTTCCTTGAGGATACCGTCGATCATCTTCGGTGAGAAGACGCCATACTCCTCGTAGACGGCTCGCTGCTGCTCCAGGCAGTCGGCCGATGCGGCGCAGCTGTCGGGCAGCGCCTTCATGGCTGCGAGCTTGGCAGCATTCTCCGGGGCGTGGATGTCTCCGTCGGCGAAGGTCTGCTCGGCCACCTCCTCGGCGTTGGGCATCTCGAAGCCATGGCGGCAGGCCACGCAGAGGCCGGCCAGGAGCTGGAAGATGTCGGCAGAACCGTCCGGAGAGCGCATCTCCACGGTCTGCTTGGAGGTGTAGTCGCGCTCCACGTGGGGCTCGTTGGGGTTAGCCTCCATGCACATGTCGCGGCCCGAGGTCCATCCCAGCGGCACGCGCACGAGCACGGAGCGGTTGGACATGCCCCAGCAAATGTTCGTCGGGGCCTCCTGGTGCGGCACGAGGCGCAGCCATGACATCGGGTTCTTGTTGCCGAAGGCGGTGATGCTCTGTGCCAGGTCCATCATGCCTGCGATGGCCTTGCGGGCCTCCACGGAGAGCGTGCGCTCCGGGGTGAGCATCATGTTGCGGCCGTCCTTCATGATTCTCATGTGGATGTGCATGCCGCTGCCGGCTTTGCCGACGATGATTTTCGGCGAGAATGTGATGTTGTAGCCCTCCTGATGGCCGAGGTTGCGGATGATCCACTTGGCCACGAGCAGCTCGTAGGCGCACTCATCTGCTGGCACGGGGAGGAACTCGATCTCGTTCTGCTCATAGCAGAGGCCGTCCTTGGTGAAGTTGCCCACCTCGGAGTGGCCGTACTTGATGCGGCCGCCACACTCGGCGATGAGCTTCATGCAGCGCGTGCGGAAGTCGTTGGCCTTGGCGAAGGGAGCCGTCTCGTGGTAGCCCTTTTGGTCCGTGGCGGGGAAGGAGGGGTCGTTGGCTTTGATGACGTAGTACTCCAGCTCGCCCATGGCCTGGAATTCCATGCCCGTTACTTTGTGGAAGGCCTGCATGGCCTTTCTGAGCGTATGCTCTGGTGCGGAGGCCAGCGGCTGGCCGTCGCGGTCGAAGTAGTCGCAGAGCAGGCAGAGTGTCGGGATCTCCTGGAACGGGTCGATGAAGGCCGTGCGGAAGACCGGCATCACGTAGAGGTCGCTGCTGGCTGCCTCGATGGAGGAGAAGAGCGAGCTGCCGTCCACGCGCTCACCACAGGTGAGGATGGTGTTGAGATAATCGGCGGAGTTGAGCATGAAGTTGAGCGTCTTCAGTCGTCCGTCGCCGCCGGGGTACATCAGATTGACCATGCGGATGTCGAAATCCTGCACGACGCGAATGATATCTTCCTTGGTGAAGTCCTTCGGGGCCTTGCCCAGATGAGCGGCCACGCGGTTAGCCGTAGCCAAAAAATTGTTTGCCATTTGCTTTTAGTTATTTTTTATTTCGGTTTTGTTCTCTTGTCTCGCCGCCTTCCTGCGGCGTCTGCTTGCGCAGCGATCTTCTGCTGCAGGCGTGGACAAAGTTAGGCAATAACTTTGGAATGAGCAAATATTTTTTAGGAAAATAATTGTTTAATGTCTTTTGGGGTCCCGTCCTACGATGGTGTGGAATATTTGCAAACTTGCGTTTTTAACGTTTAACGTTTAACGTTTTTGTTTTAGTAGGGGTTCGTTTTGGGGCCGGTCAAACCGCGCTTGGTAGTGAAAAACGAAAAAGAACCGACAAAAAGATTTGGCGGAAACGTAAAAACTTATTATCTTTGCCCCCATGACAGAGAAGAAGGCAGGGGAGGAAACCCCCAGCGGCGGCTCTCGCAGACCGTCGGCGAAAACCACGAAGCGCGGCGCCAAGGCCAAGAAGGCCGACGTCAAGCGCGACATCAGCCACGACCTCATCCCGATAGCGGAGGAGACGTGGCTCCTGCAGCCCATTGCCGTGACGATGATGCGCCACGACTACAGCCAGGTGCAGGTGCGCATCCTCGTGAGCATCGTCGAGAGCCTGCAGAACATCCTGCAGGGAATGCTCAACGGCGGCACCTCGCGCCAGCTCGACATCTTCCGCAGCGACGAGCTCGACGAGGATGGCCGCATGCCCATCAAGATGCCGTTCAAGGAGTTGGGGGTCAGTCCGAGCCACTACCCGCAGCTGCGCAACTCGCTGAAGATGCTCGCCTCTATCCCTGTGGAAATACCCTACAAGACGCAGGAGGGCCGCAAATATACCAAGGCGACCAACCTCTGCGACGTCTATATCCCCGAGGACAACAGCTACTCGAAGTATGCTATCCTCAAGATCGACCGTACCGTGGCCGAGCGCCTCGTCTCCTTCGACTTCGGCTACCACCGCCTGGGCAAGCAGATTGTCTTCGCGTGTAAGAACCGCTACACGCAGCGCATCTACATGTTCATCGCCTCGTGGCTCGACAAGGGCAAGGCCGTCATCGATCCGCTGGAGTTTCGCAAGATGCTTCGGCTGGAGAAGAACTACAAGAAGTTTCCCGACTTCTGCCGCCGCGTGCTCGACCCCGCCCGTTCGGAGCTCCAGAAGCTTGCCGAGGACGGCTTCTGCGACTGCTGGTTCGACTACGACCGCCTCTACCTCCACGGCCAGCGTGGCGGCGAGCCCGACAAGCTCGTCTTCACCATCCATCGTGCCGGCGGTCCGCTCACGGACCAGCTCGCCGAACTCACCGACGCCCAGCGGCGCTACGTGGGCGACATGCTCGTGCGCCACTTCGCCTTCAATGGCGAGGACGCGGCCCGACTGGCGGCCCGCATCACGCCCGAGACCTACCAGGCGGCCGTGCAGAAACTCATGGACCTGCTGGAGCGCTTCAAGACCATGGCCGTCAAGGACCGTGCGGCCTACACCTACCGTGTCATGGACGAGCTTATCCGCTCCCGCGAGACTGTGGAGGCCGAGGCCGAGGAAGTAGGTGACAAGAAAGAGGAGAAAGAAGACGAGAAAGTTGACGGCAAAGAGGCCGCCAAGCCGAAGGCACGAACGGCCAAGGCAGGGGAAAAGCAAGCAACAGACGAAAAAGTAGAGAAAATTACCAATAATTAACGCGTAATGTCGGCAAAAATCGCTACATTTGCATCCCCAACGGCGTGTGCCTATTAACCGATGTCGAGGTGAGGGCTACGTCCCACGCCGCAACAAAGAAAATGTAAACAGACAGATAGATAACCATAGCAAGCCATGTCAAAGTATAATATTACAGAAAACAAGCAGCAGCGTCCGGCCGCCTATCGTACTACGGTGAGCCCAGAAGTGATGGACGAACTTCAGAGAAAGGTCATCCAGAAGATCGTCGTGGAGAAATGCTACCGCGACAAGAACTACTCCGCCCGTCAGCTGGCGCAGGATCTTGGGACGAACACGCGCTACATCTCCGCCGTGGTCAACAACCGGTTCCACAAGAACTACACCGAACTGGTCAACGGCTACCGCGTGGAGGAAGCCATGTCGCTGATGGTGGACCGCCGCTACCAGAAGACCAACATCGAGGATATCTCCGCCATGGTCGGCTTCAGCAACCGCCAGAGCTTCTACGCGGCCTTCTACCGCTTTGTCGGCAAGACCCCGCGTCAGTATCGCGTGGAGGAACTGGAGAAGCGCGCCATCGACACCACGCCCAAGAAGCGCGGTCGCAAGCCCAAGAACAGACAGGAGGGCAACGCCTAAGCCCACTCATCTCATAGAATCAAGACACATGAATCAACTCATCGTTTCGTCCTATGACGAATTTGCCTCCTACCTTGGCAAGAAGCTCGGCGAGTCCGACTGGCTTCTCGTCGATCAGGACCGCATCAACCTCTTCGCCGACGCCACGCTCGACCACCAGTGGATCCACGTCGATACCGACCGCGCGGCCAAGGAGAGTCCTTATGGGTGCACCATCGCCCACGGTTATCTCACGCTCTCGCTCCTGCCCTATATGTGGGCCCAGGTGCTCGAGGTGCGCAACATTTCTATGCTCGTCAACTATGGCATGGACAAGATGCGCTTCGGCAAGCCTGTCAAGGTAGGCAGTCGCGTGCGCCTCGTGGTCTCGCTCGACAGCATCGAGAACCTGCGTGGCATCTGCAAGGCTGGCGTGAAGTTTAAGATTGAGATTGAAGGCGAGCGCAAACCGGCCCTGGAGGGCATTGCCACCTTCCTCTACTACTTCAAGTAGCGCACGGCCATGGCCCGTCTCGAAATCCCCCGTGGCCCACGCCGCAGGCACCACTTCCTGCGCGACGCGATCCTCGCTTTGGCCTTTGCCGCCACGGCGGCATCCTGTGCGAGCCATCGGGACGTGGGCGGGGCTGGAGCGGGACAGACGTTTCGCGACGACGCGGTGAGGGTGCCACGGGAGTATCATTTCGCCGACCTCAACGGCGAGCAGCTGGAGTCGGCCCGTCGCTTCGGCATCAGCCGTCCCATCAAGAATCGCAAGGAGGCCCGCCGCAAGACACGCCACCTCAAGAAGGTGAGGAGCTGCCAGCTCTACCTTGTCGATCCGCTCACCCACTCCGTGCCCTATCTGACCAAGGGCGCACGGTCGCTTCTGGAGGACTTGGGCGAGGGCTTCCAGTACATCCTCCGCCGTGAGGGCTACCGTCCCCACCGCATCATCGTCACCTCCTTGCTCCGCACGGAGGCCGACGTGACCTCGCTCCGCAGGGTCAATGGCAACGCTGCACGCAACTCCTCCCACCTCTACGCCACCACCTTCGACCTCAGCTACACGCGCTTCAATCGCCTCTCCACGGAGGGCAAGCCCGTGAGCAATGCGGAAATGGCCCGCATTCTCGCCATCCTTATCGACGAGTTTCGCAGCCGTGGCGACTGTGTGGTGATCTTTGAGCAAAACCAGCATTGCTTCCACATCACCGTGAGGCGATAGAGCAGGGGCTTTGCCCCTTTCGCCTTTTCCGTCGTATCCATCACCCCCTTCCGAGGTGATGTTTTTTTATGCCCTTTGCTTTCGCGTGCCTAGGATGCCACGTCCGACCGCCAGACCCATAGCGGACCTCCCTGGAAGCGGACGAGCAGCTTGGTCTTCTCTGTTCCCTCGACCACACCCTTGTCGCCCGGGCGTAGGATGAAGACGGTCCCCGCGTTGAGTTCCTGTATCAGCGACGTGTCGCGCCGCGAGGCCTCGTCAGGCGTAGGCGGGAGCATGTCGAGGCGGGCAGGGTCTACCGTGGCAAAGCAGGGCTGCGTCACCGTGACGGTGCGGCTGGCCATGTCGGTCTGAAATCCCGCCGCGTTGCGGTTGCGAGCCTGCACCGTTGCGTCGCCTTGGTCTATTCGCTCCGTCTCCACCACGCTGGTAGGCTGTGGCTTGGCGTTCGTGTCGGTCGGGATGGGTTGCGAACCGTCGTCGCCCTTGCCGCTCTTCCCGCCCGAGCAGGCGGCGAGCGCGGCGGCCATAGCCAGGGTTATGAGAAGTCTTTGGTTCATTTTCTCCTTATTTAATATATATTAGAAGGAGCTGCCCAGACGATGTACGGGCAGCTCCTCGCTATTCATTCACTATGCTTGTTTCGCACCGTGGACTATTACCAGATGCGTGCACGCTTGTTTGCCGGGATGAAGAGCTTCTGGCCCTTCTTGACGTTGAAGGCCTTGTACCAAGCGTCGATGTGGGGCAGGGCTGCGTTGACGCGCGCGCTGCTCGGGGAGTGAGGATCGGTGGTGATGATCATCTCGATATACTCCGGACGCATGTTGGAAGCCCATACGCGGGCCCAAGAGAGGAAGAAGCGCTGCTCCGGCGTGAAACCGTCCTTCACGCCGAGATCCTGCACCTTGAGCGTATTCTGCAGGGCACGGAAGGCAATGTTGAGACCGCCGTTGTCGCCGATGTTCTCGCCGAGCGTCAGCTGGCCGTTGATCTTGCGGCCCGGCACGGCCTCTACGGTTGAGAAGTAGTCGGCGAGCACCTTGGTGCGGGCGTTGAAGTTGGCCTTGTCCTCTGCCGTCCACCAGTCGTTCTGGTTGCCGTCCTTGTCAAACTGTGCACCCTGGTCGTCGAAACCGTGGCTCATCTCGTGGCCGATCACGCCACCGATAGCACCCAGGTTGGCCGCATCGTCGGCCTTCGGGTCGAAGAAGGGCGGCTGGGGGATGGCTGCCGGGAAGCAGATCTCGTTGGTCGTGGGGTTGTAGTAGGCGTTGATGGTCTGCGGCGTCATCTGCCATTCCATCTTGTCCACGGGCTTGCCCACCTTCTCGCTGAGGACGTCGCAGGTCTCCCAGTCTGAGATGGCCGCCACGTTGTCGTAGAGCGACAGGCTCTCATCGACCTTCATGCCGTCGTAGTTCTTCCACTTGTCGGGGTAGCCGATCTTGATGATGAAGCTGCGGAGCTTGTCCTTGGCCTTCTCCTTGGTCTCCTGGCTCATCCAGGTGCTCTCGTCGATGCGCTGTGCCAGGGCGTCCTGCAGGCAGTGTACGAGGTCCACCATGCGCTCCTTCGACGACTCGGGGAAGTATTTCTCCACATACATCTTGCCCAGGGCCATGCCCATGCAGCCGTTGACCAGGCTGACGGCACGCTTCCAGCGCGGCTTGTCCTGCTGCAGACCCGTCATCGTGCTGGAGAGGCGGAACTGTGCGGCGCGGAAGTCGTCGCTCAGCAGTCCGGAGGCCGACGTGACGACGCGTACCTCCATATACGACTTCAGGTCGTCGAGCGGCGTGTCAGCCAGGATCTTCTCCACTTCATGGATGGGCTCCGGCTGCGACACGTCGATGTATTCGAAGTGGGGGAATCCGCCCAGCAGGAAGGTGTTGCCCCAGTCGATGCCCGGGAACTCGTCGCAGAACTGCGCATAGGTCATCTTGTGGTAGTTGGCCGAGATGTCGCGGAGCTTCACCTGGTCGTAGGCCACGCGGGCCAGTCTTGTCTCGATGGCCATTGTGGCTTCCATCTTCTTCTGTGCCGTGGCCTCGTCGTATCCAGCCAGACGCAGCACCTCGACGATATAGGCGCGGTAGGCCTCGCGCACGCGCTTCGTCTGTGCGTCGTCGTTGAGGTAGTAGTCGCGGGTGCCCAGTCCCATGCCTCCCTGTCCGATGGAGACGATGTTGTTCTTGGCGTCGCGGAGGTCAGCGCCCACGCCTATTCCGAAGAGCATCGAGGCCTGGCCGCGGCGGTCCAGCTCGGCAGCCAGACGTTGGTATTCGGCTACGTTCTTCACGGCAGCCACGCGCTGGAGCACGGGCTGGATGGGCTTCGCGCCCTCACGGTTGCGGCGCACGGAGTCCATGGCCAGTCGGTAGAGTGATCCGATCTTCTGTCCGAGCGATCCCTGCGGCTGCTTGCCGTCGGCATAACCGAGGATCAAGCCCCGCACCTGCTCCTGCGACAGTTCGAAGAGGTCGGTGAACGCGCCGTTGTCGGCGTGCTCAGCGTCCAGCGGATGGCTTTTCATCCAGCCACCAGCAGCATACTCGTAGAAGTCATTGCCTGGCTTCACCTTCAAGTTCATGTTGTTGCGGTCAATACCGGAGGTCAGCTCCTGGGCGCCAGCGCTTATCGTGGCGAGCAGAGCGAGACCCATCATGATTTTTCTCATTCTCATAGGTATGTTCTCTTTTTTGATGTGTTTTGGCTTCAGTCGATTGTTTGGGCTTCATACCCTATGTGCCCTCACGGCCTACCATGGGCCGCCAGTAGCACTATTATCGTGTGCAAAGGTACAAAAAGCGAGCGAGAATGGGGTGATGCTGCAAAGAAAAGTGATAAAAAAAACCTAAACTGATTCACATCAGCTTAGGCCTTCTACTTACTAAAACTAAATTAACCACTAAAAAAACACGTCACAAAGTTACGCATTCCTTCTCGTTACCTCCAAATAAATTTGCTCAAATCTGCCTTTCGTTATGCAAATTTAACCTTTTGTAGAGTAAAATGGGGGGGGTAAAACGTAAAATAAGACATTTTTTGTCATATATAAAACCTGGATAAGGTGTGAGGGGATGGGGTCTTAGAAGCTAAGTGAAGGGCCTCATATTCCGAAAGTTCCAAGAAATTGCTTAGTTCTTTTGCCCATATTTTTGTTTTATGGAACGATTTGTTTAACTTTGCATAAATTATAAACCATCCCTCTTCTCGGCTTCATTGTCGGCAGTGGGGCGTAAGAAGGGAAAGGGTTGCTTTGTGTCCAAATTTACCATTTTGACCACTTGCTTGTCCCTTTAATATGAAGAAATAAAGAAATCAATATATCTATAAAACAACAAATCATGATGACGAACAGACAACTATTGATGGCTGCGCTGCTCGCCGCCTCGTCGCTGGGTGCGACGAGCGCCGTGGCGCAGACTGCAAGTCCGCTGTCCCCAGGACTGCATTTCCTGTCCCAGGGACCTGTGAAGGCTGCTGCCCAGTCCGAGAGCGACGACACCAAGCAGGCCACGGTGCTCATCGACGAAGACTTCTCGGGTCTTACGGCTGGATCCGAAGACCAGCCCGATGGCAAGAAACTGGTCAACGACCTGGGCGACTTCGAGAATCCCTCCCTCCTGCGTCCGTACAGTAGCGAACTCGCCGACCGGCCTTGGGGCGGCGAGGGCCTCTATGCCGCTGGTGGCGCTATTGCCATCAAGGATGGCTGGTTTCTCAACACCCCGGCCGGCAACATGGCGGGCGAGGTGACACTGACGTTCCGTGCCCGTCTCGGAGCCGAGGCCTCGGCCACGGAAGGAGCGAAGGCACTCGACCTGATCTTCCTCTCTCGCAAGGACCTAATCGACTACGAGCGTCGCCACTACGACCTGACCCGTGAATGGCAGACCTTCACCTTCACCTCCGACAAGGGGGCTTTCGAGGCCACGGGCTTTCAGTTTATGGCCAATACCGAGACCACGATCCTCATCGACGATATCCACGTCGAGCGGGTCAGTAAGTCGATAGCCGCTCCCGAGGCCTTCGAGCCGGGCGACGCCACGGAGTATGGCTTCACCGCCGAATGGACGCCCACGCCGACGGCCACGGAGTATCTGCTCTCCGTCTATAGCAAGACCGCGGGCGAGGGCGAGGTGAAGGGCAGTGGCGACTTCTCGCAGGTGCAGGCCGATGCCGACGGCGTGATCGATGCGGCCAATCCTCACTACCCCGAGGGCTGGAACTTCCATTGGACCGACGCTTCCCGTCCGCACATCTCCGATAGTGGACCCGACGGCACGCGGGCCCTCATCCTGCGCGACGCGGGCGACTACATCGACCTGCCGCATTGCGACCAGGGCCTCTCGGCGACCACGTTCTGGATCAAGCAGGAGGCAGACCAGGAGGAAGTGCCATACGGCAGCTACGTCCAGCTCTATGCCGACACCGACTACGGCCTCTACGCCTTTGCTTGGATCGACTTCGCCGAATTGGCCGAAGAGGATCTGCGGGCAGGTCTGACCTACGACCTTTCTCCCGCCATCCAGATGTTTGACAAGGTCTATTCCTTCCGCTTGGAGTATTTCCCCGCCGATGGCGACGAGTCGCGAGTATTGATCTCTGACCTCCGCTATGCCTATCCTGCGCCCCCGACGCTCGACTACCGTCTGCAGGACGAGGTGATCGAGGCGCGTGCGCTGGGTGAAGACGAGGACCACGTCACCTACGCCGTCAGCGGACTCGATCCCGACCGCGACTATTATTATAATGTACGCGCGCGCAACGCAGAGTTCACCTCAGCGGCTTCTGCCGAGGTGGAGGTCTATACCGTCAGCCAGCCCACCGTGCTCGAGGCTGTCGACGTGACCGATTCTTGCTACACGGCCCGCTGGACGAGCCATAAGAAGGTGGATATGTACCGTGTGGAGCAGGTGCATAAGAACACCCTCGCCGAGGACACGCTGGGCTTCGAGATGCTCTATGAGGACTTCTCGCTCGTGAAGTCGGAGTTCAAGGAGAGCGACATTGCCGATGGTTTCATCGAGCATGGCGAATACACGGGTGGCTATCGTGCCATCGACGACCTCACGCACATCGCCGGCTGGAAGGCTTCGAGCCTGCAGTGGGTCGAGGGCTGGCTCGGCGGAATGGCTGCCACGGGCCAGGAAGGCCAGATAGCGGGTGCCATCAGTACGCCCGTCATCGACCTGAGCAACAACGACGGAGAGTGTAACGTCACCGTGCGTGCTTGGGGACAGGAGGACGACTGGCTCGTCATCCAGGGTGCCAGTCCGGCTTGCTATGCCGGCATCCGCTTCCCCGCCGGTGGATTTGTCGAGGAGACGGTCACGCTTCCGTGCTGCTCCAAGAAGGAGTCGCTCACGTTCTATAGCAACAACTACTATCCCTTCCTTATCGACTACATCCGCATCACGCAGGATCTGAAAGCAGGCGAGACCGTGAGCGTCGTCACCGCATCGCTCCATACGCCCGACGCCGAGACCCAGTCGGTGGTGATGAACAACCCCAACTTCGGCGAGGGCCACGAGGTGGCCTACCGCGTGACGGGTCTCCGCTACCGCCATGGCGACCTGAAGGACATTGTCGCCTCCGCACCCTCCGACCTGATGGTGGTTCGTAGTCCGATCACCTGCGTCCGTCCGGTCCTCGGATCAGAGGTCTCGGTCTTGCCCGTAGCAGGTGGTGTTGTCCTCACCGCTCCCTGTGAGGCCGAGGCCACCGTCCTCACCCTGTCTGGTCAGACGGTCCTTACCCGCCTTTGTCCTGCCGGCACGACCCGCGTCGCCCTTCCCGCGGGCATGTACCTCGTCCGTGTGGGATCTGAGACCTCCAAGCTAGTGGTACGCTAAAATCTCATGATAATAAGTGCGGGGCGTTCTTCAGATGTTTCTCTGAAAAACGCCCCGCGTTTTTATTGCGCGTTGTATGTTTGAAATACTATTTGGGTTATGACAAAGTATTCGAAGTCATACATAGATTCCGTCTCTTTGGATTTGTTGGAAGAGTATGGGGTTCATGTTGCTTCTAAGTCTCACGATGTCCACTGGCCGTTCAAACAACTCTTGTAGTTCATCCTTAATGTGGACCATCGTGAAAAGGTCAGGCTTTGATATTTCTACACAAATATCCACATCGCTATCCTCTGTCTGTTCGTTGCGTGCCACAGATCCGAAGATGCCAATTTTCATGATACCGTATACCTCGGCTTTGGCCTTGGCATACTGGCGTAGGAGTGTGATATAATCATGACGAGTTCTCATGTCCTTTCTCTTTCTGCTGCAAATATAGGATTTAAATTGCGAACAGGCAAGTTTTTCATTTGCTTTCTTTGTGCAGCAGTATGGATTATCGTGTGTCTTTGCGAGCTTGCCATGTGCTAAAGAGTGTGGGTGAGGTGGTCTGGAGGGGTGATTTCTGCTGCCGGTAGTTCCATGTCTCGTTGTTCGAGTCATTTGTCGTTGTGCGCTCCGTGGTGATGGTGGTTGTTCGTATTGTGGCAATAGAAACAAGGGGCAAACACGATGAAATGGGCATTTTCGCATGTTTTTAGGGTCTATTTTCGGGAATTAGAGCAACAGCAGACCTTTTTCTGGAGGCCCGATTCAAAATTATATCGTACATTTGCAACAGAAAATCGAAGAGAAATATTATAGGAAACACAGACGAATGAATTAGAAGACTACTTGAATGGGTGGCGAACCGAGGCGCGATGAATCAGTATCGCGCCTCCGCCAGCCCCCGAAAAAGTTCAGTCCGTGTGACCTACCTCAAGATAGTGACCTATACATTATTAAATAAGGGCCGGGCCGACCGTTCCAGCAATCAGGACGAGAAGCCTAAGTTTGTAACCAAGTAACAACAACTATTATGAACAAAAAGCTACGCTTCATGTGGATGCTCCTGCTTACATTCGTCTGTTCGACGATATGGGCAGAGAAGTATGACTACAACAAGAACGATGAGTACTCAAAGGTTTCCTTTGCTGCTACCACCGACGCGAGTGAGACCAATGTGCTGACCAAAGGTGGCATTACGCTCACGCGCTCTAAGGGTACCTGGGAGTCAATAACCCCCGATGGTGCCGTCGCAACATGTTGGGAGTTTGAGCCCGGTACAACCATCACGATTACGGGCTCTGACATCGTGTATATCCCTATGATGTTCACGGGTATTCAGTGGGGAGACCCCGAGCCTTTCACCTACACCGATGTTCCTGGACAGGATTTTATCGGTGGTTTCAAGAACAACTGGAACTGGCAGTCGCAGACCGAAGCGGCCCATCCCAGCGTCACACTTACCATTGAGACCGAGTGCCGAATGAAGACCCTCGAGGTCTATACCACAGGTGCTGGTGGCGTGAGCGTCACTCCGCCGACCATCGACTCTGAGTCTTTCTTCGAAGACCAGACGACCGTGAGCATCACGGCCGAGGAAGGTGCTGACATCTACTATACGACCGACTGGAGTATCCCGACGGACGCTTCTCCCAAATATACGGGTCCGTTCACCATTACCGAGACGACCCGCGTGCAGGCCATCGCCGTCAAGGACGGTGTGAGCAGCACAGTGACCGCAAAGACCATCACGAAGCGCAGCTATACGATGAAGGCCCCGAACATCGACGGTGACAATCCGTTCCTGGATTTCACCTCGGTGACCATCACTTCCGAGGGTTTGACCGACCAGATCTTCTACACGCTTGACGGCACCAACCCCACGCCGGAGTCTATCGAATACACAGGTCCGTTCAACATCACTGAGACGACGACCGTCAAGGCTATGTATGTGCGCAATGGCGCTCCGAGCGAGATCGCCGAGGTAACCTTCACCAAGGCCGACATCAACAAGCCCGCTGCTCCGACGATCACGGGTACCACGCCGTTCACCGACCGCTCTCAGGTCATCATCATGCCCGAGCAGGAGGACGACGAGGTTCGCTACACCACCGACGGCACCACGCCGGGTCTGGATTCTCCGCAGTACACGAAGCCGTTCTCTGTCGTTCAGACCACCGTCGTCAAGGCTATTGGTGTCCGCAACGGCATCAGCAGCGACGTGGCCGAGAAGACCTTTGTCAAGCAGACCGAGGGCGAGACGACCATCGCACAGATCCATGAGGGCAAGCAGAGCCTGACGGGTGCCACCATCCGCCTGACTGACGCACTGGTAGCCTATGGCGAGACCGTCAATGGCGCACTCACCTATATCATCCGCGAGGGCAACAAGGCCATCAACGTGACTTCCAACAACGCCGACGTCAGCTTCAAGATCGGCGCCACACTCAACGGCACCATCAAGGGTGACGTCAACTACAACGGTGGCTTCGTCAACGTGGCCGTCACCGAGGGCGATTTCAGCAGCAACCACGACGGTAGCTACGAGCAGCGCCCCATCACCATCCAGCCTTCTCTGATCGCCGACTATCCTGGCGACCTCGTACGCATCGAGAATCTGACCGCCAGCGTTGCCAACGGTGTCTATAAGGCCGTGGTCAAGGACGGACAGGTCAACTATACTTTCGAGATCACCAATGGTGCCGACTTCGGTCTGAAGCACGGTCAGGAGTATGACATGAACCTCTGGTACTACGCTCCGGGTGCCAATGGCTGCGCCGCCACCACCCGTGTCACCGAGGCACTCATCCACTATGCTGCTCCCGCAGCTCCCACGATCGAGGGCGATGAGTACTTCACCGACTACACCACCATCAAGATGAGCTCTGAGCCGGGCACGACCATCCACTACACGCTCGACGGCAGCAACCCGACCACGCTGTCTCCGCTCTACACCAAGCCGTTCATCATCACCGAGACCACGACGGTCAAGGCCCTCGCCGAGCGCGATGAGCTCGCCAGCGTGATGGTGGAGAAGACCTTCACGAAGCGTCCCGCCGTCGAATGGCAGGAGACGACCATCGAGGAGGCCATCGCAGGCAAGAAGGACATCCCCTACGCCATCCTGAAGCTCAACCGCGCCATCGCTCCCTTCACTGCCAACTACGGCAAGAGCTGGATCATCCGCGACGGCGAGAGCGCTCTCCACTGGACCACGAAGCAGTCGCTTGCCATGAACTATGAGTACTACGGTACGGTTCGCGTGAAGATCGACTACAACAATGGTTTCCTCCAGGCCTACGACATCGAGGGCGAGACCAACATGGACGACATCACTGTGATCAACCACTTCGGTGACTTCGACTATCACTTCACGACTGCCTACTGGGACGAGATCGAGAACGGTGAGCACAAGGGCGACTTCATCATGCTCAAGCGTGTGAAGGTGGTCAAGGAGACGGACGAGGACGGCATCGCATACTTCTACGCCGGTGAGGGCGACAACCGCATCGCGCTCGACAACTCTAAGGGCTTCGCCTACTACTGGAAAGAGGATCCGAAGGAGTACCACGATGTTGGTGGTTGGTACAGAGGCGAGAAAGACATGTTTGTGGCCAAACTGCGCCTCTCAGTAGGTACGCCGGAGATCCAGGGCGACGAGATCTTTGTCAACAGCACCAAGGTGAGCATCGTTCCGGACAATGAGGCCGACGAGATCTACTACACGCTTGACGGTTCCGATCCTGACAAGGACGCCGAGGAGACGCTCTACTACGTCAGCCCGATCACGATCAGCCGGACGACTGTAGTTCGCGCCATCGCTTACCGCTACGACGGAGTGTCTGACATTGCCGAGAAGACGTTCACCAAGACTACCGACGACGGTATCGACGCTGCCACGGTCAATGGTGAGGACGCCAACCTCACGCGCTACAACCTCGCTGGTCAGCGTGTCGGCAAGAACTACAAGGGCATCGTCATCGAGAACGGCCACAAGGTAGTGCGCAAGTAAGTACGAAATCTATCACAGCGTAGCTGCAGCACGGACGCGCCCATTCCGATGATTGCCTAATGATGATGGGCGCGCCCTTCCACACCAACGGGGCGGACCAAGCAGTCCGCCCCAGCGGGAGGGAAGGCAGCACGACGCAAACAATACATCACCCCGAAAGGGGACAAGGCGGGCGGAGACAATCCGCCGCCCGCCTTCCTTCCAAAGAGCTTCTTCCCGATACCAATGGGAGCGGGCTCGTACAAGGAAACATTCACCGATATCTAAACAGATTCTTTTCAACAATTTCGCTATGAGAAAACTTTTCACCTTCATATCACTTTTGGCCGCGGCTCCGCTCTTCGCCCAGACCGTGACCACCCAGAGTGCGCCTGTCCGCGACAACGCCCAGACCGCCGTCTTGCAGCCCGCAGACCAGGGTACGTTCCGCTCAACACCTGCCAACATGCCGCTCAAGGCTGGTGGCCTGCAGGACTACATCCGCTACGAGCAGCCTGCTGGTGTCGATCACAACCGTTTGCTCCGCAATGGCTTCGCCTTCCGCAACACGCAGTCGGGTGTGCAGGCTGACACCTACGAGTATGCCGTGGGCCGCTATGTTGAGGGCGACGACGGTTGCATCTACATCTACGAGCCGTTCAACACCCTTTCCACCCTGTCGTGGCTCAAACTCGACAAGGTTTCGGACGGATACTATGTGGCCCACACGCCGCAGCCGATCTATGAGAACAACGGACAGGTCTATTATGCGTCATGGTACAAGATGGCGCGCCTGGACGAAAGCACCTACGGATGGATTCCCGACTCGGTCAATGGCCAGCCCGACGGCGATATATATTTCACGCTCGAGAACGGCGTCCTCGCCATGGAGGAAGAGGAGCACTTCGAGGATACGCGCTATCCGGCACACATGCTCTGCCTGACCAACGGTCTTGGCGAGTGGGTCGGCTACAGCGACGGTTTCACCCGCATGGAGCCGTTCAACGAGAAGGCGGCTCAGCTGCCCGATGGCGTGAAGCCCCAGGTCTTCTCCCTGGAGACCTCTAAGATGAACTCCGTGACGCAGGAGATCAGCACCGTGCGCCAGATGACGCTCGCTGCAGCCGTGGGCAACGACTTCTATGTCCAGAACCCGGGCGATACCACTTCTTGGATGAAGGGTGAGATCAAGGACGGCAAGGTGGTCTTCCAGCCGCAGTATGCCGGTGCCGACGAGCTTCAGTGCTACCACTTCTGGATGAAGCCGGCCAGCTACTCCATCGTCACCGAGACCTCGGAGTATTCGGGTGTGACGTTCTTCAACCGCTCCTACGAGGAGCAGAGCGAGATGAGCTTCGCCTATGACCCCACCAATATGACGCTGACCAGCGACGAGGGCACTTCCATGCTCCTCAGCGTGCGTCCCAACGAGATTTTCTTCCTCCACAACTATGACGACCCCGTCTATAAGCGTTTCGTGGAGCAGGAGTCAACACCGATTCCTCCCGTCCTCCGCGACTGGTGGGGCTTGGAGGATAATGGCGGATCAGGCCTGGTGCAGTTCGACCTCATCCCGAAGGGAATGCAGAACGAGTCGCTCAACAGCAACAAGCTCTACTACCGTCTGTATCTCAATGACGAGAATACCATCTACACGTTCTCCCCGGTCGTCTATGAGGGTCTGGAGAAGGATATGAAGGAGGTGCCCTACAGTTTCTCTGATGGCTACTACTTCTTCTCCAACAACGACACGAAGGCGTTCTTCTACTACTTCGACGAGCAACAGTATGACCGTCTCGGCCTCCAGAGCGTCTATTACGGCGGTGACGTGGAGCACGGATCCGACATCGTCTGGATCAAGGCTGCCGACATCGTAGGCATCGAGTCGGCAGGTGTCACCGAGAACTGCGAGTCCGCCGAGTACTTCGACCTGCAGGGCCGTCGTCTCAGCCAGCCCGTCAAGGGTGGCGTGACCATCGTCCGCCAGGGTGGCAAGGTGAGCAAGCGCATTATTCGCTAATACGATCCATATATATAAAAGGAACGCGCGTAGAAAGACCAACATGACTTCATAAGCAGATGTTATATAGATAAGTTTGGGACTTGACGCGGGACGGAAGGACAGTGGTCCGCCCGTCCCGCCCATCTCCTTTCTCGTCTTTCCGCAGTCGTTCCACAACTCAGTCAAGAATCAACAATATCTATCGATATGAAAAAGAAATTCATCCCCATAGCCCTTGCCGCACTGTTCGTTCCATCGGCCGTGCTGGCACAGGACACCAAGGGCGTAGTTCGCACTCCGGCAGAGGCGCGCCTCGTCTATCCGCTGCTCTCACAGCAGATGCGTCTGAAGGTTCGCACGCCGCAGCTGCCCAGCGCCTCGCGTTTCATCGCCAAGGCTCCCGAGGTCACCGATCCGCTGAAGGCAGGCAAGGCTGCCCAGTTCTGGTGCAACCTGATCTACAAGGCAGGCTGGAATGAGACCACCTACGGTCCCTATGGCTACTATACGATGACGGCACAGAAGCCTGTCGCTTTCAGCGTCCTTGCCTCTACGGGCGAGACCATCAATGTCGCCACCAACGGTGTGCAGGCCAAGAACGGCCACCTCTACGGCGCATACCTCAATATGCAGTATGTTGATGAGGGTTATGTGTTCCTCTATCTGAGCAACACCGACCTCTCTACGGGCGAGACCAGCAGCTTCGACGCTGGCATGGACTACCTCTACCTCGCCGCCACGGAGACAGCCCAGGCTGCCGACGGCACGGTCTATGGTGTGTTCTACTCTGCCGACGGCAACTCCCTGGAGTGGGGTACGGTCGATTACGAGACTTGCCAGCGCACTACGATTGGTCCGGCCTCCCAGGCTTTCGTCGCCATTGGTATCACGAAGGCAGGCCAGCTCTATGCTATCGGTATGGACGGCAAGCTTTACAAGGTCAACAAATCTACCGGCGAGGAGACGCTCGTGGGTGCCACGGGCCTCACGCTGACCAATCTCATGGGTCAGTACTACGGCCAGTCGGGTGAGATCGACCAGCGTGATGATACCTTCTACTGGTACTGCATCGACAACCAGGCCCAGGGTGGTCTTTACACCGTGGACCTCAATACGGGTAAGGCCACGCTCCTCGATGGAACCCTCGCACAGGTGCAGGGTATGGTGATGGCACAGCCCGAGGCCAACGACGGCGCACCGGAGCGTGCTGACAACTTGGCCGTGGAGGGTGTCACCTGCGACCCGTCGGCCGACGGTGCCACAGCCACCATCTCCTTCACCATTCCTAATACCACCTATGCTGGCGATATCCTCCATGGTGATGTCCGCTACAAGGTGATGAGCAACCGCCCGACGGCTACCTTCACGCCGTCTGCCGAGGGCACCTCACGCCCGGGTCAGGATGTTTCCGTCAAGGTGAAGACCACTGAGAACGAGCTCTATACCTTCAGCGTCGTGCTCAGCAATGCCGATGGCGATTCTCCCAAGGAGAATGTCTCCCACTGGATGGGTTGGGACATTCCGCTCGCACCGACCAATGTCAAGGCTGTCGCTGATGGCTACAAGGCCAAGGTCTCATGGACCGCACCGACGACGACCCTCCATGCTGGTCCGATGGGCGATCTGACCTACGACCTGGAGCGCATCGTCGGACGCGACACTACCGTCGTGGCAACTGGTTTGACCGCTACCAACTACACCGACGACCTCGGTGCTGGTACGCTCCATAGCTATGTCTATTCCGTTCGCGCTGTGGCCAAGGGTATGAGAAGTCAGTCGGCCGACGCCAAAGCAGTCATCATTGGCGACGCCATCGAGCCCAACTGGGAGACGGATTTCTACACGCGCAGTGAGTTTGACATCTTCTCTGCCAACGACGTCAATGGCGACGGTGTGACCTGGGGCTACTTCAATGCTGGTGGCATCCGTATGGTCATTGGCCCGTACAACAACGAGAGTGGCAACGACGACTGGCTCTTCACGCCGCCCGTCCACCTCAAGCCGGGCCGTGTCTATAACGTCAGAATGAAGGCTCGCAACTACCTTGCTCCTGAATATCTCAACACCTTCGAGGTGAAGTATGGCCAGACGGCCTCTCCCGAGGGCATGACCGGTACGCTCATGGAGAGCAACGTGATCGCCAACGATCCCGACCGTGTCTATAACATGGAGATCAACCCGGACAAGGACGGCAACTTCTACATCGGATTCCACGACAATACTGAGAAAGCTGGTAGCGGACGTATCGTCATCGACTTCGTCGGTATCGACAATGGTGCGGCCCTGGATGCCCCCGATTCCGTCTCCAACTTCACTGTGACGCCGGCAGGCTTGGGCAAGCTCTCTGCCGACCTCGCCTTCACTGCGCCGACTAAGGCCATCAATGGTACGCCGCTCTCACGCATCGGCTACTTCGTCATCAAGCGCGACGGCAAGTCGGTGATGTGGATTGGCAATGCCAAGACGGATTTTGGCGAACCAGGCAAGGAATACACCTGGACCGATAAGAGCATCGACAAGTCTGGATGGCACGAGTATGAGGTCATCGCCTACTCCGAGGACGGCAACGAGCCGGGCCGCGTGGCCAGAATGCGCGTCTTCGTCGGCGCCGATGTGGCCAAGACGCCGGTCGTGAATCTCACCGATGCAGTCAATGATATCAAGGCTTCTTGGAACAAGGTCAGCAACGTAGGTGCCAACAACGGCTACGTCGATCCAGACCATGTCTCCGTCTCCATCTACGAGATCCTCGAGACTCCCGATGGCCCGATCCTCGGCGACAGCATGACGACGAGCCAGCCTGGTGCCACGGACGTCCTGGTTGGATGGCATCCTGACAAGTCGGTAGCCGACGACGGTGTCTCACAGGGCCTCTTCCAGGTGGCAGCCCTCACCCGTTCCGATGGTGGCAATGGCGCACTGGAGGCTTCCCGCGCCATCGTGGTAGGAAAGCCCATCAACCAGCCCTACAAGGAGACCTTCGAGGGTGGAGTTGTACAGAACAACTTCGCATGGACGGAGAGCAACGAGCAGCACGCTTCGCGCCGCAACTCTTCTCCCTGGATGATCAGCGGCAAGGCCTCGTCCAACGACGATGGTGGCGGTGTCGTTTGGTCTCCCTACACCATTCCCGATCCCGAGTTCCCCGAGTACTACAATGTGGAGGCCGGCGACGAGACGAGCTTCAACCTCCCGAAGGTGGCACTCAATGGTGTGGACCAGCCGGTGGTGCGCTTCGATCTCTATTCTGAGAATGGCGAGCAGTCTGACCTGACGGTCGTCGTCCAGACACCTGACGGTGTGAACCACGACGTCAAGACGTTCAAGCTCAGCGAGAAGAAGACCTCGGGATGGGAGACCCTCACCGTCGATCTCACGCCTTACACCAACGAGCGCTACATCATCGTGAAGTTCCGTGGTACGGCTCACGCCAACTACACTTACCTCATGCTCGACCAGATCGACATCTACGACGCTTCCGATCCCGAGGCTGGCATTTCTTCTGCCGAGCTCCTCAAGGAGGGCGCACAGGATGTGTGGACGATCGACGGACGTATTGCCCGCCGCAACGCCACCTCGCTGGAGGGACTTCCCAAGGGCGTCTATATGATTGGCGGCCGCAAGGTAGTGGTGAAGTAATTTAAGTTCGAAATAGTTTGATTTAATTGATAACCCATTTGGGTGGGGAACGGAATGGTGCGTGACGCATGATTCCGTTTCCTTTTTTTTTGTCCATCCGATCCATGGACTGGTGGAGTTGTCCCGACAGGGTAGGAGGGTATTACGGCTGAGGACCCCTATATATTGCGGATGAATTCGTCCCACTGGCTGGGACTTCCTTTCTCGTCGAAGACGCGCTCATAGAGACGGCGGCGTGCCGAGTTGATGGTACTCTTGTCGCGACAAAGGATGCGGGCTATCTCCACAGGTTTGAAGTCTGCCTTGACGAGGAGGCACATTTGGAGGTTCATCTCGCTCAGGTGGGGGATGGACCGTAGCACATCGTTCAGTCGGGGAAATTCCTCGTGGATGGTATCGGCCAGATTTTGCCAGTCGTCTGTTGTCAGCGAGGCTGGTGTCGCCCCATTCGTCGCCACACGATGAAACCGCCCATAAACGTCAGAACGCCTGATGTGCCCAAGTTTCTTATCCTCCATTAGGCTCTGGGCGTTCATCTCCCGCAACTGTGCCTCGCGCTCTACCAGTTGTTGTTTCAGCAGCACCCGCTCCTCCTCTGTCCTTCTGAGCGACACCACTACGCGGGCGTATTTCCTCATTTCCGCCCGCTTTCTGCGGTTCCATCGCCTTGTCATCCGTCCGAATCCGACAATAAGGGCTACGAGAAGCAGTGTGACAAAGCCCGTGATCAACTCCTGCCGTGTTTTTTCCTTTCGCAACCGCTGTTCTTCGCCTACAAAGTTATAGCTGTTGGTGTCGTCCATCGTCCGTTCAGTGGCCTTGATGGTCTTTCGTTTTTCCAGGATGCGCTCCATCTGTTGGTAGCACCGCTCCACCATCTGTGTGTTGCCGTTCCGCTCGTAGAGCGCCAATGCCTTGAAGAGATAGCCCTGCGACTGTGTTATGTCATTACCTCGGAGCGCCATATTACCCGCATAGTAGTAGAGGTCGGCCTGTTGTGCCGGCGTGGGGTCCAGGTATTCCAAGTCGATGACGAGTTTGGTGAGTTCGGAGGGGGTGATACGGTAGGCAGGTTGCAGCTGGTAGCGCGTCTTCAATGCGATGAAATGGTAGTATGTGACGGCACCGGGCATACATTTCGTGGTGTCGTAGCGCTCTAGTTCCTGCAGTGCCGCAGCAGGGCGGGTGTCGGCCATTCGCTCAATGCGCACCAACTCCTTGGGAAAGCTCCTCACCTTCGGTTCCCAAAAGAAGTAGAGCAGCAGAAAGGTGATACCGCTGGTGAATAGCCAAATCGTCAGCCGCGCCTTCTCGGTCTGCAGATGATGTAGTAGTCTTGTGATACTTGTCCAATACATGTCTTGAAAGGTGAAGGAAATCCGATGGGGGTCATACTCCGTTGCCGAAGATGGTGTTTATTATTCTACTGATTCGTTCGGGCAGTCCGAGAGGAATGCCAAATGTGTCTTGAAGGAGCAATATGCCTACAAGGCAGAGGCAGGCCACTAAAAGTCGCGTTTTCATCGTCAACTTCCAGCCTTTATTGAATACTGTAACAAGCAGATACCAGCAAAGAGTGAGAAAAGATATTGTGAGGAGAATGGTAATGCCGATGGATAGGCTTAGATGGACGATATACGACATCCTCGGTGATAGTAGTTGGTCTGTATGGAAATAAAACCAGGTGATGGCGGATGCGAAAATGACAAACGTTAGCAGGCCGCGTAAATAAACGAATAGGTCTTTCTTGTTCATGGCAATGTCTTTTGATTTATTCTCAGGGGGTGGGGCAACTACTCTCCGTAGCGTCGATTCGACCGTTTTGGGCTGTAACCCAAAACGGTCATTAGAGGTTAGAATGTCTCCTGTGCGTACTTCGGGCTCTTGCCGTATCGGTTCTCCTCGGGAGCAGAGTCGCTGACAAAGAAGTAGAGCAAGAACAGCGCGCCTAAGATGGGGATGAAGGTGAGGAGGTAGTACCAACCGCTGTGTCCTGAAGGCGGCGTACGGATACCGCAAGACTGGGCAGGAAGACTATCAGCGTATAAAGGCCTGAGAGTGCGCCGATGCCAAATTCGATGTTGATCATATCCAGTTTATAGTCGAGTACGAGGGTTACTATACTGACAATTAAGTTGAGAAGCCAGAACCACCAGTATTCGGATCGGCGCGCGCGACCTTTGAAGGTGACATACTTCTGGAAACATGTCTTGACAGACTCTCCGAAAGACATCATCGGAGTGGGGATCAATTCGTTGTTCATCATTGTTGTAAAAAGGTTGAAAATGAATAATTACTGATTTACATCTGCAAATGTACGATAAAAATCTCATTTTCCCATCATTCCATCGTGTGCATTTGGTGTGCAAATGGTGGAAAGCCTCGATTTGTGGTGCAATGGGTGTTCACTTGGTTTTGTTATTTATCATAATCGCGATTGCAGGGTAAAAATACAAGTCCTCAGACCGAGCTATTTGCATGGGTCAAAAGACGCATTTTTTCACCCCTTTTTAGCATATTAACTTCAGAGGCCGATGAATATAACTTCGTAGGCCTCTGAAGTTATATTCATCAGCTAATGAAGTCAACATACTTTTTTCGGGCAAAAATAGCCGTAAATAGCAAGAGGCAGCAGAGGTAGATGAAATCCTGGATTAAAGTCCGTTTTTCTCCTTTGCCAGGCGCAGGTATTCCGACGGATTCAGACCCGTATGCTTCTTGAAAGTGGTGGCAAAATTAGATCGCGACTTAAACCCGAGGTCCCTTGCAATGCTCTCGATGGTATAGCTTCCATAGCGTTGCGGGTCGTTGAAGCGGCGGCAAGCCTCACGGATGCGGTAGCGTCCGAGCAGCGTGTTGAAGTTGCACTCAAAGGTCTCGTTGATGACCTGCGACACATACTTTTGTCCCGTACTGATGTTTTGCGCCAGTTTTTCGACCGTGAAGTCGGGCTGTATGATGACCTCGGTCTGTTCCATGACCTGCTGCACGAGTTGTGCGATACGGTCTTTGTCCGCATCGGAGAGCGTACTGTGGTGGTATTTGGAAGAAGCCGTAGCCGCATTGTTCTCCTCCACGGCGGGTGCAGAGACTGTCTTTCGCTGTTTTCCCGCCATTTCATCGCTCTTCAGCACCTCCAAGCTTCGGTGGTAGAGAGCGAGGTTGCGGCGGCGCAACTCCCGGTTCTCGCGCATCACGACGAGCAGGATGATGACGAAGAAAAGCGTGGTCAGTACGGCCACGATGAGCCAGATGCGGTGCTGCGTCTGACGCTCTTTCATACCGTCCATCTCCTGGTTGAGCTCGATCACCTTCTCGTTGAGACCCATATTAAATACGTTGGATGGCAGCGAGTATGCCTTCAGCGAATCGTTGATCTGGTAGTATCGGTACATGCTGCGATCGTAGTCGGCCTTGCGCCCCATGTCCTCATAGAAGATGGCGTAGGTCTGATAGACGCTCTGCATGCCGTCGCCAATCTTGTATTTGACATAGAGTTTCTCCGCCTCCGCCACGAGGGCCAGTCCTTGGTCGAAGTGGTGCAAGAGTCGTTGTACCTCCGCGGCCTCCACAAATGCCAATGCGCGGCGGCGGCAGTTGCGCTCCGTGTCGGGCACGATGTCGATGAGCCGGCCGTAGGCCTCGGCAGCCTTCTGAAGCTGTCCCGCTATCTTCAGTCTTGTGCCTTCGTAGAGGGTGATGTTATACTTGTAGTGCTCCGTGTTGCGCTTCGTGTGTGCCTTGCGGTACAGGTCCCACTCCTTCTTCGTGTTGGCAAACTCTCCCACCACGTCGGCGAGCGTCGTCATGTTGGTGAAAGCCATGTCGGCGGTGGGCATGTCCTTCTTCGCCAGGGCCAGGCGCACACCCTTTCGGTAGCAGTCCAGAGCCTTGCTGTAGAGTTTCCACTGTCGTCCCTGTCCTGCCACAAGCTGGTACATGGATCCGAGGTTGAAGTAGAGTGCGGCACTTGTCTCGCCCAGTTCTTTCGAGATGGTGTGTGCGCGGAGCAGGTTTTCGTAAGCTTTGGGATAGTTGAGGTAGGTGAAGCTGTAGATGAAGTAGTTCATGTTCAGTGCCTCCACCACCTCTCTCTTCTCCTCTGCACTCATGTTGGGCGTGTAGCGTCCTTCCACAATGGTGAAGAAGAGCAGTGCCGAGTCGGGCTTGTTCTTCCTGAGGCGGTAGTCCTTACCGATGCGTATCAGCTCCTCGGATGGTCGCGACATATATTTTTGGTAGAAGTCGGAGCGTCCGCCCTTGGCTGCATGCGCCATCTGGGCACCCGCAGCGAGGGTCATAAGTATGACAAAAAGCATCCGTATGGAACGGATACGGTAGTTGATCATTTTTTGAATTTTCATTGATAACAAACTGGGTTGTCCCCCCGTTGGGGGCGAAACGGAGGCCGACGAGTGCGCAAGGCGTGTCCGAAAGACCATGTTTCGGATGCAAAAGTAATATTTTCTGCGCAAAAACCTAACAAAAATAGTAAAAAAATGAACACCGACGATTCTTTTTTTCTTCTAGTTCCTCCTAATCCGCCACATTTTTAGCGGTTATTCTTTGCCGTGGATGGATCGCAACAATCATAGGCGATCCCCCTCAACCCTATCAACGAAGAACAAGTGGTGGCCTACAGTCCCATGCGCTCAAGCACGCGGTTGACGTAGTTTTGTGTTTTGCGGATGCTGTATCCGATGCCACCTTTCCAGATTCGGATGGCGCGCTCGATGGAGTTGGACGGGTTGTGGTGCGACTGGATGATGGCGAACATCTCGCGCGACTTCTCCGCGTTGTAGCGGTCCTTGAGGGTGTAGCGCTTGCTCTCTCCGCGCGCCTTGAGGATGTTGTTGCATTCGCGGACCAGCACCGGCGAGATCTGCAGCAGGCCCACATACTGTCCGTTTACGGCGCGGGCGTTGCCCTTGCTCTCGAAATGGGCGATGGCATCGATGAGCTTGTTCCAGTCAAATCCGTCTCCATCGCCCGCTGTCTCCGTTACCTCGGCGGGTAGTGCTTGCTCCGTCGTGGCAGCATGGCCGAAGGCGGGCAGCGCAATGAGGGTGAGCGTGATGATGACTTGATAGACAATGCTCTCTAATTTGGTCTCTTTTCTGTATTGCTTCATAAAATAAGGTTTTGAAACTTGGCCGAAAACCCGACAAAAGGGGGTGTCCACCATAGCGCGTTTCTATCCAGGAAAACCGCTCCTGCAGCGCCTTCGTTTCATGTTCATGATGCAAAGGTAGTAAAAAATAGGGCTGAAAACCAGTCCGTTAATATTTCTTCACATTCTGCAAAAAACCGCTACCCTACCCCAAAATCGCCCCGAATCCCCCATGTAACGGGAGATTGTGTGCGCAGACGCTCAAACAATCTTTTAGGACAATTTAGGAAAATAACCACCGATTTTCGTCGCACTTTTTCACATAAAATTCCTCTTGCGTCTCATAACCACCTATTCCGACAGCCATTGGATCCTTGCAAACCAGCCTCGGACTATATTCACGAGTTGAGTAGATGTTTTCACGATGGGAAAGCTATTATGCGTTCGTTCACGAAGGAAAGCGCGTGGTTCACGAAAAGCAGAATGGGATGATAGATTTGGCAGTAAGAATTTCTCTATTTTTGCAGTGGGACGGAGTTACTTCCTTACCAAAACGAACATTAACAACTAGGAGATACTACCATCTAGTAGATACTAACAAATAAACAACGTAAACGAAATGGAACACAAAAGCAATATGTGTCTCATCCTCTGTGGTGAGATTTATATGCTCAATCTTGATGACGCTTTGCTGTTTGAGGCTGATGACCACTACACGGAAATACACAATCTGTATGGCAACAAGATCATGGTGCCCTTCTGCCTCGGGGAGATAGAACGGGAGATTCGGACGAGGTTTCCAGACCACAACAATTTGGTCAGGATGGGCCGGAAATACATCATCAATAAGAACCGGGTCTTCCACATGAATGCCCTCAAGCAGACGGTATCGCTCTACGGCTCCAATGGGCAGGTGGTCGTACTCAATGTATCGAAACCAGCGCTCAAAAGCTTGATGCAGGACGCGCGTAGCTCTTATGCGACGCTGCCGTCGGATGACCCCGACGACCCTGACCTCGATCCTGACGAAGGAAAGGAGTGTGGATTTACCCCCCCCCCATCCGTGGATTGAATGGACATTTCCCATAGTGTGAGATGTGGGACACCCTTTGTGGCGTATTTTCATTCACGAAAAAAACACGATGGTTCACGAAAAGGACCATTGCGGTTTCGCATGACTCCATGGATTATGTATAATTTTGTACACGATTGCACTGACAAAAAGTGGTCTATCAACGTCTCTTTACCTTATTATATACACGGGAAGAGCAATAGAAACGGAAATAATTAATTTATACAATTAAATAAGATTATGAGAAAAGATGTACTGATTTCTCTCCTCGCCATTACAGGCGCCCCCGTTGCAGCATTGGCCGACGCCGATGTTGTGATCGACAAGACTGCATGGACGGGAGATGATTTGACCGTATCGGAAGACGGTTCCGTGACCGTCTCCACAGGAAAGGAAGTTTCCATCGAGAAAGAACTGGCTCCTGGCAAGTACATGCTGCAGCGTGCCACGTTTACCGACAATGCCAAGATTGTCGCTGTCTATAAGGGCAAGGAGTATGCCCCCGGCGTCGCTTTTACTATCGATGGTGACGCGCCAGCGAAAGTAAAAATCAAGGTTCGTGCCGTGACCCCAGGCGAATTCAAGTTCTCTGGTGTCAAGTTTACCTTGGTCTTCGACTTCGCCGCTCTGGTGAAGGAACTCAGTGCGCAGCTCGGCGAGATAGTCAGCGGCACCAGCGACTACTTCCGTACCACCGATGCCTGGAAAAAGGGCAAGGACGGAAAGCCCAGCCTGGAGATGCAGGTGGCCGACTATGCCAGCCAGCTCAAGATCATTGAGAAGGGTGATTATGATGTCTATGTGAAGAACCACCTCTGGCAGGGAGAGAATAGCCCCGTTGCTGAGGGCATAGCAGCACTGTCCAAGGTTGTAGAGGAAGCCAACGACAACGAGAACTCCTACAAGAGCGCATGGGATGCCTATACGGATGCAAAAAGTCAGTTTGACGCTTTCTTTTGGACTTGGCGTTATGATACGGATAAGTCCATACAGGAGACCTATCAGGCAGACTACGACAAGATTAAGAAAGATATCGAAGACTTCGGTACGCTGGCGACGCAAAAGTATAACGCTGGTACGGCCAAGGAACTGAAGACGGCTGAGTTTACGGAAAACTTCAACCGGCAGTTTAATACGCTGAAGGCCAATATCGGTATTTCTGGCGACGCCTGGCTCAATATCAGTGCTACGTATCAGGACGGTTTGCGCTCGTTCAACGCCGCTCAGGAGGAGATACACACCCAGATGCCGGACGACGGCAACTATGCCGATTGGAACGCAGAGGCCCTCGACGCTATGCGTAAGGAATGGAAGAAGGTGAGCGATCTGTACAAGACCATCGATGACGACAAGACGAAGGCTTCTGAGCAGGAGGAGAACTTCCGCACGCTGAAGGAAAAACAGGTGGAGGTCATCAATGCCACGAAGGACAAGTATCTTGCCAATCATGTCGATGCCGAGGCCAAGAAGGCTGCCGCCGACCAGCTCCTTGCCGATCTGAAGGACGACTTCCAGTATCTGGAGGAGAGCGACGATGTGAACCAGAAGTATGCCAACCGCGTCAAGGAGATCCGTACCGCTATCAATGCCCTCAGGGCCAAGGTGGACAAGGACTACAAGGCACCCCACAATATCCGCACGGCCAGCTATGATGCCGACCGCGATGCCATCCAGGCCAAGATCAGCAGCTTGCGTAGCGATGCTGGTGCCATCATCCAGAACTACGAGAACTATCAGAAGTTGCTCAAGGCGCTGGGCACAGAGACGGGCTTGCAGAAGATGCTCGACGATGCCAAGGCTGCTGTGGCCAAGATGAAGCCAGCCGCCGAGAAGGATACGTATGATGTGGCTGCCCATTTCCAGAAGACGGCTGCCGGCCTGCAGAAGACCATCGACGAGATTAAGGCCGCCGTAGAGAAGAGCTATCAGGAGAAGACGCTGACCGAGACGGTGCGCGGGGACTTCCAGAGTCAGATAGACGCTGCTGCTATGGCCGTCGTCAAGTATCAGGAAGACGCCAAGGCTGCCATGGCCCGCTACGATGTGGTGAACACCGCCATCAAGGACTACGAGGACGCATTGAAGACGCTGCGTACGACTGTCGGCCCGAAGACGCTCGTCGTTGCCACTCCGGCCACGGAGGTCACGGGCAAGACCTACGGAGAGCGCATCACCAAGCTCCAGACAGAGATCGACCGTGTGGCAGGCAACTTCAGTGCCGCCAAGGAGAAGCTCGATGCCGAGCACCTTGCCGCTTTGCTGGCCGTGCAACTCAAGGAGACCATCCTCACCGACGCCCAGGCCCTCAATGCTGCCTTCCGCGATGACAAGGTCAATTCCGACAAGACTGCCAAGATTGAGGCTGCCAAGGCGATGTATGATGCTGCCAGCGAAATCGTTGACGCCATCAAGGCCGACATCGACAAGTACAAGGGCGTGCCCTATGAGTATTACAATGTGACGTGGACGGAGGACAACCTCGGACTGAAGTATGACGAGTTGCTCCAGGAGCTCAATGATATCGAGGCCAGCACCAACACGCAGAAGGCCAAGATCCAGGCTGTAGCAGCCACCAAGGACGACATCACCGAGGACAACGCAGTAGAGGCTATGTCCTTGTTGAGCGCCATCAAGGGTGACGTTGATGCTATCAACGACGCACTGAGCGAGTTGCTGACGCGCGTGAACGCCCAAAAAGCACATGTCAATGCGGAGAAGCAAGCATATACCGACTTCATCGGAAATCAGTATTATTATTACCCGAAGGGTGCTGAGCTGGTCAGCCGCACGCTGACGGAGGCAAAGAACGCATTTGTTATCCCCGGCGAGAGCATCGACCCACAGATCCAGGCTACGACCACCAAGCTCGAAGCACTGAAGGCGGAGGCTGCTACGGCGCGCGCCAAGGAGATCCTCCAGGAATCATGCAAGGATAGCTATGATGCCGAGGGCCATGTCGTCAAGGGCATCACCAGTCGTCTCAACGACTTGCAGCTGGAGGCCAATGCGCTCAAGGCGATGGCCACCGACTCCACGGCCAACTATGATGCCTACCAGGAGCTGAAGCGCAACATTGCCGAGCAGGGTATAATGATTTGGTGCGGGTATGATTATTATGGCAGAGATAAAATGGACTACTGTTATGGTTTCGCCAATGCTTTCAATGCGGCCTGGAAGTATGTCAACCGATTTACGGATGGTACCAACGCAGCCTATTACCTCGGCCTGCTCTCCTATCCCGACGGCGTGCACTTCAAGGAGCGCGAGGCTATAAGGCAGGCCATCGAGGATGCCTACAAGGCAGGTAAGGCCTGGACAGGAACTTTAAAGTATAATAGCTACACATATAAGTATGAGCCGGTGCTCAATACGGGGATTGTCAGACGCATGACGGATCTTTCCAACGTGCTCCAGATGCTTCCCAAGCAGGCTTATAACGACCACAGCAACTACATAACCCAGGTGGATGAACTCAATAAGAGACAGGCACTTTGGGATGAGGTGAACGGTTTGTTCAACGCTTCCGATCTCCGTCCTGAGACGCTGAAGCCCTATCTCAGTCAGCTCGGCGATCTCCTGAAGCGCATCAAGGAGCAGAAGGCGCTGGTGGAGAAGTACTATGCCGAGGGTCTGACCACCACCAACAACTCGATGGTCAGCGAGGCTTACCGTTCCATCAAGCTCGAACTCGACGGCTTGAAGGCCTTCATCGAGGGCAATAGCGACTACAACGCTGTCATCGCTGGAGACAACCTCACCCGTTACAATACCTTCTGTGCCAAGGTGCAGGAGACGGAGAACAAGTATGGTGAGGGTACGGCCCAGATTGCTGGCTACCAGAATATTTCTACGGAGGAGCTCAAGGAACTGGTCAATGTGGAGAGCATCATCGCTGCCCAGGAGAACATTTATAAGTATGCCGCCCTCATCAAGAACTTGAAGGACGCTGCTGCTGCCACCTACGCGAAGGCCACGTCGCCCGCTCTTTGGGATATCGACGAAGCCAACGCTGCGAAAGCCATGGAGTACACGGCTCAGATCGAGGCTTACAAGAAGGAGCTCGACTTGGCAGTCAATACGGCCGTGAGAGCCAGGCTGGAGGAGATGCTGGCCAACCTCAACGACAACCAGCTCGCTCCTGCCAAGGAGAAGGTGGCTTCCTACGACAAGAACGTGCGCGACAACGCCTTTGCGAACGTGCAGGAGTTCTACGACAGAGTCAGTGCCGACGACTACAAGAAGTCGCAGTTGCTCGTGAGCAACCTCGATGACGACTGGAGCTTCTTTGGCATGGTGCCCAACCTGCTCGTCGCCGACCTGGAGCAGGCTGCACAGAACGAGTGGAAGGCCCTCTACGAGGGTGTCTATGTAGGTGTGGACGGTACGCTGACAGAGGGCGACGACCGCTACGCTGGTGCCAAGGCCGACAACGAGAAGTGGCTTGCCGCCCTGGAAGGCTTCGCCTATGAGGGAAAGGATGACGATCTCAAGTCTTACAAGGACCGCGTTGCCAAATACCTCACTCCGGCCACGGAATTGGCTGCCAAGGCTGCCGACGGCACGTTCACGGGCAAGATCGCTGACCTGCAGCGCTATATCAATGCGTTCTACGCAGAGGCTGGTGCTGTCTATACCAGCGCCAAGGGCAAGGCCGACGCATACGATGCCAATATCAAGAATTTCGACCAGCTGACCATCGACTACAATACCGTCACGGAGCGCATCAAGGCTGCGCAGGACTATTATGGTGCATTCAATGTGGCAAGCAGCCGCATTGAGGCCAATATCGCCTCGACGTTTGACCAGGTCAAGCGTTGGCAGGCTGACCTCACACGCCAGAACGCTTCGCAGGAGATGAGCAAGCGCATCTATGGCCTGACTATCGGCGAGGACCAGCAGTGGTACGACTGCCACAGCATCAAGATCCTCAGCATCGATGGTATCTACAACGCGGCCAACCTGGCCGAGATTGATGCGATCAAGGCCGACATCGTTGCCATCGAGACCCAGAAGCGCGAGGCTTTGGACAACCTCACGGGAACAGCGGCTGACGAGGTCAAGGCATACTATGACGAGCACTGCAAGAACCTCGCCAAGGAACTTGACGATCTGCTCAAGGAGTTTGCCGAAAACGCTACCCCGGCAGAGGCGAAGAAAGACGCTGGCTTGCTGGCATTGGAGAAGAAGGTGGCGCAGGCTCGCATGGGTCTCATCAAGCTCGTGAATGCCGAACTGATCGATGGTGTAGCCAGCAGCTTGGGTACACTGGTTTCGCAGGCTGAGTTGTCCTACAGTAATGTCAACATGACCTACGACCAAGTATATGCGCCCGTGAAGGTGGAGTACAAGTCTGCATTGGACGCTTGCCGCGAGGAACTCGACGGCGTGAAGAACCTCATCACCTCTTATGGCGACGAGATCGTGACCTACAAGACAAAGGTTATCCACCTCCTCAATGTGTTGATAGACCGCATGGGTGCTACCCGCATGGATATCATCGAGGCCAACAAACCCTATGTTGCCCACGCCAAGGCAATGAAGGACCTTCAGGACGCCTATGACGCTCTGGTGGCTGAGCAGACCAGAGTGAAGGAGCTGATAGCGTCTTACCAGCATAGCTCCACAGTGCTTGAAGAGTCATCTTATAAACAGGTAGGGAATGAGGTGTTCGTGTTTGAGCGCGGCAAGTCCTACATGGAGAACTACGAGAAGCTGTTCTTCAATGTGGCCAGTGAGAAGGCCGAGGAGGTCAGCGGCGTCCTTGAGCAGGCTGCCAAGACGCTGGAGGAAGGCCCTGTGTCGGCCATTCTGACCGACAGCCAGGTGGAGTCGTACAAGGACGGTAGCCTTAAAGATGCCTATGCAAAGCTTGAAACGGTAGAGGTGTTAGGAGCTTGGTATGAGACAAAGCAAGTGTATCAGTTCAATGTTCTCAGCGCTCTCTACGACATGGACAAGTCGTTCAATAAGTCTGGAACGAAGATCTATGACGAGGACGGTGCGCTGCGCGAACAGTTTGATAACTTGAAGCTCGCTCGGCAAAACTTCGACAATTATCTCGCTTTCGGCGAGATGGGCCAAATTGACCTTATCCTTCCCACGAAGGACATCAACGGAAATGCATGGCTGAATCCTGATGGTAGCGTAGCTGCGGTAAAGCCGATCAATTATCCGAAGGACGAGGAGTATGGCGTGAAGTTGGTCGCTGCTACGTCTGAGTCTTTGGTCGAGTCGATGAATGCTCTCAGAACTTCCATCGAGGAGAATACGTATGTGCTCGGCGACGTTACCGAGGACGGCGTTGTCCTGACCGACGACTACCTCGCCGTGCTCAACGCTTTGCTCGATCCGGAGACCCTGGAGGGTGGCAAGGTGTTTGCCGCAGCCGACGTCAACCGCGACGGCAAGATCTCCATCGCTGACGTGACCCTCATTGCAGCCAAGGTGACCAATGGTCTCTGGCCGTCGCTGGGTGGCACTCTGAACGCTCCGATGGTGGGATCCGAAAACCTCACCGTCTCGGCAGAAGACAACAACGGCGTACAGCGCATCGCCATCAATCTCGAAAACCGCAAGGACTATGTGGCTTGCCAGATGGACATCATCCTGCCCGCAGGCATGACGGTGGTGGGTGAGAGCGTAGGCAACCGTGCCAACGGCCACGCACTCTACTCCAAGGACATCGACGGCGTACACCGCGTGGTCATCTCCACGATAGAGAACAACAGCTTCACCAATGGTTCCGCCATCCTCTACCTCGACGTGCAGGGCGGCAGCATCGACAAGGTGGCGCTCGACAAGGTTATCTTTGCCGAGGCCAATGGCCGTGAGACGACGATCACGGGCAGTGATGCGACCGGCATCAGCGGCATGGAGGCCGAGGGCAGCCTGAAGCAGAAGATCTATACTGTGGGCGGTCAGTTGCTGGATAAGGTGAAGCAGGGCATCAACATTGTCCGCAACGCCAACGGCAAGACCCAGAAGGTTACTGGTAAATAATCATATACATCGGTAATTTTTTCTCAATTACGAGGGCGTGGTTGCCACGTATGTGACAGCCGCGCCTATTTTTGACAATAACAACGACAACATACATCTTCTAAACGTAAATAGTTATGTTTAAGATTACAACAAGTTTCAAAAGAATGGCCTTGATGATGGTCTTGGCCATAAGCGGGACGCTCTCTGTCCTTGCTGGCAACCGACTTGTGCTCAACGACGGTGGTCCCATTGCTATCAAGCCGGGCGAGACGAAAGAGATCACTGTGAACCTCGTCAATGACGAGGTGATCTATGCGATGCAGTTCGATATGGACTTCACTTCCCCGCAGGTCGAGATTGTACCGGGTAGCTTCAAAATCAACGAGGAGCGCATAGACCGTGAATGCTTCATTGCTACGATGATCCAGCAGCCTGATGCGAAGTGGCGCATTGCCCTCCTTACCAAGGACTTCACGCCTATAGAGGGATCTGAGGGTGCGCTGGGTACGTTCAAAATTCGTGCTACGTCCAACTTCTCTTCTGCTGATAATGCACAGATTTTGTTCTCCACTTGCAGTGGAGGCGACCGCCAGGGCAAGAAGGTGCTTATCGACTGCCCCAACTATCAGGCTATCACGCCGATGGTGGGAAGTCTTTGCACGGGCGAGCAGGCGTTCTCTATCAAGCCTGGCGGTACCCACAAGGTGGACGTTGTGCTGAAGAACGATATTTATTTCTGTGGCCTTCAGGCCGACATCACGCTGCCTGAGGGATTGCATATCGAGAAGAAGAGCAACGGGAAAATGAATTTCCAGTATAGTGAGCGCTTGTCAAGCAATTTCGCCATCTCTTCCGGAGAGAAGAATGGCATCGTGCGCGTCGCACTCTCTTCTTTGCCTATCGACAAGATCCAGCCTTACAAGGATGGCGACGGCGTGATCTTCTCGTTCAATGTCGTGGCCGACCCGGACTTTGCGACAAACGAGACCTCAGCCATCGTGTTTTCCAATGTACTCGCTGCCAATGAGACGACGGAGTACTCACTCGACATCACGGACGCTCATGTCACAGTGACGAGTCTCAAAGCCATCAACGAGGCTGCTTATGCGCGCCTTACCGAGGAAGTGGCTGCCCTGCAGAAGGCCCTCGACGACGCCAAGGCTAAGGTTGCCGAGGACTGCCCGGATGTGGCCGAGAACTTTGCAGAGACGGTGAAGACCATTCAGGCTCAGATCGATGCCATCCAGTCAGACCTTGATGCCAAGAACGCCGACTGTGCGCTCACGGAGACTTCTACGCTGGACGCCGAGGCCGTGAAGGGTGTCAATGAGGCCATCGCCAAATATTTGGAGGAAGCTGCTGCCGCCCAGGCAGAGCATCTGAAGAAACAGGCTAACGAGGCGGCCTATGTGCGTTTGACCGAGGAGGTCGCTACCGTGCAGGCTCATTTTGACGAGGTGAAGGCCACCATCGAGAAGGACTACGCCAATGTAGCCGCACAGTTTGTTGATACTGAGGCCGCTATCCAGGGTGATATCGACCAGAAGAAGGCAGAGCTGCAGGCTCAGTATGAGGCCGTGGAGCTCGACGAGAATAGCACCATCGACCTGGAGGCCATCAAGGCAGCTGTCGAGCAGCTTCTCGCCAATGCGAAGCTCGGCAATGCGAAGCTCGTAGCCAATGAGGCTGCCTATGTGCGCCTGAGCGACGAGATTGCCGCCGTACAGACTCGCCTCGACGAGGTGAAGGCCACCATCGAGAAGGACTATGTCAATGTAGCCGCACAGTTTGCTGATGCCGAGGCCGCTATCCAGGGCGATATCGACCAGAAGAAGGATGAGCTGAAGGCTCAGTATGAGGCCGTGGAGCTTGACGAGAATAGCACCATCGACTTGGAGGCCATCAAGGCAGCTATCGAGCAGCTTCTCGCTGATGCAAAGGTCGCCGATGCGAAGCTCGTAGCCAATGAGGCTGCCTATGTGCGCCTGAGCGACGAGATTGCCGCTGTACAGACTCGCCTCGACGAGGTGAAGGCCACTATCGAGAAGGACTACGCCATCGTAGCCGCACAGTTTGTCGGTGTGGAGTCCAGTATCCAGTATGACATCAACAAGAAGAAGAATGAGCTGAAGGCTCTGTATGAGGCCGTGGAACTCGACGAGAATAGCACCATCGACCTGGAGACCATCAAGACTGCTATCGAGCAGCTGCTCGCTGATGCCAAGGCTGCGGCAGAGGCTAACAGCATCGGTTCCATCCAGAGGCTGATGAGCGAGGGCGCAACGTTCTATACGCTCGGCGGCCAGAAGGTCGAGGCTCCTTGCAAGGGCAACATATATATGATCCGTCATGCTGACGGAAGTGTCAAGAAAGTATATATCAAGTAATCAATGCTTGTTAAGGCTGGTTCTAATAATTAGTTCGGGGACTTTCGAAACCATTGAGGGTAAAAGGTCTATCGGTCTGATTTTAGAGCCAGCCTTATGGTAAAAGAGTTTACCATACTATCAATTCCAGTTGAACCGGAGAAGTCAGTTCTCGATGTTTTGGAAGGTCTTTGGAAGTCAAAGCGCAGTCGGCGAAGTGGGTGAAATGGACAGCGCATGCGTCGTTGCCTGTCGTTTGGATTCCTGTATTATCAAAAGACTTGCCCTGTCCCCAACAGGGCTACGATCGGTTTCTCATCATTCTGACTTCAAGGAAACAACCTTGGAAGTATAACTTCGTTTGGGGTTTTTACGCTTACTGAGGTTTGTGAAAATCTCGTAAGCTGTTTCCCTTTATGAAATTCATTCCATCGGTGGGATGACGAATGTCGGCTGTGAAGTCGGGTTCGTCTCCCACCGTTTTGCATCCCCTCCCCCTTGCTCACGACCCAAACTGATAGCTTCACGAACAAAAGCCTTAGAAAAAACCATCTACGAAATAAAAAAGAGGATTTACGAAAAAGACCCTTTAAACTGCTGATATTCAAGACAAAACCGTAGTAAACAAAATCGCATCACTAAATCTAAACAAACTTTTTTTGATTTTTTTCTCAAAACAGGGGTTACTTTCCCCCTTTTCTCCTCATTAATATATGAAACACGATTAGTTGCCGTAGCGGAACGGCACACCCGCAGCGACTGCGGGCTCTACTTACTGGACACAATATATATATATATATATATATATGTATGTATCAAATTTATCGGGGCACCCATCGTGGTGCCCCGCTTTGTGTTTTTACCATCTAATTAACCCGTTTCCATTCGATTTTTGAATCAAGAATTTGCAAGTAAAGAAAGTAAATCCGTATGCGGCTATCAGTTTTTTAGAATGCGATGGCTGGTGTGTAGATGAAAGTCAGCAGGAATATGGGGTGGTAAGAATCAGAGTGAGATGGCGTGGGAGTGGTGTGTAACTTGTTGATATACAAAAGTAAATCGGAAAGGAAACAAGCAGAAATCATCTTATCGAAAATGCTTATAGCTGCATTTGTGCTTTTTAAATGCCGATGATCTGCGGCTTTCGCCATTGTCTATACCTTTGCAATCGAAAATCGCGGATGCCACTTCAGACAGGTGTGGCGTTGCGGCAAGGCAGAGAAAATTAATCAAAATAAGAAAGTACAAATGGAAATACTTGAAAAGTTGTTTTACGGATTCCCCGAGTTGTGGGGAGGAGGCGTGGCCCACTCAGTGATGATTCTGGCCCTGGTGATCACGCTCGGCCTGTGCTTGGGCAAGGTTCGGGTGCGCGGAGTATCGCTCGGGCTGGCCTGGGTGTTGTTTATCGGTCTGCTGATGGGCAACCTTCCCATCACCATCGACGAGCATCTGCTCCACTTCCTCAAGGAGTTTGGCTTGATACTCTTCGTCTATTCCATCGGCCTTGAGGTGGGCCCGGGCTTCTTCTCCTCCTTCCGTGGAGGTGGCAAGAGTCTCAATATCCTCAGTATTGTAGTTGTGGCATTGAGTATTGTGACAACCCTCGTGGTCTATTCCTTCTCTGGCACATCCGCTACGACCCTCGTCGGCATCCTCTCGGGTGCCGTGACCAATACCCCGGGACTGGGTGCGGCACAGCAGGCGTTCAGCGATCTGCGCCACATTGACGCCCCATCCATCGCCACAGGCTATGCCATCGCCTACCCTGTGGGTGTGCTGGGTGTGATCCTCTCATTTGTCATCCTCCGCTATGCCCTGCGCATCGACAGACACCATGAGGAGGACGCTGCCAAAATGGGCGCAGGCCACTTGAAGGAAATGACACTCCACACGTTCTCTGTGCGCCTGACCAACAAAATGGTGGCTGGCGACACGGTGCGCCAGATCCACGAAGTGCTGAAACGCGACTTCATGATCTCGCGTATCATCCACAGCGACGGCAGTGGCAAGGGTGAAGTGGTCAACGGGGCGACGGTAGTCAACGAGGGCGACCTGCTCCAGGTGGTGGCCCATCCTACGGCCGTGGAGGCCATCGTGGCCCTTGTCGGCGAAAAGGTAGAGGTGGCGCCCGAGACCTTTGGCAAGGATCTGATCACGCGTCGCATCCTTGTGACGAAGCCGGGTGTCAACGGCAAGAGCATCGGCCAGATGGGTATCCGCACGAGCCTTGGCACGAATATCACGCGAGTGAACCGCAACGGTGTGGACCTCATCGCTACCCCGCATCTGAAACTGCAGCTTGGTGATCGTGTGACGGTGGTGGGTACGGAGCTTGCTATTGCCCATACGGAGAAACTCCTTGGCAACCAAATGAAGCGGCTCAACGCGCCCAACCTCATCCCTATTTTCCTTGGTATCATGCTCGGTTGTATCGTGGCCAACATCCCCTTCTTCCTTCCGGGTATCAATGAGAGCCTGCGACTGGGACTCACCGGCGGCCCGCTGGTGGTGGCCATCCTCATCGGTTTCTTCGGCCCGAAATATAACCTCGTGACCTATAATACGATCTCGGCCAACTTGATGTTGCGCGAGGTGGGTATCTGCATCTTCCTGGCCTGTGTTGGACTGGGCACGGGAGCGCCCTTTGTACAAACCCTTGCCACGGGTGAGGGCGCGCAGTGGATTGCCTATGGTGCCGCCATCACGATGGTGCCTATTCTGGTTGGTGGTTTGATAGGCCGCTATGTCTTCCACATCAACTACTACACGATGCTCGGTGTGCTTGCTGGTGCCCATACCAATCCGGCAGCCTTGGCCTACGTTCGCGAGCAGACCTCTGCTGACGCGCCCGCCGTGGGCTACGCCACGGTCTATCCTTTCGCTATGTTCCTGCGCATCGTCACGATTCAGATACTGATCTTTGTATTCGGATAAACGAATGAGAAACGTCAAAACAGAGAACCCTTCAGTGCGCCCCTCGGCAGTAGAAGAGCCGAGGCGGCGGCGCGGAGTGGCCGAAACGGAACTCTGCCACAAGCTCGACCTGCTGCTACGCACAGGAAGCCTGCTCATGGAGAGTGCGGCCGACACCTCGCGCATCCTGCGGACGATGAAGCGCGCGATGGCCTTCCTGGGACTGGACGAGCGCTACATACACCTCTATGTCAACTGGAACGTGCTCATGGTCAACTACAGCGATGAGCTCCACTCGTTTACGAAGTTTCAGCGCTGCGAGCGTCACGGCATCAGTCTGGCCACCATCGCCAAGGTGAGCCGCCTCACCTGGACGGCCATCCGCGAGGACTTCTCGCTCGTGCAGTATGAGAAGGCCCTCGACGACATCCACGATGCGCCACGTGGCTTCACCCCCTGGCAGGTGGCGATAGGTGGCGGCTTTGCCTGCGGTGGCTTCTGCATCCAGTTTGGCTGCGACTGGACCGCATTCTTTTATTGCTCCCTGGCGGCCATCCTGGGTTTCCGCCTGCGGATGTTTCTCCCCACGATGGGTTGCAACAACTACGTCGCCATCGGCATCTCGGCCTTCGTGGCCACGCTGCTGGCTTGGGCGACAGCACTCCTTTCTACTGATCCAGCGATGATGGCGGGCATGCCGTCGTGGATGATCTCCACTACGCCATGGCACCCACTGATGGCGTGCGCGCTATTCATCGTACCTGGCGTGCCACTCATCAACTTTGTGAGCGACATGCTCGACGGCTATATCGAGACCGGATTCATCCGTGCCGTCAATACGTTGCTCATGGTGCTGGCCATGGCCTTCGGCATCGCCTTTGCCATCAAGGTCTGCGGCATCGACAATTTTGCCAAGACGCTCACCATGACGCCCCATCATGAGTATTGGGAGTATGCCATTGCTGCCGCCGTGTCGGCCATGGGATTCTCCACCATCTTCAACATCCCGCGGCGATTGCTGCCCGTCGTGGCCGTGGGTGGTATCATCGCCGTGTGTGTGCGCAACTTTATCAACCTTGGTCCGAGCAATGGCAACCTCGGCCTGGACATGGGACTGACCATCGGGTCGCTGGCGGGAGCCACGGCGGTAAGCATCGCTGTCATCAAGGCGCGCCACTGGTTTCATGTGCCCCATCAGTGTATCACCATCCCGAGTGTCATCCCGATGATTCCGGGTGTGCTGATGTATCGCGCCCTCTTCGCTTTCATCGAGATGCACGGTGTCGTCGGTGAAGTCACGGTGGGTATGAACAATGCCATCAAAGCTTCGCTGGCCATCATCTGCATCGCCCTCGGCGTGGCTGTGCCCAATCTCTTTTTCCGCCGTTTCATCGAGGATACACGCAAGCGGAAGTTGCTCGCCATGCTCGTGGAACGGAAAAAGCGCAACGGAGAGTTTGTCACGCCCCATGCCGTAGGAGTGAGACAGGGTGCACACAGAAGGACAAGAAAGGAGAAAAATCATGCCCGCGATACGCACGAATAGAAACTCTTGTAGTATCTTTGCAAACGGATTTAGACCGATAAGAATGGAAATCAGACAATTGAAATATTTTCTCCAGGTGGCCGAAACGCTCAATTTCTCCAAGGCGTCGCGGAAGCTCTACGTCACGCAGAGTACCCTATCGCAGCAGATTTCCCATCTGGAGCAGGAGATAGGAATGCCGCTCTTTGAGCGCAATTCCCACGAGGTGTATCTCACGGAGGCGGGAAAAGAACTGTTGCCCTACGCCCAAAAGACGGTCAATGCGGCCGGGGCTTGTGCGGACCACATGAACGACCTGCGCGAGATGCTGGCTGGAGAACTCAACATCGGAGTGACATTCTCCTTCAGCAACATCATGGCCGAGACGCTCATCGCGTTCATCCATGCCTACCCCCACGTCAGGCTCAACATCGTCTATCGTTCCATGCAGGAACTGATGGACGGACTGAAAAAGCGTGAACTGGACCTTGTGCTGGCCTTCAAGCCGCTCAAGCGGGACAAGGTGATAGACAGCAGGGCGATTTTTAGCAATCGTCTGGCAGCCATCGTCAATGATCACCACCCGCTGGCAAGGCAGCAGAGCGTCACCCTCGCTGACCTTGAACGCTATGATCTCATTCTGCCCTACAAGGGCTTGCAGGCGCGCAACGCCTTCGAGCACCTGCTGGAGGGGCGTGACAACAACTTCAAAATCATGGTGGAGGTCAACAATGTCAATATCATCTTTGACTTGCTGAGCCGCAGTTCGCTTGTCTCCATCCTCTCGGAATCCACCACGCTCACCCAGCCAGGTATGAAGGCTATCCCTATCGATGCGGAGGGCAACGAGATGGACGGCTGTGTGCACCTGCTGCGCGACTCCTATATGAAGTCGTCGGCCCAGGAGTTTATCCGCATGCTCAGTCAATCGACAGCCCTGCTGGCCAACCTCGCCTTCAAAGATATACTGAGGTAGGCTACCGCAGAAGATGAAGATGCTGTCCATAGCTTCTGCCTTCACGGTCGCCAGCCATTCCTCACACAAGCTTTTTTGTGTTTGATTAGTGTTTTGCAGCATCCCGATGGGGATGCAAAAAGCCACATTCCAACGGGTTTCTCCCTTGCGAATGTGGCTTTGTCTATCGTATAAAGTCTCCACTACCCTGCTATGTGCAACGGTGTGTGGCCTCTTTGCGGACGTTGAAGCGCTTGGTCTTAAAACGTAGCGTGGCGCAGCGGCGTGGTGTATTGGTACGGAAGCCATGCCAACGAGGGAACGTCGCGGAGGAAGAGGAGGGAGGCGTGCTTGCCACGCTCCACACTGCCATACTCCGCGGACAAGCCCATGGCGGCGGCGGAGTTGAGGGTGATGGCGTTGAAAGCCTCTTCGGGCGTGAGACGCATCTTCGTGCAGGCCAGGGACCAGACAAACTTCATATCGCCCGACGGCGTGGAGCCTGGGTTGTAGTCGGAGGCGAGAGCGATGGGCAGGCCAGCGTCGATGAAGCCACGGGCCGGGGCAAACCGCATATTAAGGAAGAAGGACGTACCCGGTAGACCAGTGGGCATGGTGACGGCACCACGGAACTGCTCTATGCCCTCCTCGGGGAGTGCCTCCAAGTGGTCGGCAGAGAGTGCACCATGAGCGATGGCAACACGGGATCCACCCGAGAAGGCCAGCTCGTCGGCATGAATCTTACCCTTCATGCCATATTTCTCGCCAGCCTCGAGGATGCGGTCGGTCTCCTCTGGCGTGAAGAAACCCTCGTCGCAGAACACGTCCACAAAGTCGGCCAGTCCCTCGGCAGCCACACGGGGCATCATCTCGTTGATGACGAGATCGACATATTCTGACTGGCGTCCCTTGTAGGCTCGGCCGACGGCATGGGCACCGAGGAAGGTGGTCACGATGCGGAGTGGCGAATGGGCCTTTACGCGCTGGGCGACACGCAGGATCTTCAACTCATCCTCGGTCGTCAGTCCGTAGCCAGACTTGATTTCCACGCATCCTGTGCCTTTCTGCCAGATTTCCTCGGCACGGCGCATGGTCTGCTCGAAAAGGTCCTCCTCGCTCGTCTCGTGGAGACGGTCGGCAGAATTGAGGATGCCACCGCCGCGGGCGGCAATCTCAGCGTAGGACAATCCCTGGAGTTTGTCTTCAAACTCCTGCTCACGGCTGCCTGCCCAGACCAGGTGGGTATGGCTGTCGCAGAAGCGCGGCATGACGAAGGCGCCCTTAGTGTCGATGACCTTTGCGCCCTGCGTCAGCTCCGCAGGCACGCTTCCTGTGCCGAAATCCAAGATTTTGTCGTCCTCGACGGCGAGCCATGCGTCCGTCATCGTCTCTACGCGGGCCATCTCCTGTCCCGCCTTGCGCAGCTCTCCGTGGGTGATACCACAGAGTTGGGCGATGTTGGTGTATATCGTTCTCATTGTCTTCGTATAATATAAATAATGATGATACCAATAAAAAAAGTGCGGGGGAGAGCAAGCGCGCCCGTCATGGACACCCTTGCCGTCCCCCGCACGGATCTTACTTTTTTATCGTTTTAGTTTCTCTATCGATCATGAGGCCGCGCCTAACGATCGATGGGGATAAAACGTTTAGAATTGATTCTTGGCGATGAAGTCGATGCTCTTGGCGATGAGCGGGTACATCACGCGGTCGATCTCGATGAACGGGACGATCTTGCGGTACTCTGCGTGCAACTTCTCTACCGCGGGCGAGGACTTCAGCGGACGGCGGAAGTCGAGGGCCTGTGCGGCGTTGAAGAGCTCCAAGGCAAGGACGCGCTCCGTGTTCTCGGCCACACGATAGAGTTTCGTGGCGGCGTTGGCACCCATGGAGACGTGGTCCTCCTGACCCTGGCAGGTGGGGATGCTATCGGCAGAGTTGGGCATGCAGAGCATCTTGCTCTGGCTGACGATCGAGGCGGCAGCATACTGGGTGATCATGAATCCGCTGTTCACACCCGGCTTGGCAACGAGCATGGAGGGAAGACCGCGCTGCTCGTCACCCAGCTTGTAGATGCGGCGCTCGGAGATGCTGCCCAACTCGTTGAGGGCGATGGCCAGGAAATCCATCGGAAGGGCGATGGGCTCACCGTGGAAGTTGCCGGCAGAGATGATCATATCCTCCTCGGGCACCACGGTGGGGTTGTCGGTGGCGGAGTTCATCTCGGTCGTGCAGACCTCCTCTACATAGTGGAGTGTATCCTTGAACGCACCATGCACCTGCGGGATGCAGCGGAAGGAGTAGGGATCCTGCACATGGGTCTTGTGCTGTTTGATCAGCTCAGAACCCTGGAGCAACTCGTAGATATGGTCTGCCGTCTCCATCTGGCCACGATGGGGGCGAACGGCGTGTACGGGATGGAGGAACGGCTCGATTCTGCCGTCGAAGGCATCGAGGGACATCGTGGCGATGAGGTCGGCCCACTTCGACAGATCCTGTGCCTTCAGGACGCTCCAGGCGAAGAAGGCGAGCATGTTCTGCGTACCGTTGAGCAGGGCGAGACCCTCCTTGGAGGCGAGGTGGATGGGCTTCCATCCCATCTTCTCGTTGAGCTCCTCACCCGTGATGATCTTGCCCTCATACTCTACATGGCCGAGGCCGACGAGCGGCAGACAGAGGTGAGCCAGCGGCACGAGGTCGCCAGAGGCACCCACGCTACCCTGCTGATAGACAACGGGGCACACGCCGTGGTTGAAGAACTCGATGAGACGCTCCACGGTGTCGAGCTTGATGCCGCTGTAGCCGTAGGAGAGCGACTGGATCTTGAAGAAGATCATCAGACGGACCACATCCGTCGGCACGCGGTCGCCCTCGCCACAGGCGTGGCTCATCATGAGGTTGATCTGCAACTGGGACAGCTTGTCCTCATCGATGCTCACCTTGCAGAGGGAGCCGAAACCTGTCGTCACACCGTAGATGGGTGCCTCGGCGGTGGCAATCTTCTTGTCCAAATACTCACGGCAGCGGATGATGCGTGCCTTGGCGTCGTCGGAGAGACGCAGCTCATAGCCCTCGCGGATGATGGCGCGGACGGTATCGAGCGTCAGATGTTCTGCGCTGATATAATGGATTTTACGTTCCATTGCTTCTTTTCTTTCTTAAAGTGTTGTCAGGCCCGTGAAGGCCCGATGAGTTGATGTTTTGATTTTATCGTTGCTTGAAAACATATCGCGCAACAGGTTGTCTGGGAGCCTGTTGCGGCCCCCAGACAATATGTTAGAACGCAGCGTCGATGATGTTGTCGTCGACGAGGTTCGGCATGGTCATGCGGAAGTCGGGCGTGCGGTCCATCTCACGCTGGATGGCATCCATGGAGCCCTTGTTGCGGGCCCATGCACGGCGGGAGATACCGTTGTTGACATCCCAGAAGAGCATCTCGCGGATGTTGCGGCTGCTCTCCTCGGAGCCATCGACTACCATACCGAAGCCACCGTTGATGACCTCGCCCCAGCCTACACCACCGCCGTTGTGGATGCTCACCCACGTGGCGCCACGGAAGGAGTCGCCGATGACGTTCTGTACGGCCATGTCGGCGCAGAACTGAGAACCATCGTAGATATTGGAGGTCTCGCGGAAGGGAGAGTCGGTACCGGAGACATCGTGGTGGTCACGACCCAGGACGACGGGTGCCTTGAGGCGGCCATCCTTGACGGCCTCGTTGAAGGCCAGCGCGATGCGGGTACGGCCCTCACAGTCGGCATAGAGGATGCGGGCCTGTGAACCGACGACGAGGTGGTTGGGACCTGCCTCGCGGATCCAGTGGATGTTGTCGTCGAGCTGATGCTGGATGTCGGGGGTGGCATGGCTGCGCTCGTCCATCATGATCTCCTCGGCAATCTTGTCGGTCAGTGCCAGGTCGGCGGGATCGCAAGAGGTGCAGACCCAGCGGAACGGACCGAAGCCGTAGTCGAAGAACATCGGACCCATGATATCCTGGACGTAGGACGGATAGCGGAAGCCGTGACCGTCGGCAGCCATGATGTCGGCACCGGCGCGTGAGCTCTGCAGGAGGAAGGCGTTGCCATAGTCGAAGAAGTACATGCCACGGGCGGTCAGCTTGTTGATGGCAGCCACCTGGCGGCGCAGAGACTCCTCGACACGGGCCTTGAACTCCTTCGGATCCTCGGCCATCATGCGCTTGCTCTCCTCCAGGGTGAGACCCACGGGATAGTAGCCACCGGCCCACGGATTGTGGAGAGAGGTCTGGTCGGAACCGAGATTGACCTCGATATCCTCCTCGGCCAAGCGCTCCCAGAGATCGACGACATTGCCGACGTAGGCCATTGACTTCACCGTCTTGGTGCTCACAGCCTCGCGGATGGCGGGAATCAACTCGTCGAGCGAGGTGTGGAGCTCATCGACCCAACCCTGCTCGTGACGCTTCTCGGCAGCGAGCGGATTGATGTCGGCCACGACGCTGACCACCTTGGCGATGTTGCCAGCCTTGGGCTGAGCACCGCTCATGCCACCGAGGCCAGAGGAGACGAAGAGGGGGATGGGGTTCTTGGCACCACGGGCGGGATCGTGCATCACACGACGGGCGGCATTGAGGACCGTGATCGTCGTGCCGTGGACGATGCCCTGCGGGCCGATATACATATAGGAACCAGCCGTCATCTGTCCGTACTGGCTCACGCCGAGGGCGTTCATGCGCTCCCAGTCGTCGGGCTTGGAGTAGTTGGGGATGACCATACCGTTGGTGACGACCACTCTCGGTGCGCGCTTGTGTGACGGGAAGAGACCGAAGGGATGGCCAGAGTACATCACGAGGGTCTGCTCGTCGGTCATCTCGGAGAGGTACTTCATCGTCAGACGATACTGTGCCCAGTTCTGGAAGATGGCGCCATTGCCTCCATAGATGATCAACTCGTGCGGGTGCTGTGCCACGCGCGGGTCGAGGTTGTTCTGGATCATCAGCATGATGGCTGCGGCTTGCTCCGAACGATGGGGATAGTCGGAGATGTTGCGGGCCTTCATCTCATAGGTGGGACGGTAGCGGTACATATAGATACGACCGTACTGGCGCAGCTCCTCGGCGAACTCGGGGGCGAGCTGTGCGTGAAGCTCCTTCGGGAAATAGCGGAGCGCGTTGCGCAGAGCGAGCTTCTTCTCCTCTGGGGTGAGGATATCCTTACGCTTGGGCGCATGGTTGATGGTGGTGTCGTAGGGCTGCAATGCCGGCAGCTCAGCGGGAATGCCGGCACGGATGTCGGCCTGAAATTCTGCTAAGGTCATTATTTTGTTACTTTTTGTTCAATGGTGAAAGCCCTTTGGCGTCTTTCGGCCAAAGGGCTTCGGTATGGTGTCTTATCCCTCGATCTTCGTATCGACGATGGCGAGGATCTCCTTCTCCTGCTGCTGTGCGTTCTCGGCCATCTCCTTGGCCTCGGCCAAGATGGCGTCGGCAGTGGCACGGTCCTTGAGAGAAGCAGCGTTGATGCGGACGTTGAGCCATGCGCCAAGCACTGCCGAGCGGGCGGCGAGTGCGCCTACTCCTGCGTCGCTGACAGAGGCGGGGTTGCCCTCCTGTGCCATGGCGCGGCAGATGTCGAAGGCGGCATAGGCGGTCTTCATCGTCTCCAGAGGCACCTTCGTGGCATAGAGCGTGGCGTCCTGGATGGCCTGGCTGCGGGCAGCCTTCTCCTCCTCGGTGCCCTTGGGCAGGCCGAAGGCATCCATGATGCGGTTGAAGGCCTCGGTGTCCTCATCGACGAGGTGCAGGGCGTGGCGGACGATATCCTGACCACGGTCTGCCCACTGAGAGAACTCCTCCCAACGCTCGTCCCATCCACGCTTGTGGGCGGAGAGGTTGGCCACCATCGTGCCCAGGGCAGCTCCGAGCGCACCCATGTAGGCGGCGATCGTGCCACCACCCGGTGCTGGACTCTCGCGGGAAGTCTCGTTGGCAAACTCGCTCACCGTGAGATCGACGAGCTTCGCCGTCTTGTTCTCGTCCTCCAGGAGATACTCGATGACCTTCTCTCTCGGGTTGAAGGGCTTGAGGTCCTCCAGACCCATGGAGTGGATGGCGATCTTGATGATGTCCTCCTCGGGGATACCGGTGGAACGCTGCTGCTTGTGCAGGAAATACTCACCAGCCTCGATGAGCACGCGCTTCGGAATGAGACCGACAATCTCCGTACCCGTCACGCGGACGCCACGCTCGGCGGCGGCACGGCAGACCTCGTCGAAGGCCTTGTGGAGCGGGGTGACATTGATGTTGGTCATGTTCATCGAGACCTGTGCGATGCCATACTCGTCGATGAACCATCCGATGGCCTTTGTGGCCTTCAGCGTGCCCGGCTGCATGATGGGTGATCCATTCTCGTAGCGGAGGATCTTGCCCGTGAGGCTACCACCCTCGCGCATGGGGCGTCCCTTCTCGCGCACGTCGAACGCGATGGCGTTGGCGCGGCGGGTGGAGGTGGTGTTGAGGTTATAGTTGACGGCAATCAAGAAGTCGCGTGCGCCGACAGCGGTGCAGCCCGTGCGTGCCACCTTTTCGTCGAAGGGACGGTTGCCCAGATCGGGACCATCCTCCGTGCCGAGACGCTCGGCGAGCTTCTCATATTCACCACGGCGGCAGACGGCAAGGTTCTTGCGCTCCTCGGTCTGTGCGGCGGCCTCGTAGAGGTAGCAAGGAATCTCCAACTCGTTGGCGAAACGCTCACCCAACTTGAGGGCCAACTCGGCACACTCCTCCAGCGTGATGCCGGCTACAGGTACGAGCGGGCACACGTCGGTGGCACCGAAGCGGGGGTGTGCGCCATGGTGCTGGCGCATATCGATGAGCTGGCCAGCCTTCTTGACTGCACGGAAAGCAGCCTCACAGACGTCCTCGGGCGAGCCGACAAACGTCACCACGGTGCGGTTGGTGGCCTCACCCGGATCGACATCGAGGAGCTTGACGCCCTTGACAGACTCGACCTCGCGGGTAATCTGGTTAATCACGTCCATGTTGCGGCCCTCGGAAAAGTTGGGGACACACTCTACAATTCTTACATCTTTCATGTTCGTCTTGTTTCAGGAGATTGTTTAAAATATGCGACAAAATTACAGTTTTCTTCCGAAACGACCAAATAAATGAGGGAGAAATGTTGGGGACAAGGCAGCAGGGTGCCGTGACGGGGCGGCAAAGGGACTAAAATGGCGGTGGAAATGATGGAAAATGGGAGGAAAATCGCGACGGAAAAGACGGGACAAAAGAAAGGAATCGCTGGCGAAAGGATGCGCCCGCCAACGGCCTGTGGGGGCTGATGGCGGGCGCAGCTATGGGGAATCATGCCAGGTCGCCGGCTGGGCGAACTGTAGCTGACTATCAGAAGGTGACGTTCATACCGAGGTTCAGACTGGCATTGGAACTGAGGGGGATAAACTCCTTGCTCGTCTTGCCGAGGATGTGGTCCATGCCGATGAAGAAGTTGAAGCCCTTCGGATGGGCGTTGATGACCCATCCCATGCTGGCCGTGAAGCTATTGACCGAGAAGCTTATGCCGCCATCGAGCCATGACAGCGGGGCTACGTTGGCACTCAGACGCGCGTCGGTCCAGCTATACTTGCCATTGATGCGGGTGGAACTGAGGAAGCCGAACTTCAGCTGGCGGTAGGCCGGGAGCGTGTATTCGCATCCGAAATTCATCGTCGCACCGATACCCGTGCTGCGGCTACCCTTGTCGCCATCGCTGGAGAGGTTGGCAAAGTCGGCTATCTGGTCGGCATAGCGGTCGCCCTGCGTCTCCAGGCTGTTGTCCTTCGGGTTGCCCATGGCGTCCTCTTTCTTGACAGCCACGTCGTGGAAGCCGTTGAACTCGAAACTCGTCTGGCGATTGACGGCCTGCATGTTGTTGCTCCATCCGATGAAGCCAAGGTCGAGCAGCGCGGCGCTCACCGTCCAGTCGTCGTCGATCTTGTAAGTAGCACCGAAGTCGAAGGCCATACCAAAGCCACCCAGGCCAGCACCATCGACATCCACGTCGTTCACGCGACGGTAGGTGCCCTGCCCATCGACCTTGTACTCTTTCTGCTCCTCTTTATAAGTAAAGCCCTTCATCGACACATTGGCCATTGCTTGTCCCGTCATGGTCCATTTGTCCGGACCGCTGAGGTCGGCACGCAGGTCTTTGATCTCGGCATCGGCACGGGCCACACCGAAAAGCAACTTCATCTTGGCACCGACACGCAGGCGGTCGTCGATCTGGCGCGAATGGCCCAAAGCGAGTTGCACAAACGACTGGGCATGGGCGTGGATGTCGCCGATGTCATAGCTTTGGTTGCCCGTGTTCTTGGCAAAAGCAAAGAGCTCGTAGGGCAGCGACAGACCTACGTTGGTGCGGGCATCGAGCGAGATGGTGTTGTAGCCGCCCCAGGCCTTGAAGCCCGCAGAGAGCAGCGTAATGTCCACGTCGGCATTGATGCGATTGTTGCCCGAGGCAAAGCCCTTCAGTGCCTCGCCGTCAGCGATATAAGGATTCATGAAGGTGGTCTTCTTCTTGTCGCTGTCGATGCCATAGCGCGGGTTGTCGAAGAGTACGTCGCCGAGTCCGAAATTGCCCTGCGTGCGCACCTGAATGTTGCCGAGAGCGGGTATCGAGACGTAGTTCTGGTCATTGCCATACGCCGGGTTGAGATTGTGGCGGAAGGCATATCCGTCGATGAAGTAGCCCGTGTTGAGTCCCTGGGCCATCGCGCCGCAGGACAGTGTGGCCAGTGCGGCGACCATCATATATTTCTTGCTTCTATTCATGATGTTGTGTTGGGTCTAAAAGTGGTTATCAGTCCTTGTTTACGATGATCTTGCCGACGAGTCGCACCTTGATGTCGCGCGCCTTCAGCGTGTGGTTGTAGGCGTTGATGGTCTGGCCTACGATACTCTTGGCACCCTCCTCGCCCGAGGCCGCCTCGATGCGGAATGTGAGTCCATCAACGAGAGCCACGCTGCCCGGCTCGCCCTCGGTCAGTCGTATCTTGAGCGGTGTGACGACGGGAGTGTTGCCGTCCTCGGAGGCATTGATGACGTTGGACACTTCTACCTTGATGCGGTTCTCGGGAATCGGTTTGCCCTGGACGTCGATGGCGGTGGCCGATACGGTCAGGTAGGCGGGAATCTTGTTCTCCACGGTGGCCGTCAGTTCGATGGCGCTGCCCGCCATGAGGTCGATGTCCTCCAGGTCGTCAGTCCATCCGTCGATGGTGTCGTTATAGACGATGCGTGCGCCCTCGTCGAAGGCCAGCGGCGCCATGATGGAATAGGCAGGCTGGATGGTGTAGCTCTTGCCAAGTTCCATCGTGCCCTCGCGGGAGGCATCGGCACGGGCCTCGGCGGCAAAGCGTACCGTCTTCGGAATGCGACGCATGATGTCGGAGAGTTGGGGAACGGCCACCACCTGGTCGTAGGCGGAGGCATCCACACCCTCAGCATACTTGCAGATGCAGACATGGGTGGAGCCATCCGGACGGATGTAGAACTCGGGGATGCGTACCCTGGCCATTTCCTGGCCGTTTGCATCCTCGGCATAGAGTGTGCCGGAGACAAATCCCGCCACGTCGATGTCGCTTTGGATATTGATGTCGATGAGGGGGTTGTAGAGATTGACCGACACCTCGCCGTCGGTCAGGAAGTCGGGCACGGAGCCGATGGTGGTGCGTCCCAGGTCGCGGAGTGAGATCTCGGGATCAAACTTACCCGTGGCCTCATGCACCGTGATGGAGCCCATCGACATATTGGCTGAGAGGTAGAGGTCGCCACCGCCCTGGGCATAATCGATCTCGTCGAAAGAGATACCCACATTCAGCACGCCATTGAGGTCCACTTGACCATCCTTGCCATTCTGTCCTGGCGTGAAGCGCAGCTTGTTGTCCGTCGTGGCGGGCTTTTGGAAGTCCAAAGTCTTGACCGCGGCACGGAGCTTGATGTTGGCCGTGCTGCTCACGTTGTGAAATGTCACTACACCCGTGGCCGCATCGTAGTCGGGCTGGGAGGGTGAGCACTGGCGCAGGTCGAGGCGCATATAGGAGGGTACGGTGAGCGTGAGGGTCTTGAAGGTCTTCACCGCACGCTTCAAATCGGCACTGACGGCCACGCTGATCTCCACGTCGGACGACACACTGGCCTCTTTTAATTCGCGGATGTCGTTGGAGGCGGCACCGGTGTAGTGGAACTCGGCCAGCTTACCCTCTGCCGTGACGGGATTGCTCAGCTTTGCCCTGCGTACTCCTGCACTCTGGCTCGGCAGCGTGATGTGCAAGCGGAAGTTGTTGTTGACGTTGGCCTTCTCCACCCAGATCTTGTTGATGTAGGGATGGGAGGGCGTGGCCTCGTCGCCGTCTTTGTTGAACATGTAGTCGCCATTGGCCGCTATCTTCACAAAGTCGCTGTTGTTTAGTTTCAGCACGTCGTCGAGAATGATGTTCTCCGTACTGCTCGTTGGCAGCTCCAGGCCATCGCCGCCCACGCCGATTGTGGAATCGACGCTGGACAAATCGTAGTCGCTGTCGGTACATCCTGTGCCCAACGCCACGATACTGAGGCCCATCAGGCACCCGATCAGTTTTGAGTTGGTGGTGAGTTTCTTCATAAAATTCGTCGTTATTGGTTCTTATTGTTTTAGTATGGTGTTTCGTGGGGAATCAAGAGGTCGAACGTGTCGTCCTTGCCGTTTAGTGGCTTCGAAACTGGCATACAGCTACAAAGTTAAGATTTTTTTGTATAAGGGACAAATTTTTTCAACTCTTACCCCAATTCGGGATAAAATAGCGATTAGTTGCATGTGAAGACAGATACGCGAGTTCTCTTCTCATGCCATCAGACATGAGCTATATATAAAGAATCGAAAGAGATTATTTTGTCCTTAGAACAATGTAAGTTGCTTCGTGTCTTCGATGCAGTATCCTTGCAATGCCTTTGGCTTGTTATCAAAGAAACAATATGCTCCCAAGGCAGAAATAAGGTTCATGATAAAGTTGCTTA
>ERZ827490.657-NODE-657-length-52769-cov-4.652123_pt1 | contig 52769 bp, 41 predicted proteins | sample MGYA00519770_ERZ827490 | MGnify/ENA primary metagenome ERZ827490 (study PRJEB31778, sample SAMEA3449324) | human gut metagenome | biome: human gut; feature: human-associated habitat; material: faeces | place: United Kingdom | collected 2010/2012 ...
TCTGTCTGTCTGTCTGTCTGTCTGTCTGTCTGTCTGTCTGTCTGTCTGTCTGTCACAGGATTATACATTTACGCATTTCCCTATGTCAAGTAACTTTTTGTAGAATTTTCCGTTTTTTTGTCAATATTATGATTATAGCATTTATTTAAAAATGTGTCAATTATTTTAAAAAAGAAAACCTGCGGCTTAAACCGCAGATTTTCTTTAAATATGATTTAAAATTCAGAAATTTTTCTCTTATTCCGAGCAAAAGTCAAGCTGCTTTATAAGGCTGCCGTCACAGTCGCCCTCAGCATATGCCGTTTGCAGGTGTAAATAGCACAGTCCGTTAGGTGCGACCACCTGTGCGGGAAGCTGCTTTATTTGCTCACCGTTAATAAAGAGCACCGCTGTGTTAAGCGCCGTATCAAACCTTATTTCCGCCTCGCTCCAGCCTTCGCGGTTTATTTGCTCCTTTGTTATAATATCGGTAAAAACCGCATCGTCCTTTACGGTAATATCGCAAGGGTTCTGCCAGTGGTCCATAAGCGATACTCTAAGCCCCATGCCGTTTACCCACAGCTTTATTTTCACAGTACCCTTATGCGCTGCGGGAAAATTCCAAACAAGCCCCTGCACATTGTTTAAAAGCCTGTCGTCATTGGTGTTCTTTATCAGCACAACCTCGCTTCGGTCGCCACAGGGGTCGGGCACGGGCACCGCGCCGTTTGTGCGGTTCCATGCACAATGTCCCGGAAAGCTGCGCATACAGCCCGAAACGCTTTTAAGGTACACCTGCGTTGAAGTATTTTCAAGCCCGCCGCGAAAATCCTCTTTTCTTGTTTTTTCATAAAGCCAGTTTATATCAAAAATCATCAGCCTGCGCACCCTGCTGTGCTGACCCACATGCACCAGTATTTTATTGTTCGGCAGCTCAATTGCCTGAAATTGGTGCACGCTTTTATCTCTGCCCGAGCCGTTGCCGCCCACGGTGCGGAAATCACAGCTGTTGCGTAAGGGATTAAGGTAAAGCTCCCTAAAGCCCTGCCAGCTTTTGCCCTCATCAGAGGATATTGCAATGCAGTTTGAGTCTCTGTTTGTAAAAACATCCTCCCATACGCCGCCCTTTTCGTCATTATCAAGCGGTGGGAATACCTTTTCCTTATCCTGCTCGGGCAGGGGCTTTGTATTGTTATAGAAGAAAAGTATTTTCCCGCTTGATAAGCGCATTAAATACGGGTTGGTAAGTGTTGAGTGAAACGCAGTTGGAACAGCATGCGACCAGGTTTCGCCGAAATCGGCGGAATATGTAACGTAATGATAATCGGTAGAGGTTCTCAGTATCATCATAAGTCTGCCGTCCGCAAGCTCTGAAACAGTCGGCTCAACACCCGAGTTTTCCCAGCGTATTCCCTTATGCGGCGGCTTCATTTCAAATTTATCGGTTTTCGGAATATCCACCGCGCGCCAGGTATTTCCGTCATCATCCGAAAGGTATACGACCGCGTGCCCGTCGCGTTCGGTCGCAAGAACCCAGCGCTTGATTTTTTTAAGCGGCAAAAGCCTGTAAGAAAACGCCACTGTTCCCGGCAGCTGAACCTCGCGGTAATTTCCCGCGAAAATATCCCCCTCGCATATACGGAGAATATCGCTCCCGCATTCATCACTGCATGCGGGGGCCAAATATCTGCCCGACCACGGGCTTTTAACAGCCGCGCCGATAGTTCCATGCTTTACATTGTATTCCTTCCAGGAAAGTCCGCAATCCCGCGATGAAATATATACCTCTCTGCAATCGCCGTCAGGCAAATCGGAAAATGTAACCTTGCCGTAGCAGCGAATTTCGCCGTCAGGCATTACGCAAAGTGAATGGTATGCGTCCGACGGCGGAACAGCCACCTCCTTGGGCGCATAAATTGCGTTTAAACGCTCTGCGTCCTCTTTGGACAGCCTGCTTTTAAGTTCCTCAAGATATTCAATCATACAAAAGCCCCCGATAACAATAATTGCTATTTTAAAACGGTCTTATTTAAAATAAATTCCGCGCTTTCTTTGCAGCTGTCCATAGGCGTTCTGCCCTTTTCCGGGGAGTCCTGCTCTACTATTATCCATTCACTGCCGGCTGCCTTTGCCGCGTTTATTACCGCGCCGACATCCATAACACCTGAGCCTACCGCCTTGTAAGAAAAGTCCTCGCCCTTTTTGCCGCCGTTATAATCCTTTATATGAATAAGCGGGCAGCGACCCTTATATTTTCTTATATATTCCGCGGGGTCAATACCCGCGTATTTAACCCAGCAGGTATCTATTTCGGCACCGAGGTATTTCGGGTTGACCGCGCCGTAAACCAGGTCAAGCCCCGGCACCTCGTCTATTTTTGCAAATTCATAATCGTGATTATGGTAGAGAAGATATATTCCGTTTTCGCGGCATATTTTGCCGAGCCTCGTAAAATTATCGCGCAAATAGGGTATACTCTCCTTTGAAATGCCCATACCGTTAAACGCCGCGTATTTCAAGCCGAGACCTTTTAGCCCCTCAAGCTTTTCTTCGTTTTCAATTTCATCAAGCCCGATATGCGCCGATATTGCGGTAATTCCTGCACTATTCAGCACCTCAGCCATTTCAAAATAGTTAAGGCTGCTTATTCCGGCAATTTCCACGCCCTCGTAGCCCATTGCCTTCAGCTTTTCAACAGTACCCTTAAAATCGGCATTTGCCTCATTTCTTACAGACCAAAGCTGTATTCCGAGTTTCATAATTTTTTTCCTTTCATATTTTATCCGGTTATGCCTACCCTATCAATACTCTTTACGAATTTCCGCTGCAGCAACAGGTAAAGCACAAGCGGTATTATAATAAACAGCAGGCAGCAGGCGAAAACATACGCAGGCGCCGCAGGAGCCGAACCTAGCCATATTCCCTTTTGCTGGTAGGTCTGCGCTATATTGTAAACGGCAACCGAAAGCGGCCAATCGTCATTTAAAAAGCAGAGTGACGCAAGCTGCGTTTCATTCCAGTGCCATATAACAGAAAGAACCGAAACGGTTACTATAACCACGCCGGATGACGGCAGTGCAATGCTTAAAAATGTGCGTATGGGTCCTGCGCCGTCAACATATGCCGCGTCCTCAAGCTCATAAGGCAGCCCCGAGAAAAACTGTATGTAAATATAAATAATAATTCCCGAGCGTATACCCACGCCGAATATGCTCGGCAGCCAAAAGGTCCAGTTGGTATTGTAAAGGTTAAGCCTTAAATCTGTCCCGGTAAGCCTGTAAATCATACCGAATATACCAAGCAGATCCACCTGGCGGTAATTTACCGAAAGCGACAGGCTATACATTTGTGTGGGGATAAGCAGTGAAAGAATTAAAAACAGCATAGCAACCTTTTTGCCCTTGAAATTAAATCTTGCAAAGCCGTAGGCTATTACCGAGCAGACGAAAACCTCAATTAAAGCAGATACCACCTGCAAGGAAAGAGTTCTTCTAAGCGCCGACCAAAAATTCAGCGTTTCAAAGGCGTCCTTAAAACGCTCCGATGTTATATAGCGCGGCAGCCAGGCAAAGCTTGCATCAAGCAGCGCCTTATCTGATTTCAGCGCCGTGCTGAGCATATAAAGCAACGGATAAAGTACAATATAGCCTATTATTATAAGCATATAGTACCTGAACGCATTAAAGGAAACCAGCGCGGCAAGCTTTTTTGTAATATCCAGTCTTTTTTTATTTTTTACGGAAGCAGTCATAAAGCATTAACCCCACTTTTTAACGAATACGCGGTTGTAAACAAAGAAGAACAGCGCTAAAAACAGCCCAACTACCATAAAATAAAACCACAGCATAGCCGAGCCCACGCCGTATTCCATAGCGCCGAACTGCGCATAGCCCTTTGAAACCACCGTGTTTGTGCCGGAGGAAACAAGCTCAATAACGGTAAATATAATAACGAGCATCATTGTTCGCAGCATCATAGGCAGGGTTACAAACCAGAATACCTCCCACCTTGTAGCACCCTCAACCTTTGCAACCTCATAGAGCAAATCGGGAATTGACTGCAAGCCCGCAATTATAAGTATTGTTTGTATTCCGCTTTGCCACACCAGCATAAATATCTGGCTTAATGCCTTTGAAAGCACCGTTTCTATTCCCGAGGGCAGGCTCAACCCGTCAAGCACCTTGCTGAAATCTATCATTCCGAAGCTTGCCTCGCTCGATACCGCAACAGCGGTAGCCTTTGACGAAGCAGCGTCAAGAAAGAGCGCCAGCACAGGTCCCGCCGCAATTATAACCGGCAGGAAATACAGTCCCCTGAAAAACACCCTGCCGAAATATTTTCCGTTAAGCATAAGCGCCAAAACCATACTTACAACCAAAATAAACGGCAGCGATATAAGCATACTTGAAAATGATTCCAGTAAATCGTCAAGGTATTTCGGGTCTTTAACAAGAATTTCATAGAAATTTTTATTTCCTACAAAATTAACCTTAATGCCGTCAGCCTCTATTCCTATATTCGCAAAGGAGAAGAACGCCGATTGAAGTATAGGAAAAACAACGAACAGAACCATTCCTATTATCCAGGGGGATATAAACATAAGCCCATAACGCGATTTCAGGGTTTCAATGCTTCTTTTTTTGCATAGCTTACTCATTTTAACCCTCCGTTATTATTTTATAGCTCATACTTTTAACCGTTTCGCCGTTAAACGCTATATCGGCGTCGGTTTCGTTTACCGCAATGCGCACTCCGTTTTCAAAAACGGTGACGCGCAGGCCGCTTTCTTCAATTCTGTGCTCCTTTATTGCGGAGCTTCCGAGCTTTTCAAACACGCCCTTTAGCTCTTTATAGGAGCTTACTATCCGCTCGCGGCTGCTTTCAAACAGCGCGCCCGCCAGTGCCGACTGATCAACCGTGAGCAGGCTGCTGCTGTAATTTTTATACAGTGTGTAGGTAAGCGGCAGACCCGATTCAATGCATTTAAGTATCGTCGTATTTTCATCCGCCGCCAAATTCACCGATTCGCCGCTGAGCGCCGTACAGCCGCGAAAAACCATTGAATAAAAAGGAATATCGGCAAATGCAACGTCCAGTCCCGATGATTCGGCAGGGGCATCGGTAGCATAGGAAGAACCCGCCGCAGCGTATACATTCGGCGCAGAGGTTAAAACCTCGGTATTTTTTCTTAAGCCCGATAATATGCCGCTAACCTGCTTTTCGGTACCGCCGCAAACAAACGCGCCATTAACCTTATAATCGGAATACGCAGTGTTTGAAAGGGAGGTAAGCGAAACACCCAAAAAGCCGTATTTTTCGGCGGTATCGGCTGCTTTTTCAGCAGCACCGTCAAGGCGGCTGCGTGAAAGCAGGTTATACCTCAGCCCTGTTTCCTTTCGGGTAACATAGTCCTTTCGCACGTCATAGGCGTTTTGTCCGTTCGGGAAAGCTGCCGCGTCACGCGTCAGCTTAAAGCCCGCGCCCGATTTATTAAAGGCGATAATATCAAAATCCAAAAACAGCGGCACGCCGTTCTTTTTGCAATAATCCGATAAACGCCTTATATCCTTTTTACCGCCAAGGCTTGAGGGAATTTTAAAGCCCCCGCCCACCTTGCCGAAATCAAGCCCCGTTTCACCGAAGCCCACAAGGCTTACAAGAATATTTCCGTCTAACTCTTTTGAAAAATACTCTGTTATTTCCGCCGCGTCATTAACGCTTGTAAGGGTGTATAAAACCGTTCGCGGAATACCGAAGGTGTATTTTTTCATAAGCACGCCGCCGAGCAGCTTTATACTCACCGCGGGCATTGTTTTATCGGTTTTTGAAAACAATTTATTCTCTGTAAGGTAATTTCTGTAAAGCTGTGCCATACCGTTATAATCGGCGTTGTCCCCCGTAAGCGGATAATACGAAACCGAAAGCGGCGCAGTGTTTATGCGGTCGTCAAACGCCTGCAATTCAACCTGCGTGGATGTAAACCCTTCGGGAGCGTGAATAAGGTTGTATCCCCTTATTCTGAAAAAGGGATAAACCGCGGAATAGCCCACATTCTGCGAACCGACGTTCCACGCAAGGTCCGCTCCCTCAGCACCCGATGTTATAATTCCGAAAAGTGCCTTGCTGCCGTTTTTCATGCCGAAAACAGGCATTGACACCTGCTTTTTATAAGCTTCAAGGTGGTAGGACTGCACCGTGGGGTCAGTACCGTATACGCTCATTGAGCCCTGTGTGCCTATCAGGTCGGTTGTGGCGGTACTGAGCAGCGCGCCGCTGCCGTCAGGCAAAAACAGCCAGCTGTTCTCGGTATCGTTTTTAACCGAGCAGGAAAAAGGAGAAAGCGCCACCGCCGTAACGTAATTTTCGCCGTTATCCTTTATATCCTTCGTTATAACGGTCGCCTTAAAAGAATCCTTATTCAGCGTGTATTCCACCGGCACGGATATTTCAGCCTCGGCGAAATCGTAGGTGACGCGCAAGCCGTTTTCTATGCTTTCGGTGTAGGTCTCTCCCTCCTCCAAAACATTTACCGCAACATTCAAATACTTTTCGCTTATGGTTTTGCTGTCAAGATAATAAACCAAAATCGGGCTTTCGGCAAGCGGGTTGTTCTTTTTAAGTATACCGTCTTCATCGTAAACGGGCGTCATTGCGCCGTCCGCTATGGTTGAGTATACCGTTTGCGTTGCCTTTTCCTTAAACCAAACATATTTTTTCGTGTTATTCCAATAAAGCTCAAAGCGGTCGTTTTCACAGACCTTTCCGCTTTCAAGGTATTCACCGCTTAAATCGGAGGAATATTTTCCCGTGTTTACCGCTCCCGCAAGCGTTTTATTGCCCGAGCAGCCCGCAAGAGCCGTTACGGACACCGCCGCGCAAAGCAGCAGCGATATAATTCCTGAAAATTTCACCTTTCTCCCCCCTTACCTGTATATCATTTCAATATAAACGGTCTTCACCCATCCGAACACCTGCTGCGAAAGCAGGAAAATAAGGAATATAAGAAATACCGTTATTATCATTCCTATAACCGTGAATACGGTTGTACCAACGAATTTTCCGAATTCGTAATCGTGAATTTTCATTATTCCTATTATAAGCATAAATGCCGCGTACACGGTGCAGGCAATAACAAATATATTCAGGAAAGCGCCCTCATCAGGCACGAGTATATGCGTAAGCACAAGCCGGCACAGCCTTGCAAAAATTACGGGAATAAGGCTGTAGCAGGTAACGAAGTAAATTTCGCCGAGCTTTCCTATTCCGCCCGCAAGCGTGCACACAAGCCAGTTGCACGCCGTCCAAAGAGCTACAAGCCCCACCGTGCTGAAAAACACATAAATTGCGTTGTAATTGTTGGTATCAAACCTTGTAAAGGCAAAGCCGCCGTTTGTATCGTTCAGCACCGTTACCACATAAAGCATTATTAAAAGCACGGTTGAAATTATAAACGAGCCGCTTTTCTTTTCCTTAACAAGCCTGAAGCTCTCGCTCGGGTGCGCAACGCTTGAAAGCGCAACCGAAAGCCTTTCGTTTTTAATAAGCCTGATGCCGTGCTTCTTTTTATATATTCCGAGAGCCGCAGCACCGCCCGCAAGCGCCAAAACCGCTATGAAAATAAGTACAAAATACTTTTCCGCCGTTTTTGTGCGCACTGCCTTAAACGCGTCGGCATAGGTTTCTCTGTCAGCCCCCAGCCGCGCGTATTCCATTGTCTTTTCATTTTCGCCCATATCGTAATAAGCCTTGGCAATTCCGCGGTAAGCCGCCTGTGAGTCCGCGTCGTACTCCAAAACCTTTTCCCAATCGGAAAGCGCGGCGGAAAAATCATCGGACACGGTTTTCTTCTGTGCCGCGCGCACCGTAAGACCGTACTCGGTAGCCCTAAACACGGTAAGAGAATTTTTTTGAGAATCGCTTACCAGCACGTCCGTGCCGTTTACGGCTATTCCCGAGGGCAGTCTGAATGTTCCCTTTTGGTCGCCGTCGCCCATACTTCCGCCGAATACGGACAAAAGCGTACATTCCTCGTCATACCAAAAAACTCTGCCGTAGGTTGTATCAAGCGCGTAGAAAAAACCGTCGCCGTCGGCGTCTATAAGCGAAAGGTCCTGCTTTTGCGCGCTGCGGCGCAAAGAGCCTATGGCATAATCCGCAAAGTTATAGCTGCCCTTATCAAGAACATCCTTACCGCCGGGGTTCAGCTGGCATATCTGCCCCGTTTGCAGAGTGCTGCCCTCTTCCCCGCTGCGGCCGGTTGCGGTGTATATAAAGTCGTTTGCGTCAACCGCCATATCGGTAAAGGTATACGGCAGCGATATTTCATCTGCAGCACGCTTTATATCGTTTGAGGTAAGCTTTTTCCAAAGCTTTTTTATAACGTCCGTAACAGAAGCCTTAACCGTGTTTGCGCCGAAAAAGCCCAAAAATTCCATATCGGGCGAATAAAGTATTGCGCCGTAGTACGAGCCGTCGCAGGCTATATAGGTATAGTGCTTTGAGTCAACCGCAACCTTTATGGGGCGGTATTTGAAATCGGACGGAATAAGCTCGGAATCGGGCAGGGTCAGCAAATGCGTAACCTCTCCGCTGCCGTTCAAAACAAGCACCCGCGCGTTTTCGGTATCGGCTATGTAAATTTTCCCGTCGCAATCGACAAATATTCCCTTAGCGTCTGTAAAGGTGACCGCCTGACCCTCAAATTTCAGGTTCTCAATTTTCCTTTCGGGCTTATAGTCCTTTCCGAGAATGTAAACCGCCGAATTACCGCTGTCAAGCAGGTATACCCTGCCGCTTTTATCGGTTGCAACATCATTGATTTTACTGTTTGAGTTGCCGGCTAACTGCTCGGGACCTATAACCTCCGCCACCTTATACATCGGCTTTGAATATGCCGGTATTTTTTCGCGGTTATCGTAGTCGGTCCAATATGTATAGCTTTTGTAGGGCGTTTCGCCGGTTGATATTCCATTTTCGCCCGGCTGAACAGCCGAAACCGCAAGGGGTGCTGAAAGGCTTAAAGCAGCCGCCAAAGCAAGGGCTAAAGCAATTTTCATTTTTTTCATAAAACCACCTTTACCCCTTTATACCCGCGCTGCCCATGGTCTCCTTAATGCTGCTTTGCGAAATTAAGTAAACCAAAATCGGCGGAATCATCATAATAACCGAGGTTGCCATTGAAGAACCCGTGCGGGCAAGACCGCCCGCCGCTATTGTTGACATTACCGTAGGCAATGTTTTCAGCTGCTCGCTGAATATTGTGCCTGTAGACTGCACATTCCAAAGACCTAAAAATGTGAAAAGCGTAAGAGTTAAAATGCAGGGCTTGATTATAGGCACAATTATCCTGCCGAAAATACCGAACCAATCGGCTCCGTCAATATGCGCCGCCTCTATAAGTGCGTCCGGCACGTAGCCGTCCATATACTGCTTCATAAGAAAAACACCCATGGACGAGGCAAGCGTCGGAAACAGATAAACAAAATACGTGTTTATAACCCGCAGCTGAGAATAAATAATGTACTGCGGTATGGCAAGCGTATATGTATTGAAAAGCAGGGCAAACTGTATTGCGGTAAATATTAAGCCCTTATATTTAATATCGGTTTTTGAAAGCACAAACGCCGCCATTCCCGAGAATATAACCGTAAGCGCAGTGCCAGCCGCCGCTATAAAAACAGTGTTGAATATATAGCGCGAAAGCGGCACCGAAAGACTTGAAATAAGGTCGGGCAGCGCAGCATAGTTTGAAAGCGTGGGTCTTTTTACCGTGAAAAGCGTAGGCGGAAAAACCAGCAGCTCATCAAGCGGCTTAAGCGATGTTACCACGCAGTAGATCATAGGTAAAAGCGAAAAAACGCCCGCCGCAAAAAGAAAGAGAAAGTAGAAAAAGTTGCCTGCCTTTGAGCGCGTGTAGCGTTTCATCTGGTTGCGCGCCGGCAGATGAAGTATTTCGCGGATATTCTTTTTCATTGCTCTCACCTGCCTGTTTTATTTATAAGCCTGTTTGTTATCCGTCGTGTTGCCACCATAAGCAGAAACAGCACAACGGAAAGCGCCGAGGCATAGCCCATTTCGTATTTAACCGTGCCGACATCCGAAAGGTACGACACAATAGTATCAGCCGCATAGCCTACCGTAGGGTAGCCCGCAAGCTGAGTTATTATGTTGCTTATGGAAAAAGCCGAGGCAATTTGCATTACCGCGCTGAAAAGCAGCATATGCTTCATTCCGGGCAGGGTTATATACCAAAGCTCCTGCCAGCGGTTGCGTATTCCGTCAATCGCGCCCGCCTCGTAAAGCTCGGCATTTACATTTTGCAGTCCCGAAAGGTTTGAAAGGAACGAAATACCGAGGCTTGACCAAAGCTGCACAGCCACCACAATAGGCACTATATACGCCGAATTTGAAAGCCAGGTTATCGGCTCGGTTGTAAGCCCCAAGGACATTAAAACACTGTTCACATAGCCGTAGCTGTCACTTGAAAATAATATCTGCCATATGTAAACCGCGTTTCCCGCAAGGCTCGGTGCGTAAAACATAAAGGAAAAAAGCGTTCTTGCAGCGGGTCCGAATTCGTTTATAAACCACGCCAACACAAATGAAAGCAGAAAACCCGCAGGTCCTGTTAAAATTGCAAGCAGAATTGTGTTTTTAAGCACTATGGGGAAAATATCGTCGTGCAGGAACATTCGTATATAGTTATCAAGTCCCGCAAACCGCGGGAACGACACCATATCGAAATTGAAAAAGCTAAGCACTATTGAAGCCGATACTGGAAGCACCGTCATAAGAATAAAAAATATTAAAAAGGGAGCAAGCAATACATAAAGCTGCCACCGTCTGCCGCCAAATTGCGGCTTTGCTGATTTTGACAAAGTAACTTCCTCCCCTTAATTATTTCTGTAAGCGTATTCTTCGGTTTTACGCTTAATTTCTTCATCGCTTATTCGGCTCCATTCGGTTATTGACTCTTTTGCCGATTTTTCGCCATTATAAACCGCCCAAAACGCCTGGTCTATTGACCTTGAAACATAATAGCTGCCGGGGACTTCCTCAATTTCTCTCACATTATCCCACTGCTTCATTATAACGTCAAGGCTCTTTCTATCCCACGAAAGGCGGGAAAGCGCAGATACATTAGCGGTCATAATTCTGCCCGAAACACCAAGCAACGCTTCGCAGTTAAAGGAATAATTATACTGCGTATCAGCCGATACCCACCACTTAATAAATTCCCACGCGGCGTTTTTGTTTTTGCTTGATTTCATAATCGCGCAGCCCGTGCCCGAGCCCGCGCAAATGCTGCTTATGCCGCCGTTTTCGTTTTCCGTGCCGGGCAGCTCATAAACTGACCATTTATCGGCAATTTCGGGCGCTGCGGCATTAAATGTAAGGTATTGCGAATAGCCCGCTATTCCAAGCGGCACGGTGCCCACCCTGAAACGCTGGTAAAAGTTTATATCGGGGTTGAGCTTGTATTTTTTGTAAAAATTCGTCCAGGTTTTAAAAACCTTTACCGCCGCCGGCGACGAAAGCGCCGTAGCCGTAAGCTCATCATTGTAAACGCTGCCGCCCGCCTGCATAAGCATAGTCGGGTATATGGTAAGCCCTCCCGCGCCTGTATTAACGGTGGTAGCCGCCGTTATTTTTACATACGGCAGGTAGCTGTTCATATTCTTGCGCTGCAGCACCGCCGTAGCCGAGAGAAATTCATCCCACGTTTTCGGAATTTCAAGCCCTAACTCGTTAAATATATCATCGCGTACAAACATTACGTTAAAGCCCTGTGTATCGGGCAGAGCATAAACGCCGTTTTTATATGTATAGGGCTTTTCCGCACCGTTCTTGAAATTTTTAAGAACCTCTTTATAATCGTCAAATTGCGTCAGGTCGTAAAGCACGCCGCGCAGCGCTAGGTTTACGGGCTCGGTTCGCGCCATTTGCAAATACAAATCGGGCGAATTATTTGAAATAATTCCCTGCACAAGCGAAGCGTTAACCTGCTCAACCTTAACGTTTATGCCCGTTTCGGGCGAAAAGCTTTCCTGTATCAGGCTGTTTAAAACCTTAACCTGGTCTCTGCCCCAGTTTACCCACAGCTTAATTGAATTATCGCTACCGCCTAAGCTTTCTGTGGTATAGTCCCCCGTAAAGGAAAGTATAAACTTTTTAAAACCAAAGCCCAGCTTTTCAAAAAATCCCGCGCCTACGCTTTCGTCGCCGCCCGGTGCGCTCAATACTATTTTATCAATCGCAAGCGCCATATTTTTAATATCGTAAAGCCAGGAGGAAAGGGTCTGGTAGTATGAATAATAGGTGCTGAGGTAAAGGTGCGATTCATAGCGGTTATTCCGCATATTTCCCGCCACGCGCGCCATATTTTTAACCGCGCCGTCAAGCTCGCCGTTAATATCCCGCCGTGTGTTCAGCTCCTTTGATAAGGCGGTGAGCTCGCTGTTGAATTTACCGAGCATTTCTTCAAAGCTCGGTATTTGCTTATAAAGCTCATAGTCGCGGTTTGCGTCGGGTGATTCGCCGGTTATCATTACTATATCAAGGTATAAATCGCCTATTTCCGAGCAAAGCGTGCCGAGCTTACTGCATATTTCCGAAACACCCGCCAATGTAACCGCCAAAGAAAGCGTATGCTTACCCTTTTCAAGGTAAAATAAATAATCGCTGCCGCTGCCGTCGCTTAAAGTCTTATATTGCCACGCGGTTTTATAGGCAAAGCCTATGCGCTCGGCTTCCTTAAACGGGGTTTCCCCGTCAATTTTAAGCCAGCGGTAGGTTTCGCCGTTTATAACCGTATTCTGCTTGAAATTAAAGCCGATATTGTAAAGCCCGTCCTCCGGCACGTCTATTTCCCATGTAATTTCCTGCCCGGGCGAAGACCAGTTTGTTCCGCCCACATAGTTTACAACGGAATTAACCGCGCTGCTCGGGGTGACGTCAGCACTGCCCGTATCTGCCTTTGCGGTAAGCGAATAATCGTTTCTGTAAAGCACGTTTTCCGCCTCGGTAATAAGCGCCTTACCACCGTATTTGCTTTTATTGCCGTACTCCGCCGAAATCTCGGCATAGCTTTTTATGCTTTCGGGGGCTGAAAGCCTTATTCCCGCAAGGCTTATGGTATTGCCCGTATTTTCTATTGCAACGGTGTGCCGCCCCGCCGAAAACGCAAAGGTATAGGGCTTTAGCTCAATGCCCGTTTTATCCTGCGCCGCTGCGGTTATGTACCCCTCGCGCTGCTTTTGCTTGGGCGATACCTGGTCGCCGTTTGTAAGCTTTCTTATTCCGCCGTCATCCTCATATATTACCGGTGCTTCAATGCCGCGCGCTCCGTCAAAAGGATATTCGCCGTCTATTTTAACATTGTACTCTGCCTTTTGGGTGGCGGTGTCCGCCGTCTTGAAAATTACAGAAAGCTCATACTCGCCCTGCGGCGCTTCAACCGCAATTTCCGCGGTCTTTCCGTTTTCCAGCGTAACGGGAGAAGCGAATTTGAATTCAAGCCCCTTTTCATCATTGCCCGCCGCCGCTGCCGGCAGACATACCGCCGCGCAGCACAATGCCAAAAACATAGCGGCAGCACGCTTAATTTTTTTCATAGTTTCGTCTCTCCCCCGTTAAAGATATTGGCTTATTTCGTCCTTTATATAAATATACTCGTTTTTCCGGCTTTGGTAAAGCCTTATATAATCAACATAATAATCTATCGGCATTTCGTCCGCGGCGGTCACTGCCGCACCCGCAGGCGCCCATTCGCTTTTTTCCGTAAACAATTCGTTATTCAAAATAATATACTGCGGCTCGTGAAAGCCCTCCGCCGTGGGGTAATTATCGCAAAGCAACACCGAGCGGTCGTCTATGTATGTTTTGAAATAACAGGTATCGTCAACATAAAATTTTATTGTTTCTCTGTCCCACTCATAAGCGTAGGTGTGATATTCGCTGTTGAGCGTATCGGGATTATCAAATTTATATGTGCGCTGCATATTGTTTTCCTCGCCCGGCAGCATTGTGTGACCGTGATTGCCCCATATGTGAAGATTGGGTGATACGCGGCAAACGCTTGAAAAGACCTCTGCAATATCCGTTTCGGCAAACCAGCCCAAGTCCTTATTATGAAATACCGAATTACCGCGCGTCCAAAAGGACGGCCACGCGCCGTGCCTGTAGGGCAGTCTTGCGCGCATTTCAAGGTAGCCGTATTTAAAATTCATAGTGTTTTTTGTGGCTAACCCCTCGGGCAGCGAGTAGGTATCTCCGTTTCTGCAAATCCGCATATGCAGGTTACCGTTTTCAACCCTTATGTGCTTTTCGCTGTTATCGTATATTCTGCCCTCGGTATACATTGAGCGCAACATATGCCATTTTTCCGAATTGATTTTATTCCCCTGAAATTCATCATGCCAGACAAGCTGCCTGCCATGCTTTTCAATGGGAATTTTATCGGCTGTATCCGTAATTAAAAAGCTGTTCATTGCGTTTCCTCACATAGTGTATTGCAGACGGCGCATTTCAACCGATAAGCCTTATAGCTATTCGGCTCAAATCCGGCGCCGGCAGCTTTGCCAATCATAGGCTCCCTTCATTTTAAGAAAGGAGCCTATGAAATTTTTGGTGCAAAGCGGCTTAGTTCCAGTTATCGGTTACAGCCGTTTCGCCCTGTGACAAGGTAATTCCGTCAGTGTTTATTAAAATCTTTTTAAGGCAGACTAAATCCAAAATGTCAACGTTTTTATCCTCGTTTACATCACTGTAGGTTTTGTTTGTCTCTACGCCGAGCAAAACCTTTTTCAAAAAAGCAAGGTCGGCGGAATCGGGTGCGCTTTTAGAATTATCGGTATCGCCCACCGTGTGGTAATCCTGAGCGTTTGCAGCCGTTGCAAAACAAGAAATCATTATAAGTGCCGTTAATGCGGCTATTATTTTTTTCATGGTTTTTCCTCCTGTTCTTCCGCTCTTAATTATTTGTAAAAACGAACATAGTCTATAAGGCTTTCAGCCGATTCGCCTGTTTTAAGCGTATCTGCGCTCAGGCTTAAAATAAGGTATGTCGGGTTTTCAAACAGCGCCTTAACCTCATTTACGGTTCTGTAAAGATAGTCGCCCTCTTTTTTGTTTTCACGGCAGTCCTTCAATGCCTGTTCAAGCGTATATTCGTAAACCAATTCGCCGTCAACATAGGTTTTCATAGCGTCGGCGGTTCTTTCAAAGCCGTAGGTATGCCACTCGTTCAGGCTCAGGCTCTTATCGACAGCCTTAGGATCACTTAACGGGTTAAGGCGTATTTGGTGCCGCTGGCTGCCGTCACTGCCCCAGCTGTGCAGTGTAGAGTAAAACTTAGTGTTATTGTCGAATTCCACAATATCAAGTTCGGGGTGAACATAATTATCGGTATCGTTTGAGGGGTATTTATATTCCGTTTCGCTTATTCCTGCTGAATTAAGCCAAATGCAGCCGCCTATGTCCGCAAAATCGGATAATTTTGCCCTTACCTCTAAATAGCCTGTGGTAAAATGCTGCCTTGAAAGCATATAGGGTATTCTGAAAGCACTGTCGCTGTCACGGGCAACGGTCATAACCATATTTTCACCGTCAGCTGAAACCGCGTCGACTGTTGAATAAGCCGTAACGCCGTCAGTTGTTCTGCTGTGACCCCATATATTCCAGTTTTTAAAAATATCCGCTGTATCAGCCGAATTAAATTCGCTGTTGGTTGCAAGAGTATAGCCGTATTTCCCGTAAGCCGCGTTATCCGCAATGCTGTCGAGCCCTGCGGCAGCCGCTAAATTGCGGTTTATGCCATAGCGTGTTTTGCTGTAAAGCACTCTGCCGTTTGCGCATTTAATATAGCCTACCACCGTATAATCGCGGTTAAAGCTGTTTGTGCTTATTACCGCCGTCACTTCAAGTCTGTTATCAGCCGCTGTCGAATATTTCAAATTGCTGTTAGAAAGCTTCTGTGCGCCGAGTGCTTCATAATTTTTAAGCGTTAACTCGCCGCTCAGCTTTTCATCCGGCAAAACAAGTAAGCCTATTTCGGCAATACCGTAGCGCTTGCCGTCTATTATTGCGTTTTTAACCGTTATGTTTTCGCCGACTGCGGTATATTCAAGTCCCTCAAAGCCTGCTTTAAAGGATATTGTTTTATTTTCCGTATCGGCAGCGGTTTCGGTAACCGCAATTTGCGAGGTAACCTTTGAAAGCTCATTATCACTGTAATTTACAGTTACATTTGTTACCGGCTCGCCGGATTTCTCATAGCAGATAAAATTACCGTCAGCCGCGGGAACGGAAACGCTCTCGCCGGCATAGCCCTTTGCAAGCTCGTTGCCGTTATCATCGGTCACGGCAATTTGCGATGTGAGATCTATAATTTTGAAATTATCAAAATAGGTGAAGGTGAGTGCCTGCCACGGTGTTATGTAAACCGGCAGACCGTTATCCAGCCCCTCAATACGGAACTCATAATGTCTGTACCAACCGGTGGTACCGTATGTGCCGTCAGAGTTTTGATATCCGTATTTAATCGGAACCTTAGACTCAGTATATCTTTCATTATCAAGCAACGGATATGTGGTAGTAAAGTTTCCGTCAGTCGGATATGCCGGTTTTGAATATACAAGTGCCAAAGCGGCTCTTTCGGGAATTAAAGACGGATTATCAACCTTCATATCAAAGCTTATCAGGTATTCATGACCGGAGTATGTAAGGAAATCGGAGCCATCGGTATTGAGCAGCTTTAAAACAGGCGGCCATGCGGAATTTGTGCTGGGTGTTCCACCCTCTTTATAATCGGTCAATGCGCTTGAATTGTCAACGCCGACATACGGTAATACACTCCAGCCTCCATCGTATAAAGTTCCCGCAAGAGCATTTCCGTTTTCAAAATCGCCTGTAACGCTTTCAAACGCTGCCCAAAGCTCTCTCGGCTCATAGCCCACTGTGCCGGTTGCGGGCTCAGTAAGCGCTGCGTCTAAATATAATCCTTTAAACCGCGCGCCCGCCATGGGAACGTTAACCGTGCTTAAATCGGCGTCGCACTTAGCGGTAATTGTTTTGGTCTCGCTTGCAGAGGTATGAACAGTAAGTGCTACTGTCGTTTTTTTCACTTCTACATTATCAATATATATTTCCTGGCTGCCGACATTTCCCCACGCGGTATTGTAAAGAACAAATGTCAGGTCAGATAGCTCTTTGAGCGCTGAAACGGTCAAATTTGCGGTTATGTGCGTCCAATCTGCCGTACCCTTTGTAAAATTCGCTATTTTGGCTTTTTTTGCAGACCAGTTACTTGTGTAGTCGCGGTATCCTATCTTGTTTATTTTGTTGTCTGTAATCGAGTAGTAGGCATATAAATCAAAATCAACGGTTGCCGTAACCCTTTTAATATCAAAAGATATTTGGTATGTTTCTCCGTTTTTAACCTTAAAAGGACCGAAATTATTGCTTGCGGGAATCTTTATTGCATGCGGCCACATTCCGAAATTATCATTGCCGCCGTAGCTGCCTATTTGGGTGAATTTAATCGCCTTTCCGTAATTATCGTCACCGGTATCAGCAACGGATGCGCCGTTGTAGTTGGCAGAAATATTTAAAAATTCATCGGTATTTTCAAAATCCGCAAAAGTTTTATTAAGATTGCTTTCACCGATAATTATATCATCTACCCACGCAATGCCTGCGTTTTTCCAAGCACCGTTACCTTCTATAACCGGTAAAAGGAAAATTTCATCCTGACTGCCTATGTTTGCAGGGGCGGTAAAGGTAAATTTAAAGCTATACCAGCCTTTTCTCATTTCCGGGGTTTTATCGGTCCACAGCCCGTTTTTCAGCGAATAATCGTTAACGGAGCAGCTGCCGCCCAAAATATATCTTCCGTTATAAGCGCCGCCGTAAAGTATATAAAAATACGGTATATTAAAACTGCTGTCAAGGCTTTCAATCCACATTTTAAAAGCAAGGTCATATGTAGCGCCTGCTTTTACCTTAAATGCACTTACAGTTCCGTCCGCCGCCGTTTGTGATATTCTTATACTGCTGGGCCAAGCCGTAGCGCCGTTACCTGCAGATACAAATGTATCAAGCTTTGCCGCATAGCCTTGCGTATCGTCGGCCTTCTCTACGGTTGCCGCACTGCGGTTGTTGGTATGGAAATATTGCTCTGCCTCTGTTTCAAATGTTGTTTTTGCGTACATTGCCGCCGCTGCCGATTCAGCGCCCGCGCTGAAGGGAATGGCTGCCAAAACCGATAAAAGCATTGCAGCCGTAAGAATAATTGATAGTGTCTTACGCATAATATACCTCCAAATTATTTTATTTTAAAGACCGGTGAATTTTTAATTTCAATCCGCCGGTCTTATTAAAACCGTTGGGGAAATTTGCTGAATGATTATTTCTTCTGATAAAGAATTGCGTTGTTATCCGCTTTTTGGTAAATGTGAATCCAATCGTATGAAGCCTCCGCAAAGGTAAAGCTGTCATCAATAAGATTTTTGCTGTAGCTCGGCTCGCAGGGGTCACTGCTTAAAATCAGCCACGCCGCCTTATCAAAGCAATTGTATGTTTCGGCTGAGCAGTCAAACGTAATATTCAGCTTGCCGTCTACATAAAAGCTACAGGTGTCGTCATCCCATTCAAAGCCGATTGTATGGTACTCTGTTCCGAATGCCTTGGTTACGCCCTCGGAGTTATTAAGAATACCGCCGTCGCCGCCCAATAAATTGCGGTGGCTGTCCCCCGGGCCCCAGGTGTGCAGATTGGATTTTACCGAGAACGGGTTGCCGAAGGTTTCGTAAATATCCACCTCCAAAAACGCCGACGCTAAATCGCCCTGCGTCCAGAATGCCGCGCCTATGCCCTTTACCGTGGGCAGCTTTGCGCGTATTTCAAGATAGCCGTAGCGGAACATCATTTTTTTAGCGCCTGTTGAGTAAAGCGAGGCAGCGGTTATATTTTTGCCGTCCCTTCGTGTTTCCTGGTGGAGAGCGCCGTCCTTTACAACATTATTCGCCTTGGTTATGGTAGTTTTACCACCCAAAACATTTTTTTCGGAATTAGTTCCCCTTGACTGCCATACGTCAGATAGCTTTGTGCCGTTAAATTCATCCGACCAGGTAAGCTTGTATCCGTTAGTCAAAGAGTATTCGCCGTCATAGCTGCCTGTTTCCTTAAAGCCGGCAGCTATGCCGCCCTTTTCTTCAAGCAGCTTTACAAGGCGTATGGTGCCGGCATTTACCGCGTAAATATGCTCGCCTGTAACGCTCACCTTACCCTTTGCCGCCGAAATGGTATAGCCCGGTGCGGCGTTCTTATTGGTAAGTGTTGAATAATCAGCCGAGGTGCGGTTAGTATCGCCTATGAGTATTTCGTTGGCAATCGGCAGTGTATTATCATCTGCCGAAGCTATAAGCTTACCGCACACACGAACTATTTCCCGCCGCAAATACTCTGCCGCCGAGGTTTCAATATAGGAGGCTACGTGAGAGCAAACTATTCTGTAGCTTTCAATCGGAACGCCCGCAAGAGCTAAGCTTTTAACAGGGTTATACTTTGAGGAAACATAATTAAGGTCAGCCCTTACCTCCGCCTTTGAGTCGCGGCAATAGTTTGCAAGGAAAAATTCAATAGCGTTTTCCAAGGAATAGGTATTCCCCGCAGCTATTACAAGGTCATTGCCCTCCATTCTTATAATGAAGTCGCCCGCGTTTGCACTTCTGCCCGTATTGATTTCATTAAGCGCCTTTTTAGAAGCCTCATAACGGGTGGTGTAAACAAGGAGCCTTCGACCCTCGGCGTCAAATTCATCGTTTTTCATTTCCACCTGCTCGCCCAAAGCCTTGCTCATACCCGTTCTGAGCTTTGCAAGTATCGGCGATACGGTTTTATCAACACCCTTTGACGTTACTATTGTAAAGGTGGGCAGTCCGTCGGTCATAAGCGGAACAGTAGTGGATTTCTGCCCGTTATTTTCATTTTCCACCAAAACCTTGGCTTCATTTTTAAGCCTTTTAATTACGGTTTTGGTTTTTGCAGGTAAATCGCAGTTGCCTGTTGTTATGCCGTCGGTGGAGCTTACCGCCTGCGCGGTGAAAATAACGCTGTCCCCTTCGGATAAAGCAATATCCGAAAGATAAGGGAAAGCTACCGCCGTACTGCCGCTGTTTAAAACTCCCTGCCAGTAAATACGGCTGTTTCTGTAAACCCGCAGCACTACGGCGCTTGCGGCGTTCTTTTCGTTAAGGAAAGAGGTATCGGTTCCCGCTATACTGCCTACAATTGCCGCGTTACCGCCCGAAACATCGGAGAAAGTAACGGTGCAATCGGATTTTGCAGTATAGCAAATTCCCTCCTCCTTTTCGCCTGTAAAGGACATTATAATTCCGTTTTGCGGAATATCACCCTCAGCGCAGCCGCTTATTGCCATTTTTGAGGAGTCAAACACCGCAAGCGAGGCTGTTCCGTCATCATTTACCGTGTATGCATAGGGCGCGCCCTTGGGGATTACTCCGTCGCCGCCGCGCCAGGGGGAAGCAGTGCGTATAAGTCTTTTTTCCCATTCGCCGTTTTCCGCGCCCGAAAGCCACTGCCAATCGGTAGAGGAGTAAAATTCGGTTGCGGTTTTTGCCGAAACATCCTTTGAAAGCGCCCGCGCCGCATCGTTTCTCACGCTTACAACGCTGCCGTCCTCAAAGGCTACCGAGGGGTTCATTGCAATAACATATTGCGCGCTGTCATTTACCGTTTTGCCTGTATCGGTCTTTGCGGGTTGCGGTTTTTCGCCGCAGCTGCAAAGCAGCGTGATACTTGCAGCCAGTGCTAATGCTAAAATTCTTTTTTTCATTGTCTTTCCTCCCTTCATACCTTATTTTTGCGTTTTTTCACGGCTATTACAGTAATTACCGCGCCCGCCGCCAAAACTGCCGCGCCGGATATTGCAATTATTATCCAAATCAGGCTGTTGTCTTCTTTTTCTGCTTTTGGCGATTTATTATTAGCGGAGCTGCTTATTTTACCGATTTTATCATTTTCGTTAACGGTTATTTTCCCGTCAAGCTCGGGGTCGTTGGGTTCAACCTCCACCTCTTCGGCAACATCGGTATAGCTTGTAACGGTTTTGTAAACAGGCTCGGGCGTTACAATTTTTTCCCAGCCGGCGTAAAGGGTCATATCCTGATTTACGAGCGTGCCGGTAAAATCAAACTTGTTTTTAAGCGCCTTATCGCTGTACCAGCCGGTAAAGGTGCAGCCCTCGCGCTCGGGGTCTGCCGGAGCAATTATGTAATCATGCGAAAGCTGGGTAATTCCGTTTACCTCGCTGCCGCCGTTTGAGTCAAAGGTTACGTTTATCTCGCGCAGCTTTGTAATTGTAATATCGTCAAGCTTTGCGGTAAGGTAGCCGCCGTAAAGCACAAAACCGAGTGTTCCCGCAACGCCGTCGCCGTCCTCATCATCTCCGGTTACAACCGTGTTTTCATAAAGCACCCATTTGCCGAAGTTTTCAAACTGGTTGGTATCGGTTATATAGTTTTCGTTGGCAACCGTCCAATCGGTCAAATTATCCTTATTGGGGAATACCGCAAGGTAAAGGTTGCCGGCGCCTACATCCTCAATATTAAGCCAGAAGGAAACCTTATAAACCGAGTTCGGCGCAAGATAAACCTGATTTCCCGCAGTGTTCGGGTCGTACAGCTTCATTCCGCGCAGGTATTGCTCCATCCAGTGCCCGCACTGATAATAACGGAAGTAATTATTTCCGCTGTGAGCGTTTTCGGGGTCATTTTCCATAACGAAAACGCCGTTTGACGGGTGGTAGCAGTTTTTGCCGTCCTCATAAAAGGCTTTTGCCTTATCTGTATCCTCAAAATCTATAATTACATCCTTTGACCAATCGGTAGTGGCTTTTGATATATCGTCTGCCTCTCTCCATGAGGCATAAAGGGTAATATCACTTTTCGGGAAGGTGTTGCCGGTGAACAGCTTGCCATCCTTATCGCGCCAGCCGTTAAACGAATATCCGTCATACTTAGCGCTGTCGCCCGCTATAAGCAAATCGCCCGGTGCGCCCAGCCTTACCCCGGCTGATGCCTGCCCGCTGCCGTCAGGCTTTTGTTGAATATATTCAACCTTAATGCACCTTGTTTCATCCAAAAGCTCTATTTCAAGGTTATCCACATCTACTATGTGGTCGGGTGAATCGCCGCACACAGCAAGCTTTAGGGGACCTGACGCCGCCGCTATAACATAGGTGCTGTATTCACCCCAGGTTTGCGTTTCGTGCTTATCCGGCCCCAGTGCGCTTATATCAAGAATAGCCGTGGAATTACCGGAGTTTATGCCAACGCCTGGCGCCTGCTCGCTTGCAAGCAGCTTTATTTTGGTGTTTTTATTGGTTGCGGCGCCCCAGTGCCGGTAAGCAAGGCTTATTTTGTAGCGCTTGCCCTCTATAATCTGGAAGGGCGTGCCGTCCTTATTATAAAGGCTTATTGCCATCCATCGGCTGCTGCTTTCACCCGTCAGGTTTTCAATGCCGTCATCAAAGGTTATATAGCCGCTCCCGTCGTATGCCTCGTTTGCGTCATTTTCATGCCACAGGGCAGAGGACGACATAGCGTTATCCGAAACAGCCGCGGCAGCGCCGGTATTTTTATAGGGAGCCTCTGCATATTCGCCGCTTTCAAAGCCGCTATAGAATGATTTTGCCTCGGTTTCCTTTTTCACCCAGGCGGCGTAAAGTGTCAGCTGGCTGTCGGGCATAATTCCGCAGTCAAAGGGCTGCGTAAGCTTTGCGTCGGTATACCAGCCGTCAAACAAATAGCCCTCGCGCGTCGGCGGGTTAAACACCGGAATTTCGGTTTTTGCAATGCAGTTTATTGCTGCAAGCTCATTGCCGCCGTTGGTTTCAAAATATATTCCGCGAACATCAAGCCGCTCGTTCAGCGTAATATCATCCACATAAATATCAACGTCGTCCGCCGAATAATTTGTATTTTCGGAAACGCAGGTTATTGTAATCGGGGTTTCCGACTCGGTGTAGAACCGAGCCTTAGCAGTCACCCAGCCGTCAGTTACATCATCTATTCTGGCAAGGTCGATAAGGTAAATGTTATTGCTGCTCCACTTTCCGTTGGGGTTGCGCACACCTGCCCCTACACGCTCTATCTGTAAAAGCACCGCTTGCGTCGGCTTTTTATCCGCGCGGTATTTAAGGCTTATTTCATAAGCGGAATCAGCGTTAGGTGTAAATTTTGCATTTTTGGTGCCGTTATCGTAAATTCTCGCAATTGAAGGCCACTGCCAGTCATATTTTGCAGCGCTTTTAAAGTGCAGCGCGTTTGTTTCGGCGCCTGTGCCGTCATCGGTTTTTACAACCTCCGCCCCGGCAGAGGTAAAGTCTACCCCATTACTTACCGCCGAATTGAAATCTGTCATATTATCCTTTACGGTGTAGGTAATTCCCTCATCGTCATATGTGTTTACTATGCTTTGCGGCACGCGGGTATCTGCTGTCCACTTAGCGTATACATAGGTGCAGTCGCTTCTTACGGTAGCAGGTGCCGAAACGGTACATTCGGCATCGGTAAACCAGCCGCCGAAAATATAGCCCTCCCTTGTGGGGTGACCGTAGGAGTGCCCCGCATAAAGCTCTGCTTTTTCGGGTGCTTTGCCGTCCTTATAATCGCGGGTTACCTCTACTGTATCGCCGCTGTAATCCACAACCTTTTCAACAGCAACATTATCCACCCAAAGCTTTTGGTATTTAAGGTCGCCCATATCGTATGTCATAGCCGACATTGCAAGCGTGCCGTCAGCTGCTGCGGTAAATGTGCCGCTGAATGTACCCCAGCTGTTGCTGTTGCCTCTGCCTATCCAGCCTATGGTTACTCTTTTGCCCGCATCATTCCACGAGCCCATTGTGCCAAGGTTGCCTATTCCCTTTCCGGCGTCGGTTATTGCGGCAAGCATATTAACGTCTCCGGTCAGTCTTTCCTTTTTATAATCAAAGGATATTTTATATTTTGCTCCCTTTTCAAGCATAAAGGCTCCTGAGCCGTCGGTATTGCCTATACGCAGCGCCTGCGGCCATTTGTTCGTCCAATAGCTTGAAAGCTGCGTGAATTTTATTGCCTTACCGTGAGATGAATCCTTTGTGTCCTCATAGATTGCATTGGTCTGTGTGCTCTTTTCGTAAAAAGCGGCGCTTGCGCCGTCGAAGGTGACGCGCGTAAAGCTTTTATTTCCGCCCTCCGCGCCCACCACCGAGCCTATAGCCGCGGCAACCGTGCTAAGCATTACCGCAGCAGAGAGTACCGTCGCTAAAATTCTGCGCATAATAATCTCCTTTATTGTTTAATAATTACCTGAACGCTTTAATTTTATCATTTGCTTTGGAAGCAGCATTGTTAAATACATTCTGCTTGCCTGCAAGCAAGCCCGAAACCTGCGCCGGATCAGCCTTTGTAACTTCAGCCATAAATGTGCCTATATTCGCGTTGCCGGCAAGCGTCATCGGGTCGCCTGAAAAATCAAAGCGTATACCCTTTTTCTTAACCTCGGGAATAATGTGGTCAAATGTCATTTTTTCAAGCGATTTATTCTTAAATACGCCGGCTCCCGCAGAAGCGTAGTATTTATAATCAAGATAATAGCGGAGCAGATAAGCCGCGCCCTCGGGGTTTTTAGCACCCTTTGCAATACCGTAAGCGCGTATTGAGCCGGTCGGCTTGCACTCCTTGCCGTTATAGCTTGTGGGCATAGGCACCATACCTATTGCGCTGTCGTCCATATCCTTAAAGAAACCGTTATATTTCGCACCGTAAAGTCCGCTTACAAATACGCCTATATTTCCGTTTGCAAAGGTGCCCCACCAATCGGTACTGCTCCAAAGTCCTTCTTTATATATGGTAGCGGCAAAGTTATAGCCTACAGAGAGAACCTCAGCCGTATTCGCCTTAAAGGTTGCGGTTTTTGTGTCGTAGCTTATAATCGGGTTACCAAGCCCTGCATTAAGCTTTTGTCCGTCTACACATCCGCCTACATAACCGAGCTTTTTAATGCTTTCGAGACACTTTTTAAGGTTTTCATATGTCCACTTGCCCGAGTTATAATAATCAAGCGGGCTGGTTATACCGTTATTGGAGAAAAGCGTTTTGTTATAGAAAACCGAGTCGATATTTTCCCATACGCTTTCAAGACTGTTTACAAAGTATGTATTTCCGCCAACGGTACAAACATTAGTAATATTTGAATCCCAGAAGCTGTCCTTCAAATCAATAATGCCCTGAAGCGGCTGCGCAATTTCAAGCGCTGACGGGAAAACATCATTGCAGATAATTATATCGGGACCCGATTTAGCCGCAATCTGCTTTGCAACCTGAGCAACATATTCTGCCTGGTTATAAGAAACAAGCTTATATTTAATGCCCGTTTTCTTTGTGAAAGCTTTAAGCACCTTTTCATACTCAGAGGCGCCCTCATCGCCGAAATGCGCAAAGGTTACGGTGGTTCCCTTTAAGCGCTTGGGAATATTTGCAAACGGGTCGCTGCCCTTCATTTCAACCGGCTTTTCAACAACCGTACCGCCGCCGTCGTTTCCGCCTGTTGTTCCGCCTGAGCCGGTAGTGCTGCTGCCGCTTTGGGTTTTATCCCCGGTGCTTACGGTGTCATCGTCAAAGTCATTTATCAGCACGGCAGACGCATCCGAAGCATCCGCGCCGGTGTCTGACACCGTGTCCTTTTTGCCGCAGCCGGCAAAGCCCATTACCGTTGTCAAGCAAAGCAACAGTGCCAATGTTTTAATTGATTTTTTCATTTTGTTTACCTCCGTTTTTGTTTTGGTTTTTTAGGAAATTTATATCGTTTGAAAAATCACCGCCCTGTTAGCTAAAAACGCACTAAAAATGCTAATTATTTAGCACTAACTGACAATTTAGTACAAATTTATAACTTTATCTTGACTTTTTTCTAAATCCACGATATTATTATACCAAAGTCATGTATAAAGCTCCATAAAAAAACAGAACGCATTTTAGCACAAATCAGTCATCAAAGGTGGAATTTTTTGTATGTTCAACGATTTTCAGGCCGACTCCGGAATTAAGGGATATTCAAGATCTCCGAGAGGGTATTCAACAAATGATTATATACACGTAAATATCTGCGGTAATTTAAACCTGGATGAAGACAATGATGTTTTAAGACCGCTTGGCCGCGAGGATTATCTGCTCATATATAATATAAGCGGAAAATGCCACGTAAGGACCGGCGGCAAAATTGTAACGGCGCAAAAGGGCGAGCTTGTGGTTTACAAGCCTGATGAGCCGCAAAATTATTTTTACAGGGCGGTAGAAAAGCCGCATAATTATTGGGTTCATTTTTCGGGCACGGCGTGTGAAAAGCTTATAAACCGTATTTCTTTGGCTGACGACCATTTGATTAAAATATCTCACACTACCGAGATTGAGTATTATTTTTCAAAGCTCTGCGTGCACTATCATTTTGACAGCTCCGAGCGAGATACCGTTTGCGGCGGGCTGCTGCTTACAATACTGGGGCTTATCGCCCAATACAGCTCGGGCAATTCGGCGCCTAATTTTTCGGGCGGCAGCTCAAGATCGCAGCAGCTTGTAAGCGAGGTTATAAGCATGCTTAAAATGAACGATATGTTGTGGATGAATGTTGATGACTGCGCAGAGCGGGCGAACCTGAGCAGCGCCCAATTTACGCGAATTTTTAAAAATCTTACGGGGCTTTCCCCACTCGATTACATAACCAAAACCCGTATGAACAGAGCCAGAGAGCTGCTTTTATTCACCGATTTTAATATAGAAAAAATATCGGAATTATGCGGCTACCGCGACCAAAACTATTTCACAAGAATATTTAAGAAAAACGTAGGTCTGACACCTACTGATTTCAGAAAGCAAAAATAAAAAGGAGAAAAAATTATGCTTGAGTTAAAAATTCTGTCTTCACTGGAAAAAATCTTTCCCGATTCCACAGGTGCCGAAACCGCCCGTTTTTCCGCTATGAGAAACGAGCCTGTTTCATTTCAAATAGCGTATAAAAACGCTGACGGCGAAAGGTATGTTCAGCCGTTTTACACCGTAATTGACACCGATTTGGAAATATCGCTTATTTCGCAGTATAAAATCGGGTATGTCCCCGTAGCACAATGCGTGAACATACCCGAGGATGAATATTACGACCGAAAAACACCCGGACTTTTCCCTGACCCGCTGCTTCCGCGCGGCACTAACGACCGGGTTGAAAACGACGGCTTCTGGGCGCCCAGATTTTATGAGCAGGATGAAAAAAATCAGCTTAATTCGTACCCCGCCTGCTACCAGGGGCTATGGTTCACCGTAAATGAAAGCGGCGCACAAATACCCGCAGGCGAGCACTATGTAACAGTGCGCTTTCTGGCAGCAGCAGACGGCAAGGAAATAGGCGCAAAAACCGCCGAAATAACCGTTGCAGACGCATATCTTCCCGAGCAGACGCTCTTTTACACCTCTTGGTTCCATAATGATTGCCTTGCCGATATATACGGCGTTGAAATTTTCAGCGACCGATATTTTGAAATTATGGAATCCTTTGTTGCTGAGGCGGCAAAAACCGGAATGAATATGATACTTTTGCCCGCGTTTACTCCCCCGCTCGACACGCCTGTGGGAAAGGAGCGAAAAACCGCGCAATTGGTGCGCATAAGCCTTGAAAACGGCGAATATTCCTTTGATTTTTCGCTTATGGAAAAATATATGAGCCTCTGCCTTAAATGCGGAATTAAATATTTTGAGCATTGCCAGCTTTTCACCCAGTGGGGAGCAAAAGCGGCACCGAAGATCTTTGCCGATACACCCGACGGCTGCAAGCGCATTTTCGGTTGGGAAACCGATTCAAAAAGCGAAGAATATTCGGCATTTTTAAAGGCTTATCTGCGCTCGCTTATGAAATTCCTTAAAAAAGCTGGTCTTGAAAAAAATATCTTCTTCGGTATTTCAGATGAGCCAATGCCCGATAATATTGAATATTACCGCAATGCGAAAAACATTATCAAGGACGAAATAGGCGATTGTCCCTCGGGCGACTCGCTGGCACACTACGAATTTTTTGAAGACGGCCTCGTGCAAATACCCATTATTTCGGTAAACTCACCCGATATGGACAAATTTACCGCAAACTGCGATAATTTCTGGGTTTATTACACCGGTGAAACCCTTTACGACGGCTATACAAACCGAATTATCACCACTACCGGCGCCCGCAACCGAATTATAGGTGTTCAAATGTATATGGCAGGGGCAAAGGGCTTTTCGCACTGGGGTTATAACTATTACTATGATGTTTTAAGTCACGGTCTTTTCAACCCGCTGAACGACCCCTGCGGCTACGGCGGGCTGCCCGGCACTTCGTTTATAGTGTACCCATCCCCCGACGGCAAGGCGATAGTATCCGCCAGAATGAAGGTATTTTACGAGGGGCTTAACGATTACCGCGCGCTAAAGCTATTGGAAAGCAAAATAGGAAAGGAGCAAACGGAAAAAACCGTTCTCGATTTCTTCGGAGAGATGAATTTCCGCACCTGCCCTGATAATTCAAAGCTGATTGAATTCAGAAATCTTTTATGCAGACTGATAAACGAAAATTAGAAAAATCTGCTTTGTACATATTTTTACACAAAAAATCAGCACGGTGTTAAACCGTGCTGATTTCAGTCTGTCTGTAAGGTCAGTCTTCCTCAAAGCAATTATACTGCGTTAAAATAAACTTACCTATATCATAAAGAATTGCCTCGTATCTTTTACGAAATTCAAGCGGCAGGCGCAGGCACCTTGTATCAGCCTCAAATTTGCGCCGTCTTGCGGGGGACGACGGCATATTATCAGCCTCAAAGGTAAAATAGCCCTTATAGTTTATATCCTGTAAGCCGTGCATTATGGAGTCAAAATTCAAGGTTCCGGTATACGGGAACGTATGGTGGTCATCGTTTCCCATATTATCCTGAATATGCAGGGCGCGCACATTATCACCTAAAATTTTCAGTGCTTCATGCTGCGGCAGCTCCTGCAAATTACCGTGACCTACATCCCAGCAGGCTTTAAGCAGCGGGTGATTTACATATTCAATCAGCTCAAGCAGGTCCTCGGCTGAGTCTACCCAATAATAATGCTCGTCAAACATTTTATTGAAATTTTCGGTCAGCACGGTAATGCCGTGCTTTTCGGCAACCTTTTAATCCCAATCCTCCGGCGCGCACAGCGCCTGCCCGCACAGCCAGTCAAGCTGTTCATTGGTATACCAAAAGCGCGGAAGTCGGTTTACATTTTCCGTACCGTGCCGTTTTCATCAAACGGTTTGCGCATATCCATAGTATCAAGCACTATCACACGGGTCTTTTTTCGGTTTAAGTCGTAATAAAAATATTTTGAAAATTCGTAGCTTTTATCGTGAACGCAATTTTTTTGCAAAGGGGTCCCTTACGGTGTAATTCATACTTATTCTCCCTTGCAAATAAGATTATGTGTTTGCATTGCAATTATAGCATATATAAATTTTACGCGCAATGTAAATAATTACCGATATGCTGTGAAAAATTAAAGCCTTCCGCTTGCCAGGGCTTGCGCCGAAACAGCCGGAAGACTTTATATATATACTACCGTTAAATCTTTTTATCGCTTGTAAGCACGGTTTTGCCGCCCATATAAGGTCTTAAAGCCTCGGGAATCAAAACGCTGTAATGCTCGCCGTCAAAACGGAGATTGTTTTCAAGGAAAGCTATGAGCATACGCGGCGGGGCTACAACCGTGTTGTTAAGGGTGTGGGCAAGGTATTTTTTACCGTCCGCGCCCTTTACTCTTATGCCCAATCTTCTTGCCTGCGCGTCGCCGAGGTTAGAGCAGGAGCATACCTCAAAATACTTCTGCTGCTTGGGCGACCACGCCTCAACATCATAAGATTTAACCTTTAAATCCGCAAGGTCGCCGGTGCAACATTCAAGGGTTCTTACGGGTATATCCATACTGCGGAAAAGCTCTACCGAGTAGCTCCACATTTTGTTGAACCAATCCATGCTTTCCTCGGGGCGGCAAATAACTATCATTTCCTGCTTTTCAAACTGGTGTATACGGTAAATGCCACGCTCCTCAATGCCGTGCGCGCCCTTTTCCTTACGGAAGCAGGGTGAATAGCTTGTAAGGGTTAAGGGCAGCTTTTCCTCAGGGGTAATGCTGTCTATGAACTTGCCTATCATAGAATGCTCAGATGTACCTATAAGGTAAAGGTCCTCGCCCTCTATTTTATACATCATAGCGTCCATTTCTTCAAAGCTCATAACGCCGGTAACTACCTTACTTCTTATCATATAAGGCGGTATGCAGTAGGTAAAGCCCTTGTCTATCATAAAATCGCGCGCATACGCCAGCACCGCCGAGTGCAGGCGCGCAATGTCGCCCATAAGGTAATAAAAGCCCTCGCCCGCAACCTTGCCGGCAGCGTCCTTATCAATGCCGTCAAAAAGCTGCATAATATCGGTATGGTACGGAATTTCAAAATCGGGGTGAGACTGCTCACCGAACTGCTTAACCTCCACATTTTCGCTGTCGTCCTTACCCACAGGCACGCTCGCGTCCACTATATTCGGTATTTTCATCTGTATTTCGGTAACCTTTTTTTGCAGCTCGTCCTCTTTTTCTTCAAGGGCTTTAAGCTCCTCTGCCTGCTCGTTTACAAGGCGCTTCATTTCTTCCGCCTCGTCGCGCTTGCCCTGCGCCATTAAAGCGCCTATCTGCTTGCTTACCTTGTTGCGGTTGGCGCGCAGGTCGTTAGCGCGGTTGTTGGCAGCGCATTTTTCGCCGTAAAGCGAAATAATTTCGTCAACAAGCGGCAGCTTTTTATCTTCAAACTTCTTTTTAATGTTTTCTTTAACAATATCCGGATTTTCGCAAATAAATTTAATATCCAGCATTTTTATTCCTCCGTCAGACCATAATCTTTTTTTAGTATAACACAACTGCCTTTTTCTGTCAAATTTTTTAAGCGAAAGTTTTTCAGAAAAAAAGATTTTTATTTTTTAAAAAAACTCTTGCAAAACAAAATAATATATGGTAATATAGTGTTAATCGTTCTTTGGGGCATTAGCTCAGCTGGGAGAGCGCTACACTGGCAGTGTAGAGGTCAGCGGTTCGATCCCGCTATGCTCCACCAAAGGTCTGCAAATCTCATTAAGGGTTTGCAGGCCTTTATTTTTTGCCGTTTGCTTTATTAACTAATAAAATACTTGCAATATAAAATCAGCCGTTGTATAATAAAATGTAATTACCTTGTAAGTGATTGCAAATATATTAAAAAACGGGGTATATGAATTATGGTTAAGGCTGTTGTAGGTGCAAACTGGGGCGACGAGGGCAAGGGTAAAATTACCGATATGTTAGCCGGAAACGCCGATTTTGTCGTTCGTTTTCAGGGCGGTGCCAACGCGGGTCACACTATAAAAAACAAGTACGGCAAGTTTGCGCTGCACACTCTGCCCTCGGGCGTTTTTAACGAGGGTGTTACAAACTGCATAGGCAACGGCGTTGCGCTTGACGTTGACAAGCTGTTAGAGGAATATAACAGCATAGTTGAAAAGGGCGTTCCCGCACCCAAGCTCGTAATTTCCGAGCGCTGCCAGATGGTTATGCCGTATCACGTGCTTTTTGACGTTTACGAGGAAGAACGTCTCGGCAAGGCGAGCTTCGGCTCTACAAAATCGGGTATTGCGCCCTTTTATTCGGATAAATACGCAAAGATAGGCTTTCAGGTGTGCGAACTTTTTGATGAAAAGGCGCTGAGAGAAAAGCTTGAGCGCGTGCTTGAGGTTAAAAACGTTTTAATTGAAAACCTCTACCATAAGGAAAAGCTTTCGGTTGACGATATTTTCAATAAAATGATGGAATGGAAAAAGGGCATTGCGCCTCTTGTGGGCGATGTTCGCAAAATGCTTTATGAGGCTGATAAAGCGGGTAAAACAATATTGCTTGAAGGGCAGCTCGGCACTATGAAGGATACCGACCACGGCATTTACCCCATGGTTACGTCTTCAAACACCTTGGCAGGCTACGGCGCAGTGGGCGCGGGTCTTCCGCCCTATGCAATTAAAGAAATTTACACCGTTATAAAGGCTTATTCATCGGCAGTGGGCGCGGGCGCGTTTGTCAGCGAGATATTCGGGGACGAGGCGCAGCAGTTGCGCGACCACGGCGGCGACGGCGGCGAATACGGCGCTACCACGGGCAGACCGCGCAGAATGGGCTGGTTTGACTGTGTAGCCACCAAATACGGCTGCGAGGTTCAGGGCACGACCCATGCAGTGCTTACGGTTGTTGACGCGCTTTCTTACCTTGATGAAATTAAGGTCTGCACCGGCTATGAAATTGACGGCAAGGTAACAAAGGACTTCCCTGTTACGGGTCTTCTTGAAAAGGCAAAGCCCGTGCTTACCACCCTGCCCGGCTGGAAATGCGATATAACCGGAATTACCGAATATAACAAGCTGCCCGAAAACTGCCGCAAATATATTGAATTTATAGAGCAGGAAATTGGTTTTAAAATACATATGGTAAGCAACGGACCTGCGCGCGAAAACATTATTATTAAAGAATAATCAGGGAGAATACCATGAATTTTACCCCAATTGACAATAACGGAACGGTAGACGGCTTTTGCCTTATAAAAAGTCTTGATAAAAAGACCTCATCAAAAGGCGATACATACCTTGATATGACCCTATCGGACGCGGGAGGCGAAATAAACGCAAAGCTCTGGCGGTATAACCCCGCCGTTCACGGAGAATATGAAATAAACGAGCTTGTGAAAATTCGCGGCGTAATTTCGCAGTACAACGGTAACGACCAGTTGAAAATCGACCGCATACGCAAAATAACCCCCGAGGATAACGTTAAAGTAGGCGATTTTGTGAAATCCTCGGATTATTCGGGCGAGCAGATGTATGACGAACTGTACAGAATAGCCGACAGCTTTGAAGATAAAGAGCTTAAAGCGGTAGTTACCGCTATTTTAGCCGACAATCGCTTAGCGCTGCTCTACTGGCCTGCGGCGTTTAAGCTGCACCACGCCCTGCGCGGCGGGTTGCTTATGCATTCGTTATCAATAGTAAGGCTGGCAGAGGGCGTTTGCAGGGTTTACCCGTTTGTTGACAGGGAGCTTTTGCTCGCGGGCGCAATTTTGCACGATATTGCAAAGCTTTCAGAATTTACCGTTGCCGATACGGGAATTGCCACCGGCTACTCAAACGAGGGCAACCTGCTCGGTCACCTGGCAATGGGCGCTATGGTAATTGATAAATACGCGGAAAAGCTCGGTATAAGCCGCAAAACGGCAATGCTGCTTGAGCATATGGTGCTTTCTCACCACGGCGAGCCCGAGTTCGGCGCGGCGGTAAGACCTATGTTTATTGAGGCGGAGCTTTTAAGCGAGCTTGACCTTATGGACTCACGCGTTTTTGAAATGCGCGAGGCGGTTGCTGCAACCAAGCCCGAGGATTTTTCATCGCGGCTTTGGGCGCTGGATAACCGCAAGCTTTTCAATCACTCCCGCACGGAGCTTGAAAACGGTGTTAAGCTGTTCTGATAAAAGAACGGAAAAAGCACATAATATATTAAAAACGAAAGGAAAAATAAAAAATGAAAATCACAAAGGATATGCTTATAGGCGAGGTACTTGATATTGACAGCAGCGCGGCTGAATATTTCTTTGAAATAGGCATGCACTGCCTCGGCTGCCCTGCTTCGCGCGGCGAAAGCATTGAGCAGGCGTGCGAGGTTCACGGAACCGACTGCGACGCTTTGCTTGAAAAGCTTAACCGTCACTTTGAAAATAAATAATGGCGCTGAGTTTACGGCTCGCGCTTATCTCCGCCCTCGTGCCGCACGGCGCGAGGGTGTGCGATATAGGGACAGACCACGGCTATTTACCCATTGAGCTTATAAAGCGCGGGGATATTAAAAGCGTTATTGCGACAGATATACGCGAAAAACCGCTTGCCAATGCCGAGAAAAACATTAAGGCGGCGGGCGTAGGCGGTATAACACTGCGCCTGTGCGACGGGCTTGAGGGTATAGCGCAAAACGAAGTTGACACTGTAATTACAGCGGGTATGGGCGGCGAGGTTATAGCCTCAATACTGGCGCGTTCGCCCCTCCCCACCGCCGCGCCCGCGCCGCTGCTTATTATGCAGCCCACCACCTCGCCCGAATTTTTAAGGCGTTTTTTATGCGAAAACGGCTTTGAAATTATAAGCGATACCGCGCTCTGCGAAAACGCAAAGCTATATTCTGTAATTACGGCGCGGTATACGGGCAAAAAATACAGCTGCGGTGAAGAATTTTACTACTGCGGAAAGGTAGACACGCAAACAGAAGACGGCGCAAAATACATAGAAAAGCAATATTTGCGGCTTAAAAAATGCGCCGACGCGCTTGAAAACATTCCCGAAAAGCGGGAAGAATATAAGCGCCTTGCAGAAATTTCCGCCGCGCTTAAAAAGAAACTTACGGAGAACCGAAATGGCATTTGACGGAGCATTTTTACACAAAACGGTAGCGGAATTACAAGCTGCCGAAAATACGTTTGTAGATAAAATATACCAGCCCTCAAAGGACGAGCTGGTCTTTTTGCTGCGCAAAAGCGGATTTTGCAAAAAACTCCTTATAAACGTGCGCCCGGGGGCTGCGCGTATTCAGTTCACCGAAACCAAATATGAAAACCCCGCCGTGCCGCCTATGTTTTGTATGCTTATACGTAAATATCTCTCTTCGGCGCGGCTTTTAAGGGTCACCCAGCCCGGCTTTGAAAGAATAGCCGAGCTTACTTTTTCCTACACAAACGAAATGGGCGATATTGCCGAAATTCGCCTTGCGGCGGAGTTTATAGGCAACAAGACAAATATTGTGCTGATAAACGAAAACGGCAAAATAATTGACGCGCTGCGCCACTCAGATCCCGAAGCGGGCGGCAGAATGATACTGCCGGGCGCTGCCTACGCCTACCCCGAGCAGCGGCACAAGCTTGACCCACTGGCTGTCGCGGCAGAGAAAATTATTGAAACCGCCGAAAAATCGGGCGGGGAGCTTTCCTCGGCGCTGCTTAACACGGTTGACGGATTTTCACCCCTATTATGCCGCGAGGCGGCATTTAAAGCCGAGCTTTCGGGCAGTCTTACCGCCGCGCTCGGCGGAATAATATCCGATTTAAAAAACAGCGGCACTCCCCTGCTGCTTATAAAAAGCGACGGCACACCGCAGGATTTCTGCTTTACCGATATTTCGCAATACGGCAATTTGTTTGAGAAAAAGGTATTCGAAAGCTACTCGCAGCTGCTTGAAGAATTTTATTCAGCGCGCGATACCGCTGACCGAATGAAGCACGCCGCGGGAGATATTGTAAAGCTTGTAAACAACCTGAAAGCGCGCACCGAAAAAAAACTTGCTTTGCGTATGCAGGAGCTTAAAAGCTGCGAAAACCGCGAGCAGCTGCGAATTTACGGCGAGCTTTTAAAGGCTAATCTTTACAAAGCCGTGGCGGGAGCAAATTTTATTGAGGTTGAGAATTACTACGACGATATGAAGCAGATTCGTATTCCGCTTGACCCCGCGCTCTCCCCGCAGAAAAACGCCGCGAAATATTTTAAGGACTATAAAAAAAGCCACACCGCCGAGCAGACCTTAACAGAGCTTACGCGGCGCGACGAACAGGAACTTATTTACTTTGACTCGGTGCTTGAAAGCATATCCCGCAGCCGCACTAAAGCAGAAATAGCCGAAATTCGCGAGGAGCTGACCGCGGGCGGGTATTTAAAAGCGCCCGCGACTAAGCCGAAAAAAACGCAGGTGCCAGTGCTGCGGGAATATAAATCTGCCGAGGGGTACAGAATAATCGTAGGCAAAAACAACCGCCAGAACGACTATATTACCACCACACTTGCCGCCAAAAACGATTTGTGGTTTCATACCAAGAATATTCCCGGCTCGCATGTGGTTGTAATGTGCGGCGGCAAAGAGGTATCGGACGAAACGCTTATTTACGCCGCAACGCTTGCCGCCGAAAACTCGGGCGCTGCCGCGGGCGCGCAGGTGCCTGTTGATTACACGCCCGTAAAATTTGTTAAAAAGCCGAACGGCGCAAAGCCCGGAATGGTTATTTACACTACAAACAAAACGCTTTACGTAACGCCGAACAATAGGGGGTAAATTATGAATATCGGGGTATCTACCGCGTCGTTTTATCCGCTTGAAACCGAGGAAGCCTTAGAACAGCTCGGAAAAGCGGGAGTAAAATATACCGAAATATTTTTCAATGCGCTCTCTGAATTAAAGCCCGCTTTTATAGATATACTTGAAGATATTTTGGATAATTACGGTATAAAGGTAACCTCGGTGCACCCCACAATGTCGCTTGCGGAATCGTTTATGATTTTTTCAAACTACGAGCGCCGTTATTACGAGGCTGAGGAGCAATACCGCCGCTACTCTGAAATTGCGGCGCGTTTCGGCGCAAAATATATTATAATGCACGGCGGCAAGCCTAACGGACTCACAACCGATGAGGAATACTGCGAGCGCTATATGCGCCTAAAAGACGTAACGCGGGAAAACGGCGTTACGGTTTTGCAGGAGAACGTGGTGCGCTACCGCGCGGGAGATATTGAGTTTTTGCGCTCTATGCGGGATATTCTGGGGGATGATGCGGAGTTTTGCATTGATTTAAAGCAATCGCTGCGCTGCGGGTACGACCCCTACACGCTTATAAATGAATTTTCTGAAAATATAAAGCACTACCATATAAGCGACCACTCGGTAGCCTCCGACTGCCTGCTGCCCGGTAACGGCGGCTTTGATTTTGCGGAATTTTTCAAAACGCTTAAAAACGCAGGCTACCGCGGCGCGGCGGTAATTGAAGTCTACAATAACGCATATAAAGAATATGGGGAAGTATTCCGCTCATACCGCGCGCTTAAAGAGTTATCCGAAACCTGTTCTTGACAAATAAAAGGATTTGTGTTAATATCTTAATAATCTGAGGGAGTAGTGGTGCGCATAAAGCGCGTTGCAAGTCGACATATCGGCATTTATTGCCCGGCTTGTATTAAATAACGAGACTCGGTGCCGCGCGGCACACGGGTCTTTTTTTATCGGGGGTAAATTTTATGAGTATTATTGAGCTTTTCTTAATTGCGGTAGGTCTTTCTATGGACGCGTTTGCCGTTTCGGTATGTAAGGGGCTGTCCACGCGGCAGCTGAAACCGAAGCATTATTTAATAATCGGGGCGTGGTTCGGCGGCTTTCAGGCACTAATGCCCACTATCGGTTACCTTTTAGGCTCAACCTTTGAAAAATATATAACAAGGTACGACCACTGGGTGGCATTTGTTCTGCTCTCGTTTATAGGCGGAAATATGCTTAAAGAGGGCTTTTCAAAGAATACCGAAACTACCGATTCATCGTTCAGCGTATCTGCAATGGCGGTGCTGGCGGTTGCCACGAGTATTGACGCGCTCGCTGTAGGCATAACCTTTGCGCTGCTGCCAGATGTTAATATTATAGCCGCAGTGTGCTTTATAGGCGCTATAACCTTTATTATATCGGGCATAGGGCTTAAGGTCGGCAATGTTTTCGGGCTGAAATACAAAAACAAAGCGGAAATTGCAGGCGGAATAATACTTATTTTAATCGGTATAAAAATACTGCTTGAGCATTTAGGCGTTATAAATTTTTAAAGTAAAATGCTTTCAAGCGCTGAAACGCTTTCGGCTATAGCGTCGGCTCCCGCGTTTTCAAGCTCTTTTCGGTTACCGAAGCCGTAAAGCACGCCTACAGACGCTATTCCGTTGAGCCGAGCCCCCTCAATATCGTGAAAACGGTCGCCCACCATAACGGCGGCCGTTTTGTTTTTTATGCCGCAGGTATTTATTACGTATTCTATTACCTGATATTTTTCATTGCGAGTATCGTCAAGGCTTGCGCCCCCTATAAAATAAAAATATTTTGATAAACCGTAATGCTCCAAAATAATTTTTGCGAATTTCTCGGGCTTCGAGGTTGCAAGCACTGCTTTCTTCCCCGCGCCTTGCAGCTTTTCAAGCAGTGCAGGTATTCCGGGGTACACCTCGCAATCAAGCACGCCCTTAACGTGGTAGTATTCGCGGTAGTATTCAACCGCCTTTTCCGCCATCTCATCGTTCAGCCCACAAAACTCTGAAAAGCCCGTTTTAAGCGGCGGGCCTATAAAGCGGCAAAGCGTTTCATAGGGCGGTATTTTCTCACCCATTTTTTCAAGAGCGTATTTTACCGAATCGGTAATTCCCTTTGCCGAATCGGTTATAGTTCCGTCCAAATCGAAAAGTATATATTCAAAGCTTTTCATATTAGCTCCTTATTTATTTAATTTGACTTTTTATTCCGAAATTACTCAGTCATTTAGCAAAAACTATTTTTTATAAAATAAGCTACTGTTCTGTATCTGTCCTGCCTGTAAAAATTGGTATAGCCGTTATAATCGGTTATATCTGTTTTATAGACTCCGTGCAACTCTCCGTCATCATAGGATACAATCGTGCAAGCAGCTACGCTTTCCTCTGCCTTGCGCACCTTGTCAGCGCCACCACAGCCCATAGCCTACAATGTAACGCGAATATCATCACTGAAATTTATTTCATCATCAATATGGAAACGGTAAAACGACGCCTGCAAACCGTTTTTGCAGGTACACCCCTGTTCGGTCTATAAATTCGCCCTCGCCCCACCAAAGGTCACCGTATTGCTTTTCATCCGGCAGAACCGAAACGCTTGCTCCCAAAAATCTGCCCGTGAATATCGTTTCCGGCTTTTCCTATAAAAGCGGTTTTAGCTCCCAGCTTTGCCATTGCCGCCGCAACATTTCCAGGAGCTCCTCCGGCGTTTTGCGCAAACAGGCGCTGACCCTGTTTATTTACTCCCTGCGGTGTAAAGTCAATCAGTATTTCGCCTAACGCACAGGCGGCATATTCTGTCTGTTTCATACCGTTAATTCCGTTTCACTTTTTATTGTTTCATTTATATTGCAGTTTCTCATCCGGTAAAACGCAAAGCTTATCCGGTTTTCCGTTTTGTTTTTCAAAGCCCGCCGCGCTCAGGCAGACCATTCTCGGCTTGAAATTATCCGGGTTTCCGCTGTGGCAATGAAAAGCGCATATAAATTTATCTTTATCCGCAGTCGGCATAAAGCTGTGGTGCCCCGTTCCCACAAGGTCGGCGGGTTTATGCAAAATCGGGTTGTTTTCTGCCTTTACAAAAGGTCCGAACGGTTTATCCGAGACGGCATAACCCACCGCATAATCCTCACACCGCGTATGATTTACCGAGTAAGATAAATAATAAAGTCCGTTATGTTTCAGTACAAACGGTCCTTCCGCCACCCTGCAATCAAGCGTTTCCCAAGGCTCTGTCGCCTCAATCAGCACTCTTTCACATTCGTATTCGATTTCGGTAAGGTCGGCGGACATTTTGCCCGCGAAAATGCGGTTGTTGTTTTTAAGGTCTGCAAAATAAATATAAATACTGCCGTCATCGTCAAATAAAAGATTCCCGTCAATGGTGCGGTTTCTGAGCCACCCGTCCGTGAGCTTTACAAACGGGCCCGTCGGGCTTTCGGACACGGCTATCGCGAGATTTTCCTCAGCTGAATAAAGCATATAGAATTTACCGTTGTAATACGATACCTCGGGCGCCCAGAACCACCTGTTGCCCACGACATTTTTCTTATCAAGGCAAAGCCCCTTGTTTGCCCAATTTATAAGATCCTCGGATTCATAAACATAAAAGCCGTCGTTTCCGTCCTTTTCTGTATTAAACGCATTGGCGGACTCCAATTTTCTGTTGTTTTCGGTGGTACAGTAGATATAATACTTCCCACCGTAGGTCATTAAAAAGGGGTCGCCGCCCTCAAAAATTCTTGTCAACATATAATTTTCTCCTTCGCTTAGACAATACAATCAGGGCACAATACTTCCCATAGCGGAAAATTTGTCCGATTATATTGTCTCGTAATTTGAAATACGGCAGTATTCCTACATTCCTCGACTTCATAAACGAAAAAATTTTCTCGCTATGGGTCAGAGATTTTGTAAGAAAACGGCGCTGTTTAGCGGCGCGGCGCCCGACCGAAGAATACCGGCGTATTGTGAGCGGAGGGCAACAAAGCCGATAACGGCACCGCTTCTTCAAAAAAGCATAGTACCCTGATTGTATTGTCTATGCTCTTTTAACTTCTTTTTTCGTTCCGAGCTTTATCTGCTCAATCCAATTATCTACCGTTTCAGCATCGGGCGGCTGTATATCTGCATACTCCCTGTTAAGCGCCGAATATTTGCTTTCGCCGAGCGGGTGGAACGGCTCGATTTCTATATGCTCAATTCCGCTGAATTTGTCAGCGATTTCGCTTATTCCTTTAAAATGCTCCGCACGGTCGTTAAAGCCCGGAATTATGGGGCATCGTAAAATAATTTTACTGCCCGCGTCGCTTAAAGCCTTTAAATTATCAAGAATTATTTTGTTATCAAAACCGGTATATTCTTTATGCAGCTCGGGGTCGGTCTCCTTACAGTCAAACAGGAATAAATCAACATATTTTGCAATTTCAAGTATTTTAGATTTTTCCGTATAGCCGCAGGTTTCAACCGCGGTATGTACTCCGTTTTCCTTTGCTTTTTTCAAAAGCTCCAGCGAAAAATCGTATTGAGCCAGCGGCTCACCGCCCGATAAGGTCACTCCGCCGCCCGAATTTTCATAAAACGGCTTATCCTTTAGCGCTTCCGCTGTCACCTCATCCGCCGAAACGGTTTTTCCGCAAATTTCCTTTGCGCCGTTAAAGCAGACAAAATCTCTGTCAGCGGCGGTAACACACTTACATCTGCCGCAGCCTGTGCATTTATCCTTATAAAAAAGTATTTCCGGCTCAAAGCGCTGACTTTCGGGGTTGTGACACCATACGCAGGAAAGCGGACAGCCCTTTAAAAACACCGTTGTTCTTATTCCCGGTCCGTCGTTCACGCAAAAGCGCTGAATATTAAAAACAGTTCCTTGCATTTTTCTCACCTAACAGTTGTATTCCGTCCTGTTTATAACGGCAAGCTGCTGCCACTCGGGAAGGCTTACAAAATATTCGCTGAAACCGTAAAGTCGTACGGTAAGCGACTTATATTTTTCGGAGTGAATCATTGCGTCCTTTAATCTTTCGCGGTTTACAACGCTTATACCCACATGAAAGCCGCCGAGTTCAAAATATGTAAGCACAAGCGATTTCAGTATTTCGGGGCTTACATTTGCCGAAAAAGTCAGGTTGAGCCCGCCTGTGGCAGTGCGGGAAAACGGCAGCTTTGCAAGGCTTTTAAGCAGGGTGGTCACCCCGCATTTATCTGCGCCGTAGCTCGGCGACTGGTTTTCCGAAAACGGTTCTCCCGCCTTTCTGCCGTCGGGCGTTGCGCCTATCTTCCATGTGTTATCGCGTTCGAGCGAATAAAACCCGCCTATCGCATAGCGGTTTTCTTTGAGTGACAAATTATCAAGCGCGTCAAGGAAAGCATTTCCCGCCATAGCCGTATAGCTATCGGCGGCGGTATCATTGCCGAACCTTGTATAGCTTAAAATCTCGGCGCGCAGCTCCTCGTTACCCTCGTAATTTTCGTTAAGTATTTTTACAAACTCACCGTATGTAAAGCGTTTTTCGCGGAACACAAGTTTATCAAGAACCATAAGCGAATCGCCCACGGTGGCAACTCCCGGGCAAAAAATATTAAACACTGTATAATCGGCTCTGCCGTCGCAGGCATAGCGGCATTTATATGCGCTGTCGGTCAAAAGCAGACCGTCCAAAACGAAAGCTTTTCGGGCAAATTCTTTATCGTTAAAGCCGCTTTCGCAGTCATCCGTACATCGCTGCACATCCGCTGTTATCTCATTTTTAAAGGCAGACACTAATTCCTCGGTACTGTTGAATTCATTTTCATTAAGAACCTTTAAAAAGAGCTGCGGAACAGGCGCGTAATATTCAAGCCTGTATGAATGGAAATTCAAGTCGAATGTGCAGCAAGCCGAAAATGAAAATTCCTTTGCGATATTTTCGGGTATGCCTTTACCTACCAAGGCTTTTAATATCATATCATAATTGTAGATATGCAGCTTATCTGTAAGCACGCTCATCGCCGAAAATACATCGTTTGTAAATTCGGAGCTTGCGTCGGGTTTTAAAAGCACCGTTACCTGCGGTTGAGCCATATTAAGCCTTACAGCCGCTTTTAAAACAAGGCGCGACATTTCATTCGGCTTTTCTCCGCCGATGTTTATATATTGCTTTGAAGCCTGCGAAAGTATGGGCTTAGACTTATAATTCCATGTTCCTCTGCCGCAAATTTCATTTGTCTTTACAAAGAACCCCGCAAGCTGCTCTGTGAGTTCTTCTTCGGTTTCACCTTTTGCCAATGATTTTTGGTAGTACGGCAGCATAAATTCATCAAACCGACCGAAAGCATAATCGCGGTTTCCTACATAGCAGCTTGCAATAAAATGGATAAGCCACACGCTTTGCAGCGCCGAATAAAAATCGTATGCCGGCTCAAAGGGGACTTTTTCAAGCGTGTTTGCCATACGGGTATATCCCTTTACGCGCGCGGCGGCGGCATAGTGCTCAGCAAAGCCCTTGACAGCCGAAACAACGATTGCGGCATTTTGCGCGAATACGGCGCTTTCTTCCTCTCCGTTTTGCGCGGCGTTTATTTTTTCAAGTATGCCTTTTAAGCCGTATTTCAGCAAATCGGCATAATTAAAGCTCATATGCCCCGTGGAGCATAGCAGACAGTTCGGTGCGTTCATACCGCTATCGGGCTTAGCCTCAACCGCCCTGCCCGCAAAATAATCGCTTTCGTCAACAGGGGTCGACACTTCACCGAGCAGCCTTGACAGAATAACCGCATATTTATCGGGCTTATCATAATCGTGCATTTCGTCGGATAATCTTGCAAGTATTCGTTCACGCTCAATAAAGCACGCCTCGTTATCGCTTTTAAAAACAAGCTCTTTCAGTTTTTCAAGGTCAGGCATATCCTAAGACTCCTATTATTATGTTATGGTTATCGGCAGCTTTGCAAATAATGTTGGTTTTTTCATAAATTAACCTCATTATTCCTCTTTTGACACTCTTTCAATAAACTCCTCTTTTGAAGCCGGAGAAAGGCTGTTAAAGAATATACTGTACCCGCCTATTCTCACTACCAGATCGGGGTATTTTTCTGGATTGCCCGTTGCGTCCCTCAAAAGCGCCGATGAAAGTGAATTTACCTGAAACTGCAAGCCGCCGTTATTAAGATAGACCTTTATAAGCGCCTCAATTTCTTTTTTGTGGCTACGCACCGTATCGGCTTGGAAATTCACATCTATCGGCTGCCCGCCGAAAAACTTTTCCTGTGGCAGCTTTGCAGCCGAAAGCACCATTGAGGTAGGGTCGCTTTGCCTTGCAATGTTTGAGCAGCCCGCGTTTTTTGCAAAGGGCGTGCCTGCCGCTCTGCCGTCAAAGCCCACGCCCCAATTTGAGCCGTAGCCCACATTTGTATCAAGCGTATGCAGCGAGGGCGAATATTCCCTGTTGCCGTGGTCCTTGGCTCTTATAATTCTTTCCGTTATTTCGGCAACCCTTACCGCGTATTCATCAGCCGATGAGTTCTGACCGTATTTCGGGCAGGCTAAAATATCCTGCCTTAATTCCGCATATCCCTCAAAATTGTTTTTAACTGCTGCCGATATTTCCTCTAATGTATATTTCTTGTCCTTAAATACCAACCTATCAACGGCGCAAATACCGTCCGATACATTCACCATTCCCATACATTCAACCGTAACATTGTGGTATTTTGCACCCGAAATTCTGTCGCAGTGCTTTTCAATACAGTCGTCCGTCAAAAGTGATACAAACGGGTCGGGGATAGATCTTTCGCTGATTTCCGCGTTTTTCTCATATAGCGCCGAGCAGATATCAAGCAGGTATTTAACCGCCGTTTCAAAGTTTTCATAAAGCTGTTCTATACTGTCGGCTTTGCCGATATTCGGAATATGAAAATCCCTGCCGATAACATTTCCGCAGTTTACAGCCGCCTCAAGCGCTGCGGACACATTAAACACCGTACCCCACATACTGTTGAAATCCTCGCCCGGCAGACCTATTCCCATACAGCTGTTGTTTGAAAAATGAACCGCTTTATCCTTCGGCACGCCCTATTCTACAAGGGCGGCAATACAGGAGCTTTCGCCGTAAAAAGTTGGCTGCCCCATTGAAAACAGCTTTTCATCTATAAGCGATTGCCATATATGCTCGGGCGTTTTATTGTTTATACGCGCGCCGAGTATGGGCGCGGGCAATGAGAACTCCTTTTGGCACTCAATTAGCAGTTCGGAAAGCTCGTTATACTCTCCGCCGATATTTAAAAGGCAGGCGCCGTCCGCATAGCTATTCAAAAGCTCATAGAAATTTTTAAGTATTTTCTTTGCCTCGTCCCTTGTCATTCCCCTTTCAAGCGACGCTTTATAAAACGGGTACATATATTCATCGAATTTGCCGAGGGAAATACTGTACCACGCGTTTTCGGCAAGCGGGGTTAAAAAATGAATTATCCAAACCGATTGCACCGCCTCGCGAAAGCTTTCGGCGGGATAAAACGGCACTTTTTTCAGCATTTCGGTAAAGCACTCGGCTTTTTCCGCTCCGTATTCGTCCTTGTTTTCGGATATATAACCTATTACCCGCTCCGTAAGGCTTTTAACTGCCGCAAGCGTGCCTTTCATAGCGGCGAGATAGGCGTTGTCGGGAGCTTTTGCAAGCTCTGCGTCTATTTTATTTTCGTACCAAACAAGCCCGTGATTTAATATATCGCCGTAATTTAAAAGCGTGTGCCCTCTGTCCACCCTGACGGTGCAGTTAAGCCCCTCAACAAGGCTGTTCAGACGTTTGGTTTCGGCGTCGTATTCTTCTTCGGGAAAAATCTTATCGGGATAATATTCCTTTATAAATTTAAACCAACCCGCAATTTCATCGGTTTTCTTAATTTCAAGCTCCAAAGCCTCGGTTTCAAGGCGGAATTTTTCCGCCGCCCGCTTCTCCGGGGCAAGTTCTTTCAGATAATCAAAATATTTGTTTTTTACATATCTTTCAATATTATAATCGCAATGCATAATCAGATACCCCTCCAGCCTAAATTAAGAGAAATATTCCTTGCCGCTTCCGATAGCTGCGGGAGCTTGTTGTTTATAAGCGAGTTAATATCGTCATATATAGTAAGTGATGAAATTCCGACAGCTGCCGCAACATTGCCCGTATCGTCGTATACAGGGCAGGCAATACATATAATTCCTTTTGCAAATTCCTCGTTATCAGTCGCATAACCGCAGGCTTTTATCTGCGCCGCCCCATTTTCAAACCTTTTCGGGTGTTCGCCGTAAGCAAGGAGCACCTTACCCGGCGCAGAGGTTGTAAGCGGATATTCGCCGCCTACGCGCCCGTTAATACGTACCTCTTTTGCAGAATCTAAATGCAGTAAATACAGCACATTATTACCGTTTTTAATTCCCAGATACACAGCGTCGCCGAGCTGACCGTTCAGGCGCTGCAAATCGGGCTTGGCTATTTCCGCCAGCGCATATTGCGGCGTGCACTTTGAAACAAGTGAAAACGGCTTTAATGTAAAACGGTATTTTTTCTGAACACTGTCGCTTAAATATACCCAGTTATATTCAAGCAAAGACTCCAATACCCTTGAGGCGGCGTTTTTATTTATACCGAGCGAATTGCAAATATCCGCAATTCCGATTTCATTTTGCGTCTCGGAAAAAAGCTCTATAATTCTTAATGCGTAATCAACTGCAGGTGCTTTTGACATTCTATCAATCCTCAGATTTATGTTATATATTTATTGTATCATAATAAATATATAATTTCAAGAGGTGTTTTGACTTATCTTTTATTTCTTATTTATCTTCAGAAAATATTTTATCACCCGACTTATTTTAACATAATTCTTGCGTAAGTTAAAGAATAAGAAAAAAATTTACTTTTAGGACTTAATTTTTTATTGACTGGGGCGCATTTTAGTAGTATTCTTAAATACGTAAAAAATATAGGAGGTACTATAAAAATGTTTAAATCAGAATACTTAAACAGAGTATACGAAGGCGTTGAAAAGCGCAGCCCGGGCGAAAAGGAATTTTTGCAGGCTGTGCGCGAGGTTTTAGGCTCGCTGGAGCCGGTTGTAGCCGCTAACCCGAAGCTAGAGGAAAACGGCGTGCTTGAAAGAATAGTTGAGCCGGAAAGACAGATTTTCTTCCGTGTTTCCTGGGTTGACGATAACGGCAAGGTTCAGGTAAACCGCGGTTACAGAGTTCAGTTCAACTCTGCCATAGGTCCATACAAGGGCGGCATACGTCTGCACCCCTCGGTTAATGCATCGGTTATTAAATTCTTGGGCTTTGAGCAGATTTTCAAAAACAGCCTTACTGGTCTGCCCATAGGCGGCGGCAAGGGCGGCTCGGACTTTGACCCCAAGGGCAAATCCGACGGCGAAATTATGCGTTTCTGCCAGAGCTTTATGACCGAGCTTTCAAAGCATATCGGAGCAGATACCGACGTTCCCGCAGGCGATATAGGCACGGGTGCCAGAGAAATTGGCTATATGTTCGGTCAGTATAAGAGACTCCGCAATGAGTTCACCGGCGTTCTTACCGGTAAGGGTCTTACATACGGCGGTTCGCTTGCGCGTACCGAGGCTACCGGCTACGGACTTTGCTACTACACCGAGGAAATGCTCAAGTGTATGAAGAACGATTCCTTCAAGGGCAAGACCGTTGTGGTTTCGGGCTCGGGCAACGTTGCTATTTACGCTACCGAAAAGGCTACGCAATTAGGCGGTAAGGTTGTTGCTCTTTCCGATTCAAACGGATATGTTTACGACCCGAACGGCATAAAGCTTGATGTTGTTAAGCAGATTAAAGAGGTTGAGCGCGGCAGAATTAAAGAGTATGCCCAGCGTGTAAGCGGCGCTGAGTACCACGAGGGCTGCAAGGGCATTTGGACAGTCAAGTGCGATATTGCTCTGCCCTGCGCTACTCAGAACGAAATTGACGAGGAATCGGCAAAAATCCTCGTTAAAAACGGCGTAATGGCTGTTGCCGAGGGCGCTAATATGCCTTCAACCCTTGAGGCTATTGAGGTATTCCAGTCTTCAGGCATACTCTTTGGACCCGCCAAGGCTGCAAATGCGGGCGGCGTTGCAACATCGGCGCTTGAAATGAGCCAGAACTCCATGCGCTACAGCTGGACATTCGATGAGGTTGACGCAAAGCTCAAGGATATTATGGTAAACATTTTCCACAACTCCTACAATGCCGCAAAGAAATACAATATGGAAGGCAATCTGCTTGCCGGCGCTAACATTGCGGGCTTTGAAAAGGTTGCCGAGGCAATGCTCGCACAGGGTGTAGCATACTGATAAAAAACCTTATTACAGGCGGCAGGCATTTGCCTGACCGGTTATAAAAAACGCTGTCCGCGGCTTGTACTGCCGCAGGCAGCATTTTTTTACATTGCTGCGTAATTTACCGTTTCACACATAAATTTCGGCAAAAATCGGCGCCTGATTTTAAAAAAGCAAGCGCTGCTTGACAAGATTCAAAGTATGTTTTATTGCCTGCAAGTGCAAGAAGTGATATAATATTTTAAAAATCAAAAAAGGAAGTGGCGCAATGCTATCTGATAATATCAGAAATTACCGAAAAATAAATAATATGTCTCAGGATGAGCTTGCCGAAAAGCTGGGTGTTTCAAGACAAAGCATCAGTCTTTGGGAAACAGGTCAAACCCAACCGACCATAGACAATATTATTGCTTTATCAAAAATATTCAATGTTACGTCCGATGAAATTTTAAAAAGCGACGACAGTACGCTTGACATTGTAAAAAACCCGCAGGATAAAGTCCCGGCAGAAAAAAAGAAAAATAAAACCTGGCTGTTAGTCACCATTATCGGAATTACTGTTATTATCGGGGCTGTATTGTTCTCGGTGCTTTTTAAAAACGGACTTTTTAAAGACAACGTTTCCGGCAGCGGCACAGCGGACAGTTCGGTTTCCGAGCCAAAAAGCGCCGATACAAGCAAGGCATCAAGTAATACCGGCTCCAAGGTCACAAACAACAGTTCAAAGTCCAATGCCTCCGGCTCAGGCCCAAAAGCTGCCGGCAGCAGTAAAGCCTCAGGCGGTAAACCGGCAGCCGCGACACCCGCAAGCTCATCAAAGCCCGAAAAGCAGTTTGATTTATTCACCTACTGCAAGGATTTCGCAATAAAAAAGGGCAAGCTGAACGGCGATTACTGTATGTATCAGCAGCCCGCTACACAATACGGCGGATATAAGGACGAATATTTTTCAATTGCATATTGGGGAGACAGCAATATGGTTGAATTTTGCCTTCACTGCCCCTTAAACGATACATACAGCGTGAATTTTTACCTGAGAATGCGCGGCGGATATAACAAAAAATATGAGTATTTGACCTCGCGTTATTACAGGGATAACGGTGAAAGCGTAAGAAGCGCAACCGGTTATATTGACCCAGCAGTATTTTCTGACAATTATCCCCTAAGCTGCGATAAATATGAGGGCAGCGCCGAAGGTCAAAATGATTTTATGGAGGAAAGCAGAGTAGGAATATGCGATTTGATACATTGCCTCAAAAAATTTGTAGAGGTAGAAAATATGGAATGTGATTTTTCCGCATTTGATTTTGCAAATTTTTAGCTTAAAGCTCATAACAGCTTGCACTTTGCATAAAATATGTGGTATACTTAATAAAAATACTCGGATGTATTTCGGGAGTATACGGGGTGTTGGGCAAGCATATGAAAACCTTTAAAAGCTATTTATATATAAGCTTAGGCACAATATTGCTGACGGCGGGAGTGTATTTTTTTAAAATACCGAACGGATTTTCTACCGGAGGAGTAAGCGGTATAGGCACGCTGCTCGGCAAGCTGACACCGCTTTCCCCCGCAATGTGGATTTCGCTTATAAATCTTCTTTGTTTATTTATAGGCTTTGCCGTGCTCGGCAAAACAACCGGAATTAAAACAGTATATTGCAGCCTGCTGTTTTCGGGGCTGACTCAGCTTTTTGAATGGACAATCCCCCTTAATAAAACGCTTACCAACCAGCCGTTTTTGGAACTGGTCTACGCTATGCTGCTAACCTCGGTAGGCTCGGCAATAATTTTCAGAAACGGCGCTTCCTCCGGCGGGACAGATGTTATTGCACTGATTTTAAAAAAATACACCTCGCTCAATGTTGGCAAGGCGCTGCTCTGTGTAGATTTTTTAATTGCGGCAAGCGCATTCCTCGTTTTCGGAATTGAAACAGGGCTTTACTCGCTGCTTGGGCTGTTTGCAAAGGCTTTTTTGGTTGACGGGGTTATTGAAAGTATAGACGCCTGTAAATATTTCACCATATTTACAACCGAGCCGGAAAAAATATCCGATTTTATTATCAATAATCTTCATCACGACGCCACCCTTTCAGATGTTAAAGGCGCATATACCGGCAACAGCAAAACCGCAGTGCATACCGTCTGCCGCCGCTTTGAGGCTATTCAGCTGCAGCGCTTTGTTTATGAAACAGACCCTCACGCTTTTATGATTATAACAACCAGCAGTGAAATTATAGGCAGAGGCTTTCGCGGGGTATAAAACAGTTGCCAATACACCTGTCTTCATAATACCTATTCCCTATTTACCGCAATTTTTATCACAAAAAAATCTTGACAAATCAGTTAAAATGCGGTATTATTATGAATATGCCGCTGTGGTGGAATAGGCAGACACAAGGGACTTAAAATCCCTCGGTAGCGATACCGTACCGGTTCAAGTCCGGTCAGCGGCACCATGGGACTGTCGAGTTAAGACAGCCCCTTTTCTTTATTCATAATAAAGCGGAGACCTTGGAATAATCCTTAGTCTCCGCTTTTGTTTTAATAATTACAGACAATCGGCAATTTACTTTTTAAGAGCGATTGCCTTCTTTGCTTTTTCGGCAATATTTACGGCGCGCAAGCCGAACTCATCAAGCAGCTTGGGCGCGGGGCCTGAATGACCGAATACATCATAAACGCCGAGCTTCAGCACCGGAACAGGATAATTTTCGGAAAGCAGCTCCGAAACAGCACCGCCGAGCCCGCCTATAACCGAATGTTCCTCGGCGGTAACAACAGCGCCCGTTTCCTTAGCCGCCTTTAAAATAATATCGTTATCAAGCGGCTTAATTGTATGAATGTTTATAACGCGTGCGTTTATACCCTCGTTTTTAAGCAGCTCGTGAGCCTCAAGCGCCTCATTTACCATAAGACCCGTGGCAACTATTGTAACATCGTTACCCTCGCGAAGTTCTACACCCTTACCTACTTCAAACTTATAATCATCGTCAAATATAACCGGAACGGCAAGTCTGCCGAAACGCATATAAACGGGTCCGTCAATTTCCAGCGCGGCTCTTACAGCCTTTTTAGCCTCGGTTTCGTCCGCCGGGTTTATAATAGTCATTCCAGGAATTGTGCGCATTAGGGCTATATCCTCGCAGCACTGATGTGTAGCGCCGTCCTCACCGACGGAAATTCCCGCGTGGGTCGCGCCTATAATAACGTTGAGGTGCGGGTAGCCTACCGAGTTTCTAACCTGCTCGTAAGCTCTGCCCGCCGCAAACATTGCAAACGAGCTGCAAATTACCTTTTTGCCCGTAGCCGCTATACCTGCCGCAATGCCTATCATATCGGCCTCGGCAATACCGCAATCGTAAAATCTTTCGGGATATGCCTTTTTAAACATACCCGTTTGTGTGGCGGCGGCTAAGTCCGCGTCCAAAACCACAAAATCGTCTCTTTCGGCGCCGAGCTCAACCAAAGCGCTGCCGAAACCTGCGCGTGTTGCAACCTTTTTAATTTCTGCCATTACATTCCCCTCCTCAATTCAGAGCGGCAAGCGCCGCGTTAAGCTCTGTCATTGCCTGCTCGTACTGCTCGTCATTCGGGGCGGAGCCGTGCCAGCCTACTGCGTTTTCCATAAAGGAAACGCCTTTGCCCTTTACGGTCTTTGCAATTATAGCAACCGGCTTGTCCACTGTTTCAGCCTCTTTCAAGGCGTTCTCGATTTCTTCAAAGCTATGCCCGTCAATAGTGATAACGTGCCAGCCGAAAGCCTCGAATTTCTTATCTATGGGGGCTGCCGAGTTTACCTCTTCAATAGTTCCGTCTATCTGCAAATTGTTGTAATCCACAAATGCGGTAAGGTTGGAAAGTCCCTTGTTTCCGGCGAACATAGCCGCCTCCCAAACCTGACCTTCCTCAATTTCACCGTCGCCCAAAACGGCGTATACCTTAAAGCTATCCCCGAAGTGCTTAGCCGAAAGCGCCATTCCCACCGCCGCGGAAATGCCCTGACCGAGAGAGCCCGTGGACATATCAACGCCCGGTATGTGCTTCATATCTGGGTGACCCTGCAAAATACTGCCTATCTGACGCAGTGTTTTAAGCAGTGATACATCAAAATAACCGCGGTTAGCAAGGGTTGCGTAAAGCGCGGGCGCAGCGTGACCCTTTGAAAGCACAAAACGGTCTCTGTCGGCTTTTTTCGGGTTAGCGGGGTCTATATTCATATGCTTAAAGTAAAGATATGTGAGTATATCCGCACACGAGAGCGAACCGCCCGGGTGACCCGATTTAGCACTGTGCACCCCCTCAATAATACCCATTCTGACCTTGCACGCCGTTATTTCAAGTTGTTTTTTTTCGGCAGCGTCCATCAAATCATTCCTTTCCGAATAATATATTAAACCCTATCGGACTTAATTTCTGTTAAATAATCTATAAAATCCGCAACCGCACCGTTTTCGCAGCTGCCCGCCGCAAAATCGGCATATGCCTTTATATCGTCGGGTGTATCCTGCGGAACGGCGGAAATATCAGCACATTTTATCATTTCGAGGTCATTGTAATAATCCCCCATTGCAAAAATGCCGCCTTTTTTTATATTAAGAATTTTTGCAAGCTTTAAAAGCCCACCCGCCTTTGAAACACCCGCGGGGAACTGCTCATAATAATTCCTCTTTTTACCCGCAATCACCGCCGAGGTATCGGAAAAGGCAGAACCTGCGCCGAGCGCGGAAATAAGCTTTTTAACCTTTTGCAAAACTTCAAGGTCGTCAAAAAGATAAACTACCTTGTTCCATTTATAATTTTCCGCCTCTGCAAAAGAGACGTTGCAGCTTTTAAGACGCTCGTATTCCTGATGAATTTTCGTTTCCTCTGTTTCGCGTATTGTAAGAATATCCGCACCGCTGTGCGCCTCAATTCCCACGGGCAGACCCGTATCAAGCACCGCCTTTGCAACGCAGTAATCAGCCTTTGCAATAAACAGCTCGTCCAAAACCTTTTTGTTTTGAAAATCATATATCATACAGCCGTTGGCGACCACCGAAGGAGAAATATTCCTGATTTTCTCAAGCACAGGGCTCACGGCTCCCACCGTTCTGCCGGTGGAAAGCGAAAAATGCCCGCCCTCGCTTATAAAGTATTCTATTTTTTCGATATTATGCGGATTTATAACGCCGTTTGCAAGCAGCGTTCCGTCAATATCGCATCCGAAAAGACAATCGGAAAAAAGACCCATTTAT
>ERZ827490.659-NODE-659-length-52750-cov-7.273821_pt1 | contig 52750 bp, 49 predicted proteins | sample MGYA00519770_ERZ827490 | MGnify/ENA primary metagenome ERZ827490 (study PRJEB31778, sample SAMEA3449324) | human gut metagenome | biome: human gut; feature: human-associated habitat; material: faeces | place: United Kingdom | collected 2010/2012 ...
GCATGGAAGGGCGAGGCCCGATGCAGATTGCAAAGCTCTTGCAGGAGGAAAAGGTACTTAACCCCACCGCCTACAAGAAGCGTGAGGGCATCAAGACACCCAGCCCGGAAACCGCTGATCCGTGCCATTGGAATACCAACACGGTCGTTCACATTCTGGAACGGCGGGAATACACAGGATGCACCGTCAATTTCAAGACCTATACCAATTCCATTTGGGATAAGAAACAGAGGGAAACGCCCGTTGAAAAGCAGGCAGTTTTCTACAATACCCACCCGGCGATCATTGAGCAGGAGGTCTTTGACAAGGTGCAGGAAATTCGCCAGCAGCGTCACCGCAGGACAAAGACGGGCAAGAGCAGTCTGTTTTCCGGTATGGTCTACTGCGCTGATTGTGGAGCAAAAATGCGCTACTGCACCACCAACTACTTTGAAAAGCGGCAGGATCATTTTGTATGCGCCAACTACCGCAGCAATACGGGAAGTTGTTCGGCACACTTTATCCGTGCTGTTGTTCTGGAAGAATTGGTCTGGATGCACATGAGAACTGTGATTTCCTATGTCAGTCGGTATGAGGATTATTTCCGTGCCGTCATGGAGCAGAAGCTCCGGCTGTCCAGCGAAGCCACGATCCGTGGACACAAGAAGCGGCTGGCACAGGCTGAAAAGCGGCTGGGAGAGCTTGACCGTCTGTTTATCCGCATTTACGAGGATAATGTGGCGGGGCGCATCACAGATGAAAAGTTTTCTATGATGAGCAAGACCTACGAGGACGAACAGGCACAGCTTAAAGAGGAAATTCAGACTTTGCAGCAGGAAATCGAAGTACAGGAACGACAGATTGAAAATTTGGAGCAGTTTATCCAGCGGGTACGCAAATATGAGGACTTGGATGAGCTTACCCCGTATGCGCTGCGGGAGCTTGTCAAGGCGATCTACATTGAAGCCCCGGACAAGAGCAGCGGAAAGCGCAGACAGGGCATCCGCATCTCCTATGATCTTGTGGGCTTTATCCCCGTGGAAGAACTGCTGAAACAGGAAACGGCATGACCGAAGCCATGCCGTTCCTACAAAATTACGATATTACTTTCTTACGACCCCCGCCCATTCCTTGCGGTCTTTATCCTGGTTTCTCCGGCGCTGGCGGCGGGCGGCAATACGGCCGTTTACATCACCCGCACCGGCGAGTGCTATCATACCGGCTCCTGCCGGTATCTCAAAAAAAGCAAGATCGAAATAACGCTTGCGGACGCCGTCGCGCGCGGCTACCGCGCCTGCAAGGTGTGTTGTCCGCCGAGTCTGGACGGCGAGGAGCGGCAGGGGCATGCCTTCGCGGGGAGCGGACAGGCGGGCAGTACGCCGTCTCCGTCTCCGTCGGCTTCCCCGACGCCGACAGCCGCACCAACGCCTGCCCCCACTCCGACACCGGCTCCAACGCCGACGCCGGACCTTGCGGCCAAGGCGTCCGGCGCGGGAAGCGGGCTGTTCTGGGCCGCCGGCGGTGCGGCCGCTACGGCGGGCGTCTACACGCTTTCCGGCGCTGTCAAACGCCGCTTCGGCAGGGCGGCGAAAAAGTAATAAAGAGCAATAAAATGGCCGGATGCAAACGCATCCGGCCATTTTTGTAAGCCAAAGAATTTTGCTTGGTCAGGCTTCAACGCCCTCCTGCCGCAGCAGCTCTTCCATCCGCGCTTCCAGCGCCTCGTCGGTGCGGAACAGGCGGACGTATGCTTCAAAATCCGCGTTCAGTGCCGCCGGGGATCTCCCGTATACCTGCTCCATGACGGCGGCGGGGTTTGGCTGGGAGTACATTTCCCCATACCGCTCTCTGCCGTAGACCGTGAGCAGCCAGTCGGTGAACGTGCCCACAATGGGATAGGTGAAGGCACAGTCGTGCTCAAAGAAAAACTCCCGCTCCAGCAGCCTGTCCATCGGCAGATACCGCCCGGTCTTGAGATAATAGCCCGTCCAGTCCAGATTTTCGATACCCCACCACTTGCGGTCAAAGTACATGGCAAGCCCCTCCGTCACGGCGGGACAGATCGGACGGTTCCGGACAAAGCTGATGAGGTGCGCGTCCTCGTGGAAGCCGACGCACTGGACAGCGTCGTTATACACGGCATAGATGCGGTTCGGCAGGTCGGCAAAGCCGTTGCAGGGCTCGTCGTCGCCGCAGATGCGTCCTACCTCCTCCGGCGAATCGCAGAGGAAGTATTCGATCTTGAAATCCGGCGTCAGGCCAAGCACGGCGCAGATGTGGGAGAAGCAGCCCTCCTGCAGCGCGGCGATCTTCTCAATATCGCGCTCCGCCGCGGTACCGGCGCCATAGTGGAAAATATAGTGTTCCGTCTCAAAGGCTTGCATGGGTCACCTCCAAAGCTGCGGTTGGCTCGTGGTTCGCCGCTTATCAGAGCTCCGAGGTGCAGTGCGGGCAGCGCGTGGCATCGATGGCGATCTCGCTCTTGCAGTAGGGGCAGACCTTCGTTTTCGGCGCTTCCTCCACGGGAGCTTCCTTCTTCCGGCCGAGTGCCATGATCTTCTTTACAAAAATAAAGATCACGAACGAAACGATCAGAAAATCGAGCACCTGCGAGAGGAACGAGCCGTACTTGAGCACCGCCGCACCCGCGGCCTCCGCTTCGGCGAGCGTGGCGTAGGTATTCCCGTCGAGCGGGAGAAAAAGATTGCTGAAGTCGATCCCGCCGGTCAGCACGCCGACGAGCGGCATGATGACGTCGTTGACGAGCGATGTGACGATCTTCCCGAACGCGCCGCCGACAATGACGCCGACCGCCATATCGACCACGTTCCCCTTTACGGCAAATTCCTTGAATTCCTTGAGTAACGTTTTCATAGTATCGCCTCCGCGATGCATGATAGCAGTCCGCCATTCCGAAGTCAATGAGTTAATTATGACTAACTAAAGGAAGCCTGTGCTAATATTTTGCTGAAAAATGCAAATATTAACAGAAAATCTATTGACAATGCCGGAACATAAAGATAAAATGCGGGCGAAATCCCAAAAAGATAAGGAGGATACTTTCATGAATTGGGGTAAAGTTGGTCTTTTCGCGGGCGGCGTGCTGTTCGGCACGGCAGGCATCAAGATCCTCACCAGCCGCGACGCGAAGAAGGTCTACGCTTTCACGACCGCGGCGGCGCTGCGCGCCAAGGAAGCTGTCATGACAACCGCGACGAATATCCGCGAGGGCGCGGACGACATTCTCGCCGACGCGAAGGCGCTCAACGAGAAGTATGCCGCGGAGGACGCGCCCGAGACGATTGAGGACGCCGCGGAGTAATTCGCCATGAAATGCACGATCCTGCACGATACAGCGGGACGCATCCGTGTCCATCTGGAGCAGCCGCGCATGTCGCTGCTCCAAGCGGACATTCTGGAGGCGTATCTGCGAAATACTCCCGGCGTTGCCGATGTGACGGTCCACGACCGCACCGGCAACGCTACGATTCTTTATACCGGTCAGCGCGCGCCCATCGTCGCGGCGCTCGCCGCGTTTTCCTATGAGAAGTCGGCGGCGCTCGCGCCGGAGCACAGCGTCCGCGTGCTCAACCGCGAGTACGAGGGAAAGCTCATTTTCCGCGTTGTCCGCCGGTACGCATTGAAGCTCATTCTGCCCGCGCCGCTGCGCGCGATCCGTACCGTGATCCGCTCGCTCCGTTTCCTGCGCGACGGCATCCGCTGTCTACTGCACGGGAAGATCGAAGTGCCGGTGCTCGACGCGACAGCCATTGCCGTATCGATCCTGCGCGGAGACTTTGAAACGGCGGGTTCGGTCATCTTCCTGCTCGGCATCGGCGAGCTGCTCGACGAATGGACGCACAAAAAGTCCGTCGCCGACCTTGCCGGGACGATGGCGCTGCAGGTGGACAAGGTCTGGCTCGAAACGACGGACGGCAGCGTGGCCGTGCCGGTCGGCGACGTGCGCCCCGGCGACCGGATCATCGTCCGCACCGGCGGCATGATCCCGCTCGACGGCTATGTCGTCGCGGGGGAAGCGATGGTGAATCAGGCGTCCATCACCGGCGAGGGACTGGCCGTGCGCCGCACGGCGGGCAGCTACGTCTATGCCGGGACGGTCGTGGAAGAGGGCGAATGCACGATCCGCGTCGATAAGAGCATGGGATCGGGACGCTACGACCGCATCGTCCATATGATCGAGGAATCCGAAAAGCTCAAATCCGACACCGAGGCGCAGGCCTCGCATCTGGCGGACAGGCTCGTGCCGTACAGTCTCGGCGCGACGGGGCTTATCTGGCTGCTGACGCGCAACGTCAACCGCGCGCTCGCCGTGCTGATGGTCGATTTCTCGTGCGCGCTCAAGCTCTCCATGCCGATCGCGGTGCTCTCTGGCATGAAGGAAGCCGGCATCCATCACATCTCCGTCAAAGGAGGCCGCTTCATGGAGGCGGTGGCGCAGGCGGACACCATCGTCTTTGATAAGACCGGCACGCTGACCCATGCCGCTCCGCGCGTGGCGGCAGTCGTGCCGTTCGGCGGCAAGGAAGAAAATGACATGCTCGCGCTCGCTGCGTGTCTTGAAGAGCACTACCCGCACTCCATGGCCAAGGCCGTCGTGGCCGAGGCGGAAAACCGCCATATCTCCCATGAGGAACGCCATTCGAGCGTGAGCTATATCGTCGCGCACGGCATTGCAAGCAGCGTGGACGGCGAAAAGGTCATCATCGGCAGCCACCACTTCGTGTTTGAGGACGAGAAGTGCGTCATCCCTGCGGGGGAAGAGGAAAAGTTTGAATCACTCCCGGCAGAGTATTCGCATCTCTATCTCGCCGCGGGCGGTGTGCTCGCGGCGGTCATCTGCATTGAGGACCCGCTGCGCGCGGAGGCTGCCGACGTCGTCCGGGGGCTGCGCTCTCTCGGCTTTACGAAGCTTGTTATGATGACCGGCGACAGCGACCGCACGGCGAAGTCCGTAGCGGCGGCGGTCGGCGTGGACGAGTACTACTCCGAGGTCCTTCCAGAGGATAAGGCCAACTTCATCCGCCGCGAGCACGAGGCCGGACGGCGCGTAATCATGCTCGGCGACGGCGTGAACGACTCCCCGGCGCTCTCCGAGGCGGACGCCGGCATCGCCATCCGCGACGGCGCGGCCATCGCCCGCGAGGTGGCGGACATCACCATCGGCGCGAACGACCTCTATTTGCTTTTGACACTGCGGCGGCTCAGCTGCGCGCTCATGGACCGGATCCACACGAATTACCGAAACATCATCGGCTTCAACTTTATGCTGATCTGTCTCGGCGTGGCGGGCATCCTGCCCCCGGCGACCTCGGCGCTGCTGCACAATGCGTATACGCTCACCGTGAGTCTCCGGAGCATGACGCGCCTGCTGCCTCCGGCGGAAATCGAATAAGCGCGAAAATCGGCTGTTTCGAAGAAAAACAGCCGATTTTTTACCCGTTTCGGCATACGAGCCAAAATATCTTGCAAAGCGTGCGCTGTTCCTGCATAATACAAAGTAAATACAGGGAGACCCGCCCGAGAGACAGAACAGGGAGGAACAAAACCATGAAGCATCGTATTCTTGCCGCCATGATCTGCGTCTGCGCTGCGCTGACGAGCCTCTGTGTTCCGGCGCTGGCCGACGATACGGAAGCGGAAACACCCGTACCCGTGGAAGCGACACCTGCACCAGCGGAAGCAACGCCCGCGCCGGTGGAAGCAACGCCCGCGCCAATTGTGGAAGAGTCGGAGGAACAGCCGCTGGAAGCGGCGGCAGTTCCCGCTGTCCAGGGAACGCAAAGCATACTTCGCATCAATGACGTGAACATTGATGAAAACACATACTATAAAAGTGACCTCGCCGCACCTACCGGCTATTCCGAAGCCACGGAAGAGGATTACAATTTTTACTATGACGCCCGCAGCAGGACGCTGGTTCTTCGCAACGCGGTTTTGACGCGAACCAAGCCGGCATCCACCATCCTTTATGCCTATACAATGGTTGGTATACCGATCACGATAGAGTTGATCGGCGAAAACCGGCTTACCGTACCGGACGGGAACTCGGTGCCGATCAATATTGGGGACGTTATTATCAAAGGCAGCGGTTCGCTTACCCTGGTCGGCGGAATAACGTACATCACCAAGCTGACGATGGATAGCGGCACGTTCATCACCGACGATCTCCGGCCGGTGAGCGGTTCTGTATCGGAGAGAGGACTCTATTTTAACGGCGGGTGCTTTACCGCCAATACGCATTTTGGCGGCCAGATGGAACTGTATATCGGCGCGGAGTTCTACCGCTGGAAAACAGATCTCAGCAGGGATTATATGCCGTCTGTCTTTGAGACGTGTCCCTATCCGGGCGGAATGCCGCTGAGCCTTGTTCAGATGGACGATCCGTTCCGTTCAAAGCTGCGCGTCAATCCCGCTACGAACGAGTGGGAGGTATCCTACGACAGCGGGACTACATGGAAATCTCTCGGTGTGAAAGCCACCGGAGAGGACGGAAAGGACGGGCGGGACGGCCGGACGCCTTCCGTCGGTCTGAACGGCAACTGGTGGATCGGCAGTATGGACACCGGCGTGAAAGCGGTCGGTACAGACGGACGGGACGGCGTCGATGGTAAGGACGGAGCGGACGGTCTGACGCCTGCCATCGGCGAGAATGGGAACTGGTGGATCGGTGATACCGACACCGGCGTAAAGGCCGGAGGTGCGGACGGCAAGGATGGCACGGACGGCTTGACGCCGACCATCGGCGAAAACGGGAACTGGTGGATCGGTGACACGGACACCGGCGTAAAGGCTGCCGCTGCGGACGGCAGAGACGGCGCTGACGGTAAAGACGGTGTCGATGGGAAGGACGGAGCAAACGGAAAAGACGGCATCGACGGCAAGGATGGCGTTGACGGAAAAGACGGCACGGACGGCGCGCAGGGCGCGCCCGGCCTGACGCCCTCCATCGGCGGCAACGGCAACTGGTGGCTGGGCAATACAGACACCGGTGTGCGGGCCGCCGGAACGACCGGAGCCACGGGCGCTGCGGGTGCGACCGGGGCCACAGGCGCGACCGGCGCCGCCGGACGAAACGGCACGGACGGCAAAGACGGAAAAGACGGAAAAGACGGCGTCGGCATCCGGGAGGTATCGCTGAACGACTCCGGGGAGCTGATCGTTACGCTCACGGACGGAACGGAAACGAATCTTGGCAAGATCACAGGAGAGGATGGCGCGCCCGGCGTCGGCATTTCCTCCGTGCAGGTGGGGGAAAACGGCATGCTCACCGTGACGCTCTCGAACGGGGAGAGCGTGGAGGCGGGCGCGGTGTTCAGCGCGCAGGAGGGGAAAACGGTGAGAACCGTTTCCTATATTACCGCCGCAGCAGCGGCGCTGGCATTCCTCTGGCTCGCAGTGCTGACGACGCTTTTCGCCAAATCCCGCCGCACGGCAGTTCACAGATAAAAATTAGTATCCCCCATTTGCTTGGCAAATGGGGGATACTTGTATGTTCGCGCGCACGACAAATTCCGTCGTGGCGCAGACGCTGCTTGCGTATATGCAGCAGAGGCTGGCATAAAAAATCTCCCTCTATCGGCGGCAGCACCGTGAAAGAGGGAGAACTGTATGCGGTTGGGGCAGAGCCCCAACCCTACGGGCGTTCTTTGAAAATTTCTGCGCGGGCGGGGCTCTGCTCCGCCCACTGTATTATTTTTCCAGATAATCCAGGCACGCTTCCACATCCGTGAAGCGCGCATAGTGCTCATTCAGCTCCTTGCCCGCAAAGCCCTTTTCCACCGCGCCGCGCAGCAGCTCGACTGCGGGTTCCCAATAGCTTTCCGCATCGAGAAACGCGCTCTTTTTCTGCATCCGCCCAAGGGATGAGAGCGTGATGACCTCAAAAATTTCCTCCATCGTGCCGATGCCGCCGGGCAGGGCGATGAAAGCGTCCGAGCGCTCTTCCATGATCGTTTTGCGCTCCGCCATCGTTTCCATGCGGATAAGCTCCGTGCAGTGCTCAAAGAGAATGCCGGGAGTGTTGAAAAAGTACGGCACGACGCCGATGATCTTCCCGCCCATTTCGTAGGCCCCGCGCGCCGCGGCGCCCATCATGCCGTGGCCGCCTGCGCCGAACACGAGCGTATGCCCGCGCGCCGCGAGCTCGCGGCCGAGCGCTGTGCCGAGAGCCATAAAGTTCTCGCCGATCTCATCGCGCGCCGCGCCGAATACACAGATATTCAATATCCCATCTCCTCCAGTTTTTTTCGGTAATACCGGAACGCCGTGGGCATGGCGAGCGCTTCACGCTCGGCTCGCGTCACCCAGACATAGCCCGGAAGCTTCTCCTTGCAGCGGACGATGTACCCGCGCATATGCCATTCCACATGGCTGAAAATGTGTACCGCCTCGCCGCAGGGCTCGCCGGTTTCCGGCGCGTCCGGCAAAAGGTCGTTCGGCAGCTCCCACATTGAGGCGAGAAGCCCCGTATCCGCACGCCGCTGCACGGCGCACGTATCGCCGCAGAGCAGGAGCAGCACCCGCCGGTATTCGATCCGGCGCGGTTTTTTCTCCGGCTGCACGGGGTAGAGCGCTTCCTCGCCGCAGCGGTGCGCCGCGCAGTACGCCGCGACCGGGCAGCGCGCGCAGCTTGGCGTTCCGACGGTGCATACCGTCTCGCCCAGCTCCATGAGCGCGCTCGTAAAAGCGCCGCATTCGCCCACCGGGTAGATTTCCCGGAGCGCTTCGCGGAAGCGCTTTTTCACCTTGTCGCTGCCGATGCTCTCGCCGAAGCGCTCCATGCGCGCGAGCACGCGCAGCACGTTTCCGTCCACGGCCGGTTCCGGCAGTCCGTAGGCGATCGAGGCGATCGCCCCGGCGGTATAGTCCCCGATGCCGGGCAGCGCGCGCAGCGCCGCGGCGTCCGGGGGAAACACGCCGCCGTAAGTCTCGCACACGGTTCTGGCGCATTTGTGGAGATTTCGCGCGCGGGAATAGTACCCCAGCCCTTCCCAGAGCTTGAGCACGTCGTCAAGCTCCGCCGCGGCGAGCGCTTCCACGGTCGGGAACGCGCGCGTGAAGCGGTTGAAGTATTCGCGCGCGGCCTCGATGCGCGTCTGCTGCAGCATGATCTCCGAGACCCACACGCGGTACGGCGTCGGCTCCTCCCGCCAGGGGAGAGGGCGCGCCTCTTTTTTGTACCAGTCCAGCAGCGGACGGGAAAAGTTTTCCATAGGCCGATCCTTTCGTTTCTCCGGATATTATACGCGATGGACCGGGCCTTGACAACCTTGATTTACGCTCGCCGAGCGGCTATAATACAGATACATCCCATGCAAAGGAGATACAAACTATGGACTACCGGCGTTTTGGAAATACGATCGTTGCGCGCTTCGACCGCGGCGAGGAGATCACGGCGCAGCTTCGCGCGCTGTGCGAAAAGGAAAATATCCGTCTGGCGAGCGTTGAGGCGCTCGGTGCGACGGACGAGTTCACCGTCGGCGTGTACAACGTGGACGAGCACCAGTACCACGCGCTCACGTTCACCGGCGCGCACGAGATCGTGTCGCTGACCGGCACGGTGAACACGATGAACGGCGAATACTACAGCCATCTGCACATGAGTGCCGCGAACGAGTCCGGCGCGGTCGTCGGCGGGCATCTCAACGCCGCGCGCGTGAGCGCGACGTGCGAGATGGTCATCCGCGTGATCGACGGCGCGGTGGACCGCTTCAAGGACGATGTGACCGGGCTGAATCTCTTCAAGTTCTGATCCCATGACCGAAAAGCTGTTTTATGCCGACGCGCATATGCGAAAATTCACCGCGCGCGTCCTCACGTGCGAAGAGCGCGGCGTCCTCTTTGCCGTAACGCTCGACCGCACCGCCTTTTTCCCTGAGGGCGGCGGACAGGGCGGCGATACCGGCGCGCTCGGCGGCGTGCGCGTAACGGATACGCGCGAGGAAAAGGGCGAGATCGTCCATTTCTGCGACGCTCCGCTCGTCCCCGGCACGAAAGTGACGGGCGAGCTTGACGGGGAAACGCGCTTTGCGCGTATGCAGATCCACTCGGCCGAGCATCTGGTGTCCGGCCATGCGCACACGCTCTGGGGCTGTGAGAACATCGGCTTCCACATGGACGAGCACGGCGCGACGATCGACTTTGACCGCGAGATTGACGCGGAGCAGCTTTTGCGGCTCGAGCGTCTTGCAAACGAGGATGTGTGGAAAAACCTTCCGATAAACATCCTCTGGCCAACGGAGGAAGAGCTTGCGGCGATGCCGTTCCGGCAGAAAAAGGCGCTCGCGATGCCGGTGCGCATCGTGGAGGTGCCGGGCGTGGATCTTTGCGCGTGCTGCGCGCCGCATGTGAGCTTCACCGGCGAGATCGGCCTCATCCGCTTGAAAGACCGGATGCGTCACCGCGGCGGCGTGCGCTTTACGATGCTCGCCGGGCGCGCCGCCTATGAGGACGCCGCGCTCTGCGCCGCCGAGACCGAAGCGCTCTCCCGTCTCTTTTCCGCGCCGCAGAACGCCCTTTGCGCCGCCGCCGAGCGCGTGCTCGGCGAGCTGGAAGCGGAGAAGTACGCCCGTGCCGCCGCGGAGCGGCGGTATGTCGAGGCGCGGCTCGCCGCAACGGAGCCGTGCGAGGGAAATCTGCTCTTTTTTGAAGAGAGCCTTTCGCCCGCCGCGCTGCGCGCCCTTGCCGAGGGGGGAAAGACGCGCTGCACGGGCGTCTGCGCCGCCCTCTGCGCGGAGGACGGGGGATACCGGTACGTGATGGCGTCGGAAACGGTCGACCTTCGCGTTGCGGCGCGAAGCATCAACGCCGCGCTCTCCGGCCGGGGCGGCGGCGCGTCGGGCATGATCCAGGGGAGCCTTTTTGCTTCCCGTGAACAAATCGAGGAATACTTTCATGGCAAAATCGGATAAGGCAAACGAAAAAACGAACGTGATGCGTCTGCTCGATCAGGCGGGCATTGCGTATACGCCGCGTTATTACGACGCCTCGCTCGCCTCCGGCACGGAGGTGGCCGCCGCGCTCGGCCAGAGCGCGGAGCGCGTTTTCAAAACGCTTGTGGCGGAGGCAAATACCGGCGAACACTTCGTGTTCGTCATCCCCGCGCCGGAAACGCTCTCGCTCAAAAAGGCGGCGAAGGCGGCGGGCGTGAAGAGCATCGCCATGCTGCCGCAGAAAAAGCTGCTGCCGCTCACCGGCTATGTCCACGGCGGATGCTCCCCGGTGGGGATGAAAAAACCGTTTCCCACATGGATTGACGAAACGGCACTTTTGACGGATGCCTTTTTCTGCAGCGCCGGACGGCTCGGCGCGCAGATCGGGATCGATCCCGAAGCTCTGGCAGGCTATATCGGCGCGCAGTTCGCCGATCTCACCGAAGAATAAACAACAGAGAATAACAACATAAGGAGGCTCTTTTATGCATCCCGAAATGGAACGCATCCAGAACTGTCTCGCCGCGGTGCGGCGCCACACCGACTTTGTCCCGGAGGTCGCCATCGTGCTCGGCTCCGGTCTCGGCGGCTTTGCCGACATGGTGAAGCAGACCGCCGTTGTGCCGTACAGCGAGATCCCCGGCTTCCCGGTGTCCACCGCCCCCGGCCACGCCGGACGGTTCGTGTTCGGCTATGTGGAGGAAACGCCCGTCGTCGTCATGCAGGGACGCGTGCACCTCTACGAAGGCTACACGCCGCACGACGTTGTGCTGCCCGTGCGCCTTATGAAGGCCATGGGCGCGAAGATCCTCTTCGTCACGAACGCCTCGGGCGGCATCCGCGGCGATCTCACTGCCGGAACGCTTATGAGCATCAGCGATCACATCAGCGCGCTCATCCCCAACCCGCTCATCGGCGCGAACATCGACGAGCTCGGCGTCCGCTTCCCGGATATGTCGAACGCCTACGATAAGGGCCTGCGTGCCATTCTGCGCAAAACGGCGAAGAATGACGGCATCGATCTCAAGGAGGGCGTGTATATCCAGTTCACCGGCCCGAGCTACGAGTCGCCCGCCGATATCCGCGCCTCCCGCGCGATGGGCGCGGACGCCGTGGGCATGTCCACGGTCGTGGAGGTCATCGCGGCCAACCACGCCGGTATGCGCGTGTGCGGCGTTTCGTGCGTGGCAAATCTCGCCGCCGGTCTCTCCGACCGCCCGCTTGACGGCGACGAGGTCATCGAAGCGGCCAACGCCGCCGCGCCGAAGTTCAAAAAGCTCATGTGGGATTCCATCGCCGCCATGCATGCGGAGGAGAAGGCATGATCCGCTTTTATAACGGCAAGCTCCTTTCGCTCAGCGGCGGATTTGAGATCTCCGACTGGGAGGTCTGGGTCGAGGAATCGATGATCCTCTATGTCGGGCCTGCCATCGGCGCGCACCCGCCGTTTGAGCGCGAGATCGACCTCAAGGGAAACCTCCTGATGCCCGGCTTCAAGAACGCCCACGCGCACAGCGCGATGACGTTCCTGCGCTCCTACGCCGACGATCTGCCGCTGCAGAGCTGGCTTTTCGACAAGGTGTTCCCGCTGGAGGCCAAGCTCACGCCGGACGATATTTACGCTCTCACGAAGCTCGCGATTCTCGAATATCTCAAGGGCGGCATCACGAGCGCATTCGACATGTACTATAAGCGCGACGCTTTCGCGCAGGCGTCCATTGACTGCGGCTTCCGCATGGTGCTCTGTGGCGCGCTCGCCGCGGGGGACGACTGGACGGTCGGCGAGATGGACACGATCAAGTTCAACAATCTCCACCCGCTCATCTCCTACATCCCCGGCATCCACGCCGAGTATACGGCCAATCTCGATCTGCTCATGTTTATGAAAATGCTGCTGGACGAGTACAAAATGCCGTTTTTCACCCACAATTCGGAGACGAAGCGCGAGGTAGAAGAGTGCATCGAGCGCCACGGCCTCACGCCGACGCAGCTTTTCGAGGAGAACGGCCTCTTCGAGCACGGCGGCGGCGGGTTCCACTGCGTGTGGCTCGATGAGACCGACATGGACATTTTTACCCGCCGCGGCCTGTACGCCGTGACGTGTCCGGCCTCGAACGCGAAGCTCGCGAGCGGGATCGCGCCGGTGAGCGAATTTCTCCGCCGGAAGATCCCTCTTGCCATCGGCACGGACGGCCCGGCGAGCAACAACGCGCTCAACATGTTCCGCGAAATGTATCTCGCCGCGGTACTGCAGAAGCTCCGGGAGGAGGACGCCGCCTCGTGCGACGCGCGCGAAATTCTCCGCGCCGCGTGCTCCACGGGCGCGCGCGCCATGCGCATCGACGCCGACTGCATCGCCCCCGGCAAGCTCGCCGATCTCGTCGTGATCGACCTGCACCAGGCAAACATGCAGCCCGAGCACAACACCGTGAAAAACCTTGTTTACAGCGGCTCGAACTCGAACGTGCTCCTCACGATGGTAAACGGCAAGATCCTCTATGAGAACGGCGTTTACCACGTCGGCGAATCGCCGGAGGACATCGTCGCCCATGCCCGCGCCGCCACGGAGCGGATCATAAACAGCTGAAAACCGCATACGCAAAACCGCCGAAGGATTTTTCCTTCGGCGGTTTTGTTGCGTATGGGCGGCGGTCAGACGACGCGGTTGGGCGCGTCCTTGCCGGCGAGAATGAGTGAGAGCTGGCGGAGCATGATCTCCACGGAATTGGCAAAGGCGTCTACGGTCGTGCCGGCAATGTGCGGCGTGAGCGTGACGTTGTCGAGCGTGAGCAGGGGAGAGTCCGGCGAGAGCGGCTCTTCGTCGAACACGTCGATCGCCGCGCCGCCGATGCGGTGGGCGCGCAGCGCCTCGACGAGCGCCGCCGTGTCCACGAGCCCCGCGCGGGCGCAGTTGACGAGAATGGCGTTCTTCTTCATCATGGCAAGCTCGTCCGCGCCGATGAGGGCGCTCTGCCCGGCCTCGTGGCGCATGTGGATGGTGACGAAGTCGGACTGCCGCAGCAGCTCTTCCTTTGATACCGGCTCGCAGCCGCGCTTTTCGATCTCCTCGGGGGAGAGGAAAATATCGCAGCCGAGAATGCGGCAGCCGAAGCCCTTGAGCCGCGCGGCGACCATTGTGCCGATCTTGCCGACGCCGATGATGCCGACGGTGCAGCGGCACATATCGCGGTTCATCATGATATTCGGGAACATTTTGACCCATTTGCCCTGCACGAGCGCGCCGTGGGCGCGGGCGATGTTGCGCATTTCACAGAGCATGAGCGCCACGACGAGATCGGCGACGGCAGTGGAGTTGCGCCCCTCGGCGTTGTATACGGCGATGCCGCGCTCGCGGCAGAGGTCAAGATTGACATTTTCCGTGCCGGTGCGCAGCACGCCGACGATCTTTACGTTCGGCGCGGCGTCGAGCACCGCACGGTTCACGGGCGCAACGTGCGTTACAAGGATCTCCGCCTCGCGCACGGCTTCCAGCATTTCCGCGTTCACAGGGCACGCCTCCGCGCCGCGAAGCTCGGCGGTACGCTCGCACGTCGTGAGGGACTTGATGTCCGTGAGCGTCTTTTCGGTATAGAGCGTCACGTCGCACCCGGGGAGCTTTTTCATGTACTGCATGAGCATTTCCGGCACACCGGCGTCACAGATGCATACGACTTTCATTCGATCGTCTCCTTTTCTTCCGCGCCGTATTTTTCGATCAGCGCGCGGATGGTTTTTGTGAGATACGGTTCTTCAAACGCGATGTTCCAGTGACGGCGCAGGATGAGCGCCGCGAGACGGTAGCGGTCGATCTCCTCCGCGGAAAGCGGCGAGAGCTTCTGGTACTCCTTGAAAAAGCCCTTCCCGATGGAGCCGCGGATGGCGGAAAAGAGGGCAATTTTTGCTTTGCTCGCCTCCGGGAACAGCTCGGCCTCCGAGAAGAAGAACTCCATGAGCGCTTCCTCCACGGCGCGATTGCCGCGCGCGGCGGTCATCCAGTCGATGATCTTGCACTCGCCGGACTTGTCCACGAGGACATTGCCGGTGTGAAAGTCGAGATGGAGCACCGTGTCGTCGTCCGGGAGAGAGCGGAGATATGCGGCGGCGCGCGATTTTTCCTCCGGTGTCAGAAACGCCATACAGTCCTCGCCGAGAATACCGAGACATACCTCGCGCACGTCGTCAAGCTCGCGCGTGTGCGCCTTCTGCACACGGACGTGACAGCGGGCAAGGTCTCTGCCGGCCTCAAAAAGATACGCCGGCTTTTTCCCCGGCATGTCGTTTTGCGAAACGCCGTCGATGCAGTCCATCACGAAGCCGAAGCGTCCGCCGCGCTCGACCATATCGTAGACCTGCATCCCCGTGCAGCCGAGAGATGCGGCGATCTTCGTGTTTTTGTATTCCTTTTCGGCATACTCCCTCGGATAGTCGGGGAAAAATAGCTTTAAGATCTTCCCGTCCTCCGTGCGGAATATCTCCGCCGACCGGCCCCGCGCAAAATGTTCTCCCATAGTCCGCCCTCCTATATTTTCGGCAGCGCCGCAGAATGCAGCGCTGCCGATTTTTATTCCGATTCCAGTATCCGCTTTGCGGCCTCTTCGGCGGCGACGGCGCGAGAGAGCGCCGTTTCAAGATCCGCTGCTACCGCGGTAAAGCCGTGATTTGCCATGATGCAGAGATCGTGAGAGCGCAGCACCTCGGACGCGCTCTCCGCGAGCTTCTTCGAGCCGCTCACGCCGTAGGCGGCGCAGGGGGCGACGATCTCCGGCGTGCGCAGACTCTCCCGGCACGCGGCGAACGTTTGCAGCGCCGCGGAGTGCGTGTGGATCACGGCGCGCACGTCGCCGCGCGCGGCATAGATGCGCCGGTGCATCTCCCGCTCGCTGGAAGGGCGCTGCCCGGCGGCAAAGCTGCCGTCGGCAATGCGGATCTCCACAATATCCTCCGGACGGATGCGGTCATAGTCCACGCCGGACGGCGTGATGAGAAAGCGATCGGCATCGATACGCGCCGAAACGTTCCCCCACGTCGCCTGAATGAGGCGGTTTTCCACGAGCTTTTTCCCATAGGCAATGACCGACTCACGCAGCGCGAGATCGGAAACGTCCTGTGCCACCGGCGCGGCTTCTTCCCCCTGCGCCGCGGCGAGCGACGGACGGGAGTATTTTTTCGTATAGACCGCGTGCTCTATAAGGCAGAGCGGCGCGGCGAGCGGCTTCGGCGTCCCGATGCGAGGGGAGAGCCGAGCCGTCATGCACAGCTTTTCGAGCAGGATACACGCGGCGATGAGCTCGTTTTCAAACCGCGCCGTCACGACAAAGCCGCGGTTCGGAACGATGCATGCGGTATCGCCACGCCGCGGCGCGCTTCTTACCGGCACGCGCACGCCGAACATCTGCGCGGCGTCGTCGGTCTCGGCGCAAAGCGCGTGAGGATCTTTGGCAAATTCGCGGGCGTACCGCCCGGCGGTAAAAACCGCCATGGGCGCGGAAACGGCGGAGAACAGCGCCGCTTCGACCGGCTCTCCGGCGGCGCTGCATACGGCGCCGGGCGCGGTCATCACGAGCGAATCAGCGTCCCAAAGCTCCAGCTCCATGAGCCGGGCGCGGACGGAGGCGAAGCGCTGCCGCGCGGAGATCTGTGTCATGGTGATACCGCCTTTTTAAAATACAGCCAGATAGTGAAGGAGACTGTAAAGATTGAGCACGATGATGAGGATGCCGACGACGGCGAGCAGCGGGCGGACGGGGATCTTCTTGCAGATCCACGCCGCGAGGGGAGCTGCGCACACCCCGCCGATGATGAGACCGAGGATCGTCTGCCAGTAGGACGTAAAATCGCGGATGAGAACGACGAACGTGGTCGTCTCCGCGAGCGTTACGAGAAATTCGGCGGTATTCACCGTGCCGATCGTCTTTTTCACGTCGTAGCCGACGGCGAGCATCGTAGACGTTACGACCGGGCCCCAGCCTCCGCCGCCGGTGGCGTCAAGAAAGCCTCCGGCGAGACCGAGCGGGTAAATGCCCTTTCCGATGCGGCGCTCCTTCTGGCTTTTCAGGAACGCCTTGCGCAGAATAACGACGCCCATGATAATGAGATAGGCGTCGATGAACGGCTCGAGCGCGTCGCCGGCGCTCGAGAGGAACCACGCGCCTGCCACGCCGCCGATCACGCCGGGGATGGCCAGATGGAAAAAGAGCGACTTATCCACGTTCTTGAGCTTGATATGGGAGAGACCGGACGCGAGCGTCGTCGGGACCTCCGCCACATGGACGACCGCGCTCGCGAGCGCGGAGGGAAGCCCCGCCACGGTTTTGAGAAACGTCCGGCAGCTCACGCCGTAGGCCATGCCGAGCGTGCCGTCAATGATCTGCGCGGCGAAGCCGATGACGATGAAAAGAAGAAATTTACCCCAGTTCACAGTGTATCTCCGCCTTCCAGATAGTCAAAAATGGCATCGGTGAGCCGGTCAACGCACTCCTCTTCGCTGAGGACTTCGGTATCAAGCACAAGCTCGGCGTCGGTGGGCTCTTCGTACGGAGAGTCTATGCCGGTGAAGGAGCGGATCTTTCCCTCGAGAGCTTTCTGGTAGAGCTTTTTCGGGTCACGAGCCTTGCAGGTCTCCAGACCGGCCCGCACCCAGACTTCGAGAAAGCGCCCGTCGGCGATGCGGCGCGCCTCGGCGCGTCCGGAGGCGAACGGGGAGATGAACGTGCAGAGCGCCACGAGCCCCGCGTCGCGGAAGAGCCCCGCGACCTCGGCGGCGCGGCGGATGTTTTCGATCCGGTCGTCGTCCGAGAAGCCGAGATCGCCGCAGAGACCGCGGCGCAGCTTGTCGCCGTCGAGCATGTAGGCGGCAACGCCCTTTTCGCAGAGCCGCCGCTCGACCTCCTGCGCGATCGTCGTTTTGCCGGAGCCGGAAAGCCCGGTCATCCATACGACGAGCCCGCGCCGCCCGGTGAGCTGCTCGCGCTCGGCGCCGGTCATGGCCTCGGCCGACCAGCGGATGTTGCGCTTATCGTAATCCTCGGAGAGCAGCGCCTCAGTGACGATGCCGCCGCCCGCGATTTCGTAATCGTCCACGATAACGAACCGGCGCGTGCCGTCGCAGCCGGAGTCGGCGGTGTCGAACGCCGTCGGGCGGTCGAGCCGGAGGATCACCTCAGCGACTTCGTTTTTCTGCACCTCGCTGCGCTCCAGACTGTCCAGCTCCGAGGCGTCTACGACGCGGAGGATGCTCTCGAGCCGAGCTTCCACCTTGGCAGTGCCGCACTTGAAGAAATAGCGCTTGCCGGTGCGCAGCGGCTCCTTGCCGAGCCAGAACACGTTCGCGCGCAGCCGCACGCCGACGAAAGGCGCTTCTTCGCTCTCCAAGCACGCGATCTCGCCGCGGCGGACGAAGATCTGCTCGGTCATCGTAAAGCCGGCGGCGTCCCCGGCGATGAACTTCTCCGGCGTGGGCGCGGAGAACACCTCGAGCGAGGCGACGGTCGTTTTCTTCCCGGAGGGGTAGAATACGATCTTATCGCCCGCGCGGAGACTGCCGGCCTCGAGCGTTCCGGCCACGATGCGGCGCTCGTCGCCGCCCTCGGTGAATTTGTAAACGCCCTGCACCGGCATGCGCAGCGGGCGGTTTTCCGGGCTCGGCACAGGGACGAAGGCGTCCATCTGCTCGAGCACCGTGGGGCCGAAGTACCACGGCGTGCGCTCGCTGCGGATGGCGATGTTGTCGCCCTCCATGCCGCTCACGGGGATGAACGCCGCGGGCGAGATGTTGATTTTGGCGAGAAATTCGGTGAATTCCGTGACGATGGAACGGTAGACCTCCTCGGAGTAGCCGACGAGATCCATTTTGTTCACGAGCACCGCCACCTGGCGGATGCCGAGCATGGAGAGAAAGTACCCGTGACGGCGGGTGTTTTCCTCCACGCCGCGCGCGGCGTCGATCACCATGAGCGCGGCCTCGGCGCGGGAAGCGCCGGTGACCATGTTTTTGAGAAATTCAATGTGGCCGGGCGCGTCGATGATGATGTACCGGCGCTTGTCAGACTTGAAGAAGCAGCGCGCCGTGTCGATCGTGATGCCCTGATCCTGCTCGTTGTGCAGCGCGTCGAGCAGGAAGGCGTACTCGAACGGCTTCGAGTTGCGGCGGCAGTTTTCCCGGATGGATTCGAGCTTGCCCTTCGGCAGCGCTCCGGCGTCGGCGAGGAGACGGCCGATCACGGTGGATTTGCCGTGATCGACGTGGCCGACGGTGACGATATTCAAAAGCTCCTCGTTTTCCCAGACGTTTCTTGTTTCTTCCATTACATGTACCCTCCCCGGCGAAGCGTTTCGAGCCCGCCGCCGTCCTCGGCGTCCTGGGCGCGGCCGCTGCGCTCGGCAATGTTGGAAAGAGCGCCGGTGCGCAGCTCCTCAATGATCTCGTGAACGTTCCGGCTCTCGGACCGGATCGGTTTTGTGCACGGCGCGCAGCCGAGCGAGCGGTAGCGCGTGCCGTCGCCCTGATTATAGTAGAGCGACACGGTGGGGATGTGCTCGCGCTCGATGTATTCCCAGACATTCAGCTCCGTCCAGTCGAGCAGGGGATGGATACGCACATGCGTGCCGGGGGCAAAGTCGGTTTTGAACTGGTTCCAGAACTCGGGCGGCTGGTCGTCCAGATCCCAGTCGTTGTGCTTGTCGCGCGGGGAGAAATAGCGCTCCTTGCTGCGCGAGCCCTCTTCATCGGCGCGCGCGCCGACGATGACGCCGGTGTAGGCGTCGGTGTTCGTGTCGCGCTCGTATTTCCCGGTCTGAAGATTGAGCCGGTAGCGCGGCCAGGTGCCGTCGAGCGTGTGGGTGAGCGCCTCGGTTTTGAGCCGGCGGCAGCACTCGACGCGAGAGCACTTCCCGTCCGGGAACGTTTCGTGGTTTTCAAGCGCTTCGCGGTTCTCACCGTAGACCATGTAAAGACCGTACTCCATGGCGAGCTTGTCGCGGTACTCGATCATTTCGGGAATTTTATAATGTGTGTCGATGTGGACGAGCGGGAAGGGGACGTGGCCGTAAAACGCCTTGCGCGCGAGCCAGAGAAGGACCGTAGAGTCCTTGCCGATGCTCCAGAGCATGCAGAGATTGCCGAACGCGGCGTAAGCCTCGCGCAGGATGTGCACGCTTTTGCTTTCCAGTTTATCGAGATGATCTCTCATTCTTCCTCAACCTCCCGCATTTCGTAGCCGTAGTGATCCATGTAGAAGCCCAGCTTCGCGTTGATCTTGCGCACGAGCCGGGGCGAAATGTCGAATTTATTCTTCTGGTATCCGCGCTGCGAATCGACATACGCCTGAAAGCGCGGCGCGGCTGCCTCAAAGCCGGAGAGCTCCAGACGCCGGTAAATATCCCGCAGCGTATCGACCGGGGCGCGGCAGAAATCGGTGTACGCGATGTCTACGTACCGGTTCTTCGGGAAAAAGCCCTCAAGCTCGAAAAGCTCGCGGTACATGCGCTCGAAAATATCGATGACCGTGTTTTCGATGAGCTCGTCGATGTTATCCGGCTCTTCGGTCAGCCGGAGCGAGTCCATCTCGGTGCGGAACATGTGGATCGTGGAGCGGACGGTCTTGTAGGGGTCGCGGTGGATGTTGATGAACCGCGCGTCCGGATACATGCCCCACAGCTCGCGGATGCGCGCGGTGTTGTCCGGGCTTTTGAGAATGAGCTGCTTGCCCTTTTTGATGTAGGTGAGCTTGCGGACGGCGTAATCGTAGCTGCGCTCCCATTTGCGCAGTTCCTCCATGGGAAGGTCGCTCACGAACGCGCCTTCGATGTACTTTTTATAATTTTCGGGGAACGCGATCATGTGGATGATCGAATACGGCGAGATCGTCAGCACGCCGAACGTCTCCTCCATTGGGAGATCGAGCGAGTACTGCACGTTATCCTGCGGGCGGCCGTTCTGGATGCCCTTTTCGATCGGCGGCTGGATGAGCCGGCCGAGCAGCAGTGAGTAGGGCAGACCGATCGTGTTCACGGGATCGAACCAGCCGAACTGCTCGTCGCGCGAGAGGACGTTCTGCAGATACGTCGTGCCGCTGCGCCAGTGGCCGAGAATGAAGATCGGGTCCTTTTCGATCTTCGTTTCGCGGATGCGGCGGCGGTAAATGAGCGATTCCGCCGCCGCCGCGGGCGCGAGCGCGAGCGACGTTGCGGAGATGTACAGCGCCTGCGGCAGCCGGTCGCGGGCGATATGGAAGTGGTTCTCTTCCAGCAGATGCACCCAGTTGTCCAGCCGGCAGGTCAGAAGAAAGTGTCCGGGATTGATAGCTTTCACAGTGTTGCCTCGCTAACATATAAAAATCTGGATATTAACATAGCAGGGGAATGTGAACTTAACGTTAAACATTCCCCTGCTATGGAGTCTCTTTACATGAATTTTGCGGCCTTTGCCGGCAGTGTGACGGTGAAGCGGCTTCCCTCACCGGGACGGCTCTCCGCGGCGATCGTCCCGCCGTGCAGCTCTACGATGCGCTTGCAGAGCGTGAGTCCCAGTCCGCAGCCGTCGGCGCGGCGATCGGTGTCGCCCTGATAGAACTGCTCAAAGATGCGCGAGAGCGTTTCCGCGTCCATGCCGCAGCCGGTGTCCCACACCGTCACGGTGATGGTATCCGCTGCGGCGGCAAGATAAATGCCGATCCGCCCGCCGGGAGGCGTGAACTTCACGGCGTTTTCCAGCAGATTCACCCATACCTGATAGAGAAGCTCGCTGTCGCCGACATAGTCGAGATCCGGGATGTCGGCGGAGACGGAAAGCCCGGCCTCCGTCCAGCGCGGTTCAAGCTGCAATACGGCGCGCCGGAGCTGCTCGCCGAGCGGGAAGATCTCCGCCTTTCGCTGGATCTCCCGGTGGTCGATGCGCGAGAGGCGCAGCATGTCGTCAATGAGCCCGACGAGCCGGTCGGATTCCTGCGCGATGTATTGGCTGTACTCGCGCTCCTCGGCCTCGGAAAGCCCGCCCTCGGCGAGAAGCTGGGCATAGCCGTTGAGAATGGAGAGCGGCGTTTTGAGCTGGTGGGATACGCTCGAAATGAAGTCCTTGCGCAGATATTCGTTCGAGCGGAGCTCCGCCGTCATAAGATTGAAGTTGCGTTCAAGCTCGCCGAACTCCTCCACGCGGTCACGCTCCGGTACGGTGACATCGTAATTCCCTCCGGCGATCTCGCGCGCGGCGCGGGAGAGCTCGCGGATGGGGTTCGTCGTCGAGCGGGATGTGACCGTGATAAGCACCGCCACGGCCGCCACGGCGATGAGCAGAAGCAGTATGTCCTTGGCGGCGTAGCCGAAAACAAGATAGCGTATGTTGTCGCGCTGCTGGAAGATGATACCGTTTCGCACGAGCGCGCCGAAGGTGAGAGAGAAAAGCGACGTGACGATCACGAGGATCAGCAGCAGGATCGTCAGCCGCGAGCGGACGCGCCTCATCGGATCACCGCCCGGTAGCCGAGACCGCGGACGGTCTGGATCTCAAAATCCGGCACGCCGGCGAGCTTTTCGCGCAGACGCCGGATGTGCGTGTCCACGGTGCGCGGGTCAGACTCGCTGTCGTACCCCCAGAGCTCATCCATGAGCATCTGGCGCGTGAAGATCTTCGTGGGCGCGGCGAGCAGCGTTTGCAGCAGCGCAAACTCCCGCGGGCGCAGCTCATAGGAGAACCCCTCGCCGGTGACGAGCAGCGTGTCGGCGTGCAGCGTGCACCCGCCCACGGCGATCTCGCCGGAGTGCTGGATGCCGCAGCGGCGCAGCAGCGCCCCCACGCGCAGCAGCAGCTCCTCAAAATTCACGGGCTTTGTGAGATAGTCGTCCGCCCCGGCGTGAAAGCCGGTGCGCATATCGTCAAAGGAGTTCTTTACCGTTACCATCAGCACCGGCGTCGTGTCGCCCGCTTCGCGCAGCTCGCGGATGAGCCCGTAGCCGTCGAGCCGGGGCATCATCACGTCGGTGATGATGAGATGCACGCGGCTGTGCTCCAAAAGATCGAGCGCCGCCTGCCCGTCGGCGGCCTCCGATACCTCATATCCGGCGCGGCGGAGATGGATGCCGATCAGCCGCCGCAGCCCGGCGTTGTCTTCAACGACGAGAATGTTCGTCATGCTTTGCCCTGCCTTTCGGGGAGAAGATACACTATAATAATAAAGCGCGGAAAAAATGCTGTCAAGCTCCGGCGCACGGCGGGAAAGTTCACAAAACATTAATAAAGAAATGGTTGCGTTATTTGACGAAACGTGGTAGTATATGAACCGAAAAGGGCGAACCAATAAAAATGTGTTTGTTATTAGAACATAATGGGGATTGTGTTCGATTACAAATGCTCTGGTGGAAACTTCGCAAGAAACCGCCTGATTCATGTTTCTCTTTTTCTTCTTCTTCTCTTTCTCCTCTTTTTTACAAAGGATAAGCCGTTGGATATCGGATCGATGTCCAGCGGCTTATTCTTTCATACGCCGCAACTTTCTCTCGCCAAACGAGAAATTATATTGTATAATGACCCGTTATCACACAGGAGGACAGACGATGGAAAGACCGTTTGCAAGCGTTACCGTCACGGAAAAGGCCGCGCGCGCTCTGCGCGGCGGGCATCCCTGGGTGTTCGCCGGGGAGGTGCTCACGAAAGAAAGCCCCTGCCCGGACGGGGAGATCGTGGACGTATATACCGAAAAGGGCCGCTGGCAGGGCGCGGGGTTCTATAACGGCCGCTCGCTCATCCGCGTGCGCATTCTCTCGCGCAATACGAACGACAAAATGGACGAGGCGTTTTTCCGCCGCCGTATCCGGTATGCGCTCGCCTACCGGCAGCAGGTCATGGGCGAGGACTTTGCCGCCTGCCGCCTTATTTTCGGCGAGGCGGACGGCTTCCCCGGCTGGACGGTGGACCGCTACGGCGATGTGCTCGTGAGCGAGGTGCTCTCGCTCGGCATCGAGCGGCGGCGCGCGATGCTCTATGCGCTGCTGCGCGAGGAGCTCGCGGCGCTCGGCGTGAACGTATCGTGCATCTACGAGCGCAACGAATCGCTCATCCGCGAAAAGGAGAGCATGACCTGCGGCAAGGGGCCGTATGCCGCGCCCGGTCTGGAGACAAACCCCTCCGGCCACGCGGAGATCTGCGAAAACGGCATCTATTTCGACGTGGACTACATAAACGGCCAGAAGACCGGCTATTTCCTCGACCAGAAATATAACCGCGCGGCGGCGGGACGGCTGGCCCATGGGCGGCGCGTGCTCGACTGCTTCACGCACACCGGCGCATTCGCGCTCCACTGCGCGGCCGGCGGCGCGGAGAGCGTCACGGCGGTGGACGTGTCCGCGTCCGCACTCGAACAGGCGCGGCGCAACGCCGAGAGAAACGGGCTCGAAGGGCGCATGGAGTTCCGGCAGGCGGACGTGTTTGAACTGCTCACGGAGCTCGGAAAGAGCGGCGCAAAGCCGTGGGATTACATCATTCTGGACCCGCCCGCCTTTACGAAAAGCGGCGCGACGGTAGAAAACGCGCGGCGCGGCTACCGGGAGATCAACCGCCGCGCCATGCAGATATTGCCGCGGGGCGGGTATCTGGCAACGTGCTCGTGCTCGCACTTTATGACTGACACGCTTTTCCGCGCCATGCTTGCGGACGCGGCGCGCGACGCGAGCGTACAGCTCCGCCAGATCGAGGCGCGGCAGCAGAGTCCCGACCACCCGATCCTCTGGGGCGTGCCGGAGACGGATTATCTGAAATTCTATCTCTTCCAGATCGTATAAACGCCGAGGGGTTGAAAACGGCGGAGAAATAGGGTAAAATCCAACTTGAATGACAGTTCTTTCTTTGAATGGAGCACGGCTATGGTTCCGGTGAAAAAGAAAACAAAGATCGCGATCCTCATCGCCTCGCTCGCGGTGTTCGCGCTGGTGCTGGCTGCGGCGCTGCTGCTCTCGCGCGGCGCGGGCAGCGACCGCGTGCAGAGCGGGGAGCACCCGCTGCGCATCAGTGAATATATGAGCGCGAACACGGCGTATCCGAACGCTGACGGGCGCATCTGTGACTGGATCGAGATACACAATACGTCCGATAAGCCTTTCAACGTTTCCGGCTACCGCCTTTCGGACGACGTGACGCAGGCCAAATACGCCTTCCCGGTCGGGACGGTGATCCCCGCGGACGGGTACATCGTCGTCTACTGCGACCCGGAGACATCCGGCGGGCTGTACGCGCCGTTTTCGCTGCGGCGGCTCGGCGGGGAAACGCTTCTGCTGATGAACAGCGCCAACACGGTGCTCGACGAGATCGAAACGCTCCGCTGCCGGAAGAATACGTCCGTTGTGCGGGAGACCGACGGCAGCTTTACCGTCTCCGCCGCGCCGACGCCGGGCTATGCGAACACCGACGAAGGATACACCGCGTATCTGGCCGCCTCCGGACAGGGCATGGGCGCGCTGCGGCTGAGCGAGATCATGGCCGCGGAAACGCTCTTCACCGCGCCGAACGGCGCGCTCTGCGACTGGGTCGAGATCGAAAATACCGGCTCCGAGACTGCCGATCTCTCCGGCATGCATCTCACCGACAAGGCGGGCGAGGCGCGCTACACGTTCCCGGAGGGAACGCTGCTCGCGCCGGGCGCGTTCACGGTCGTCTGGTGCTCCGGCGACGGGACGGAGGGCGCGGACTACGCCGCCATCCGGCTCGCCAAGGCCGGAGAGAGCGTCATTCTGACCGACGCCGACGGCAATGCGCTTGACCGCATCCAGACGCCGTTCCTCGCGGACGACACGTCGTATGCCCGCGTTTCGGGCGAGTGGTGCGTCACGAACCGGCCGACGCCGGGCTTTGCGAACACCGAAGAGGGCTACGCCGCCTTTGCCGCCTCGCGCGGCTTCGGGGACGTTGCGGTGCAGATCACCGAGGTCTGCCTCCGCAGCGAAGCCGGTCTGCGGGACGCCGACGGCGATTCGCCGGACTGGATCGAACTTTATAACGCCGGAACGGAGAGCGTATCGCTCGACGGCTGGTATCTCTCCGACGATCCGGAGGAGCCGGCACGCTGGCGGATCCCGGACATTACGCTCGCGCCGGGCGAGTATTACATCATTTTCGCCTCCGGCAAAAACCGGACGCAGGGCGAGCTGCACACGGACTTTGCCCTCTCCGCGGGCGAGAGCGTGATTTTGACAACGCCGATCGGCAGCACCGCCGACCGCGTGGAGCTCACGCAGACCGAGCCGGACGCCTCACTCGCGCGCATCGGCTCCGACTGGCGCGAATGCGCTTCCCCCACGCCGGGGAAGGCCAACGGGTAAGGGGGGAGAGCTATGGCAGAGATCAAACGCCACGAGATCAAATACATCATCTCCCTGCGGGAGGCGGAGCTTTTGAAATATCGGCTGCGCGCCCTGCTCCGGCCCGACCCGCACGTCCGAGCCGACGGCAGCTACTTTATCCGCAGTCTCTATTTTGACGATACCGACTACCGCGCCTATCACGAGAAGATCGCGGGCGTAAAGGAACGCACCAAGTACCGCATCCGGTTTTACAACATGGACGATTCGCGCATCACGCTCGAAAAGAAGAGCAAGGACGGCGACTTCTCCGGCAAGGAATCGGTGCGCATCTCCCGCGAACTTGCGGAGGCGTTCCTCACCGGCGGCGAGGAGCTGCGCGATACCGAAGAGCTCGCACGAGAGCTTGCCCGGCTTCGGCAGAACGGCTGGAAGCCCGCAGTGCTGGTCGATTACGTCCGGTATCCGTTCGTCTATCCGACGGGCAACGTCCGCGTCACGATCGACACGGAGCTTCGCACCGCGCCGTTCAAAACCAACCTTTTCGACGACCGCACGCTTACTGTGCCGGTGCTCGATGAGGGCGAGGCGGTGCTGGAGGTCAAGTACGACGCGTTCCTTCCCGCGCCGGTCCGCGCGCTGCTCGAGGGCGTGACAAAGCAGCGCTGCGCCGTTTCCAAGTACACCAAATGCTTAGACATTCTGGAATAAAGAGGGGTAAAAACCAATGAGCATTTCCGATCTCATCAAAAACAAATTCGTTGAGGAATTCACCGCGATCTCCGTCGGCACGCTGCTCACGACGCTCCTGCTGAGCTTTGCACTGGGTCTGTTCGTGCTGGTGATCTACCGCGTGACCTACGGCGGCGTCAGCTTCAGCAAGAGCTTTGCGCTCTCGCTCGTGATGCTCTCGATGGTCACGGCGCTCGCCATTTTGACGGTGCGCTCCAATGTCGTGCTCTCGCTCGGCATGGTCGGCGCGCTCTCTATCGTCCGCTTCCGCACGGCGATCAAGGACCCGATGGACACAGTGTTCATGTTCTGGAGCATCGTTATCGGCATCATCACCGGCGCGGGGTACATCACGGTTGCCATTCTCGCGGCACTGCTGCTCGGCGCGCTCTTTCTGGCGCTCAATCTGCTCTCCGGGAAGCTGCACACCAACTCGTATCTTGTCGTTATGCGCTATACGCCGGAGGGGGAGAGCGCGGTGCGCTCCAAGCTCGGCACGCTCGGCAAATATAAGCTCAAGAGCCGCACGATGAATCTCGCCGAGACCGAGCTCGTCGTGGAGGCAAAGCTCAGCCAGAAGCAGATGGATTCGCTCGAAGCGCTGCTCGATAACGAAGGCGTTTCCGATGTCAACATCGTCAGCTACAACGGCAGCACCTTGCTTTGAGCTTCGCTCTCAAACGAACCCCACTTCGTTGAGGGGTTCGTTTGAAAAGGCTGCGGCTCGCCGCAGCGCACTCGCTTACGCTCGCACGTTTGCGAGCCGAGAGGAATTTTCTCCGACGTACACGCCGCCGGAGAAAATGATTGGGAACTCATTTGTGCCTGCGGGCACAAACTCTGCGAGGCATATTAGTTTTTCGATAAGGAGATAAGGACATGACACACGAATATACGACGCGGGGCACCTGCTCCCGCAAGATCCTCTTCGAGGTGGAAGACGGAAAGGTGCACAACGTGCAGTTCATCAGCGGCTGCAGCGGCAACACGCAGGGCGTTGCGAAGCTCTGTGAGGGCATGGATGTGAACGAAGTCATCGACCGGCTCGAGGGCATCCGCTGCGGCATGAAGCCGACGTCCTGCCCGGACCAGCTCGCGCAGGCGCTCAAGGCCGTGCGCGGCAACGGCGAATGACCTTTACTTAATATCGATTCCAATAGAAAGCTGTGGGAGGCTCATCCGTGAAGGGATGGCTTCCCACAGCTTTTTGCGAAGGTGCGCTCATTTCCGGCGATGCTTGCCCGCTCGTCCCGGAAGCCTGCCGGCATTTCGGACGGATCTTCCGAAAGCTTTTTCAGGATTTCGCTGATTTCCTCGGTCACCTTGTGTGTCATAACGACGATCTTCGGCTCGTCGCAGCTCTCGTCGATTTGGATTTCGATCTTCATCCGATCCCTTCCTTCCATGGCCATATAATAAGGGAGCGGAGAAAAAACCGGAGAAGCGCGTAAAAGACACCCCCGCGGAAGCTCGCTTTGCAGCGAGCTCCCGCGGGGGTATTTGGAGAACTGGGAAAGGGGAGAGAAAAGAAGATCAGTACTCGTAGGGCTTGATGACCGGCTTGATCAAACCATCGCGTTTGACCGCAAAGTCCTCATAGACCTGGGCGATCTCGTTGAGGGTGTATTCCTTATTGAACAACGGCGTGGGATCCAGCTTTCCTTCGGAGATCAGCTGCACCAGATAAGCATCCTTGCAGGCGTCTACGCCGCCGGATTTCCAGGTGAGGTTCTTGCCATACATGCTGGGCAGGGGCAGAACCTGATCTTCCTCGTACATGGCGAGGAGGGAGATGACCGCATTAGGACGGGCGATCTTCCAGGCCAGCTGGAAGGTGCCGTCCTTACCGGCGGCCTCGATAACGGCGTCGGCGCCGCGGCCTTCGGTCAGCTCCTTGACGCGAGCCTCTACGTCCTCCTTTTTGGAATTGATGAACACATCGGCCCAGCCGTGATCCAGCGCGAACTGGCCGCGCTCGTCATGGCGGTCCACCGCGATGATGCGGGCGGGCTTGAACAGCCGGGCGCTCATCATGGAAGTATAGCCGCAGGGGCCGCAGCCGAGAACCACCACGGTGTCCCCTTCCTTGATCTCAGCCAGCTCCGCGCCAAAATAGCCGGAGGGCAGCACGCAGCTGACGGCAAGAACGTCTTTGTATGTCAGATTATCGGGGATCAGCTCCAGACCGTTGTCGGCGATGGGAACGCGGACATACTCCGTCTGGCAGCCGTCGATCTTGTGGCCCAGATACCAACCGCCCTCTACGCAGTTGTTAACATAGCCGCGTTCACAGAAGAAGCACTCGCCGCAGAAGGTCTCTACGTTGGCGACGACGCGGTCGCCCACCTTGATTTTCTTGCAGGCATCGCCCACGGCAACCACTTCACCGGCAAACTCATGACCCAGAATGATGTCCTTGTTGGCGGAGGGCACAGCGCCCACCTTGATATGGAAGTCACTGGCGCAGATGGAGGACAGAGCAACCCTTACGATGGCGTCCCGGGGATCCTGAATGGTAGGAATGGGACGATCCTCCAGACGAAGATCGTTAACGTCTTTAAACACATAACCCTTCATGGTTTCAGCCATAGTAAATTACCGCCTTTCTAAAACTTTTCGATTTTTTGCAGGGGCAAATTTTTTCTCCGGAGCGGACAGCCGCTCCGGGCTGTGGTTGGATCCGACAGGGAATATCAGATTTCTTCGTAGGTCAGGTCTTCGTTGCCTGCCCACTTGTTGACCAGAGGCGAGAGCTTGTTCAGCACGGGACCCAAAACGGGGCCGACGCAGAACATACCCACCAGCGTGGCCACATGGATGACGCCGCCCATGATCAGAGCGCCCACCACCATGATGGCGTCGAAGATCATACGCCACCACTTCAGCTTCATCTTCAGGGTCTTGGCCATGAACTGGTTGAAGCCGTCAGAGGGGCCTGCGCCGTAGCCGGCGGCCTGATAGCTGCCAAGGCCGACGCCCAGAGCCAGCGTGCCGGTGATGACCAGAATGACGCGGGTGACCATAGAGGGAGTGGGGCCGATGAGAGCGATGATCCAGGGCTCCATCATGGAGCAGAAGGTGCCCAGCGTGAAGGTGTACAGGACCGTGGCAACACCGATGCCCTTCCGGTACACGATCAGGATGACGATGAAGCAGAGGACGTTGAATACGTTCATGGCCATGCCAAAGTCGCCATGCACGAAGGGCAGCACCTTGCTGAGTCCCTGTACAAACGCTGTGACCGGGTCAGAACCCAGATTGGCCAGAACAAACGCTTCGGCGCCGTAGGCAGTGATGAAGACGCCGACCATAATGACAACGCAGCGGACGATGATACTTCTCAGAGTGTATTTGCCTTTACCCATGTTAGAATGCCTCCTTCTTTTTTGCGTTGCTTGAAACACATGGTTCTCCTGAAGTTGCGCGTGGTCTGTGCCGGCTGCCCGTTTTCCGAGCCGCCGGCCGCCTTGAATAACGGACTCGCTGTGCAGCAGGATGCGGAGATGTGCTTTGTTGTGCGCCCGAATATCGGGAAAGAGAGGGGGTGCGCTGCTGGGGGGGTCTGGAACCTCGTAATGATCCAGTCTCCGGAGGATATCGTCATATGCTCCGGAGCACTGTCTGCTGACGAGCCGCTTCCGCCATCCGGCAGAAAATGGCCGTGCAGATTTCCTTCCTGCGCCGTTCTCCTTTTGGGTTTCTCAGCTGCTTATCTAGAATGGTCAGCTTCACTATAATCAGTAAGCCAGAAAGAAAATCTTTTGTCAAGATTGCATGAATAGAAAACCCTCCCCTCGGGTGAAGGTTACTCTGTCCTACCTCGCTTTCTTTGTAATAATCTGCTAGTTTCGCTCGGGGTCCTTTATGCATTCCTCCCAGACCGGAAGAAAAAAACCGCGCCGACGCATTCCGAAGAGATGCGCCGACGCAGCGATTTGGCATTTGCTTGTCGGATATTGGAGACTCAGCCGGCAACGTAGAGCGGCATGTAGAGCGTCTGGCCGACGTAGTACGTGGCGAGATTGTCGCGGTTGTTCAGCCGCTGCAGGAAGGTGATGTTGTTCTCATAGCTCAGGCCGTAGGTGAGGCAGAGACCGTAGACCGTGTCGCCTGCGACGAGCTTGTGTGCCATGATCTTGTAATACGGACCGGAGGAGGGGTACGTGGTCGAGGGGATGAGGATGATGTTGCCGGGGAGCAGGTAGCTATAGCTCACGCTCGGGTTCAGGCGCTGGATCGCGGCGTCGTTCGCAGCGAAGTCCACTTTGTATTTATCGCAGATACTCATGACGGTGTCGCCGGCCTGGATCTTGTGCGGGATGATGAGATAGCTGAGCGTATCCTCGGCGGGGATGTTGGGCGTCGTAGTGGGCTTGGCGGAAGCGGCGGCTGTGGCGCTCGGCGCAGGCGTCGCAGCCGGGGCGGCCGTCGTACCGGCAGAGGCGGCCGGCGCGGGCGTTGCGGCAGGCTTCACCGTTGTAGAGGCGGCGACATACTGCGGCATATAAAGGATATTGCCGGGGAGCAGGTTATAATAGGCCGCGTTGGGGTTGAGCAGGGAGATCAGCTTGGAATAGGCGTAGTAATCCAGACCGTAGGAGGCGCAGAGCGCGTAGAGCGTGTCGCCGGAGACGATCTTGTGCGCCATGATCTTGTAGTAAGAACCGGAACCCGGGACCGTTTTCGTCGGAATGAGGATGACCTTTCCGGGCATCATATAATTGTAGTTGGTGATGTTGTTGATCTTGCGGATCGTCGCATCGTTCGAGGAAAAGTCCACGCCGAGCGCGGCGCAGACGCCGGAAACGGTCTCGCCGTACTGCAGCGTGTGCTGCGCGAGATAATAGCTCACCGTGTCGCCGGTGGGAACGTTCGCCGTCGGGGCGGGCGTCGTGCCGGGCTTGGGCGTGGCGGTCGGCGCGGCAGAGGTGCCGGAGGTCGGCGCCGGAGTCGGCGTCGCGGCGCCGGCAGGCGTTACGTACAGAGGCAGAATGAACTGCTGGCCTGCCATGAACACATTGAGATTGTTGTTGAGCGCGGCGAGCAGCTTGTAGTTGGCGTTGTAGTCAATGCCGTAGCTCTGGCAGAGCGCGGCAGGCGTCTCCCCGGCGACGAGCGTGTGCGAGAGGAGAGAATAATACGACTCCGAAGTCGTGGCCGTCTTCGTCGGCAGCCAGAGAACCTTGCCGGGCATCATGTAGTTGTAGTTCGTGATGCCGTTGATCTTGCCGATCATGGCGAGGTTGGCGTTGAAGTCGATCTTTTTCGCTTCACACACACCGTAGATCGTGTCGCCCGCTTTGAGAGTATAGCTCGTAAGATAGCCCACGACCTTGTCGTTGGCGGCGTTCGCCGTGCCGGTGAGACCGGTGAAGAGCGCTGCAACGAGACATACGGTCAGCAGCAGGGAAAGAAGGCGTTTTTTCATATCAGTTTTCTCCCTCCGTTGACCCCGCGCGGGGGTCGCGTAGTTTGGAAAATCGTTTGTATCGGTTTACCTATAATAATGACGCATGGACGGGGCGATCCGTTCACGCAAGAAGCGTGATCGGCGCGATGTCCTGCCAGACGATGCCGGTGCGGTTGCCGTCCTGATCAACGAGATCCTGCGAGATCTTGCCGGTATAAACCATTTCGCCGTTTTGCAGCGTGATGACATACTGCGCGTCGGCATCGCCGGTGATCCAGTCCGTGCCGGAGAAGGAAGCGCCCTCGCCGGGGAAAAAGTCTTGCTCGGCAAGACTCATAAGCCGCATGTCGCCGGGGAACAGGCCCTGCGCCGGCTCGCTGATGCGGTGGGCGTGCCAGAGCGCGGTGATCTCGCCCTCGATGTACTCGACGATCGCCTTGTCGGTCGCGGTGTAGAGCAGGTACCGGCTGCCGCCGAGGGGGACAAACTCGGTGAACTCGGTCAGCTCGCCGTCAATGTACGCGCGGACGCGGATCGCGCCGGTCAGCCCGTCGCAGTCCCACTGGCATTTGCCCTCGCGCTGCACCTCCGTGCCGGAGGTCTTGTCCACATAGGTGTATACTGCCTCGAAGCGTCCCGGTGCGGTCATCGTGAGCACGGCGTCGGGGAACGTTTCGCGGAGCGACGTCTGCGCTGCGTCCAGATTGTCGGCGCGCAGCTCGCGCCCGAGCGACGGATACGCCGTCGTGAACGGAACGTACACGAGCAGAAGGTAATCGGAGTTCATGTAGTAGCTGTCCGGATACGCGGCCTGGAGCCTGGCGTCGTGCGTGTCGAGCCGCTGCTGCACGGCGTTGAGCAGCGCGCCGTAGATCGCGGTGTACTGCGCGTAGGCATCGGCATAGGAAATGCCCTCCGCCGCGGCGGGGTTTTCGCTGTTCGGAGCGGTCTCCGTTCCGGCGCTTGCCGTCGGCTGCGGCGCTTCGGTCTTACCGCAGGCGGCGAGAGAGAAGAGCAGCGCGCAGCAGAGAATCAGAGAAAGGATCTTTCGTTTCATGGAGTATCTCCCGGTATGTACCTTATAAATACAGATAGACCTGTTAACATAATATTATGCCACAAGACGGGAAAAATGCAAGCCCCCGCCGCAGCATTTTTCGCGGAAAAATCCGGCAGCGGAGGGAAATCGGGCGGAAAAAGCTTCCGCCCGTGAAAAAAATCAGTTCACGTCCTCCTCCACAGACTCCGGAGCCAGCTCCAGAAGGTGGGGGTTGCGCAGGAAATATTTCAGGCATTTGAGAGCGCTGGCAAAGTAATAGCTGTCGGCGATGCGCTCGTCGCAGGCGATGCGCAGATCGACATAGTGCCGCTCGACGCCGGAGGCGGTGCCGTCCGCCTCGCTCACCTTGCGCCGCGCGCCGAACGAAACGGCGCAGGGCATGTTGCCGAAATCGGCAAGGTGCGGATCCGCGGGCGGGACGCCGAAGCTGCCGAGATCGAGCATCGTTACGCTGCCGTGGAACGGGCTGACATCCAGCCAGGTGCGCGGCAGCCAGTCAAAATAATCCATCAGACGGAAAATACTCATCGCCATGCGCAGCAGAACGCGGGGGAAGCGCATGAGCGTGTTGGCGAGCTTTTCCGGGGCGCTCAGGGAGATGTCGGCGCGGACCTCGTCCGTGGCCTCGGTGAGCTTGCGGTAAACATCGAACACCGTGTCGGTCGGCGCGAAGCAGACCTTGATGCTCGTCTCCGTCGCGGTGACGGAGGCGCTGCGCTTGACGGGGAGAACGACTTCAATGTCGTTGCGGGCATAGATGCGCCGTCCGGATACGAACCGGTTGATGCCCGGACGCATGGACACCGTGCGGACGTAAGCCGCGATGATCAGATGCAGAAAGCCGAGGTTCGCCCAGCCGCCGGCGCGCTTTTCCCGCAGCCATTTCTCCACGCCCGTGACCTCCACGCTGTCCGAGAGGAAGCAGGCAGCGTCGCTCCGGCGGCGGAGAATGTACGGCTGGATGCGGGCGTAGGCGGGAAGCGTATAGAGCTGGCGGCCCTCCCGCCGGTCGTTCATATGTCGGGTGTATCGCTCTGCCATGAAAGAGTCTCCTTTTATGGGTGCAGAATGAGGCTTTTTCGTGCCCGCTCGATGGGCACAATTTGTTTATTATATAATATTATATAGTTTCTTCTCGATTTTGCAAGCATAAAATGCAACTTGCCCAAACACGGCGGTCTTTATTTGGTTAAAACGGAAAAAATGCTGCTCACAAGACTTTTTGGGTGACAATTTAACAACATTATCACTTGAATTTGATGAAAAAAGAGTGTACATTTACGATGTCAGAAAATTAGGCTTTGACGGGAGGTGTTTCAAAAAATGGCACTGGAAGCAATTCTTGCCGTAGAGCAGGCGGAACAGGATGCGGCCCGAAAAAAGGCGGAAGCGGCGCAGAAAGCAAAGGAAATTGCCGCGAAAGCCGACAGAGAGGGGACCGCAGCTGTGAAGGAAGCCGCAGAAAGAGCTGCGGCAGAGCTCTGGACTCTCGCGAAGAGCGCAGAGGAAAAGAGCGCTGCGGAAAGTGAAAAGATCCGGGAAGCGGCGCGCGAGGAGATGGATTCTCTGCGCAGTCACGCGGAGGACCGTCTGGAAGAGGCGGCAGACCGGATCGTGGAAAGGATCGTGAACGGATAAATGAGCATTGTAGCCATGAAAAAGCTCCGGCTCATCGGCGTTCATTCCCAGAAGGAAGAACTGCTGCGTGAGCTGATGCTTCTCGGCTGCGTGGAGGTGTCGGATCCGGCCGGCCGGCCGGACCGGGAGGAGCTGGCGGCCTTCCGGCGTCCGGACGGCGGAAAGGTCTGGCAGAAGCGCTCGGAACAGACAACAATCGTCAACGCACTGCGGCTGCTGGACAAGCACGCCCCTGCCAAAAAGGGCCTGCTTACGCCGAAGCCGGAGGTCGAATGCGCCAAGCTGCTCGACGAGAGCGCTTTGGCCGCCGATCTCGCTCTGGCGGGAGAGATCCTCTCGCTGGATGCGGAGGCGCGCAGCCTTCTCACCCGCGCAAGCCGGGAACGCGCCTCGGCGGAGGCCATGACTCCGTGGACGGCGCTGAACGTCCCGCTTGAGCGCATGGAGACGCAAAGCTGCGAAATGCAGCTCGGCACACTTCCCGCCGCTGTCCCCATGGAGGAAGTAAACGCCGCGCTCTCGGAGCTGGAGGTCAGCTTTGATCTCGTTTCCGAGGACAAAACCAGCCGGTATGTATCGCTGCTCTTCCGCCGGGAGGACCGCGAGACGGTTACCGCGGCGCTGCGGCCGTTCGGCTTTTCGGCCATTTCGCTGCCGGAGGGCACCGGAACGCCGGAGCAGGTCTATAACGCTGCGCTCCGCCGCAGCGAGGAGCTGACGGCCCAGGCGGCCAAAAAGATCGAAGAGCTTGCCTCCTACGCGGCGCACCGCGACGCGCTGCAGCTCGGCGCGGACACGCTCTCGACGCGCATTGCGCGCGAAGAGACGGCCGAAAAGCTCCTGCAGTCGGACAGCACCTTCTATTTTGAAGGCTGGCTCACCGCGCCGGAGGAGAAAAAGCTCGGCGAGACTCTCTCGAAATACTGCTGCGCCTGGGAAACGGAGGAGCCCGATCCGGAGCACCCGGAGGAGGTCCCCATCCAGCTGCGCAATAACGCGCTGACCCGTCCGTACAACATCGTCACGGAGATGTATTCTCTCCCGGCGTACAACGGACTTGACCCCAACCCCTTTATCATGCCGTTTTTCGCGCTGTTCTTCGGCATCATGTTCGCGGATATGGCGTACGGCCTGATATTGCTGATCGCGGGACTGCTCTTCCTCTGGAAGGCAAAGCCGAAGGGAAGCATGAAAAACGCCGCGGGGCTGCTGATCGAATGCGGCATTTCCACATTCATCATAGGCTTCCTGACCGGCGGCTTCTTCGGCGACGTTGTCTCCGTCATCGGCGGTTGGTTCGGCAGGGACTGGTCGATCGTACCGCACCTCGGCACGATCCATATCGGCAGCATCGCGATCGATCTGCCGCTCAATCTGCTCGAGGGCAACAACCCGCTGTATGTCCTCATCGCGGCGATCTGCCTCGGCGCGATCCATCTGGCGCTCGGCACGGGCATCGGCATCTATCTCAAGCTCAGGGACGGCGAGTGGGCGGACGCTCTGCTCAACGATCTGTGCTGGTGGGTAATGATCGCGGGCATTCTCGTCATGGTGACCGGCGGAACGAAGATCGTTCTCTTCGTCGGCATCGGTATGCTCGTGCTCGGACAGCTCATCACCGGCAAGGGCTTCGGAAAGATCACCGGTATTTTCGGCGCGGTGTACAACGGCGCGACCGGGTATCTGGGCGATCTGCTCTCTTACTCGCGTCTGATGGCGCTGATGCTTGCCGGCAGCGTTATTGCGAGCGTATTCAACCAGCTCGGCTCGCTCGGCAACGCCAACGGCATGACCGTGGGCGGCACGATCCTCTTCGTGCTCGTGTTCTGCATCGGCCATGCACTGAACTTTGCGCTGAACCTGATCGGCTGCTTCGTGCACACGCTGCGACTGCAGTTCCTCGAGTTCTTCGGCAAGTGGTACCGGGACGGCGGCAAGGCTTTCCGTCCTTTGAAAATTCAAACGAAATATGTAGATATCAAGGAGGAGTAAAACAATGATCACTGCATTCTTTGAGAGCTTCGGCGGTCTCGCCATCGGTTTCCTGGGGGCGTCCCTCGCGTGCGGTCTCTGCTGCGCCGGTTCTGCCAAGGGCTGCGGCCTTGCCGGTGAGGCCGGTACCGGCCTTCTCAGCGAAGATCCCTCTTACTTCGGCAAAGTCCTGATCCTTCAGGTCATCCCCGGCACCCAGGGTCTGTACGGCCTCGTCGTCTGGTTCTTTGCGCTGCTCCAGATGGGCGTGTTCGGCGGCAACGTCGATCCGACCAGCCTCACCGTCGTTGACGGTCTGCGCGTTGCGTGCGCGTGCCTCCCGATGGCGACCGGCGCCGCTATCTCCGCTCCGGCGCAGGGCCGCGTGGCCGCTACCGCCGTCAACCTGATGGCCAAGCGTCCGGACGACTGGGCGAAGGGCATCATCCTCTGCATCACGGTCGAGTTTTACGCCATCCTCTCGCTGCTCGCCTCCTTCCTGATGCTGCTGAACCTGCACCTCGGCGCCTGATCCGGAAAGGACCGGTATCGCCATGAACGGAATTGAAAAAATCACGGCCCGTATCACGGCAGAGGCGAACGAAGCCGCCGCCGCCGTGATCGCCGAGGCCGAAAAGACGGCGGGGGAGATCCGCGCCGCCTACCAGAAAAAAGCGGACGAGGCGTATGAAGCGCGCATGAACGAGGGCAATACCGAGGTCCGCCTCGGCGCCGAGCGCGAACAGCGCGCCGCAAAGCTCCAGAGCCGCAAGGATACGCTCGCGCTCAAGCAGAGCATTCTCGAGCGCGCCTACGGCAGAGCAAAGGAAAAGCTCCTCGCCCTGCCGGAGGAAAAATATACGGCGTTCCTCGCGTCCCAGGCGGGCCATGCCGCCGTCACCGGGCATGAACGCATCGTCATCAACAGCCAGGACCGCTCCATGGGCGAGGCGATCGTCCGCGGCGCGAACGCGATCCTGACCGAGCGGGGACTCCCCGCCGGGCTCACGCTCTCGGACGAGAGCGGCGACTTCTCCGGCGGTCTCAAGCTCCGCGAGGGCAGCGTGGAAGTCAACTGCACCGTTGACACGCTTCTTGCGCTGAGCCGGAACAGTCTGGATGCGGAGATCGCCGCCATCCTCTTTGACTGATCCGGTTGGAAGGCGGGAAGAAAATGGCAAACAAAAAAGTTTCGGACAAAGATTATCTGTTCATCTCCTCGATGCTCAAGGCACGGGAGAACCGCATGCTCCGCCGTGACCGGCTCGAGCAGATGCTCTCCTCCGGCAGCTTTGAGGAAGCCGCAAGGCTCCTCGCCGAGATCGGCTGGCCCGATCTTTCCGGCAAGGGCAGCGCGGCGGTGAGCGAGGCGCTTGCCAAGCGTCAGGCGGAGATCTATGCGGAGATCACCCGCTTCGTTCCGGAAAAGGAGCTGGTGGGCATCTTCCGGCTGAAGTACGACTACCACAACGCCAAAACCATCGTCAAGGGCGAGGGTGCGGGCGTTGACGCGGCGTACCTCCTCTCCGACGCCGGACAGGTCGAGCCGGAAAAGCTCGAAGCGGCGTTCCGCGAGGACAGCTTCCAGTTCATCCCCGGAAGGCTCGGCCCCGCCATGGCGGAGGCCAAGGGCATTCTTGCCCGCACCGGCAATCCGCAGCTGGCGGACTTCGCGCTCGACAAGGCGTACTATGAGGATCTCAAGGCGCTGGCCGACGCGGTGTCGAGCCCCTTCGTGAAGGGCTATGTCACAACGCTCATCGACAGCGCGAACCTCCGCGCCGCGGTGCGCTGCGTGCGCATGGGCAAGGACGCGGAGTTTCTCCGCGGCGCGCTCGTCGCGAGCGGCAATGTTCCGGTGCAGCGGCTCGTGCAGGCGGTGTTCTCCGGCGAGGGGATCGCCGCGGCGTTCGCTTCGACGCCGTTCAGCGATGCCGCCGCGCTCGGCGCGGCCGCGATCGAGGGCGGCACGATGACGGAGTTTGAGCGTGAGTGTGACAACGCCGTCAACCGCTACATGACCGGCGCGCATCTCAAGAGCTTCGGCCCCGAACAGGTCGTCGGCTATCTGACGGCGGAGGAGGGCAACACCATGGCGGTCCGCATGGTGCTCACCGGGCTTCTGGCCGGTATCGACCCGGAGCGACTGAAAGAAAGGCTGCGTGAGAGCTATGTATAAGATCGGCGTCATGGGCGGCAGAGAGACCGTTATGGGCTTTAAAGCGCTCGGGCTGGACGTGTTCCCCGTGGACAGCGCGGACGAGGCGCGGCACACTCTCCGCCGGATCACCTCCGGCGAGAGCGAATACGCCATCCTCTATCTGGAGGAGAACCTTGCCGCGGAGCTCTCGCATGAGATCGACCGCTTCAAGGACAGCCCCACCCCGGCGATCATCCTCATCCCCGGACGGGACGGGACGCTCGGTCTCGGCCAGAGCGCGCTGCGCTCGGCGGTGGAACGCGCCGTCGGCAGCAATATCCTGTAAGTTTATAAAGACGACCCTTTTGCGCCGCATGCGGCGCGCCGGGCGGCGGCAGCGCCGCGCCGGAACCTTAACGGAAAGAAGGTAGAACATTGAGCGGAAAAGTGATTAAAGTATCCGGACCGCTGGTGGTGGCCGACGGTCTGGAGGACGCCAACGTATCGGACGTTGTCCGTGTCGGCGAACAGCACCTGATCGGCGAGATACTGAATATGACCGGAGGCAGCGCCTCCATTCAGGTCTACGAAGAGACCTCCGGCCTTGGCCCCGGCGCCGAGGTCGTGACGACCGGTATGCCGCTGAGCGTGGAGCTCGGGCCCGGCATGCTCGAAAACATCTATGACGGCATCCAGCGTCCCCTGCCGGAGATCCGTGATCTCACCGGCGAAACGATCGCCCGCGGCGTGAGCGTTCCGGCGCTCAACCGCAAGAAGATCTGGAACTTCGTCCCCGCGGCGAAGGAGGGCGATGAGCTCGCCGCCGGCGACGTGCTCGGCACCGTGCAGGAGACGACCGCCATCCTCCACAAGATCATGGTCCCCCCGACGATCAAGAAGGGCACCGTGAAGTGGATCCGCGGCGGCGAATTCACCGTCGAGGAAAAGATCGCCTGCCTGACGCTCGGCGACGGCAGCGAGATCGAGCTGGATATGATCCAGCGCTGGCCGGTGCGTATCCAGCGCCCGAACGCCGGCAAATTCACCCCCAGCCGTCCGCTGAACTCCGGACAGCGCATCATCGACACCATGTTCCCCGTCGCCAAGGGCGGCACGGCAGCCGTTCCCGGCCCGTTCGGCAGCGGAAAGACCGTCGTGCAGCACCAGCTCGCGAAGTGGTCGGACGTGGACATCGTCGTGTACATCGGCTGCGGCGAGCGCGGCAACGAGATGACCGACGTTCTCAACGAGTTCCCCGAGCTGAAAGACCCCCGCAGCGGCGAACCGCTGATGAAGCGCACGGTGCTTATCGCGAACACCTCCGATATGCCCGTGGCCGCGCGTGAGGCTTCCATCTACACCGGCATCACCATCGCGGAGTATTTCCGCGACATGGGCTATGACGTTGCCGTTCTCGCCGACTCCACGTCCCGCTGGGCCGAGGCGCTGCGCGAAATGTCCGGCCGTCTGGAAGAGATGCCCGGCGAAGAGGGCTACCCCGCGTACCTCGCCAGCCGTATCGCGCAGTTCTACGAGCGCGCCGGCTGCGTCACCTGCCTCGGCAGCGACAAGCGTCAGGGCAGCGTCACCGCCATCGGCGCCGTCTCGCCTCCGGGCGGCGACACGTCCGAGCCGGTCTCGCAGGCGACGATGCGTATCGTCAAGGTGTTCTGGGCGCTTGACAGCTCTCTGGCCTACGCCCGCCACTTCCCGGCGATCAACTGGCTGACGTCGTACTCGCTGTACACCGACTCGCTGCGCGAGTTCTACGATAAGGAATTCGGCGCGACGTATATGGCCAACCGCACGAAGGCCATGAGCATTCTGCAGGAAGAGGCAGAGCTTCAGGAGATCGTCCGTCTCGTCGGTCAGGACGCGCTCAGCCCCGCCGACCGCATGACGATGGAGACCGCGCGTATGATCCGCGAGGACTTCCTGCAGCAGAACGCCTTCATCACCGAGGACGCCTATTCCTCTTACGGCAAGCAGTACCGCCTGCTTGATCTCGTGCTGCAGTACGACGCGAAGTGCCGCGCCGCGCTCGGCAAGGGCGCCGAGCTCAACGGTCTCTTCAACATCGGCGCGCGCGAGGCCATCGGCCGCGCGAAAATGGCGCCGCAGGAAGAATATGAGAAGGTTTACGACGGCATTCTCGACGAGATGCAGTCCGAGATCGACGAAGTTGTCCGGGGAGGTGAGGAGCAGTGATCCGCGAATATAAGACAATTAAGGAGATCGCCAGCCCTCTGATGATCGTGGAGCACGTCGATGGCGTCACCTACGACGAGCTGGCAGAGATCGAGCTGCCGAACGGCAGCGTCCGGCGCTGCAAGGTGCTCGAAGTGGAAGGCGACCGCGCGGTCGTGCAGCTCTTCGAGTCGGCGCAGGGCATCAACCTTGCCGAGAGCAAGGTCCGCTTCCTCGGCCACCCGCTCCAGCTTGGCGTGAGCGAGGATATGCTCGGCCGTGTCTTCAACGGCATGGGCGAGCCGATCGACGAAGGCCCGGCCATCATCGCCGAGGAGCACCGCGACATCAACGGTCTTCCCATGAACCCCGCCGCCCGCGCTTACCCCGCCGAGTTCATCCAGACCGGCGTTTCCACCATCGACGGATTGAACACCCTCGTCCGCGGCCAGAAGCTGCCCATCTTCTCCTGCTCCGGTCTGCCCCACGCGGCGCTCGCCGCGCAGATCGCGCGTCAGGCGAAGGTGCTCGGCGACGGTGAGAACTTCGCCGTCGTGTTCGCCGCCATCGGCATCACGTTCGAGGAATCCGAATACTTCATTCAGGAGTTCCGCCGCACCGGCGCCATCGACCGCACGGTCGTATTCTCCAACCTTGCGAACGACCCCGCCGTCGAGCGTATCGCCACGCCGCGTATGGCGCTGACCGCCGCGGAGTATCTGGCGTTTGAGAAGGACATGCACGTCCTCGTCATCCTCACGGATATCACGAACTACGCCGAAGCGCTGCGCGAGATCTCCGCCGCAAAGAAGGAAGTCCCCGGCCGCCGCGGCTATCCCGGCTATCTGTACACCGACCTTGCGACGATGTACGAGCGCGCCGGCCGCCGTGTGGGCCGCGCCGGCTCGATCACGATGATCCCCATCCTGACCATGCCGGAAGACGACAAGACCCACCCGATCCCCGACCTTACCGGCTATATCACCGAGGGCCAGATCATCCTCAGCCGCGATCTGTACCGCAAGGGCGTCGTTCCCCCGGTGGACGTGCTGCCGAGCCTCTCCCGACTCAAGGATAAGGGCATCGGCGAGGGCAAGACCCGCGCCGACCACGCCGGTACGATGAACCAGCTGTTCGCGGCCTACGCCCGCGGCAAGGAAGCCAAGGAGCTTATGACGATCCTGGGCGAAGCGGCGCTGAGCGACGACGACAAGCTCTACGCGAAGTTCGCCGAAGAGTTTGAAAAGCGCTATGTCTCCCAGGGTAATGAGACCAACCGCTCCATTGAAGAGACGCTCACCATCGGCTGGGAGCTGCTCTCCATCCTGCCCGAGCGCGAGCTCAAGCGCATCAAGCCGGAGTTCATTGCGAAGTATCTTCCCAAGAAGCAGCAGTAATGCGCTTCGCGGAAAGGAAGAGGTGATCCCATGGCAACCATAACACCGACCCGAATGGTGCTCAACCAGATGAAGGGCCGACTGAAAACCGCCTCCCGCGGCCATAAGCTGCTCAAGGACAAGCGCGATGAGCTGATGCGTCAGTTTATGGACGTTGTCCGCCGCAATAAGGAGCTGCGCACGAAGGTCGAGCAGGGACTGACCGAAGCGTTCGGCGCGCTGAGCGTGGCGAGCGCGGTCATGTCGCCGGAAATGCTCGAGCAGGCGCTGCTCTATCCGCGGCAGAGCGTGGCGCTCGATGTGAGCTTCAAGAACATCATGAGCGTCAACGTCCCGGTCTACGATTTCCAGACCAAAACCGCCGAGGAAGGGGACATCTTCCCCTACGGTCTCGCGCAGACCTCCGGCGAGCTGGACGACGCCATGACCGCTCTCTCGGGCGTGTTTGAGGACATGCTGGAGCTGGCGCAGGTCGAAAAAACGATGCAGCTTCTCGCGCAGGAGATCGAAAAGACGCGCCGCCGCGTGAACGCGCTCGAGTACGTCATGATCCCCGATCTGCAGAAGAACATCAAATACATCTCCATGAAGCTTGAGGAGAACGAAAACTCCACGAAGGTACGCCTCATGAAGGTGAAGGAAATGGTCTTGCAGGACGCGCACCATTACCAGTATTGATTATGCGAAAAGGCACTCTCTTAAGAGAGTGCCTTTTGCGTGCATCAAAAAGGTTTTTTGACACGCCCTCAACCGAGAGCCACTTCGTTGGGCTCTCGGTTGAAAAGGCTGCGGCTCGCCGCAGCGCGCGCTGTGCGCATCATCCGCGACTGCGATTTCTTCCGGACGCTCGTGCCGAAATGGTATTCCGAGATCACTTTCCGGTGAGAGAGCCCCACCATTCGAGCAGACGGAAGCGGAGGATGTAGCCCTCGCCGTCTTCGGTGATGAGCTTTACGTCATCGTCCGAGAGCGCCGCGGCCTCCTGCGCGGTCTCCACGCCCGATGTACAGAGCGGAGGATACACCACGCACCACCAGTTTCGCCCGCTGCCCGCGCCGAGCGTTATACGAAGCGACGTATACACGCCTGCCGGGAGCGAGAATGTTTCGTATTCCCGCGTGGGGTACGTTTCACGCCCGAGCTCCACGCGGGCGCTGCCGCCGCTTGCGGTTTCCACGATACGCTGAAGCTCCCCCGACGCCGCGGCGATCACCGCTGCGGCATCCTGCGCGCCGGACACGGCTTCCAGCCGCGGCGTAAGATACGCGAGCAGCGCATCCCGCACCTCGAGCTTCACGCGCTGATCCTCCGCGCTGTCGGACGCGGCGATCACGTGCAGCCGCACGACCTTGTCCGCAAGCGCACTCTGCCGCCCCTGCGCCCACACGCCGGTGAGCAGCGTTACGCACACCGCCGCGAGCAGCGCCGTTTCCCACGGCCGCAGCCTGTCGTTTTTATGCATAAAAAGAACCGCCCTTCTATGTAGGTTATACACATAGTATGGGCGGTTTTTTTGTTTTTTAAACCGATACGATCAGGGCTGCGGTGTTTCCGCGGGAGGTTCGGGCGTCGGCTCCGGCATGGAGAGGTCGATGTCCGTGATGATCTGGCAGGCGGGGAGAGCCTCCTGCAGCGAGCGCACCATATCGGCGGTGAGAGCCGGGTTTCCGGTGATGTTCAGCGTGCGAAGCTGCGTGAGCGAGCGGAGCGCCGCAAGGGAGTTCAGGTCGTTATAGCTGAGATCGAGCTCCTCAAGCGCGGTGCAGCCGGAGAGCGCGGTGATGTCGCGCAGGGCGTTGTGGTCGAGAATGACCCGCCGCAGCGCCGTGTGGCCGGTGAGAGCGGAGAGATCGCAGAGGTTGTTATAGCCCAATTGCAGCTCCTCCACGGAGAACAGCTCCGCGAGCGGCGCAAGGTCGGTGAGCGTGTTGCCGTAGGCGCTCAGCCGCCGCAGCCGGTGGAATTTCTCAATGCCGGAGAGCGTTGTGAGTCCCAGCGCGTCCACCGTCACATCGGAGGCGCCCGACGAGAAGGACTGGTCGCCGAAAACGACGGTATAGTACTTCGGCTCATGGACGATCTGGCAGCTCGGCAGCGTCGATTGCAGCGCGTCAATGCCCTCGGCGGTGACGCCGTCGTTGTTTTCAAGCTTCAGGTACGAGAGCGAGCGCAGCGACGAGAGAAGCTCGTTATCGAGATCGCTCCGTCCCGTGGCGCTCAGATCGAGCGAGGTGAGCTTCGGCAGCAGGGCGAGCGTGGAGATATCGGCGATCGGGTTGTTCGAGAGATTGAGCTCGCGCAGCTCCGAGCAGCCGGAGAGCGCGGAAATGTCCGTGATGCCGCGGCCCGAAAGGTCGAGCGATTCGACCGATTCGGTGAAGTCCAGCCCGCCGAGAGACACCGGACGCGAGCCCTTCACGACGCTGTCGCTGAATATGCGGCAGCCGGGCAGCGCTTTTTGCAGGTCTTCGAGCACATAGTCCGCGATCTCCACGCCCTGAATGGAGAGCGTCGTGAGCGCAGAGAGCGGCGAGAGGACGGAAAGGTCGGCGACCGGATTCCGGTCGAGATACAGCGTGCGCAGCTGCGAGAGCGAGGCGAGCGGCGAAGCGTCCGCCATGACGTTATCGGAGAGAATGAGCGTGCGCAGCTGCGTAAGTCCTGCAAGAAAATGCACGTCCGAAATATTGCAGTTCGTCAGCGAGAGCGTCGTGAGATTCCCGAGCGAGGCGATGGAGGCGCAGTCCCCGGCAGAGAGCGTCTTTCCGGCAAGCTCAAAGCTGTCCGCCGCGGGATCGACATCCACTCCGGCGATGGTGAGACCGGCGGAGGCACTGGGGGCGGCGGTCACTTCGGGCGTCGGTGCCGCGTCCGCGTCGGATTTCCCGCCGGACGGGCCCTGCAAAAGCAGAAACAGCAGCGCCAACGCCAGCAGGACAAAGCCCGCGGCGGCGAGTATGTACTGTATTTTCTGTTTCTTTGTGATCGGATGCATGGCGTCCTCCCGGTACAGCAATATATCAAATCATAAGTATAGCCGTTTTGCCGCCGCTCGTCAATCGGCGGAAAAAAGTAAGCGGCTGCGTCTTAGTATAAGACGCAGCCGCCCGAAAAAAGTTCCGCCTCAGGTCTCCGGCACATATTCGGCGGGGTCAACGGTGCTGCCGCCGCGCCGCATGGCGAAGTGGAGATGCGCCTCCTCGCCGGATTCGGCGAGCGCCGTTGTGCCGACGGCGCCGACCGTGTCGCCGCAGGCGACCGTCTGCCCGACGCCGACGGTGGGGGAGACGTCGAGATTGGCGTACACGCTCACGACATCGTTCCCGTGGTCGATTTCCACAACGGTGCCGAGAAGATCGTCCTCATACACCGCCGTCACCGTGCCGCCGGATACGGCAAGCACCGGCTCGCCCGCGGAACATGCGATGTCCCAGCCGCGGTGGACGCGCCAGTCGGCCATCGTGCGGTCATAGGAGAGCGCCTCCGCGCTGAAGCCGCGAAGCAGCACGCCGTTTACCGGACGGATGAACTGCGGAGCGCTCTCGTTCACCGATACCGGAACGTCCGGCAGCTCCTCCTGCACGGCGGGGGCCTGCGCCTCCGGCACCTCCTCGCCCTCCGCGGCGGGCAGGACGCCCGTGCCGAGCGGGAGACGCTCGTCCTCCTCCGTGTTCATAACGGGGATGCTGCCCTGCGGCGGCGCGGTCTCCTGCGCCGAAGCCGTGATGTTCGTTTCCTTGACCGGATCGCGCTCTACATCAGCCCCGCTTCCGCGTCCAACCAGCCAGAACGAAGCCCCGACCAGTACGGCGCACAGAAGAAGGACTATGTAGAAGCCCTTCCCGGCAAAGAACGCATTCAGCTTTTTGCTGAAGCCTTTCTTTTCCTCCATGGTTAACCTCCTCAATTTGGGATTCGAGGGTATTTTTACCGGTACGAAAAGAATTTATACACGCCCTCCGCGTCGTTCACATTTTGTTTTCAGAAATAACACAGTCTGTTTAGGAAACTTCGGGGGATTTCCGGTAATATACAGACAGTCGGACGAAGCAAGACAGATGAATCCCTCCAATTATTTCTTTCCCTCTCATTTCTCCCCTTTCGGGCGATCCTCCAGCCCGCAGCCGTTCTCTCTCCCGGCTGCGAATCGGACGGCAAAAGCGGAACGGCGTTACGTCGTTCCGCTTTTTGCTGATTCAAACAAACCCCACTCCGTTGAGGGGCTTGTTTGAGGGGGGATAGCGGCTCGCCGCAGCGCACTCGCTTACGCTCGCACGTTTGCGAGCCGAGAAGTATTTTTTCCGATGCACATGTCATCGGAAAAAATGCTCTAAACTTTCTTTGCGCCTGCGGGCGCAAACTCTGCGAGGCTTTTTGCATATTCCAATAAACCGCTTCGGCGGCAAGAGCTGCTTCATGCACAGGACGCGTTATTCACAGTTTGTTTTCAGAAATAACACGGTCTGTTCAGGAAAACAGCGCGGAATTCCGGTAATATACAGACAGTCGGACGAAGCAAGACAGACAAAACCTCCAATTATTTCTTTCCCTCTCATTTCTCCCCTTTCTTGGGCGATCGTCCAGCCCGCAGCCGGTCCTCTCTCCCGGCGGCAAATCGGATGGCAAAAGCGGAACGGCGTTATACGTCGTTCCGCTTTTGGCGTTATGATAAGATCGTAAGAGTGCATTCCCCTTTTTGACCGGAGCCCCCGATGATAAACATTTTACTTGCATAAGAAAATCTGAACATATATAATTAACCCAGACACGGCGAATGGAAGATGGATGAAAATGTGTGTTTTTTACTGTCTGCATCGCCGTGTCATTTCAATTTCAGCGGTCGAAAAAGCGAGGCTCTGATAGCGCACAAGAAAAAAGATCGTATAACAAGCGCGGCGGACATCTCCGGCGCATGGACGGGTATGGCGACGGCTGCGGCAGGCAGATAGGGAGGGCATAACTGCATGGTAAATATCGACTGCATAATGGGCCTTCTCGATTGGAACAATCCCGAGAGCGTGCAGGAGGAGGGCCGGACGCTTGCGCGGGAGGTTTCCTGCATCAACGTGTTTATCCAGCCGTGCGACAGAAAATACAACAAAAATGTCTGGGATAATTGCGCGTTGATTTTATCGGAACGCTCTGATGAGGAGCTTCGCCCATATCTGGATCCGCTGTTTCATTGGCTGGAAGATATGAACTGGCCGGGAGCGGAATGCATTTACCGGCGGCTGAAACGGTATCACGAAGATAGAATGTTTCGGTCTATGCTGAATGAGTGTATTCGTGAAGCGATTGCTTTGAAAAAGGATATCTGGCTTCAGGTTTTGCGCGAGTTTGAATAAGCGCCGCAGCGCGGTGAAACCTCGCGGTATCAAACGCTGTGAATAACGACATTACGGCCGACATACTCCGGAGGTTTTATCGATATGCATTTGAGTAATACGGTTGCCGCCATAAATAACTTGAATTACGTCAAAGCTATTTTGCATTTATCCACTGACAAAGGCCGCGCCGGCATATTCGGATATAAAAACACCGAGATTGATTAAGCAGGAGGAACGGTAGATGCAACAGATATTTAGCAACACGACTTTAACAGTCAATCAGCTGATTGAAAAGATCGATACAGGAGAACTTGGCCTTCCGGAACTTCAGAGGCCGTTCGTCTGGAAGGATTCAAAGGTGCGTGATTTGTTCGATTCCATGATGTGCGGGTACCCCATCGGTTATTTGATGCTGTGGGAGTGCCCTACGCTTGAGAAGAAGAAAACCATCGGAACAGACACTCACAACTATGAATCTCCGAAACAGGTAATCATTGATGGGCAACAGAGATTGACTTCCCTGTATGCCGTTATGAAAGGGAAAAAGGTTATCAACTCAAAATATGATGAGAAGGCCATTGTTATTTCCTATTGCCCGTTGAAGAACAAGTTCGAGGTTGGTTATCAGGCTACGAAAAAAGACCCAGAGTGGATTTACAACATAAGTGAGGTCTTTACCACAACTAACATTACGAAGCTGATCATCAATTTCACTAAAAAGCTGGCCGAGTACCGGACCTCTAAGGGTGAAGCTTTGAGCGACGAGGAACAGGATCTTATCTCTGAAAGCATAACTGCGCTTTCTAATTTGAAGCAGCACACGCTCCCGGTGTTTGATATCAAGGCGAATGCTGAAGAAGAGGATGTCTCTGAAATCTTTGTTCGTGTTAATTCCGGCGGTGTGGCATTGAAGCAGAACGACTTTATTCTGACCCTTCTTTCACTCTATTGGGATGAGGGGCGAAAAGAGATCGAGCAGTTCAGTATGGAGTCAACATACCCTTCCAAGGACAAAATCACATCGTACAACCAGCTTACCGAGGTCACAGCTCAGGATGTCATTCGTGTGGTTATGGCGTATGCTTTTGACCGAGCTCGTTTGAAATATGGGTATAAACTGCTTCGTGGAGCTGACTTCGACAAAAAAGGTGCTGTAGATGAAACTCTACGTGATCAGCGTTTCGATGTGCTTAAGGCAAAGCTCCCAGACGTTCTAAACGTCCACAACTGGCACGAGTTCTTGAAATCTATCATGAATGCCGGTTATCTGTCCGGTGATCTGATTCTTTCGGGAAACGCAATCTACTACACCTATGCATTCTACCTCATCGCAAAGTATAGGTTTAATGCGTCGTACAACGAGAATTTGCATTTGACATCGCTGTGGTTTTTCTATGCGTCTCTTGTCTCGCTCTATACTGGATCATTTGAATCCACAGTCGAAAATCACCTGAACTCTATCAAGGAACTAACATCGCTGGAAGAATACAAGCGGTTCATTTTGTCGAGGGTTGAGGAGCGGCTTACAAACGACTACTTCGATATTACTCTTATCGGTTCCGAGGGCTTGGCAGTATCGGGCCGAGGCAATAATGCTTGGAACGCTTATGTAGCCGCCTTAAACATTCTGAATGCTAAAATCCTGTTCTCGAAGAGTAATCTGCTCGTCAGCAAACTATTCGAGCCCGGTACCGACGGTAAGAGAAAGTCACTGGAGAAGCATCACCTTTTCCCGAAGGCTTATCTGAAGACGCTGGGATATAACGACGCTAAGATCAACCAGATGGCTAACTACGCCTTCATCGATTGGAAGGATAATATGGAGATACTCGATGAGGCTCCCTCGATTTATTATCCTGTTGTTTGTGAGGGCCGCAGCCCTGAAGAAATCCAGCGTATGGAAGAAGAAAACGCACTTCCGTACGGTTGGGAGAATATGCCTTATGAGGACTTCCTGATTGAGCGCAGAAGGCTGATGGCGGCAAAAATTAAAGCTGCATTTGAACAGCTGAAGAAGAATGTTGAGTGATCACGAATGAAAATCGGACGAAATGACCCATGCCCATGTGGTAGCGGAAAGAAATATAAGCATTGCTGTCTTTTGAAGAAATCCATGAGTACCGGTGATCTGATTAGGGCTGCTGTTCAGAATGCCGGTTACAAAGAGGACATCGCAAATGTCCTTTGCAATTTGAGTGAATATATGAAGCGGAAGCAATGGTGGGGTGCTTGCCATATCCCCCAATTAAGGCGCTGCATTTACACTAACGTTATTTGCATAGCGTTATTAGGAGGCTTGAAATGACAGCAAATTATTATCTTATGATCACGGAGCTTTCCAAAATCCAGCTGACGCAGGATAACTATGGGGACAAGAAAAAAGTCAAACTGAGCAATCGCGTGGCCAAGACGCTGCAGGGCATCGAAAAAGAAATGCGAAAAGACCTGAGCCGCGACAAAACCCGAGGCGAATGCATCGATATTCTGGACCGCCTGCTCGACCATGAAGATGACCGCGTGAAGATCAACGCCGGAACTTTCTGCCTGCAGGAAGGCGTTCTTACGGGAAAAGCGTGGGCGGCGCTGAAAAGCGTTGCCGATCTGTCCGAAGATAAGACACTGCGGCTCTCTGCGGCAATGGTAATGCAAAACCACGGCGGGGAAAACCCGTTTCCGGCCATTTGAATACCCCATGAAACAAAAACCAGCCTCGGCCTTAAGGCCGAGGCTGGTTTTATGCGGTTTTTGCGCGCTCAGCCGATGCCGAGCTCTTCGCGGATGTGGTTTTCCATGCGGATCAGCGCTTCGACTTCTTCCTTCGCGGCGTTGTCCAGCCGATGCGGGTCGGCGCTGCGGCAGTAGGTGGACATGGGGACGCCGACGAGCTGATGATAGTATTTGCAGCTCACCGGGTAGCAGGTGCGTTCGATCATGCCCGCGAGGGTCAGGAAATCGTTCGCGTGCTGCGCCTTTTCGGGGTCGGTGTCCTTGTGCGTGACGCAGTACTTGTAAATGTCGGGGTGGAAGTTTGCCATGATGCCGCTGTAGCCGCCGGCGCCGTGGCAGTAGCTGTCGTACCACGACTGGCAGTTGGCGTTGAAGAGCTTCATGGGCGTGCCTTTGGCGGCTTCGAGCCGCCGGCGGATCAGCTCATAGTCGCAGCAGGTGTCCTTGATGAACACGAGACGGCCGCTGGGGGCGTAGTCGCGGATGAAGTCCAGCGTAAGGAGACGTTTCCACGGCATCGGGCATTCATAAATGCCGAACGAGATCTCGGGGAACGCGGCGAGCACGTCGTCCACGTTCTTCCGGAAGGCTTCCTCGCCCTCGTTTTTGATGTCCATTCGGTTGGACACGAGCACATACGCGCCGATGCCGGGGATCTTCATCATGTCCTCGATCTGGCGGTACTGCTCGGTGCGGCTGCATTCGGTGTTGCCGGAGGCGACGATCTGCAGCCGGCCCGCGGCGGCTTCCGATACGCAGCGCGCGATGTCCAGCTTTTCCTGCGCCGAAAGATAATGCATCTCGCTCGACTGGCAGACGGCGAAGATGCCGTCGCAGCCCTTTTCCACATACCAGTTCGTCAGCGCCTCGAGCGCTTTGAAGTCCGGCGTATTGTCCTCTTTCCACGGGGTGATCATTACCGGCCATACGCCTTCATGGATCGCAAAAGTCATGTTTGGACCTCCTTTTTATATCAGGCCATCATACCGGTGAGCTTTGGCAGGAACAGCACCACGTCGGGGATGTAGGTGATCACGGCGAGCACGATCAGCATGACGATGATCGGCCACCAGATCTCCCGAATGATATCCTTGAGCGGCGTGCCGGATATGCCCGAGGTGATGAACAGGCACATGCCGAACGGCGGCGTGGACAGACCGACCATCATGTTGAAGCAGATGATGAGGCCGAAATGGATGATGTTGATGCCCATCGCCTCCGCGACCGGCCATAGGATCGGGATCATGACAAGCTGGATGACCGAGGTATCGACCAGGCAGCCGAGGATCAGGATGATGATGTTGACGGCAAACAGGAAGACGTACTTGTTGGCCGTGACGCTGAGCAGCCAGTTGCCGAGGATCGTGCCGATCTGCTCTTTGGCAAAGATGAAGGAAATGGCCGAGGCGGCGCCGATCATGATGGAAACGGAGCCGGTACCCTTCATTGTGTCTACGAGGACCTGCTTGAGCGTCCTCCAGGACATGAGCCGGTAGATCAGGAAGGAGACGAGAAGCGCGTACAGTCCGGCGATGGCGCCGGCCTCGGTCGGGGTCATGAAGCCGCCGTAGATGCCGCCGAGGACGATAATCGGGACCATGAGGGCCCATTTGCCGTCCCAGAAAGCCTTGCCAACTGTGGCGGCCGTACGCTTGCGGGTTTCACCGTGCCACCCTTCTTTTCTGGAGCGGTAGTAGCAGTAGCCCATGAGCACCAGGCCGCAGAGAATGCCGGGAACGATGCCGCCGATGAAGAGGTCACCGATGGAGACCTGGGCGGAAACGCCGTAGACCACGAAGGGGTTGCTCGGGGGGATCATGACACCGACGCAGCCTGCGGCCGCGACGAGAGCGCCAGCGAAATACTTGTCATAGCCACGCTCGATCATCGCCGGGATGGTCAGGGAACCGATGGCAGCGACTGTGGCCGGACCGGAACCGGAGATGGC
>ERZ827490.662-NODE-662-length-52613-cov-12.690932_pt1 | contig 52613 bp, 44 predicted proteins | sample MGYA00519770_ERZ827490 | MGnify/ENA primary metagenome ERZ827490 (study PRJEB31778, sample SAMEA3449324) | human gut metagenome | biome: human gut; feature: human-associated habitat; material: faeces | place: United Kingdom | collected 2010/2012 ...
GGCGGATGCGCTCGACGAGACCGACCGCGGCGCGGGCGGCTTCGGCAGCACCGGCAGGTAAAGCAACAAAAGACGCAGCCCCCTTCGAGCGAAGGGGGCTGCGTCTTTGTTTTTTCAGCGGTAGTCTGCAAACACGGACGAGAACGCGCCGCGCTCCCGGTCCTGCTTGCGCGCGCCGTGATGATGATGAAGCCACCACCATATACCGCAGGCACACGAACGCATCAACGAGGAGCGGCGCCGCGATGTTGGGGTCATGCTTCGTCCTCCGGCGTCCGGCAGGTGTTGAGCGCGTCGGTCGCAAACCGGTCGCGCACGAGCGTGAAGTTCCCGCCGCGGTACAGCGCGACGCGCGGCATGTCGCGCGACAGAAACACGGCCACGCCCTCCGTCACGGAGTACGCGCCGCAGCGGCCGAGGGCGATCACGTCGCCCACGCGCAGCGGCGGCAGCTGCGCCTCGCGCACGAGCACGTCCGCCGTCGTGCACAGGCTGCCGCAGAGCATCCACGGCTCGGGCGCGTCCGCGCTCTCGCGCAGGAGCGTCAGCGGCGGGGCCTGCATGCCCATGAGCTGGCCGTCATACTTGACCTGGTGCATGCCGCCGTCGCATATGGCGTAGTTCACGCCGAGGTTGCACTTGGCGTCGGCCACGCCGGTGAGAAACGTGCCGCAGGGCGCGGCGAAAAAGCGGCCCATCTCGATCGTGAGCGGGTACTTTTCCCCAAAGGCGCGGATGTGCGCCGCCGCCGCGCCGAGCAGCGCGCAGTCGCGCGCCTCGGCGTCGTCGCGGAAGCACTCGGCATTCAGCCCAGGGCCGTATTCCACGTGCTGCGCCGTGAAGCCGTAGCGTTCGTGCAGCATCGTGAGGTATTCGTCCAGATGCGCAAGCTCCTTGGCGATCGCGGCGTCCTTGCGCTTTTGCGTGCCGGAAAAGTAGTGGATGCCGACGATCGTCACGTTCGGGAATTCCGCGCGCCGGGCGACGAGATCGGCCAGCGCGTCGGGATCCATGCCGAACTGGCTGCCGGCGGTCAGGCGCGGCAGCACGCGCACGTGCTTTCCCTGCGCGGCCGCGGCCGCGCAGATAAGGTCAAAGTGCAGCGTGCTCTCGGCCGTGAGCAGGTCTGCGCCCAGCGCGACGGCGCGCGCAACATCGTCCGCGCCCTTGTTCACGCCGGAGTACAGGATGCGCTCCGGCGGGATGCCGAGCCTTTCGCAGATCGTCAGCTCGCCGGGGGAGCACACCTCCACCCAGCGGAACACGTCCGGCAGGCCGCGCAGCACGAAGGGGTTGGCCTTCATGGAGTAGCACAGATTTACGTCCGAGCCAAACGCGGCGCGCACTCTTTGAGCGCGCGCCGTGAAGGCCTCCAGATCAAACAGATACAGCGGCGTGCCGTATTTCGCGGCCGCCGTCCGGAGTGCAGTCTTGTCCATCAGTCCTCGCCCTGCAGGCGCTGCACCATGGCCAGCAGACGCTTGGCGGAGTTGAAGTTCTCCGGCACGAGGTCCTTTGCGCCGATCTCGATGTCGAATGCGTCGTTGAGCGCCGCGACGAGCGACACGATGTCGAACGACTCGAGAATGTGGTCGTCGATGAGGGCGGTCTCGGTCTCAAAATCCACGTCGGGACGCAGATCGGTCAGAATGTCCATCAGTTCCTGTTCCATAATAATATACCTCCTGAAATGAGTAAAGTAAGCAAAATCAGTGCTTGGCCGCAGCGGTGATGCGCTCGGCCAGCGCGCGCATGTTCGTCTTGCCGTTGTCGAGCCGGGGCATGGCCGCGAGCTGCTCGATCTTGCGCGGCACCATGAAGCCCGGCAGGTCGGCGCGCAGGGCGACGGCGATGTCGCGCTTGGTCACGCCCTCGCCGGTGTAAAACAGCCAGATCTGCTCGTGCGTCTGGTCGTAGAGCGCGCAGGCGTCCTCCACGCCGGCCACCTTCGCCGCGGCGAGGTCGATCTCCCCGAGCTCCACGCGGTGGCCGAGGTGCTTGACCTGCCGGTCCTTGCGGCCGTGGAACATGAGGTTGCCGTCGGGCGCGAAGTGCCCGAGGTCGCCGGTCTTATAGATGCGCTCATCGTATGCGTGGTTGAGCGGGTTTTGCAGGAAGCTCTCGGCCGTTTTCTCGCGGCTGTTGTAGTAGCCCAGCGCGAGGATGGGGCCCTTGACGCAGATCTCGCCGATCTCGCCGTCGGGCACGGCCTCGTTGCGCTCCGAGAGCAGAAACACCTCGTAGTGCGGGTACGGCTTGCCGATCGGCAGCACGTCGGTGTCCTCGACCAGACCGGGCACGACGTAATACGTGCACGAGGCGGTCGCCTCCGTCGGGCCGTACTGGTTGACGAACCGGGCCTCCGGCAGCGCGAGCTGCCACTGGCGCAGGCAGCTGCACGGCATCACCGAGCCGGAGAAGCACACCTTGCGCAGGTGCTGCGGCGCGCTGCACTCGAACGCGCCGAGCGCGGCCGGCACGGTCAGCGCCGAGACGCTCCAGCCCACGGCCGTGACGCCTTTGTCGTTCATGTATTCGAACAGACGCTCCGGCGACATGAAAAGTTCCTTCGGGATGATGGCCGTCGTCGCGCCGAAGCGCAGCGGCAGATAAATGTCGCGCACGGCGGCGATGTAGTCCAGCGGCGACTGGTTGCCCAGCACGTCGGCACGCGCGATGCCCATCACGCCGGCGTAGTCCTCGATGTAGCACATGAGCGAGTGCTGCGCCGTGATGACGCCCTTGGGCGTGCCGGTCGAGCCGGAGGTGAAGATGATGTACAGCGGGTCGAGCTCTCGGGCGCGCGCGCGGCAGTCCGCGAGCAGCGCCGCGTCCTCGCTGCCCGCGAGCAGCTCCTCCGCGATCAGGATCGTGCCGGAAAAGTCCAGCGTCTTCGCCTTGTCGTAAAACGCGCGCTGCACGATCATCAGATCGGTGTCCAGCGTGTTTAAAATAGAGTTGAGCCGGTGCACGGGCATCGTCCCGTCCATCGGGGCGTAGCAGCAGCCGGCATACACCGCGCCGAGAAACACGGCCGGTGTGTGTGCGTTGCGCCCGCTCATGACGGCGATGGGCCGCTTTTGCCCGGCGCGGAACTTCGCCGCCGCCGTGCCGATGATGCGCGCCTCGCGCCGCACGTCGGCAAAGGTCACCGCGCTGTTCTCATCGAGAAAAGCGGGTTTGTCCGGACAGGCTGCGGCGGTGGCTTCCAGCCAGTCGAGCACGTTGGTCTCCATGCGTGTCAGCTCCTTTCTGATATACGTTTATAGCCGCCTTATCCTATCACGCTTTTCACGCAAAAACAAGACGGAACGTGTCGTATTTAAGAAAAAGGTAAGAATGTGGCGCGCCGTTTTTCCGTGCGCTGACACCCGGCTCTGCCCGGGTGGCTTGCCCTTGACGCATCCGTGCCGGCAAAGTACAATGGAAACCATCATCAATCGGCGCTTCGCAGCACGACGCAATGGGCGCGCCCGCGGCATATTCGCAGCCGGATTTGTCTGCTATTGCCAAAAACGCGCCTGGAAAATTGTGTACATTTTTCCTTTCGCATTTATGGCGCATGTGGTATACTTTGGGAAACCACGCAAAAAATTCCGTATGTGGTTCCGACGTATTTTGCGTCTGTCGTGTGTTATGATCGTTCCTGTTTCCGGTTTCCGGACACGGGCCGGTGTCTCCGCGGAAAGGAGGGGGAGTGCAGCGGGGCGGAAAGGAAGGTCACAGATGTCAAAGAGAGTTCAAAAGGTGTGGAACGCTGTCACCACCGTGCTGGTGATCCTGGTTGTCATTCTGGCGCTGCTTCTGGTGGGCGTGCGGCTGGTCGGTCTGCGGCCGATGTGCGTCCTGTCCGGCAGCATGGAGCCGACGTATCACACCGGCTCGCTGATCTATGTCAAGCCCTGTGCGCCCGAGGACGTGCAGGTCGGCGACGCGATCACCTTTGTGCTCAATGAGGACTTGGATGTCGTCACACACCGCGTGATCTCCATCGATGCGGAAAACGAGCATTTCTACACGCAGGGAGACGCGAACGACGCGCCCGACGGCGCACCTGTCTATTTCAAGAACCTCATCGGCCGCCCGGTGTTCACCATCCCGTATCTGGGCTATGTTTCGCACTGGGTGTCGAACCCGCCCGGAATGTATCTGGCCATTGCGCTTGCGCTCGTGCTCATCATTCTCACGTTCCTGCCGGACATGCTCCGCAAGGCGTCGGAGGCGGACGCGCGCGACGCTGCCCGCCGCGCACAGGCGGACCCGCAGTGCAAAGAGGATGCAAAGAAATCTGGCAAACATCTGGGAAATTGAAATTTTTGTGCAATATTTTCGCCTTCCGGAGCATTTATTTTATGAATGCTGACAGCACCCGAACAGGAATTAGCGAAAATAGAAAATTTTAGGAAATTAAGGGAGGAAGCGTTACATGAAGAAGAAAACTCTGACCGTCGCCATCGCGCTCGTGCTCGTCGTGGCACTTGCGGTTGGCGCGACGTATGCGTATCTGACGGCTTCGAGCGGCCCGGTGAAGAACACCTTTGTGGTCGGCGGCGCCGTTGCGAATGGAGATCTGAAGCTGTTCGAGCACGTTGCGAACAAGAACGCTGACGGTAGCTACACGCTCGACCCTGCTAAGAAAACGGACGGCAATGCGTACACCGTCATGCCGGGCGTGAACCTGCCGAAGGACCCGACCGTCACCGTGGAGAAAGCAAGCGGCGAGTACTATCTGTTCGTGGAAGTCACCAAGGGCAGCGGCTTCGCTTCTGTGACGGTTGGCGAAGGCGATAACGCGAAGACCGGCGCGCCGCTGAGCTATGCGGTGAATGACGCGAATTGGCAGCCGCTGACGCTCACCGGCAAAGATGCAAGTAGAGAAGTCTATGTGTATTGCGTTACCGGCAAGAGTGCCATTCAGAGCGCACCGGTGGAAAATGTTGCTGTTCTCAAGACGATTGGCGACACGCAGAACACCATCACGGTGAATGCCGACAACGATATTGTTGCCACGCTGACGAGCGAGTCGGCTTCCGCGCTCACGTTCAACGCCTATGCCTGCCAGGCTGCCGGCTTTGCCGATGCCGCCGCGGCGTTCACTGCCTGCTTCGGCAAGTAATCACCCCCTCGCTTTTCCCATGTAATATACGCACAGAAGGCTGTGCGGGAAAATAGAAAAGGAGAAGACTATATATGAAGAAGAAAACCATTCTTGTGGCTGCCATCGCGGTCATGCTCGTCGCGGCGCTCGTCGTCGGCGGTACCCTCGCGTACTTCACCGATACGAAGTCCGCGGACAACACCTTTACCGTCGGCAACGTGAGCATCCAGCTGATTGAGTCCACCTATCACCGCGAAGGCAACGATAACTCCGGCGATAAGGACATCCCCGATCCCACCCACACTGCGAGTGGCATGAAGTATGTCACGGACGGTCACAAGGCTTTCACCAATGATGAGATCAAGGCAGACGCTGAAAAATATGCTGACTATATCGGCACGAAGGGTGTGGGCATGGTCCCCGGCCGCGGTGTTGCCAAGTGCCCCTACGTGATCAATACCGGCAAAAATGCTGCTTACATCCGTATCCGTGTTATGGTTCCGTCTCTTGCCAACAACGATTACGTTGATGTGAAGGACGGCGGCGTTATTACCAACCAGTGGTGCAGCACTTCCATGATAAGCGGCGAGTTCAAAGCGGCTACAGGAGATAGAACTCCTGCTATCGAGATTGCTGCTTACACCGATGAGAATGGCGTGAAGTATGATGTTTACACCTTCGTTCGCAACGAGCCTCTGGCCGCTGGCGCTATGACCGAGTGGAACGTGTGGAACTTCATCGGCATCCACAAGGATGCAAACACCGCTGACATCCAGAAGGCTATCGAAGCTGGCGCAATCGCCGAGGACGGCACTCTGCACGTTCTGGTTCAGGCGGACGCCATTCAGGCGGAAGGCTTTGCGAATGCAACCGCTGCCTTCGCTGCATTTGGCAAGTAATTCCCCAACATTTTGACCCCAAAGGGGCGGCGCTGCGCGCCGCCCCCATCGGGGACTCTGGCTCGGCTTCAATCCGGGCGCGGGCGGCGGCGCTGCCGCCGTCCGCGCGCAGATTGAAATGATGATCCCACAAAAATTTCCTGCGTGCGCCCTCGGGCGCAGAGAGAGTGAGAACTCGGTACTCAGAAACATCCTATCAGGGAGAAAGGTGGTTTGTGCATGAAGAAGAAATGGACCATCGCAACGGTGCTCGTTCTGGTGGTGGCCTTGCTCGCGGTCGGTACGTGGGCGTACTTTTCGGCCGTCGGCCGGGCGGATAACGTCATCACGATGGGCTCCGTCAAGCTTGCACTGCACGACGAGGACGGCGCTGGCCAACCGTTTACGACGGTGAGCGCCATGCCCGGCAGCGTCGTGAACAAAGTGGTGTATGTGGAGAATGTCGGCTCCGGCGCTTTCTACACCCGCGTGAAGATCACGCCTAAGGTGGTCGCCGAGAATGGCGAGATCATCCCGCTCGATGCGAGCGAGCGGCTGCTCACGCTGGATCTGAACGACACGGACTGGATCGCCGGCGAGGGCGGATACTATTACTATCATGGTTCGGTCGACCCGAAGGCCGCCACGTCGAAGCTCTTCAACCACGTCACGTTCAGTAAGGACATGGGCAACGAATATCAGAATGCCACGGTGCACATCTACGTCACGGCCGAGGCCGTGCAGACGGCGAACCTCGAAAAGTACGCCGCCAATGATGTCAGAGATGTGTGGAAGCACGTCGGTACGGTCGAAGCGAGCACCTCGAGCACGCAGATTGACCCGATCCCGACGCCCTGAGAAAGGAGGACGACTATATGAAAAAACGCATTCTCTCGCTCGTCCTCTGCGCAGTCATGCTCCTGAGTATGTGCCTGTTTATGGGCGCGGGCGTCACGGCGGACACCGACGCTGCCGACGGCAGTGCGGAGAGCACGGAGAGCACGGAGAGCTATATCCCCGCCGTGAACTTCACGAACGTCGCGCCCTTCGTTCAGGCGAACGCGCAGGCGGCAAACGGCCCGGCCCGTGCTCCGATGCTCACCGCCAATGCGAACGACGGCAGCACGACCCCGGCTGACCCGTCGCGCACGACGTCAGATGCTGTTGTTACCGAAAAGACCGCAACGGATCTTGGTAACGGGCAGTACAAGATTAAGCTTACGTCTTATACCACCGGCACGGTCACGCAGCAGACGACCACCAAGCCGACAGACATCGTCCTTGTGCTCGACCAGTCTGGCTCGATGGCCAACTGTATTGTCTGTGGCAAAGAGATATCTCGGAACAGTTACCATTGGAAATATACCGAAGCGAGTTCTATCAGTCATAGTGAAACGTATTATATCAAGAACGGCTCTGGATATACAGAGGTCAAGTATTGTAATGGGGAAGATCATTTAACCGGAACGTGCAGTGGTGGACCGGGCTGGTATACAGGTACTTTTATATGGGACCATACGTCGGAAAATAAAATCACACCGAAGGATAGTAATAACCCGGACGGAACGCAGTTTTTTGTGCGTTCTGAGGAAGCTTGCTCCTCACGTCTGTCTGCACTGAAAAAGGCCGTTTCCACTTTCGTGGATCAGGTCTCGAAAGAGGCAACGAAGAACGACGTTGATCACCGTATTGCGATTGTCGGCTTTAGCTCGAACGCTGGTACTGATTTTGAGAATACAGAAATTTTGACTGGATGCACGGTCAACAATAACAACAATGGCGTCCAGTATGTTGCAAAGCCGTCGAGCGGAACAAGCGATGCCTACAAAGCCTATATTTCTGCATGTGGTAAAGCACTTGTGACGCCCCAGAGTGCAAAAGCTGCGATCAACTATCTGGAAGCGAATGGCGGCACAGAAACTGACAAGGGCATGCAGATGGCGAAAGACATCTTGGACAACGACAGCAAAAAGAACGCTGATCGTAATCGCGTTGTGGTTCTGTTTACAGATGGCGTGCCTCAGATCTATACAAATGACTCCAGTAGCAGCACAGATAACCGTGCAAACAGAGCCATCAGTATTTCCAATGGCATCTGTGATAAGGCCACAGTCTACACGGTCGGTGTCTTTTCGGGCGCAAACGGCAACCTTTTAAAAGGCCTTCCTGAAAACACCGGAGACTGGAACGACACAAACAAGCCGAATCGCTTCATGCACTTGGTCTCGTCCAACTACCTGGATGCAACAGCCATGGATACCCCGGGGAATGTAAATCCGAGCCTGAAAAATGGTGATAGCTATTACCTGTCTGCGGGCGATGCTGATACGCTCAACAACATCTTTGAGAAAATCGGCAACAATATTTCCACGCCCAGTATCGATCTTGGGACACAGGCCTATGTGCAGGATACTGTCTCGGACTACTTCACAGCACCTGTCGACGGGAAGGTGACCGTTGCCACAGAAAAAGCTTACTATGAGAATGGTAACCTCCAGTGGAAGAAAGACGATAACCCGCCTACCGGTCTGGAACCTACAGTGACCGGCAAGACGGTGAAGGTGTCCGGCTTTGACTATGATGCAAACTTCGTCTCGCAGACCGGACGTAAGGAGGACAACCCCAAAGAGAACGGCAACTTCTACGGACGCCGTCTGGTCGTGACGTTCACGGTCAAGGCGGAGCCTGGTTTCCTCGGCGGCAATAACGTCCCGACGAATGATGCTGATACATCCGGCGTTTACGACAAAAATGGGACGCTGGTCGAAAACTTTGATTACCCTCGTGTGAACGTTCCAATCAACACTCCGGAGTTGACTTCTAAGAACGCGAACGTCTATTACGGCGGCGCCGTACCGACGCCTAAAGAGCTTTGCACCACGGGCACCATTGGCGAGAAAATGGCTGACTATGTGGATATCAACTACAGTGTAGATAGCACAGTTAAAAACACGACCGATGACACCTATCAGGTGACCATGACCGTCTCGCCGAAATATAGCGGAGCTAACGCGAATGGCACAGTCCAGACGGAGCAAACCAAGACTGTGACGTCCACGGTCAATGTCTACAAGCCGGAGATCACCTTTAAGGATTCCATCATTGACTACAATACAACGCCGAATTATGCGACCGATAACCTTGGTGGAGTCGTGTGGAAGCACGAGGGCACTGCTGCCGATCCCGCGAATATGACAGGCGAGGAGCCGGCGCTGGCCTATAGCTATGACCCGGAGGCGTCTGCGTTCACGCAGGATACCGGCGTCAAGGTGACGGTCTCGGCAAACGGCGAGACGCTTCCGGCGGGTGTGGTCACGTTCCGGCATGACCCGTGCACGTTCCCCGGCTGCAAGTATACGGATGGCTGCGATTATCAGTTTTATGTGCACATCAAAGTGTTCGACCTGACAATCGTGAAGGCCGCCGCGGATGACAGCAAGCCGATTGACAAGGATCAGACCTTCGTGTTCCACGTCAAAGGCAAGAATAATAATGTGGATATGCAGGTCGCGATCACCGGCGCCGACAAGCAGGTGATCAAGAACCTCCCGGTTGGCGAGTACACCATCACCGAGGACACGAACTGGTCATGGAAATACACGCCGGTAGGCAACAACCAGTCTGTTATGGAAGAGAACATCCAAGACGGCGCCGCGACTGTGACCTTCAAAAACGAAAATAAGGGCACCAACTGGCTCACGAGCCTTGCCAAGGCTCTGAACGTGTGGAAGGATAATGGTCAGGCGGTCGAAAGAGACCCGAAGAACTGAATAGGAGGGATGACATATGAAACGTATCTTTAACGGTTCAGGCGGGAGAAAAGCCGCGCTCATCCTCTCCCTGTGCCTGATCTTCGCACTGGCCGTCGGCACGACGCTCGCTTATCTCAAAGCGAACACGTCTCCGGTGGAGAACACCTTCAAGGCGGCCAAGTCCGATATCACGATCGATGAGGACGTGACAGGCGGACAGAAAAAGAGCATCATCGTCCAAAACACCGGCACGGCCGTGTCCTATGTCCGCGTCAAGCTGGTCATGAACTGGGTGGACGGGAATGGAAACGTCGTCTCTGGCGGAAACCTGCCGGAAGTCGCGCTCAACGAGCCCGACTGGTTCATGCAGGACGGCATTTACTACTATACCAAGCCGGTCGCACCGGAAGGAAAAACGACGAACCTGCTGCAGAAGGACTCGTCCATCAGCGAGCCGACGGAGAAGCCCGAGGGCTGTCACCTCGAGGTGACGGTGCTGGCCGAGAGCATTCAGGCCGCGCCGAGCACCGCTGTGGAAGGCGCATGGGCGGTCACGGTCGTAAACGGCGCGTTGACCTCGGCAACCCCGACGGCATAAGGAGGGCAACGGTATGAAACACAAAAAACTTACCATGATCGTCGCCCTCGTGCTGGTGGTCGCGCTGGCCGCCGGACTGGGCATCTGGGCGACGGGCGGGACGAACGTTCCCACCGTCACGTACTATGACGGCTCGGACGGCAACGGCGCGCGCTTCACCTTCACCCACACCGGCGACGGTTCGGGCACGAACCTGTTCCCGAACTTCTCCAACTGCATGCCCGGCGACAGCCTCACACAGACCATCCGCGTGCAGGCTGACGGCAAAAACGGTGTGCAGGGCGCAAAGATCTATCTGCGCGCCGAGATCGACGGCACCGCCTCCGCCAAGGAAGGCTCCGCCATCTCGTACAACGATGTGCTCGATCACATCGGCATGACCGTGTCGAAAGACGGCGTCGTGATCGCGTCCAACAAGACCGCGAAGCTCTTCAGCCAGCTCGATGCGGCCGATGGCCTCAAGAGCAACGTCTTCATTGCCGAGGTCGGCCCGAAGACCGATCCGGTCGATCTGGACGTGACCATTGATGTTGACCCCGCGATGGGCAATGCGTTCCAGGAAGCGGCTGCGCACATCACGTTCGTGTTCTCCGTCGAGGACAACGAGCTGCCGCCCCCGCCGCTGGAGCTCGACAAGCACGATGCGTATATCTGCGGTTATCCGGACGGCACGGTGAAGCCGGAGCGCCAGATCACACGCGCGGAGGTCGCAACGATCTTCTACCGTCTGCTTCAGGACGAGGCCCGCGAAAATGTGTGGTCTCGCACGAACAGCTACTCCGATGTGGCAAGCGGTGACTGGCATAACAGCGCGGTCTCGACGCTGACCAACGCCGGTATTCTCGCCGGCTATCCGGACGGCACATTCCGCCCGAACGCGCCGATCACACGCGCGGAGTTTGCGACGATCGCGGCGCGATTCTACCACGCACCGGAAGTTACCGGTGATGCATTCTCGGATATCTCCGGCAGCTGGGCGCGCGTGTATATCAACCGCGCGGCGGCGCGTGGCTTGATCGATGGCTATGAGGACGGCACATTCCGCCCGAACCAGAACATCAAGCGCGACGAGGCCATGAAGATCATCAACAGGGTTCTCTTCCGTACACCGGATAAGGAGCATTTCCTGCCCGATATGATCAAATGGCCGGACAACAGCGACACCGACGCCTGGTATTACACGGATGTGCAGGAAGCGACTAACAACCACGATTACGAGCGCGTGGACAAAACCTCGCCCGAGACGTGGACGAAGATCACGCAGGCCAGAGATTGGAAGGCGCTCGAGGCCGAGCTGGCGCAGAAATATCCCAACCGGTAAGCGCGCGGTGCTGACGGTAAACGAAACAACCATAGCGAACACCCCCTGTGCCACGGCACAGGGGGTGTTTTTGCGTATGGGGAAAAAACGTGCGCCCCGGCGGCTGCCGGGGCGCTGACGTAGGGATACATGCAATGCGTGGATGCGTTATCAGCCCAGATACTGCTTGTCGTAGTTGTTCTGGATGCAGGAGATGACCTTCGTGATGACGGTGTTGAACGGGGTGGGCACGCCCAGCCGCTCGCCGTAGCGCGCGATGGCGCCGTTGAGCACGGAGATCTCCGTCTGGCGCTGGTGCAGCACGGCGTCCTGCGCCATGGACGGATAGTAGTTGCCGAGGTTGGCGATGATGTTCGGCTCTTCCTTTTCCATGAGCGGCCAGAGATCGCCGATGCCGAGCGCCTGCGCGACGGCGCAGCCCTCTTTCCACACATGCATGACGATGTCGTGGCCGTAGGGGTCGGCGAAGGTCTCCTTCACCTTCAGGCGCATGACGGCGCTCACGCCGTTATAGCCGCTGTTGGCGATGACTTTCTTCCAGATGTACGGGCGCACATCCTCGTCAAAGCTCGCGTTGCAGCCGCCCGCCTGGAAGCACGCCTCGAGCGCCTTGCCGGCGGCGTCGGCCTTCGGGTTGTTGTGCACGGCGCCGAAGTGCATCTGGATGCCCTTTTCCGGCTTGCTCACGCACACGCCGGGGCCGGCCAGCTCCGTGCCGATCAGGCCGCTGCCGTAGAGGATGCGGTCGGTCTCCACGAACTGGGCGAGCACCTCGTCGTTGCCGAGGCCGTTTTGCAGCGAGACGACGACCGTCTCCGGCCCGATGCAGGGCATGGTGTCGGCCATGACGTCCGCGGTCTGCGTGGCCTTGACCATGAGGATGACCATATCCATGGTGCCGATGTCATGCGCGGTGGCGCTCGTGTGGAAGCCGGTGAGCACTTCCTCGCCCTCCGGCGTGCGGAAGACCAGACCGTCGGCCGCGATCTTGTCCATGTGCGCTTTGTACTTATCGACGAGCCAGAGCTCGGCGCCGCCCTTGCGCAGGTAGGCGGCGAACACGCTGCCGGCAGCGCCGGAGCCGATCATTGCGATTTTCATGCGTTTGCCTCCTTAGCAAACTGCCGGCCGGTTGTTGGCCGGCCGGCAGAGAAAACTTGGGGTTTGAAATTACTTCAGGTACTGCTTGTCGTAGTTGCCCTGGATGCAGCGCACGACCTGGGACAGGACCTTGCACACCGGGGTGTCGATGCCCAGCTGCTCGCCGTACTCCGCGATCTTGCCGTTGAGCACGTCGATCTCGGTCTGGCGGTGGTTGAAGAGCATATCCTGGCACATGGACGGATAGTAGTCCGCGATGTTGGTGACGATGTCCTTGTGATCGTGGGCGATAAACTCATCGGCGTCCATCGGCACGCCCTTGGCGGTCGCGACCGCGCAGGTCTCGCGGATGACGCTGTGGAACAGCCACTGGCCGAACGGATCCGCCTCGACCTCGCCGATCTTCAGACGCAGGACGGCGCACACGGTGTTGACGGTGGCGTTCACGCAGACCTTTTTCCAGATGAACTTGTAGATGTTGTTGTCGGTGCCCGGCTCGCCGTCGCGCCAGTAAGCGTCGCAGCCGCCGGCACGGTAGCACTTGAGCATCTCGGCGCAGGCCGCGTCGGTGAGCTCCGAGCGGACCGCACCGCCGAAGTTCATCTGCACGCCGCCGGCCGGGGTGGACACGCAGTGTGCGGGTTCGGGCAGAGCCGTGCCCAGCACGCCGGAGCCGATGATGCAGCGCTCTTTCGGGAAGACCTTGAAGAGGTTGTCATCGTTGCCGAGGCCGTTGATGAGGGAGACGGCGACGGTCGTGTCGCCGACGACAGGCATGGAGTCCTGGATGGCCTGCTCGAGCTGGGTTGCCTTGGTCATGTAGATGATGACGTCGACCTTGCCCTCCGCCGCGGCCGCGTCAGCAGCGGTGGTGTAGGTGCGGAAGCCCTTGAGCTGGTAGTCGTAATCCTTGTAGCCGCCATCTTCCTCCTGATGGATGGTGAAGTGCATGCCTTCCTCGGCGACTTTCTTCATGTGCGCCTCGTAGCGGTCGATGAGGATGATGTCCGCACCGCCCTTACGCAGGTAAGAAGCGAAGACGCTGCCGGCTGCGCCGGAACCATACATTGCAAATTTCATAACTTTTTCTCTCCTTTTCTGAATCTGTTTGCGATATCTTCGGCCGCTGCAGGCGTATGCCTGACGGCGGATTACCGAACGGTGTTGGTGAGGGTGCCGATGCCCTCGATGCTGCACGCGACCACGTCACCCGGGTGCAGCCACTTCGGCGGGTCAAAGCCCATGCCCACGCCGGCCGGCGTGCCCATGGAGATGATCGTGCCGGGGCGGAGCGTCATGCCCTGGCTGAGCTCGGCGATCACGTACGGCACGTGGAAGATCATGAGATCGGTCGTGCTGTCCTGCCGGAGCTCGCCGTTGATGCGGCTCTGGATTTTCTGCGGCCTGCGCACGTCGAACTCGTCCGGCGTGACGATCCACGGGCCCATCGGCGTGAAGCCGTCGAGGCTCTTGCCGCGATACCACTGCTTATGCTGGTTCTGGATCGTGCGCGCGCTCACGTCATTCAAAATAGTGTAGCCGAACACGTAGTCGAGCGCGTCTGCCTCGCTGACGTTGTACGCCGGGCGGCCGATGACGACGGCCAGCTCCGCCTCATAGTCGAGGTCGGCGACCAGATCGCTGTGGCTGAGAATGTCGCCGCCGGGGGCGACGGCCTCGTTCACGCGCTTGGAAAAGTAGATCGGGAACGTGTCCGGCGCCTTGACGCCCTTGCCGGCGACGGCCTCGCTCTCCTTGGCGTGGTCAAAATAATTGATGCCCAGGCAGATCACGTCCTGCTCCGGGCGGGGGATGGGCGCGAGCAGCCGCACGCGCTCGAGCGGCAGACCTTCACCGCGCAGCACGGCGGCAGTGTCCAGCGCCGGCCAGATGCCGATGAGCGTCTGCATGTCCGCACAGCCCGGCACGGGATGCACGGCAGTGCCGGCCGCGTTGAGCAGGCCGACGGCGCTGCGGCCGTCCTTTTCAAATGTCACGAGCTTCATAACGTGCGCGCTCCCCTCAAAATCGACATTGGGCAATGGATGTGTACGCAAAATGATGGTTAAAAATTCATCAATCGCGTTTGCCGAACCTGCTGGCCTGTGTCAAAAATATGCCAATCTCGCTTGTCAGGAATTCGACAAAAGATTTGCGCTCCCAGCGTTGTTATGATAGCACGAAAGTGTAGACGCCGCAACTGTTTTCTTGCTGTCAAAGCGCTAAAATCGCATAAAATATTACAAAAGCGCCAGAATCAGAGTGCATAAAAATACATGCAAGATTTTGTGCAATTCGACAGTTTTCAGAAAATGACTGAAAAAAATTGGGGATTGGAAGAGGCTGTTATTGACTTTTGCGTGTGAGAGAATTATAAATTTACTATCCCGAGTTGTTAACGACTTGTTCATAAATTAACACATGGGTGTGGATTTCGAGCCCTGTCCCGGTTGGTAGGAGAGCACGAGGCAGGATTGAAATAAAAGAGAGAAAAGCAAAAAAAGAGCAAAAAAGAGAGAGGTAAAAAATGGATAACAAAAAGCTCAAGAGCAGCTGGGCAGCCGCCTTCACCGTGGCGTCTGTCTGGTTCGGCACCCACGTGGGCGCCGGCTTTGCGACCGGCAACCAGGTCGTGAACTATTTCGTCCAGTATGGCTGGACCGCGGCGATCTTCCCGCTGCTGGCCATGGGCATCCTGGCCGTCGTCATGTACATCATGATGAAGTTTGCCAAGCTCAGCGGTTTCGACAACTACAAGGACACCTATCGCGCCCTGTATCCGAAGCCGTGGATGGAGATCTTCTTCGAGATCTTTTACATCATCATCATCCTCGCGGCGGTCGCTTCCTGCGTTGACGGCGCCGGCGGCATCGTCAAGAGCCTGATCGACCTGCCCGATATCATCTGCAACCTCGTCATCATCGCCCTGCTGATCCTTCTGTCGATCTTCGGCGTTGACCTGATCATCAAGGCTTCTACCGTTCTTTCCACCGCGATCCTGATCGTCACCGCGATCCTGGTCATCATGGGCTTTGTCGTTCCGATCGACGCGGTCGCCCAGGAGCTGGCCACCGAGAACGCGGCCTATGCGTCCATCCCGGCCATCGCGGACGTCACCTCCCAGAAGGGCCTCGAGGGCGTCTGGCGCGGCGTGTTCGTGTACGCTGCTTTCCAGTGCGTGTCCGTCCCGGCCATGATCGCTGCTTCCACCGAGCTGACCCACAAGGGCGTCAAGCGCGCCAGCATCCTTGGCTGGCTCATGAACGGCGGCGCGCTCGCCGCTTCCGGCGCCATGCTGCTGCGCTGGTACCCGATCCTGACCGCCATCAAGAGCGTTGGTGTTGACTCCGTCGCCAGCATCGCCGCCCGCCACATTGCCGACGTCATGAAGCTCCCCAACCAGAGCGTCGTCACCCTCATGGGCAGCGGCTACACCTGGCTGTTTGTCGTGTACACCATCCTGCTGTTCTGCGCGTTCGTGTCCACGTCCGTCACGCTGGTCTACTCCATGATCCAGCGCTTCGAGGGCCACTGCTTCCCGAAGGCCATCAAGAGCAAGGCTGTCCGCAGCGTCATCGTCGGCCTGATCGTCATCGGCCTGTGCTATGCAGTTTCCCTGCTCGGCCTGTCGACCATCATCTCCAAGATCTATGGCTATGACGGCTACTACGCTCTGATCGTTGTTGTGCTCCCGGCGTTCATCTGGGGCATCCCGAAGATCAAGAAGCTGTCTGCCGAGAAGAAGGCAGAGCTGTCGGAGTGATCTGACCGCGGCGCAACTCTCCAGCGTCCCAACAAAAAATACTGACCGCTGCGTTTGCAGCGTAGAGAGGCAACCCCGCAGGCTTCGGCCTGCGGGGTTGTCGCTGTCTGCGGTATGTTAGATGCGGCGGGCTCCCCTGCTGCGCAGATGAAATGCTACATCATTCGTTCGGCAAGGAGCGGGTATCGAAAAAACCGCCCCGCAAGTTACAGAACTTGCGGGGCGGTTCTATGCAATGTGCGTTTCCGGCTGCGGGCGGCGCTCACTTCCAGCGCCACGTGAACGGCACGAACAGCAGCAGCAGCGGGAAGATCTCCAGACGGCCGAGCAGCATGCAGATCATGAGCACGATCTTGCTCAGCGGCGAGAAGATGGCAAAGCTTCCGGTCGGTCCGACAAGGGAGAGCCCCGGCCCGACGTTGGACAGGCACGAGAGTGCGGCGGTGAAATTCGTCGTGAAGTCCAGCCCGTCGAGCGACACGATCAGCCCTGCGATGAGCATGATGATGATGTAGAACGTGAAATACGTCAGGGCGTTGTAGACGGTCTGCCCGTCGACCGGCTTGCCGTCGAGGCGGACGTTTTCCACGCAGCGCGGGCGCAGCATCTTCTTGACTTCGATCGTGCAGGATTTGAACAGCAGCATCACGCGCGAGACTTTCAGGCCGCCGGCGGTGCTGCCGGCGCAGCCGCCGACAAACATCAGCAGCACGAGCAGGAACTTGGAGTATTCCGGCCAGAGATTGAAGTCCGCGGTGGCAAAGCCTGTCGTAGAGATGATCGATGTGACCTGGAAGAACGCATAGCGCAGGGCGTGGCCGACGCCGCCGTAGAGATTGCGGATGTCAACTGCGATCGTGATGACGGCGAAGGCGATGATGCCGAGGAACCAGCGCAGCTCCTCGTTGCGCAGCGCGGTGCGGATGTTGCCGAGCAGAATGAGGTAATACAGGCTGAAGTTGGCGCCGAAGAGGATCATGAACACGCCCACGACGATGTCGATATAGGCGCTGTTGTAGTAGCCGATGCTCAGCGCGCGCGTGGACAGGCCGCCGGTGCCGGCCGTGGCGAACGAATGCAGCAGTGCGTCATAAAAGCTCATGCCGCCGGCGATGAGCAGAACGGTCTCCACGAGCGTGAGTGCGATATACAGCAGGTAGAGGATGGAGGCAGTCTTGCGGATGCGCGGCACGAGCTTGCCGACCGTCGGGCCGGGCACCTCGGCGCGCATGATGTGCATCGAGCGGTTGCCGCTCATGGGCAGCACGGCCAGCACGAACACGAGAATGCCCATGCCGCCGATCCAGTGCGTAAACAGCCGCCAGAACATGCCGCCGCGGGTCATGCTCTCCGGCGATGTGACGACGCTGGCGCCGGTCGTGGTCAGACCCGAGATCGTCTCAAACAGGGCGTCGATGTAGTTCGGGATATCGCCCGTGAGCACAAACGGGATCGCGCCGAGCAGCGACATGGCGATCCACGACAGGCCGACGATGAGAAAACCGTCGCGCGCGGTGATGCCGCCGGACTTGGCGCGCACGCGCCACATGACCAGCCCGATGCCGCCGGTGATGCCGATCGTGATCAGAAACGGGACCGGAGATTCGTCATAGATCACAGCTGCGATCATCGGCAGGAGCATCAGCGCGGCCTCGATGCACAGCACGCGGCCGACGACCTGCCCGATCATTCGAAAATTCATGGTTTTGCCCTCTCTATGCTTTCGTTATCCGAATACGGTATTATACGCCGGTTTGTCCGGTTTGGGAAGCCCCCGGCGCCTAGAACATGCCCAGGGATTTGAACAGGAAGATCCACAAAAACATGGTCAGGATACTCGCGGCCGATGTCGTGACCACAATGTCGCCGGCGAGCTCGGCGTCGCCGCCCATCTGCTGCGCCATGGTGAAGGAATTGACGGCGGTCGGCGAGGCGAAAATGCCGATGAGCGACACGAATGCCACGCCCCGGAACCCGAGCAGCGCGCCCAGCCCCAGAAACAGGCCCGGCGAGACGATCAGCTTGGCGATCGACACGGTCACAAGCTCGCGGCGGTAGGTCTTCAGGCCGGAGAACTGGAAGAACGCGCCGAGCAAAAACAGCTGCAGGGGCGATGCGATGGCGCTGACGCTTTGGATGGTCTGCTCGAGGATGTGCGGCAGGCGGATGCCGGCGACCAGCGTCAGGATGCCGAGCACGGAGCCGATGACGAGCGGATTTTTTGCGATCTGGCCGAGGATATGCAGCGGCTTCGGCTTCTGTCCGCGGAACACCTCCAGCACGACGACGGCCAGCATATTGAACAGCGGCACAATGACCGCGATCAGGATCGAGACGGTGCCGAGCTGATCGACGCCGAGCAGCGCCGTCGCCACGGGGATGCCCATGATGACGTAGTTGCTGCGGAACATGCCCTGGATCAGCACGCCGCGGCGCTCCGGCAGCTTTTCTGTCAGCAGCGTGTAGCCGAGCGCGAGGCCGAACGTCAGCAGCACGCCGCCCACGGCATAGGCCATCAGCAGCGGGTCAAACGAGCCGGACAGATCGGAGCAATATATATTATAATAAAGCAAACATGGCAGAAAAATACGGAAAGCGATCTTGTTGATGGTGGAGATCTCCTCACGGCGGAGCCAGCCGAGGCGGCGCGTGCCGTAGCCGAGCGCCATGACCAGGCACATGGGCAGCACGGCGTTTGCCGAGATCATCAGATTTTCCATATGCTGCCTCCGTTCGTCAGGAAATCACTAAAGTAACAGTTTACCCCATGCGGCGCAAAAACGCAAGTACCCCGGTTGCCGCGCTGCGCGGAACGTGGTATAATCGCAGCATCTGATTTTTTGCGCGGGAGGTGTGGCGATATGACGATTGAGCAGGCCATGGAGCTGATCCATGGCGTGGAGTGGCGCGGCTCCCGCCCGGGGCTGACGCGCGTGCGCGAGCTGCTGCACCGCCTGGGCGACCCGCAGGACGGGCTGCAGTTCGTGCACATCGCGGGCACAAACGGCAAGGGCAGCACGGCGGCGATGCTCGCATCCATCCTGCGCGCGGCAGGCTACACGACGGGGCTGTTCACATCGCCGTATCTCGAGCGCTTCGCCGAGCGCATGCAGGTCAACGGCGTGCCCGTGCCGGACGCGGAGTTTGCCGCCGTGTGCGAGGCGCTGCAGCCGTGCATCGCCGCTATGGACGACCCGCCGACGGAGTTTGAGCTCGTGACGGCGGCGGCCATGCTGTGGTTCCGGCGGCGGGGGTGCGACATCGTGGTGCTGGAGGTCGGCCTCGGCGGCCGGCTCGACGCGACGAACGTCATTGCCGCGCCGGCGTGCGCCGTCATCACGAACATCGGCCTCGACCACACGGAGATCCTCGGCGATACGCTCGAGCAGATCGCGCGCGAGAAGGCGGGCATCCTCAAGCCCGGCACGCGCGCCGTCAGCTATCCGCAGACGCCGGAGGTGCGCGCCGTCCTGCACGAGATCTGCGCGCAGCGGGGCATCCCGCTCACGGAGGCGGACGCAGCCGCCATCGTGTCGCTGACCGACGGCGTGGACGGGCAGACCTTCACCTACCGCGGCGCGGAATATACGCTGCCGCTGCTGGGGGCGCACCAGCTGCGCAACGCGGCCGTCGCGCTCGAGACGGTGACGGCGCTGCGCGCGCGCGGCTGGCGCATTCCGGACGCGGCCGTGCGCGCGGGTCTGGCGCAGGTGCGCTGGCCGGCGCGGTTTGAGCTGCTGCGGCGCGCGCCGTGGTTCGTGCTCGACGGCGGGCACAACCCGCAGTGCGCGCAGACGGTCGCGGACAATCTCGCACGCTATTTTCCCGGCCGGCGCATCACGCTGCTCGTGGGCGTGCTGGCGGACAAGGACTATCCCGCCATGCTCGCGGCGCTCGATGGGCAGGCGGCGGCGTACATCGCCGCGACGCCGCTCTCGCCCCGCGCGCTGCCGGCGGCGGAGCTGGGGGACTATCTGAAACGATTCGGGAAACCGGTTACGGTCTGCGCGGACCCCGCGCAGGCGGCAGAGCTGGCGCTGGCACACGCAGCGCCGGAGGACGTTATCTGCGCGGTCGGCTCGCTGTACATGGCGGGCGCGATCCGCATGGATCTGCGGAGGGATCACAATGAGAATTCTGGGCATTGATTACGGCGACGCGCGCATCGGGCTCGCGCTCTCGGATGCTTCGGCCACGCTGTGCGGCCGGGCGTGGACGCTCACGGAGTGGAATCTCGACCGGGCGGTCGCCGCGATCGCGGACGTGGTGCGCACTGAGGGCGTGGAGCGCATCGTGCTCGGCCTGCCGAAAAACATGGACGGCACCGAGGGTCCGCGTGCGGAAAAGAGCCGCGCGGTCGCGCAGCGGCTCACCGAGGCGACGGGGTTGGAGGTCGTGCTCTGGGATGAGCGGCGCAGCTCCATCGAGGCGCACGGCATCCTGCACGCCAACGGCCGCAAGGAGAAAAAGCACCGCCAGACGGTCGACGCCGTGGCGGCGAGCCTGATCCTGGAGGGCTACCTCGGCACGCTGCACTGAGGCGGGAGGTGAGACGATGCGCAAGAGAAATATCGCGGTGCTGCTGCTCACGGTGCTGCTGCTCGCGGGCCTGACCGGCTGCGCGCGGCGGGACGACACGTCGGGCGTTGAGATCGTCGTGGGTGCGTCGGAGCAGTTTTCCGACGAGGACATCCGCGGCGCGATGGACGCTGCCATGCGCGCGTTTCACCGCGGGCACAGCGGCTGCGCCATGGTGCGTCTGGCGTACAACGAGGCGTACCGGACGTGCTGGCTGGCTGGCGCGGGCGCGCAGGACGACGGCAACACGATCGTGCTGCTTGCGAGCGTGTATGCGCGCGACCCGGGGCGGCGCAGCGGCCTGACCGCCGGCGAGACCTATACCGACTGGCCCATCGTGCTCGAGCGGCGCGGCAGCGGCTGGCACGTGGTCAGCAGCGGCTATTGAAAATGTAACAAGGGCGGACGCCATATGGCGTCCGCCCTTGCTTTTGTGTTCGCTTCACATTTCCTCGACGGTCAGAATGTCCGGCAGCGCGGTCAGATCGTTGCGCAGGTCGCCGGGCCGCAGCGGGGCGCGGCTGTGGATGGGGATGAGCGCGCAGTAGTGGTGCGGCGCGTCGGGCGCGTCGGTGTCCGCGATGCGGCTGATCTCGAGATTTTCGATCTGGACGCGGCGAGCGCGCAGCAGGGCGAGCACGGACTCCATGCACACGGCGTGCGCGTACTCGATGTAGAGCGTGAGGTCGGTGTTCTTGCTCGTGAGCTTGAACTCCAGCCGGATGAGCACCAGCTCGACCACGAGCACGACGAGCGTGGCAAAGGCCGCGCACTCGACATAGCCCGCGCCGCAGGCGAGGCCGATGATGGCCGCGGCCCAGAGCCCGGCGGCCGTGGTCAGGCCCTTGACGCGCTTGTCGCGCGTGACGATGATCGTGCCAGCGCCGATGAAGCCGATGCCGGAGATGACCTGCGCGCCGAGGCGCGCAACGTCGGTGAACAAATGCAGGGAGAGCAGCAGGTACTGGCTCGTGAGCGTGGTGATGGCGGCGCCGAGGCAGATGAGGATGTGCGTGCGGAAGCCCGCGGGGCGGCGCTTCGTCTCGCGCTCGGCGCCGATCACGCCGCCGCAGACGACGGCCAGCGACAGCCGGACGAGAATGGCCCAGAAGGTCAGGGTGCGGATGGGGTCAAAACAATGCAGCATGACACGGCCTCCTTTCTCAGATCTCTTCGATGAGGATCACGCCGTCGAGCGCCGACAGCTCCGCCAGCAGCTCGGGGTGGTCGCGCCGGTCGGGCAGCACGGCGCTGAACTGGCACAGGAAGTTCGGCAGCGCGGCCGAGCCGCTGCGGTTGACCTCGAAGTCGAAAATGCGCGCGCCCTGCGCGTGCAGATGTCCGACGACGGAGCCGAGCTTTTCCATGCTCTCGATCTCGAGGCTGATGTTCATGTGGTGTGCGCGGCGGGTCATGCGCCGCTCGAGCGGCGGCAGCGCGTACATACACACGATCATGAAGAGCATGCTGATGAACGCGCAGGAATAAAACCCCGCGCCGATGGCAAGGCCGAGACACGCGCTCGCCCAGAGTCCGGCGGCGGTGGTCAGGCCCTTGACCTGCTGGCGGGCGGTGATGATGATCGTGCCCGCGCCGAGAAAGCCGATGCCCTTTGCGGCCTCGGCGCCGAAGCGCGACACGTCCTGCGTCGCGCCGATGCTCTCGGCGAGCGCGCGCCACGGTCCGTGGAGCATCTGGTCGAGCTGCAGGCTCAGCAGCACGGTGAGCGTCGCGCCGAGCGCCGTGAGCATATAGGTGCGAAAGCCGGCGGGGCGGTTTTTGCGCTCGCGCTCAAGCCCGATCAGCCCGCCGCAGAGCACGGCGAGGAGGATGCGCAGCATCATCGTGACGATATTCAGTTCACGCAGGTAAGAGAGTACGGACGCCATGGGTGCGCTCCTTTTTTCGTTTTTGTCACAGGCCGGTGCTGCGCGGCTTGCCGGTGCTGCCGCGCACGATCAGGCGGCTGCGGTATTCCACGCGGTTGATCGGCTGATCCTCCCGATTGTTCAGCCCGCCCTCAATGCGCTCGAGCAGCAGGTTGAAGGCACTCTTGCCGTGGTTGAATGTGTAGTTTTCCACACTTGTGAGCTGGATGCGCTGATAGCCCGAGCTCGTGACGTTATCAAAGCCGCAGAGACTGAAATCCTCCGGCACGCGGTAGCCCTCGCGCTCGAGCGCGTCGAGCACGCCGTAGGCCACCATGTCGTTGATGGCGACGATGCCGGTGATCTTGTCGTTGCGCAGGCATTTATAGGCCAGCTCCATGCCCGAGCGGTACTCCAGGTCGGGCGTGGAGATCTCCGCCTCGAGCGAGTTGACGTGCGAGCAGATGGTCACGCTGCCCTCCGGACACCACATATGGTAGGCCTCCTGCAGGCCCTGTGCGCGGCGCATCCGGGAGATGTGGTGCTCGTTGAGCGCCGTGGACAGGTAGGCGATGCGCTTGTGGCCGAGGCCGATGAGGTGCTTGGCCACGAGCTGCGCCGCGCCGAAATTGTCGACGTCCACGGTGTCGATGCCGAAGTCAACGACACGGTCGCCGATGGCGACGATGGGCACACGGTGGCTCAGTTCGCGCACCTTGGCCGGCTGCGTCGGCGTCATGGCGAAGATGATGCCGGCCACGCGCGAGAAGTCCAGCGTGTCGAGCAGGTGGCTCTCCGTGCGGGGATTCCAATAGGTGTTGTAGATCGCGGTCTGGTAGCCGGCGGCGCTGGCCGCCGCGTCGATGCCGGAGATCATCATCGTGTGATAGGGATTCGAGACCGACGGGGAAAGGATCGCGATCTGTTTGCCGGCGCAGCGGGCCGACGGCGTGCGGTAGCCGATGCGCTCCGCCTCGGCGAGGACGCTGGCCACGCGCTGCGAGGAAAAGCGCTCGAGCGACTTGCCGTTGAGGATCATCGAGACGCTCGCCGTCGAAACGCCGGTCGCCTCCGCGATGTCGCGCAGGGTGGGTTTGCTGCTCATAGGCACCTCCGGTGACAACACGAGAAGGGAGACCTTTGTGTTGAAAAATTAAGCATTTTTCGGTGAAAAATCGCGCTTTTGCCTTTGCAGTTTCACCAATTTCCAAGAGGAGTATATAGCGAAAACAGAAAAATGGCAAGGAAAATTTCCGTTCATGTTGACGGCATCGCACAAAAATGTTAACATTTTTCGTAGAGAGCCGTTAAAATGACGGAGAAAAATTCAACGCTTTTTTAAGCAGAAAGGAACTACCTTGAAGAAATTTGTTGCTATGCTTCTTGCGCTGGTCATGGTGTTCGCACTGTGTGCCTGCGGCAGCAACGGCGATAAGGCCGCTGACGACAACAACGGGGATTATCATCTCGTGCTCAAGCTCAGCCACGTGTTCGCTCCGACTGAGCAGCTCACCATTGAGATGCAGCAGGTCGCCCAGCGCATCAAAGAGCGCACCAACGGCGCCATCGAGATCCAGTGCTACGACTCCAGCCAGCTCGCCGTCTATAAGGACAACATCGAGCAGGTCGTCAACGGCGCCGACTGGATCGCCTGCGAAGACCCCTCCTACCTCGCCGACTACGACATCGACTTTGAAGCACTCATCGGCCCCATGATGTACAACAGCATCGACGAGTACTCCTACGTCTGCCAGTCCGATCTGGTAAAGGGTATGTGCCAGAAGCTCGAAGATAACTACGGCATCCACGTGCTCGCGCTCGACTTCAACGTCGGCATGCGCTGCATGCAGACCAACAAGGTCATCAAGACCCCCGCTGACCTCAAGGGCATGAAGATCCGCGTGCCCAACAGCTCCATGTACATCAACTGCCTCACGGCCATGGGCGCCACGCCCACCGGCATGCCGTTCTCCGAGACGATCTCTGCCGTGCAGCAGGGCGTCATTGACGGCCTGGAAGGCAACATGAACGCTTACTCCACCAACGGCAGCGCGGAAGTCTGCAAGAATATGTCCCTGACCAACCACCTCGTCGGCACCTGCGGCGCCTACATCAGCACCAAGGTCTGGAACAGCATTCCGGAAGAGTACCGCACCATCATCCAGGAGGAGTTCACCAAGGGCGCTAAGGAGCTCACCGACTTCACCAACGCCTCCTTCGACGAGACGAAGGCCAAGCTCGAGAAGGAGCAGGGCTGCTCGTTCAACGAGGTCGACGTCGATGCGTTCCGCGCCGCTGTGCAGCCGGAGTATGACCGCATGGTCAAAGAGGACGGCGTGACCGCTGGCTTCTACGATCAGGTGCAGGCCATCCTTGCCCAGTACCGCCAGAGCAAGTAAGCGCTGCGCGAACGGGCCCAAACCCTTACCGTATACCGGTTTTTATGTGCCGGGTGTCCTGCACCAATGTGCCAGGCACCCGGCATTCCCGGGTATTTGTCACCGAAAGCAGGGGGTTATGCGAATTTGAAAAATCTACTGAAAAATTTTGACGGGGTCATCGCGGGCGCGATGATGATCGTAACGATCCTGCTCGTCATCGTCAACGTGATCACGCGAAAACTGTTTAACTATATCATCATCTGGAGCGAGGAGATCGCTACCTCCTGCTTCGTGTACTCGGTGTTCATCGGCGCGGCCTATGCCTACCGCAAGCACCAGCATGTCGGCGTCGATCTGCTCGTGGAGCGGCTGCCGGCCGGCGCGCGCAGGGTCGTGCATCTGATCACCAACGCCCTGCTCGTGATCATCAACGGCTACATCACGGTGCTCAGCGTGCAGTTTATCCAGTCGTCCTGGATCAAGCGCATGCCGATCACAAAGCTGCCGTCCTCCGCGGTCAGCACGGCGCTGGTCATCGGCTTCGGCCTGATGACGATCTACTCGCTCGTCTTTTTCGTCAAAGACCTCAGGCACAGCAGCAGCCACGGCGGGGAGGTGGACGCATGAGCACGTTCCTCTCCATCCTGCCGATCATCATCGCGCTCGTGCTGTATTTCACGGGCATCCCGATCGCCTACGCGCTCTTTGCCGCGGCGCTGACCTATTTCGGCTTTATTGACACGACGACGATGCCGTACCTGCTGATGCAGAAATTCGTCACGGCCACACAGTCGTTCCCGTTCCTCGCGATCCCGTTTTTCATCATGTGCGGCTCGATCATGAACTACGGCGGCATCAGCGCGCGGCTCATGGACTTTGCCGACGCGCTCACCGGCCACCTGCCCGGCGGCCTGGCACAGATCAACGTCCTGCTGAGCATGCTCATGGGCGGCTGCTCCGGCTCGGCCAACGCCGACGCCGCCATGGAGTGCAAGCTGCTCGTGCCCGAGATGGAAAAGCGCGGCTACGGCAAGGGCTTTTCCGCCGCGATCACGGCGGCGTCCTCGTGCGTCACGCCCATCATCCCGCCCGGGATCAACCTCATCGTCTACGGTCTGATCGCCGGCGCATCCGTCGGTCAGCTCTTTGCTGCCGGCTACGTCCCCGGTCTGCTTATGGCTGTGGCGCTGATGATCGCCGTGGCGATCATCTCCAAAAAGCGCGGCTACGCGCCGTCCCGCCCCCGCCGCGCAACGCTCGGCGAGATCGGCCGGCAGGCGCTCAAGTCTTTCTGGGCACTGTTTTTCCCGCTGGGCATCATCATGGGCATGCGCTTCGGCATCTTCACGCCGACGGAAGCCGGCGGCGTGGGCGTGCTCTACTGCCTGATCGTGGGCAAGTTCGTCTACAAGGGCCTGAAAAAGGAGCACTTTATCCCCATCCTGCGCGAGACCATCTCCGGCACTGCCACCGTCATGCTCATCATCGTGTCGGCGACCGTGTTCGGCTACTACCTCAACTGGGAGAACATCCCCACCATGCTGCTCAACGCCGTGACGAGCTTTGCCAGCAACAAGTTCCTCGTGCTGCTGGTCATGAACGTTGTGCTGCTCATCGTCGGCATGTTCCTCGAGGGCGGCGCGGCGCTCATTATCCTCGCCCCGCTCATGGTGCCGATCGTGAAGGCGGCCGGCATCGACCTGGTGCACTTCGGCATCGTGTGCAACGTCAACATCATGATCGGCGGCCTGACCCCGCCGTTCGGCTCCATGATGTTCACGTGCGTGTCGATCACAGGGTGTAAGATGCAGGAGTTTATCAAGGAGTGTGTGCCGTTTATCATCGCGCTGCTCATTGCGCTGCTGCTGCTGACATACATTCCGGGCATCTCGATGCTGATACCGAATCTCATTTATTAAGGGAGATAATCGTATGAAAGTTATGGCACACCGCGGCTACAGCGGTGTATATCCGGAAAACACGATGCTCTCGTTCCGCGAGGCGGTCAAGGTCGGCTGTGACGCGATCGAGATGGACGTGCATGAAACGCGCGACGGGCGCCTCGTCGTCATCCACGACGAGCGGCTCGACCGCACGACTGACGGCTCCGGCCGCGTCTGCGACCACTCGTTCGCCGAGCTGCAGCAGGTCAACGCCGCCGCCTGCTACAAGGGCAAGTACGCCCCCGAGCACATCCCGTCGTTCGACGAGTACTGCGAGTGGGCCTCCGGCGAGTCCGTCGGCCACAACATCGAGATCAAGACCGACAAGATCTACTACCATGACATCGAGCGCAAGATCTGGGCGACCATCGAGCGCTACGGTCTGGAGAAGAAGGTCATGTTCTCGTCGTTCAACCACATTTCGCTGCGCAAGATCCTCGAGATCAGCGGCAACGCCGTCGAAGTCGGCGCGCTCGTGCTCGAGGACAGCATCGGCGGCTTCCCCGGCTACTACTGCCAGCAGGCGGGCTTCGCCTGCTACCACCCGCCGATCGAGCTGCTCACGGACGAAAACGTGCGCGACTGCAAGGAGCACGGCGTGAAGATGAACGTCTGGACCGTCAACGACATGGCGGGTCTGGAGCAGCTGCACCGCTGGGGCTGCGAGGGCATCATCACGAACTTCCCCGGCGTGGCCAGCGGCTGGCTGCGCGCGCAGGGTGAGTGAGCCGGACGCGGCGGAAACGGAAAAGACAGAGCCGATAAAAGAGGCGGCGCCCCCGGAGCATCTGCTCCGGGGGCGCTTTGCCTGTTCCCGCAGGCCGCACGGGCCATTTGCGCGAGTCCGCGCGCGGCGGCATGAAAAAATCCCTCCGGCAACCGCATAGCCGGAGGGATTCTCGTTTACGGGATCAGATCTTCATGCAGACGTCCCACGCGCGCCAGATGACGGTGCGCAGGTTGCCGATGGCAACGCAGTCGCCCACGCGGTGGACCTGCTTGTTGTCTTTGCCGCCGACCGGAGTCGGGATGAAGCCGACGCCGTTGACCACGTTGTCGCACGCGACGAAGGTGCTCTCGCCGGTCTTGACGTTCTTGACGGTGCAGCCGGTGTCCGTGATCTCGGTGACGGTGGACTCGAGATAGGTCGGGACCTTGTGGTACTCCATCGCGTCACGCAGGAAGGACGTGTTGGCAAGGCAGGTGGCCTGTGCCGCGACGAGGTCGTTCGCGTACTCGACGATGATGGGGTGCTTGCCCTGAAGGACAAGGTCATACGCCGCTTCGCAGGACGACTGGCCGCCGCCGATGAACAGGACCTTGTCGCCGACTTCCTTCTTGTCCTTGAGCAGCTCGGTGAACGTGAGCGTCTTCTCAAAGCCGGGGATGGACGGCATGGTGCGCGGGATGGAGCCGCTGGCGACGATGATCTCGTCAAAGCCGCGCAGGGTGTTCACGTCCGTGACCTCGGTGTTCAGGCGCACGTCGATGCCCTCCTTGGCGACCTCGTTGAGGTACCAGCGGATGAGCTCCTTGTCGTTCTCCTTGAAGCTCATCGCGGACGCGGTGAGGAACAGGCCGCCGAGCTCGCCGGTCTTTTCAAAGATGACCGGGGTGTGGCCGCGCTGCTTGAGCACGAGCGCGCACTCCATGCCGCCGATGCCGCCGCCGATGATGGCGACCTTCTTCGGATGGCGGGTCGGGACGATCTTGTACTTGTTGTGCTGCATGGTCGTCGGGTTCAGGGCGCAGCGGGCCAGGTGCAGGGAGTCGTCCATGCTCTGGAGGTTCGCGGTGCCTTTGAACTTCGACATGTTGAAGCAGCCGTTGTGGCAGCGGATGCAGGGCTTGATCTCATCCTCGTGGCCGCTGAGGATCTTGTGGACCCACTCGTGGTCGACGAGGTTCTGGCGCGCGATGGCCACGGCGTCGAGACGGCCGGCGGCGATCTCTTCGGCGGCCTTCACGGGATCCATGCGGCCGGCGCAGACGACCGGGCGGCTCGTGAACTGCTTGATGTGCTCGACATACTCGAGGTTGCAGTTATCGGGCATGTACTGCGGCGGATGTGCCCAGTACCAGGCGTCGTAGGTGCCGTTGTCGCAGTTGAACATATCGTAGCCCGCGTCCTCGAGGTACTTGACGGCCTTCTCGGACTCCGGCATATCGCGGCCGAACTCGACGAAGTCGGTCTCGTACGGCATGGCGCCCTTGCCCCACGCCTTGGTCTTGGACACGACGGAGTAGCGCAGCGACACCGGGAAGTCGGCGCCGGCCTGACGCTTGATCTCCTGCACGATCTCGACCGGGAAGCGGAAGCGGTTCTCGAACGAGCCGCCGTATTTGTCGGTGCGGTGGTTCCAGTTGGCCATGGTGAACTGGTCGAGCAGGTAGCCCTCGTGCACGGCGTGGATCTCCACACCGTCGACGCCGGCGGCGCGCAGCTTCTTGGCGGTCTGGCCGAAGGCGTAGACCATGTCCTCGATCTCCTTGACCGTCAGCGGGCGGGACATGACGTCCTCCTTCCAGCGGTTCGGCACCTCGGACGCGGAGGCGCAGATGTACTGCACGTCCACGATGGGGCTGGCGATCTTGTTGAGGACGTTGTTCTTGGCCAGCTTCGTCATCCAGCCGTTGATGGCCATGGAGCGGCCCATGCCGGCGGCGAGCTGGATGAACAGCTTCGCGCCCGTCTTATGGAACTCGACCATGTACTCTTTGAGCTGCTTGAACATCTGGTCGTTCTGGTACAGCCACTTGCGGCCGGGGATGCCCAGCGGGTCGCGGATGCACTGCATACCGGGCAGGATCAGGCCCACGCCATCCTGTGCGCGGTTGAGCAGAAAGTAGGCTGCTTCCTTGTCAAAGTGGTTCGGCTCCATCCAGCCGAACAGGGACGTGCCGCCCATGGAGCACTGCACAATGCGGTTTTTGATTTCCACATTGCCGATCTTCCAGGGGGTGAACAATGCGTTGTACTTTTCGTTCATGTAATACGCTCCTTCTATGTTTTAGGTCTCCACAGACCCGGGGTTACGTTCTTCCGGGACATGAATCTCCCGGACGGTGAAGTCCCTGCCGGACAGCACCGTTTTGTTGAAGCTGTTGCAGTTTGGGCAATGCCCGTTGCACGCGATGACATTGAAGATCTCGTCGCAGTCGTCGCACTCGGCCATGCCGGGCACGATGTTGACGATGAGCTTCGTGTCTGCAAACGGCGTGCCCTTGACGACCGTCGGATAGATCTGCTCGACATACTGCGGGATGACGAGCGAGAGCTCGCCGCAGTCGGCCACGATCTCCGAGACGCGGCTGACGCCCTTTGCCGCCGCGTAATCGGAAACGGTCCGGAGCATTGCGCGCACGACGCCGATCTCATGCATGGCGGCGTCCTCAGTGCTGCAGCTTCTTGCGCACGAAGCGGCGGCCGGCGGCGGGCGCATTGCTCGCAACCGTCAGCAGGGTGCGGAAATAGCCGCGGCCGTGCGTGTCGTTGACCTTCTCGAGATGGATGGCGTCAAACTTGCACTTGGTCGTGCAGATGCCGCAGCCGATGCACTGATCCTCGTTGAGCACCACGGTGCCGCAGCCGAGGCAGCGCCCGGCCTCGCAGTGCAGCTGCGCGTCGCTGAGCAGGCCGTTTTCCGCTGCCTGCCGGGGCGCGGACTCCAGCTCGTCGATCGCAACGCCGACGCTGCTGCGCGCCAGCGGCTTATAGTCCCGCTTGTCGCGGCCGATCACGAAGCTCTGGTTGCTGTGCACGAAGCGGTGGATCGAGATCGCGGCCTCGCGGCCCTCGGCGATCGCGCGCGCAACGTCATGCGCGCCGGTCGCAGCGCCGCCGGCAAAGACGTCGGCCTCGCCGGTCTGGCGGGTCACGGCGTCGGCACCGACAAAGCTGTCGGCATTCAGGCACACGCCGGATGCGGCGGTAAAGGCGTCCGCCGCCGGGACGTAGCCCTCGGCAGCAAAGACCGTGTCTGCGGCAAGCTCCTCGGTCTTATCGCCGTGCAGGCTGCGGATGGACACCGCGCCGTCGCGGATCTCCTGCACCGCGAACGGTGCGCGGAACGCGATGCCTTCCTTCTTGGCCGCGGAGATGTCCGCCTGGATCGCTTCGGCGACGACGGTCACGCTTGCAGCGCCGCCCTTGCGCGCGGCGCGCGCACAGTCAACGGCCTCTTTCCCGCCGCCGAGCACGACCACGCTGCCCTTGACGGTGTGTCTTTTCCGGTGCAGGTATCTGCGTGCGTCCACGGCGCCGGCCGGCGCTTCCTTGCTCTGCTTTCCGGCGCCGATGCCGAGGAAGAACGCCTTGTAGCCTTCTGCGCGCAGCGCGTCGAGCGTCGTGTCCTTGCCGACTTCCACGCCGGTGCGGAACTCCACGCCCATGCGCGCGAGCACGTCGATCTCGGCGTCATAGGCCTTGCGGTCGAGCCGGAACGACGGGATGAGCGTTGCCGGTGCGCCGCCGAGCACCGTGTCCTTTTCCAGCACGGTCACGGGGTAGCCCTGCTGCCGGAGGAAATAGGCGCAGCTCAGTCCGGCGGGGCCGGCGCCGATGACGGCGATCTTTTCCGTATGGGGGATGCCGGACGGGTTTTTCGCCGGCGGCAAAATGACCTTGCCGGCGTCCAGCTCGCGCCGGACGAGCGTTCTGCACACGTCGGCAATAGCGACGGCGGTGTCGATCTGGTTGCGGGTGCAGACCTTTTCGCACTGGCGGCCGCACACGCTGCCGCACAGCTCCGGGAACGGCGTGGCCTGCCGGATGAGCGCCGCGGCGTCGTCGTATCTGCCGGTGGACAGCAGCTGCAGGCAGCCCTGCACCGGGATGTTCAGCGGGCAAACGGCCTTGCACGGCGCGGTGCCGCTGGGCATGACGTCCGAGCGGTTCGTGCGGAATTCCGGGTCGTAGCTCCGGCGGTCGTAGGGCACGCTGGCGTCGGTGTCGTAGGTATCGGAGATGTGCGGATCGGTCGTGCAGCGCTTCTGGCCGAGCTTGAGCGCGTTGGTTTGGCAGTTTTCGACGCACTGGCCGCAGGCGACGCACTTTTCCTTGTCCACGCGGGCGATGTAGTTCGAGCGGATGGCGCGCGGCGTGCGGAACAGTTCCTCGATGCGCAGCGCGAAGCACGAGCAGCCGCAGCAGTTGCAGATGGCGGTCGCGTCCTCAAAGCCGGGGGTCTGGTTGATCTCGTGCACGAGACCGTTGTCCTCGGCGCGGCGGAGGATCTCATACGCTTCTTCCTTCGTGACGAGCCGGTGATAGCCCTGCTCGGAATAGCAGACGGCGTTGTCGTTGAGGTACATGCACATGTCCTCTTCGAGGTGGCCGCAGCCCTCGCCCATGAGGCGGCGGGCCCGGCGGCACGAGCACGGGCCGACGCTGATGGCCGTCGCGTTTTCGATAAGCGTCTTGAGCTCGTCATAGGACGCCGTGCGCGTGTCGTTCTCGATCGCGCTCATGACGGGCATGACGCGCATGAAGAACATGCCGGTCTTGCCGGAGTCGAGCATCGGCGCGAGCATCTCCGGACGGCGGCGGGTGTATGCCTCAAAGCTCTCGCCGAGCACGGGATACTTGTCGCACTGCTCACGGTTGGCAAGGATGCCCTCCATGATGCCCGGCACCCAGATGGGGTAGAAGTAGCAGCGCTTGCCGTCGACGTAGCGGTAGCGCACCGCGCCGGTCTTGGCGAGCTTGTCGAGCTGCGTCTGCGTGTATTCCACGCTCTGCTTTGCGCGCTTGGCCACGTCCTCCACGGTGCGGTTGGCCTCCAGGCGCAGGTGCATCATGATCGCACACATCTCATCGTCGATGATCGGCTCGAGGATCTTGTACTCAGGATCGTTGTACGTGATGCCGGTGTACGTCATGCTCTCAAGACTGATCTTCGTGGCCAGCTTGAGAATATTCGGTCGTTTTGCCATGCCTTTTCCTCCTTCAATGACGGGTACTATTTAAAAGGTATTCCCTGTCCCTTTTTCTCCCGGTGGCGGCGCTGCGAATGCGCGCGTGAACTGCTCGCACAGCGCGTCGATGCGCGCGTGCCCGTCGAGCTCGTGCACGCTCGGCACGCCGACGGACATACGCTGGATGACGCCGAGGATCGCGTCGTAGGCGTTGTAGTAGAGCATCTTGACATCGGCGTCGGGATCGACCGTCCCGTCGGCGAGGCCGCGGCGGATGGCCGCCGCGATCGGGCCGGGGGCGACCTCAAAGCGCTCCGGCGGGCGGTTGACGACCGCGTGCTGCCGGCCGGCGTTGCACAGCGCGACCTCCGCGTCGAGCGAGAAGCGGATGCCCGCGGGGTCGGTGAAGATCAGCCCCGCGTAGCTGCGCAGCAGCACGCGGATCTCCTCGATGCCGGTCATGCCCGGCTGCCGCGCCGAGACGAGCGCCTGCGCTGCCTGCGCCTTGGCCCGATCCCAGTAGAGGAAGGCCGCCGCGACCACAAGTTCGTCCTTCGTGGCAAAGTAGCGGTAGACCGAGCGCTCGGTCAGCCCCGCGCGGTGCGCAATGTCGCGGATGGTCGTCTTGTCGATGCCGTTTTCCACAAAGCACGCTAGTGCCGTCTGCTTCACGAGAGCAATATTCTGTTCCCGCACCTCCTGCAGCGACATGGGCGTGCCTCCAATTTGTTCATTATAGCTGTCATACTGACTGACATTTTCATTATACCTGCTTCTTTCCAACATTTCAACCGCAATTTGCGCGATTTTTAACGGATTTGACATGAAAAAAACACCGGTACGGTGAAAAACCGTACCGGTGTGCGTAGGGAATGTTACACAGGGTAGTCGCCGGAGAGCTTTTCGTCGGCGTTCGTGCCGGTGTCTCGATTGCGGAAGAAGGCGAAGTACGCCACCACGCACAGCGCCACGAGCGCGTAGGCAAAGACGATGACGGCGGTGTTGCCGGCCGCGATCTCGCTCTGCAGGCCGCCGATCTCGACGATGAGGATGAGTGCCGGCGTCACGAAGCGGATCATGACGGCGTAGACCTTCTTGAGCCAGCCGGCCATGTGCGTGCCCTCGGCCTCGATCTCGGCCACGGCGCGCTTGGGCGTGATGAACCAGCCGACGACGATGCACGAGAACAGTGCGCACACGGGCATGAGCACGGTGTTGGTCACTTCGTCAAAGAACGTCAGCCAGTCGAGCCCGAACAGCGCGGGGCTGGACTCCTCGAGGATGGCGACGTGGCCGAGCGAGATGCCGATCGGGATCGACACGGCGAAGCACGCGCACGCGACGACGAGCGCGGCCCGCTTGCGGTGGACGTGGAACTTCTGGATGACGAACTGCGTCACGACCTCGATCAGGGACACGACGGACGTGATGGCTGCGATGTCGACCATGACGAAGAACGCGAACGACACGACCTGACCCACGCTGCCCATGGACTCGAACACCTGCGGCAGGATGATGAACATGAGCGCGACGCCCTTGCTGCTGCCGAGCAGGGAGGGGTCAAAGTGCGCGACGGACGGGAAGATGGCCAGACCGGCCAGCAGCGCCACGAGCGTGTCGAACACGCAGACCATGGCGGTGGAGCGCACGAGGTTGACCTCCTTGCCGGTGTAGGAGCCGTAGGTGATCATGATGCCCATGCCGAGCGACAGGGAGTAAAACGCCTGACCCATGGCCACGAGCACGGACTTGAACGTGATGCCGGAGAAATCGGGCTTGAGGTAGAACGCCAGGCCCTCGCGCACGCCGCTGCCGAGCGTCAGCGCGTAGATGGCGATGGCGACGAGGATGCAGAACAGCACCGGCATGAGCACCTTGGAGGCTTTCTCGATGCCGTCCTTGACGCCGCCCATGATGATCGTCACGCTCAGCACGAGAAACAGCGCCGTGTAGAGAATGACCTCACCCGTGTTGACGGAGAACGTGCTGACGATGCCCGCGTTGCCGCTGAAGGAGTTGAGCGCGTACTTCGTCGTCCAGCCGCCGAGCACGGAGTAGTAGCAGATGATGAACGCGGGGATCATGATCGCCACGAGGCCGCACCAGCCGAGGTTTTTGTTGACCATCTTGTAGGCGGTCATGGGGTTTGCCTGCGAGCGGCGGCCGAGATAGATCTCGCTGAGCATCGTGACAAAGCCGATGAGCAGCACGCACGCGATGTAGATGAGCACGAAGGCGGCGCCGCCGTTTTGCGACGTCTTGTACGGGAAGCCCCAGAGGTTGCCGAGGCCCACGGCGCTGCCGGCGGCGGCGAGGATGAAGCCGATACCGCTGGCAAATCCAACTTTTTTCTTTTCCATGACAGGTTTCCTTTCCGACCATTTCGTTTTTTATACAAAAAAATCGGCCCCGACCAAAACGGTCGGGGCCGACTCTTGGTATACCAAGTGCTGTCGTGTTATCCCGCGAATACCGGTTTGGCGCGTCCTGTTGGCGGCGTAATGCCCAGAATGCCGAGTATAGCAAAAATCGACACTGCAAGCACAGTGTCGATGGTAAGCAGGAGGACGCTATTGTTGTTGGTATTCGCGTCAGAGCATGCGAAGCCGGCCGCGCACGTGGTCGCGGTGCTGTCGTTTTTGCGGCTGAAAAACGAATTGCGCATGGCTTGCAGCTCCTCTCGAATGGATGTGGCTGTCATTGTACGCGCCGGGGCGGCGGTTGTCAATGGCGGGACGATTTTGCATTTTTGATAAGGGCATTTCAAATTTTTGAATCATTCAGCAAAAAACCCCGGCGCGCGGGCCGGGCCGCGCGCCGGGGGATGGAAAACAGGTCAGGCGTTTGCTTCGAGCTTGTGCAGGGCTTTGCGAAACTGCGTCGCAAACAGGATGGCCGTGCACGTGACGGCAATGACGTCCGCGACCGGCTCGGCCAGATACACGGCCGTCGTCTGGTCGGGCAGCAGCGCCGGCAGCAGATAGATCAGCGGCAGGAGCAGCACAAACTTGCGCAGCACGGCCACGATGATCGAGCACACCGCGCTGCCGATGGACACGAACGTCATCTGGCAGGCGATCTGGATGCCGAACAGGAACAGGCCCGCGCAGTAGATGCGCAGCACGCGCGCCGTGAAGGCGATGAGCTCCGCGTCCGGCGTGAAGATGCGCGCGAACAGGCCGGGGAAGAGCTCGATGAGCAGCCAGAGCGAGACGGAGTAGATCAGGCACACCTTCAGCAGCAGACGGAACGTTTCGCGCACGCGGTCGGTGTTCTTTGCGCCGAAGTTGTAGCTCGTGATCGGTTGTGCGCCCTGACCGATGCCCTGCAGCGGCAGCATGGCAAACTGCATCACGCTCGTGAGGATCGTCATGGCGCCGACGGCGATGTCGCCGCCGTACTTGAGCAGGGAAGCGTTGAAGCACACGGAGATGACGCTCTCGCTCGCCTGCATCGTGAACGTGGCCAGGCCGAGCGCCACGCACGGCAGGATGAGCTTCGGCGAGACGAAGAGGTTTTCCCGCCGCAGGCGCAAAAACGCCTTCTTCCCGCACAGGAACACCAGCACCCACGCGCACGAGAGCCCCTGCGAGAGCACGGTCGCCAGCGCTGCGCCGCGCACGCCCATGCCCAGCGCAAAGATGAAGATCGGGTCGAGGACGATGTTCGCCGCCGCGCCGATGAGCACCGTGTACATGCCCACCTTGGCAAAGCCCTGCGCCGTGATGAACGCGTTCATGCCCAGCGTGAGCTCGACAAAGAGCGTGCCGAATGCATAAATATGCAGGTAGTCGGCGGCGTAGTCAATGGTGTTTTCACTCGCGCCGAAGGCGAGCAGCGCCTTGCGCCCCCAGAGGAGCAGCACCGCCGTGAGCACGACGGAGATGCCGATCTGCAGCGTGAAGCAGCCGCCGAGCGTCTTTTCCGCGCTGTCCATATCGTCGCGCCCCATGTAGATCGACGCGCGCGGCGCGCCGCCCGAGGCCGTGAAGCACGCGAAGGCCGACACGATCAGGATGATCGGCAGGCACACGCCCACGCCGGTCAGCGCGCTGCTGCCGATCTCGGGAATGTGGCCGATGTAGATGCGGTCGACGATGTTGTAGAGCATGTTCACGAGCTGCGCGATCACCGTCGGGATCGCAAGCCGGCGCAGGAGCTGTCCGACCGGCTCCGTGCCGAGAAATGTTTTGTCCTGCTGCATTTAACTTTCCTCCCTGTTGGCCATGCGGTCAAGATTCTGCGCGAACGCCGTCAGACACTGCTGAAACGTTTCGAGCGCTTCGGGCGCGAGGCCCGCGGACATCTGCGCGGCGAACTGCTCCTGCAGCGCCTGACCGCGCGCGATGATCGGCGCTGCCTTGTCCGTGCACACGAGCCGGCAGCGGCGGCGGTCGCCGGGGTCGCGCGTGCGCAGCAGGTAGCCCCCGCGCACGAGATTGTCCACGTGGAACGACACGATGCCCGGCTTGAGCTTCCGGTACGTGCAGATGTCGCGCGCGGTGTCCAGCCCCGGATTGTTGGCCAGAAAGAGCAGAATGTCCACGGCATTTTGCGCCATGTCCAGCTCCGCACTCAGCGGCTGCATGACGGCGGCGTAAGCGTCGAGGATGCGGCGCGTGTAGGTATAGACCTGAGATGCGTTGAGCACGATGGTCGCCTCCCAAAATAGTTCAATTTTGAACGATTTTGTATTATACCAGCTTCCGCCCGGAAAGCAAGCGGAAAATTGTGAACATTTGCGCGTTGACAACGGCGCGATCATGTGTATAATTGTATACAATAATACAAAGCAACAGAAAGGAGCCAAACTGCCATGCTTGAAATATCCGGAAAGACGAATTTACTGGAGCAGAATGCGTATAAATATTCGCTCCAGGACGTGGCGGAGCCAAACCTCCAGCGCGACATCTACACGCAGGGAATGGTGCCGAAGGTGCCGTTCAACCACCGGCGCGTGCCGATGAACATGCCCGAGGAGATCTGGATCACGGACACGTCCCTGCGCGACGGGCAGCAGTCCGTGGAGCCGTACACGGTCGACCAGATCGTCAACATTTATAAGTACCTGTCCCGGCTCGGCGGGCCGTATGGCATCATCCGGCAGACGGAGTTTTTCATCTACAGCAAAAAAGACCGCGAGGCGCTCGAAAAGTGCATGGAGCTGGGGCTGAAGTTCCCGGAGATCACGACGTGGATCCGCGCGACAAAGGAGGACTTTCGCCTCGTGCGCGACCTCGGCATCCGCGAGACGGGCATCCTCGTCAGCTGCAGCGACTACCACATCTTCAAGAAGATGAAAATGACCAGAAAGCAGGCCATGGACTACTACCTTGCCACCGTGGCCGATGCGTTTGAGGCCGGGGTCGTCCCGCGCTGCCACCTCGAGGACATCACGCGCGCCGACTTTTACGGCTTTGTCGTGCCGTTTGTCAACGAGCTGCAAAAGCTCTCGCGTCAGGCGGGCATCCCGGTCAAGATCCGCGCGTGCGACACCATGGGCTACGGCATCCCCTACACGGAGGCGGCGCTGCCGCGCAGCGTGGCCGGCATCATCTACGGCCTGCAGCAGTACTCCGACGTGCCGAGCGAGTGCCTCGAGTGGCACGGGCACAACGACTTTTACAAAGCCGTCGTCAACGCCTCGACCGCGTGGCTCTACGGCGCGTGCGCGGTCAACTGCTCGCTGCTGGGCATCGGCGAGCGCACGGGCAACATCCCGCTCGAGGCGATGGTGTTCGAGTATGCGTCGCTGCGCGGCTCGCTCGACGGCATGGACCCGACGGTCATCACCGAGATCGCCGACTACTTCCAGCACGAGATCGGCTACGACATCCCGCCGATGACGCCGTTCGTCGGGCGCGACTTCAACGCCACGCGCGCCGGTATCCACGCCGACGGCCTGCTCAAGGACGCCGAGATCTACACGATCTTCGACACCGAGAAGCTGCTCAACCGCCCGGCGTCCGTGCAGGTCGGCAAGACGTCCGGCCTCGCGGGCATCGCCTACTGGATCAACCAGAACTACCACCTGACCGGCGAAAAGCAGATCGACAAGCACGACCCGCTCGTGCTCGCGCTCAAGGGCTGGGTGGATGCGGAATACGAGGACGGCCGCCAGACCGTCCTGTCCGTCAAGGAACTCAAAGCCAAGATCGCGGAGCTGGCGCCCGGCCGCTTCGCGCAGGTCTGACAGGAGGCGCAGTATGAAAGATTTCCGTACCGTTACGCTGGCCGATCAGGTGTTTGAGCGGCTGGAATCCGATATCATTCAGGGCGTGTACCCGCGCGGCGAGGTGCTCACGGAGCTGAAGCTCGTCGAGCAGCTCAACGTCAGCCGCACGCCCATCCGCGAGGCGCTGCGCCGCCTCGAGCAGGAGCACCTCATCGCCGACACTGGCAAGGGCTCCGTCGTGCTCGGCATCACGGCCGAGGATCTGGTGGACATCATGGACATCCGTTGCCGGATCGAGGGGCTCGCGTCCTACTACGCGGCGAAAAACGTCTCGCCCGAGGGGCTTGCGCGCCTGCGGCACATTCTGGATCTGCAGGAGTTTTACTTTGAAAAGCGCGACGCCGAGCACCTGCGCGAGATGGACGACCAGTTCCACGACGTCATCTGCGACATGAGCGGCCACGCCGTCATCAGCGACACGCTCGTCCCGCTGCACCGCAAGACCCGCCGCTACCGCAAGGCGTCCATTGCCGACGCTTCGCGCACGGCGCAGGTCGTCAAAGAGCACCGCGCCATCTTCGACGCCATCGCCGCCGGAGACGCCGACCGCGCCGCCGCGCTCACGACCGAGCACACCATCCACGCAAAAGAAAGTATGATGGGGAGGCTGAAAAATCATGGGTGAAACGCTTGCTCAGAAGATCATCCGCGCGCACCTGCTGCACGGCGACATGACGCCCGGCAGCGAGATCGCGCTGCGCATCGACCAGACGCTCACGCAGGACGCCACCGGCACGATGGCCTATCTGGAGTTTGAGACGATGGGCATCCCGCGCGTCAGGACCGAGCTGAGCGTGGCCTATGTCGACCACAACACGCTGCAGTCCGGCTTTGAAAACGCGGACGACCACCGCTATCTGCAGACCGTGGCCAAAAAGCACGGCGTCTGGTTCTCGCGCCCGGGCAACGGCATCTGCCATCAGGTGCAGCTCGAGCGCTTCGGCAAGCCGGGCAGGACGCTCATCGGCTCGGACAGCCACACGCCCACCGGCGGCGGCATCGGCATGCTGGCCTTCGGCGCGGGGGGCATGGACGTCGCGGTCGCCATGGGCGGCGGCGCGTACTACATCACCATGCCGAAAATGTTCAAGGTCAACCTCACCGGCACGCTGCGGCCCTATGTCACAGCCAAGGACATCAGCCTCGAGCTGTTGCGCATCCTGTCGGTCAAGGGCGGCGTCGGCGCGATCATCGAGTGGGGCGGGCCGGGTATCGCGGCGCTGTCCGTGCCCGAGCGCGCCACGATCACGAACATGGGCACCGAGCTCGGCGCGACGACGTCCATCTTCCCGTCGGACGACGTGACGCGCGCCTTCCTCGCCGCCGAGGGGCGCGAGGCGGACTTTATCCCCCTTGCGAGCGACCCGGACGCGCGCTATGACCGCATCATTGACATTGACCTCAACACGCTGCAGCCCATGATCGCCTGCCCGCACAGCCCGGACAACGTCGTCCCCGTGGAAACGCTCGCGGGCATGAAGGTCGATCAGGTCTGCATCGGCTCGTGCACGAATTCGTCTCTGTTCGATATGCTCAAGGTCGCAGCCCTGCTCAAGGGCAGGACCATCGCCCCGGGCGTGAGCCTGTCCATCTCGCCGGGGTCGAAGCAGGTGCTGACCATGCTCTCTGACTGCGGCGCGCTCACGGACATCCTCGCCAGCGGCGCACGCCTGCTCGAGTGCGCGTGCGGCCCGTGCATCGGCATGGGCTTCTCGCCCAACTCCGGCGGCGTGAGCCTGCGCACGTTCAACCGCAACTTCCTCGGCCGCAGCGGCACGAAGGACGCGCAGGTCTACCTCGTGTCCCCGGAGACGGCCGTCGCCGCCGCGCTCACCGGCACGATCACCGACCCGCAGATGCTCGGCCCCATGCCGGCCGTCACGCTGCCGGAGCAGTTTCGCATCGACGACAGCGCCGTGCTGCCGCCCGCCCCGGCGGACGAGGCGGACGCGGTGGAGGTGCTGCGCGGGCCGAACATCCAGCCCTTCCCGCAGAGCAGGCCCTTTGCCGACACGCTCACGGCGGAGCTCGTGCTCAAGGTGGGCGACAACATCACGACTGACCACATCATGCCCGCGGGGGCGAAGATCCTGCCGTATCGCTCGAACATTCCGAAGCTGTCGGAGTTTTGCTTCACGGTCTGCGACCCGACCTTTCCGGCGCGCGCCAGAGCGGCCGGGGACGGCATCATCGTCGGCGGCAGCAACTACGGGCAGGGCTCGTCGCGCGAGCACGCGGCGCTCGTGCCGATGTATCTCGGCATCCGCTGCGTCGTGGCCAAGAGCTTCGCGCGCATCCATGCGGCCAACCTCATCAACGCCGGCATTCTGCCGCTGACGTTTGCCGATCCGGCGGATTACGACGCGCTGCAGCCCGGCGCGCACCTGCGCATCGACGATATCCGCACCGGCATGGCGGCGGGGAAACTGACGCTCACGGACACGGCGGCGGGCAAGTCCTATCCCGTCGTGTGCAGCCTCACCGAGCGGCAGCAGGCCATCCTGCTCGCCGGCGGACTGCTCAACTACACAAAGGAGCATGCACTATGAACGATATTGACCGCGCCTGTGCGGCGTTTCGCACGCTGCTGACCGAGCAGCAGGCCCGCGCCGCGGGCATGACCGCCGAGCGGGTGGACTATACGAAAAAAGCGACCGTGACCATCGGCCTTGTGGACGGCGACGGCATCGGCCCGATCATCATGGAGCAGGCGGTGCGCGTGCTCGAGGCGCTGCTCGCCGATGAGATCGCGCGCAGCAGCATCGCCCTGCGGCGCATCCGCGGCCTCACGATCGAAAACCGGCTGGCCTGCGATCAGGCCGTGCCGGACGATGTGCTCGCCGAAATCATGGCCTGCGACGTGCTGCTCAAAGGCCCGACGACGACGCCCATGGGCGGCGGGCTCGAGAGCGCGAACGTGAAGCTGCGCCGCGCGCTCGACCTCTACGCGAACGTCCGCCCCGTGACCATCCCCGAGCAGGGCATCGACTGGACGTTCTTCCGCGAGAACACGGAGGGCGAGTACGCCCTCGGCAGCCGCGGCGTGGAGCTGCCCGGCATGGCCGTGGACTTCAAGGTTACGACCGACCCCGGTACGCGCCGCATTGCCCGCGCGGCGTTCGACTATGCCCGGCGCAACGGCAAGACGCGCGTGACCGTCGTCACGAAGGCGAACATCCTCAAAAAGACGGATGGTAAGTTCACCGCCCTCTGCCATGAGGTGGCCGCCGACTATCCCGGGATCACCGTCGATGACTACTATATTGATATCATGGCGGCGAATCTCGTCAACGAGCGGGTGCGCGGGCAGTTTCAGGTGCTGCTGCTGCCGAACCTCTACGGCGACATCATCACCGACGAGGCCGCGCAGCTCCAGGGCGGCGTCGGCACGGCGGGCAGCGCCAACATCGGCGACCGCTACGCCATGTTCGAGGCCATCCACGGCTCGGCCCCGCGCATGATCGAGCGCGGCATGGGCGATTACGCCAACCCCCAGAGCATCCTGCGCGCAGAGGTCATGCTGCTGCGGCATATCGGCCGCGCGGCCGCGGCCGACCGGCTCGCGGCGGCGCTCGATGCCTGCCCGGCCGCCATCACCGGCCAGCCGGACGGCGCGACCTGCGCCGACTACGGCGACGGGGTGCTGAAGCTGATCTGAAGCACACGGCGGCGCGCCCTGACGGGCGCGCCGCTGAGCCTGTCTGTATCCGGTTCTTGGCGCAGAGATGCGTGTCAACGCGGGACGGAAAATGACGGAATTTTTCGTGCAAAAAGACGGCGCGCAAAGCCGCCGGATTTGTTGACAGACCGGGCGATTATGTGATATCATATCAAAAATTTGCGATTCGGCAGAAATGAGGCGAGGAAAAATGGTTGCGGCCGCAGAGAATATGCAGGCATTTGGGTGGGATCTTTTTCCCGGCAACCGTGATTCTGTTTTTCTTGGCAGCGGCAGCATTGCCGGTGACGAACTTGATATTTCTTCTTTCGTGGTATTACCTGGTTTCGTAGATGTGCATGTACATCTTCGTGAGCCGGGTTTTTCTTATAAGGAGACCATTTCGTCCGGCACGCTTGCTGCGGCGCACGGCGGATACAGTCGCGTGTGTGCCATGCCCAATCTGGATCCGGCACCGGACAGTTTGCAGACGCTTGCCCCCCAGCTGGAGCGCATCCGCACGGATGCGGTCATCGATGTGACGCCCTACGGCGCAATCACCGCGCACCGCGGCGGCAGGGAGCTTGCGGACATGGAGCAGCTCGCGCCCTATGTCGCCGGCTTTTCCGACGACGGCAGCGGCGTGCAGGATGCGGACGTGATGCGCGCCGCGATGCGCAAGGCGGCAAGCCTCGGCAAGCTCATCGCCGCGCACTGCGAGGACAACACCCTCCTGCACGGCGGCTATATCCACGACGGCGCGTATGCCCGCGCCCACGGGCACAAGGGCATCAGCAGCGAGAGTGAGTGGCGGCAGCTGGAGCGCGATCTCGAGCTGGTGCGCGAGACAGGCTGCGCCTATCATATGTGCCACGTGTCCACCAAGGAGAGTGTGGCGCTCATCCGCCGGGCGAAGGCGCAGGGGCTGGACGTCACCTGCGAGACCGCACCGCACTACCTCGTGCTGACCGAGGACGACCTGCGCGAGGACGGCAGCTTCAAGATGAACCCGCCCCTGCGCACGCAGGCCGACCGGCAGGCGCTTATCGAGGGCATCCTCGACGGCACGGTGGACATGATCGCGACCGACCACGCGCCGCACAGCGCGCAGGAAAAGGCCAGGGGCCTCGCCGGGAGCGCCATGGGCATCGTCGGCCTTGAGACGGCGTTTCCCGTGCTCTATACCCACCTTGTGCGCACCGGCGTGCTGACGCTCGACAAGCTCGTGGAGCTCATGGCGGTCAACCCCAGAAAGCGCTTCGGCTTCCCGCTGCGCGCGGACGATTATGCCGTCTGGGACCTGAACACGGAGTACCGCATCGACCCGGCGCAGTTTTGCTCCATGGGAAAGAGCACGCCCTTCGCCGGACAGACGGTCTACGGGCGGTGCGTGCGCAACGTCTGCGGCGGCGCCGTCGTCTGGCAGGACGCGCAGGACTGAGCGCCCTTCATTTACATATTAAATATATGACATACAGGACTTTTTACGTACTGAGGAGGAAATCACATGCCCAAGAGAACGGATCTGAAGAAAATTATGATCATCGGCTCCGGCCCGATCGTCATCGGTCAGGCCGCTGAGTTTGACTATGCCGGCACGCAGGCGTGCCTGTCGCTCAAGGAGGAGGGGTACGAGGTCATTCTCGTCAACTCCAACCCCGCCACGATCATGACGGATACCTCCGTCGCGGACAAGGTGTACATGGAGCCGCTGACGCTGGAGTATGTGGCGCGTATCCTGCGCAAGGAGCGCCCGGACGCGATCGTCCCGGGCATCGGCGGCCAGACCGGCCTGAATCTGGCGATGCAGCTCGAGCAGAAGGGCGTGCTCAAGGAGTGCCAGGTCGAGCTTCTCGGCACGGACAGCGACAGCATCCGCCGTGCCGAGGACCGCGAGCAGTTCAAGGAGCTCTGCCAGAGCATCGGCGAGCCGGTCATCCCGTCGCAGATCACCTACGGCCTCGAGGAGGCCAAGGCCGCGGCCGCGGCCATCGGCTATCCGGTCGTGCTGCGCCCGGCGTTCACGCTCGGCGGCACGGGCGGCGGCTTTGCCGACGACGAGGCGCAGCTCGTCGAGCTGGGCATGCAGGCGTTCAAGCTCTCGCCCATCCATCAGGTGCTGATTGAAAAGAGCGTCAAGGGCTATAAGGAGATCGAGTTTGAGGTCATGCGCGATGCGTCCGACCGCGCCATCACCATCTGCGGCATGGAGAACATCGACCCCGTGGGCGTGCACACCGGCGACTCCGCCGTCGTCGCGCCGATCATGACGCTCAGCGACCATGACATGAAGATGCTCAACGACAGCGCGATCAAGATCATCCGCGCGCTGAAGATCCAGGGCGGCTGCAACGTGCAGTTTGCGCTCAACCCCAAGACCTCGGAGTACTTCCTCATTGAGATCAACCCCCGCGTCTCCCGCTCGTCGGCGCTGGCGAGCAAGGCCAGCGGCTATCCCATCGCGCGCGTCACGGCCAAGGTCGCCGTCGGCATGAACCTCGACGAGATCGCCGTCGCCAACACGACGGCCGCGTTCGAGCCGTCGCTGGACTACGTGGTCGCAAAGCTGCCGCGCTTCCCGTTCGATAAGTTCTCGACCGCCGCCAACACGCTCGGCACGCAGATGAAGGCCACGGGCGAGGTCATGGGCATCGGCAGCACGCTCGAGGAGTGCCTGCTCAAGTCCGTCCGCTCGCTGGAGATCGGCGCGCAGCACCTCTGGCTGCCGAAGTTCCAGAACATGACCAAGGCGGAGCTGACCGAGTACCTGCACCAGTTCCGCGATGACGGGCTCTTTGCCGTCGCGCAGCTGCTGCGTCTGGGCGCGAGCGTGGACGAGGTCGCTGCACTGACGATGATCACGCCCTACTTCCTCGAGACCATCCGCGGCATCGTGGACATGGAGCAGACGCTCTGCGCGCACAAGGGCGACGGAGAGACGCTCAAGCGGGCCAAGCAGATGGGCTTCTGTGACCCCTATATCGCGCGGCTCTGGGGCGTGCGCGAGGAGGATGTGTATGCCCAGCGCGTGCAGCTGGGGCTCTACCCCGCCTACAAGATGGTGGACACCAGCCACACCGGCGCTTACATCCCCTATTTCTACTCCACCTACGCCCCCGGCGCAAAGAGCGAGGCGCGCCGCTCGGACAAGAAGAAGGTCGTCGTGCTCGGCGCAGGCCCGATCCGCATCGGTCAGGGCGTGGAGTTTGACTACTCCACCGTCCATGCGGTGCAGACCATCCGGCGCGCGGGCTATGAGGCCATCATCATCAACAACAACCCCGAGACGGTCTCTACCGACTACACGACCGCCGATAAGCTGTATTTCGAGCCCCTCACGCCCGAGGACGTCATGAACATCCTGCATGAGGAGCGGGCCGATCAGGTGATCGCCAGCCTCGGCGGCCAGACGGCCATCAATCTGGCGCAGCCGCTCATGATGCGCGGCGTGCAGATCATCGGCACGGACTGCGCCGCGATCGAGCGCGCGGAGAACCGCGACTGCTTTGAAAAGCTGCTGCTCGAGCTGAACATCCCGCAGCCGATGGGCGCGGCGGTGACGAATCTGGACGACGGTCTCAAGGCTGCGCACACGGTGGGCTATCCGGTGCTGGTGCGCCCGTCGTTCGTGCTGGGCGGCCGCGCCATGGAGATCGTGGCCGACGACGAGATGCTGCGCCACTATCTGCAGAATGCCGTGCGCACCGGCGAGGGCAAGCCCGTGCTGGTCGATAAGTACATCTCCGGCCGCGAGGTCGAGGTCGACGCCATCTGCGACGGCAGAGACGTGTTCGTGCCCGGCATCATGGAACTGGTCGAGCGCACCGGTGTCCACTCCGGCGACTCCATCAGCGTCTACCCGCCGTTTTCCATCTCCGACAAGGTCAAGGGCACGATCCTGACCTATGCCAAGAAGCTCGGTCTGGGCATCGGCATCGTCGGACTGTATAACATCCAGTTCATCGTCGATAAGAGCGACCATGTCTACATCATCGAGGTCAACCCCCGCTCGTCGCGCACGGTGCCGTTTTTGTCGAAGGCCACGGGCTATCAGCTCGCGGACATCGCCACGAACGTCATCCTCGGCACAAGCCTCAAGGAGCAGGGCATCTTCGACCTGTATCCGCCGGAAAAAGAGCGCTGCTATGTCAAGGCACCGGTGTTCTCCTTCGCCAAGCTCCACGGGCTGGACGCCTACCTCTCCCCGGAGATGAAGTCCACGGGCGAGGCCATCGGCTACGACAAGAAGCTCTCGCGCGCCATGTACAAGGCGCTGCAGGCCTCCGGCATGAACGTGCAGAACTACGGCACCGTGTTCGTGACGCTGGCCGATGAGGACAAACCGGAGGGCCTGCCGCTCGTGCGCCGGTTCTATGAGATGGGCTTTAACATCGAGGCGACCGCAGGCACGGCTGCCTACCTCAAGTCCTTCGGCATCCGCACGCGCGTGCGCGGCAAGATCAGCGACGGCAGCCACGAGATCCTCGATTCCATCCGCAGCGGCTACGTCAGCTACATCATCAACACCCGCTCCATCCATTCGAGCGTCCACGCGCAGGACGGCGCCGCGATCCGGCGCTGCGCGGTGGAAAACGGCGTGACCGTCTTTACCTCGCTCGATACGGTGCGCGTGCTGCTCGACGTGCTCGAGGAGACGACGCTGGCCGTGTCCACGATCCACGCGGAGTAAGCCATGCAGCAGAAACGTTTCACCATTGCGGAAAACGCGCCCGTCGCCCGCGGGACGTATCGTCTGCGTCTCGCGGGGGACACCGCCGCGATCACCGCGCCGGGGCAGTTTGCGGACATCCGGCTCGCCGGATATTTTCTGCGCCGCCCCGTGTCGGTGTGCAGCTGGAGTGACGGCGCGCTGACGCTGTATTATAAAGTGGCGGGCGCAGGCACGGCGCAGCTGAGCACGCTGGCGCAGGGCACGGAGCTGGACCTGCTGGTCGGTCTCGGCAACGGCTTTGACACCGCACCCGCCGGTGCGCGGCCGCTGCTGGTCGGCGGCGGCGTGGGCGCGTCCCCGCTGTACGGTCTGGCGCAGCAGCTCGTGGCCGAGGGGCGCAGCCCGCTGGCCGTGCTCGGCTTTCGCACGGCGGCAGAGGTGCTGCTTGCCGATGCGTTTGAAGCGCTCGGCATCCCCGTCACGGTCGTGACCGAGGACGGCACCATGGGCGCGCGCGGCTTCGTGACCGACGCGCTGCCCGAGGACGGCACCTATGTGTATGCCTGCGGGCCGATGCCCATGCTGCAGGCGCTGTGCAGCGCGACGCCGCTCGACGGTCAGCTGAGCCTCGAGGCACGCATGGGCTGCGGCTTCGGCGCGTGCATGGGCTGCACCTGCAAAACGACGCACGGCAGCAAGCGCGTCTGCAAGGACGGGCCCGTGTTCACAAAGGAGGAGATCCTATGGCCGCAACAGCCGTAACGCTCTGCGGGATCGAGCTGGCCAACCCCATCATCCCGGCCAGCGGTACGTTTGGCTACGGGCAGGAGTTTGCGCAGCTGTATGACATCAATATGCTCGGCACGTTCTCCTTCAAGGGGACGACGCGCGCGCCGCGCTTCGGCAACCCCACGCCGCGCATCGCCGAGTATGCCGGCGGAATGCTCAACGCGGTGGGGCTGCAGAACCCCGGCGTGGACGCGGTCATCGCGCACGAGCTGCCGGAGCTGAAAAAGGTGTTTCACAAGCCGGTCATGGCGAATGTGAGCGGCTTCAGCGTGGAAGAATATGCCGAGGTCTGCGCCAGGCTTGACGCGCAGCCGCAGGTCGGCTGGTTGGAGGTCAACATCTCCTGCCCGAACGTCCACGGCGGCGGCGCTGCCTTCGGCGCGGAGCCGTCGGCCGCGGCGGAGGTGACGCGCGCGGTGCGCGCCGTGACGAAAAAGCCGATCATCCTCAAGCTCTCGCCGACGGCGGCGGACATTGCCGCCGTTGCCAAGGCCTGTGAGGACGCGGGCGCGGACGGCGTGAGCCTCATCAACACCCTGCCGGGTATGCGCATCGACCTTGCGCGCCGCCGCCCGCTGCTGGCCAACCGGACCGGCGGCATGTCCGGCCCCGGTATGTTCCCGCTGGCCGTGCGCATGGTCTATCAGGTGTACGAGGCGGTGCACATCCCCATCGTGGGCATGGGCGGCGTGACGAGCGCGCAGGACGTTCTGGAGCTGATGCTCGCGGGCGCGACGGCGGTCGGTGTGGGCGCGGCAAACCTGGTCGAGCCGTATGCCTGCAAGCACATCATTGAAACTCTGCCGGACGCGATGGCGCGCTTCGGCATAGACGATCTCAGGGACATCATAGGAGGAGCACATCATGGGTAAGGACGTTATCATTGCGCTGGATTTTGACAGCCGGGAAAAGACGCTCGCATTTCTCGACCTCTTTCAGGACGAGAAGCCGTTTGTGAAGATCGGCATGGAGCTGTTTTATGCCGAAGGGCCGGACATCGTGCGCCAGATCCACGCGCGCGGCCACAGGATCTTTCTCGACCTCAAACTGCACGATATCCCGAACACGGTGAAAAAGGCGATGGCTGCGCTCTCGGCGCTGGATGTGGATATCATCAACCTCCACGCTGCCGGCACGAAGGCCATGATGAGCGCCGCGCTCGAGGGACTGACCCGGCCGGACGGCACGCGCCCGCTGCTCATCGCCGTGACGCAGCTGACCTCCACGGATCAGGAGCGCATGGACCGGGAGCTGCTCATCCACGCGCCGATCGACGAGGTCGTGCTGCACTATGCACGCAATGCGCGCGATGCCGGTCTTGACGGCGTGGTCTGCTCCCCGCTGGAGGCGGGCAGCATCCATGCGCGTTGCGGCGCGGACTTTCTGACCGTGACGCCCGGCGTGCGCTTTGCAGACGGGGAGAGCGGCGACCAGAAGCGCGTCACAACGCCGGAGCGCGCCCGGGAGATCGGCTCGGACTACATCGTCGTCGGCCGCCCGATCACACAGGCGGACGATCCCGTCGCCGCCTATCGCCGGTGCGTGGCCGCGTTCGTCGGCTGAGCGCCGGATCAGAGACTTTTTCAACAGGAGGAACTGCTATGGATATCAAACACGAAGTTGCGCGCAGCCTGCTCTCGATCGAGGCGGTGTTCCTGCGCCCGCAGGAGCCGTTCACGTGGGCCAGCGGCATCAAGAGCCCCATCTACTGCGACAACCGCCTCATCCTGACCGCGCCCGAGGCGCGTGATCTGGTCGAGCGCGCCATCGCCGAGACGGTCAGGCGCGAGTATCCGCAGGCGCAGGTGCTCATGGGCACGGCCACGGCCGGCATCGCCCACGCCGCCATCGCCGCGCATCTGCTCGGTCTGCCGATGGGCTATGTCCGCTCGAGCAGCAAGGATCACGGCCGCCAGAACCGCATCGAGGGCAAGCTCGTCCCGGGGCAGAAGGTCGTGGTCGTCGAGGATCTGATCTCCACCGGCGGCAGCGTGCTCGACGCGGTGGACGCGCTGCGTGAAGCCGGCGCGGAGGTGCTCGGCGTCGTGAGCATCTTCACCTACGGCATGAAAAAGGGCGTGGAGCGGCTCGCCGCAGCGCAGGTCAGAAACGTGAGCCTCACGGATCTGGACACCGTCGCCAGCACGGGTGCACAGGAGGGCTACATCACCGAGGCCGACGTCGCGCGGCTGCTGGCCTTCCGCGAAAACCCCTCCGACGAGAGCTGGATCCAGGCAGAAAGTCAGGCGTGATATGAAGCATCTGATCGACATTATGCAGCTGACCCCGCAGGAGATCATGGAGCTCATCGACACCGCCTGCGCGATCATGGAGCACCCCGAGCAATATGCCCACAAGTGCGACGGGAAGATCCTCGCCACGCTGTTTTTCGAGCCGTCCACGCGCACGCGCCTGAGCTTCGAGAGCGCGATGCTCTCGCTCGGCGGCAAGGTGCTCGGAGTCGCCTCGGCAGAGAGCTCGTCCGCCTCCAAGGGCGAGACCGTCGCGGACACCGTGCGCGTCGTCAGCTGCTACAGCGACATCATCGCCATGCGTCATCCCAAGGAGGGCGCGCCGCTGGTCGCGTCCATGCACGCGCAGGTCCCGGTCATCAACGCGGGCGACGGCGGACACAACCACCCCACGCAGACGCTGACCGACCTCATGACCATCTACCGCGAAAAGGGTCGGCTGGACGACCTGACGATCGGCCTGTGCGGCGACCTGAAGTTCGGCCGCACGGTGCACTCGCTCGTCGCCGCTATGAGCCGCTGCACGGGCATCCGCTTCGTGCTCATCTCCCCGGAGGAGCTCAAGCTCCCGCGCTACGTGAAGGACGAGTATCTCAAAAAGCCCGGCGTCCCCTATACGCAGTCCACGTCGCTCGAGGCCGTGATGCCGGAGCTGGACGTGCTGTATATGACCCGCGTGCAGCGCGAGCGCTTTTTCAACGAGGAGGACTACCTGCGCCTGCGCGACAGCTATATCCTCACGCCGGATAAGCTCGAGACCGCCAAGCCCGACATGAGCATCCTGCACCCGCTGCCGCGCGTCAACGAGATCGCCGCCGCCGTGGACAACGATCCGCGCGCCTGCTACTTCAGGCAGGCGAAAAACGGCCGCTATATCCGCATGGCGCTCATGCTCAAGCTGCTGGGCATCGACTGACGGGAGGAGAAACGTTATGCTTATTGATTCGATTCAAAACGGGATCGTCATCGACCACATCACGGCCGGCAAGGCCATGGAGCTCTACCAGATCCTCGGTCTGGACAAGCTCGCCTGCACCGTTGCCATCCTCAAAAACGTCACCAGCGGCAAGCTCGGCCGCAAGGACATCATCAAGATCGACGGCGAGATGGAGCTCGACTGGGACCTGATCGGCTACGTCGATCCGAGCATCACGGTCAACATCATCCGCGGCGGCGAGCTGCAGGAAAAGCGCACGCTCAAGCTGCCCGAGCGCATCCGCGGCGTGCTGCGGTGCAAGAATCCGCGCTGTATCACCTCGACCGAGCGCGAGCTGCCGCAGGAGTTCGTGCTCACGGATCGGGAGCGGCGCGTCTACCGCTGCCTGTACTGCGAGACCGAGGCGGGAAAGTGATCCCCCCGGAAAATCTGATAAACCAAGCGGCGCGTCCGAAACCGGACGCGCCGCTTGTGCTTTTTTCAAAAAGGAAACCTTTTTCTTTCGCTGCTCCGGCGGAAACGCTGCGAGGCTTTCCGGCGCACGGAAGCTTGCGCCGCTTGCCCACGACCCGGACGAGGCGGCGAAGATCCACATCGACGACAGCGCGCCGCACGGCATCAGGCCGGTCAGCAGCCCGACGGCGAACGTCTTGCCCCGGAAGCGGCAGGGCCTGGTCAGTTCGGGGCTGATCCGGCGCAGAAACGGCACGCCCTACATCCTGAGCCCGATCAGCACCACGAGCAGCCCGCTGACGGTCAGGAGCATAAAGGTAAGCTGCCGCCCATCTTGAGCGGCAGCTTGCTTTTTATAGAATCTACTATCCCTGATACCTTATTCTTTCAACCAGCGTTTCCTTTTTCAGATTACTGCTT
>ERZ827490.669-NODE-669-length-52174-cov-3.935513_pt1 | contig 52174 bp, 45 predicted proteins | sample MGYA00519770_ERZ827490 | MGnify/ENA primary metagenome ERZ827490 (study PRJEB31778, sample SAMEA3449324) | human gut metagenome | biome: human gut; feature: human-associated habitat; material: faeces | place: United Kingdom | collected 2010/2012 ...
TGGCTCCGTTACCATGCGGATGCCGATGTCGTGGGGCTGGTGCATTACAGACGTTATTTTGTCCGACGGCACTGGCGCTTTTATCAGGGGGAGAAACGGTATCTCACCGCCGCGGATGTGACGCGCCTGATGGAAAAGGCGGAGTTGGTGCTGCCAAAGAAGCGGCATTACTGGATTGAAACGACCTACTCGCATTACGCGCACGCTCATCATGAGAGCGACTTGAAGGAAACACGCAAGGTGATCGAAGAACTTTGCCCCGCCTATACCGCGGCCTTTGACGAGGTGATGGGCCGCCGAAGCGGGCACCGTTTTAATATGCTCATCGCCCGGCGAGAACTGCTGCAGGAATACTGCGACTGGCTTTTTCCGCTGCTTTTCGAGCTGGAAAAGCGGCTCGACACGTCGGGGTACGACGACTATAACCGGCGTGTATTTGGTTTTATCGGTGAACGGCTGTTGGACGTGTGGCTCTGCCAACGGAAACAGCCCTATGTGGAGTGCAAGGTGCTGGAAACGGAACGGCCTAATTGGCTGGTGAAAGGCGGACGTTTCCTGTGGCGGAAAATACAAGGAAACAGGACGGTTTCCCGATAAAAAACAGAACCCCCTCCGATCTCAACTGGAAATCGGAGGGGGTCGCTTTATCTGAATAAAAAACGCACAGAGACCACAGGTTATTCCTGATTCAGCCGGTCGATCAGCGGACAAAGCTCCGTCAGATCACTCAATAAGGAGTCCACATAGGGAGCCAGCGTCTCGGAATAAGGCAGCATATCCGGGATCATGACACTGTGGCAGCCGGCGGCGCGCAGGCTCAGCAGCCCGTTGCGGCTGTCTTCCACGCCGACGCACTCCTCCGGCGTAAGCCCCAGCTTCTCCGCCGCCTTGCAGTAAATATCGGGGGCAGGCTTTCCGTTGACGATCTCCATGCCGCAGACAGTCTCGTCAAAGGCGTTTCGGAGTAGGGGAATGTGCCGCCGGTAATGCTCCACGATATTCCGATCGGTGCTGGTAGCCAGCGCCGTGCGAAGCCCGCGCTGACGCAGCCCCTCAAAGCACTCTTTCAATCCGGGCTTTAGCGGGATGGAACCATCCCCGGCCAGTCGCATCAATTCTACAGAAAAACGGCGCTTCAGTTCGTCCTTTGGAAAGTCGGGGCCGAAAACCTCCCGGTAGATACGGGCGCTGGCCTGTGTGTTGGTTCCCCGAATGCGATCCAGCAGATCGGCGGGCGGCTCGAAACCAAGCTCCCGAATCAGGCGCGGTACCAGCGTCGTGCCAAGACGTTCCGTGTCCAGCAAAACTCCATCCATGTCAAAGAGCACACCGCGGATCTTGCATCCGCGCGGTGCGCTCACGCGGCCTTGCTGCCGGCGGTGCGCAGCAGCTGAATGGTTTTGGGTGTGATGATCGTGAAGACAACGGCCATCACAACGGAGGAAACAAGGCGAAGTGCGATCGTTCCCAGCGTCAGGGCAACGGGATAATGATAGATCAGGCTGTCCGCATACAGTGCTGCGGTGTTCAGCAGCGTCACCACCAGACAGCTGACCAGAACAATGAAGCCAATCTGTTTGCGATTCAGATCAAAACCGCGCTTCGTGGCGTACAGGCCGACCATCAGCCCGCGAACCAGCGTGGGAAGCATCCACATGATGGTGGTAACGGACAGACCGTAGGTCAAAAGCTGGCTGATAAAGCCGCTCATTGCGCCGACGATCAGCCCGTCCGCCCAGCCATACAGCAGGGCAGCCACCAGAATGGGAAACGCAGCCAGACTGATGTTCAGCCAGCCCAATCGTATCGTATAGAAATTCAGCACCACATACAGTGCGATCAGCACTGCGTCTGTGACCAGTCGTCTTGTGTTCATAAAATTCCTCCGTTTATTCCTGTGCGTCACACGTCATCCCGGCGCAGAGGCCGTCTACTGCTGCGGAGACGATACCGCCCGCGTAGCCCGCGCCTTCGCCCAGCGGATAAACCCCGCCGATGGGGCTTTCCCGCCGCGCATTGCGCAAAATGCGCAGGGGTGAAGAAGAACGGGTTTCCGGGCCGGTCAGCAGCGCTTCGTCCCAGTCAAAGCCGCGAAGCCGCCGCCCCAACTGCGGCAGGGCCAGCCGGTAGTTGTCAATGATAAAAGCCGGCAGACAGCAGCGCAGGTCGCCCGGCTCCACTCCCGGCAGATAGGTGGGGCGAACCTCGCCCAGCGTTTTCGTTTCACGCCCGTTCAGCAGGTCGCCGACCTTCTGACAGGGGGCGCGGAAGCTGCCGGTAGCACGGAAAGCCGCCTGTTCGATCTTTCGCTGAAACTCAATGCCCGCCAGCGGGTGATCGGAACCGAAGTCCTCCGGTCGAACACCCACCAGCAGCGCCGCATTGGAATTTTCGCCGTTCCGGGCGTGAAGGCTCATGCCGTTGACGTTCACGCCGTCTGCCTCGCTGACGGCGGCGATCACCTGCCCGCCGGGGCACATGCAAAAGGTGTACACGCCCCGTTTGTCCGAGGTAGGAACGTTCAATTTGTATTCCGCAGGAGGCAGGGCAGGATGACCCGCCGCCGGGCCGTATTGTCCCCGGTCGATCAGGCTTTGAGGATGCTCGATCCGCGCTCCGATAGCAAAAGGCTTCGGTTCCATGGGCAGCCCCAGCTCATACAGCCAGCGGTAAGTGTCCCGGGCGCTGTGGCCGATGGCCAGAAACACGGAATCCGTTTCGATGAAGCCAGCGTCAATGCCCTGGGCTGTCTCCTGATATTGGACTCCGCAGACCTTTCCATCCCGAAGGGCCAGCCCCGTGACCTTGCAGCCGAAACGTACTTCGCCGCCCAATTCAATCAACTTTTGCCGGGCACAGACCAGTACCTGCCGCAGCACATCTGTGCCTACGTGAGGCTTTTGAGCGGTCAGGATGCTTTCCGGGGCTCCGCACTGGTACAGAGTCTGCAGCACCGTTTGAATGTGGGGGCTGTTCAAGCCGCAGGTCAGTTTGCCGTCACTGAACGCGCCTGCTCCGCCCTCTCCGAAAAGAACGTTGCTTTCTTCGTTCAAAACGGAGTGGCGTTCCAGACGCTCTACGTCTCGCACGCGCTGTTCCACGGGCTGACCCCGCTCCATCAGGATCGGCTTTGCACCCCGGCGGGCCAGCGTCAGCGCGCAGAAAAGTCCGGCTGGCCCAGCCCCTACGACCACGGGGCGAGAAGCACGGTTCCATGGAGGAAGATTCAGCTCCATTACGCTTTCGGCGGGCTTGGTCGAAGAAACCACCGTTACCTGATTGGGGCGAAACTTTGCTGCAAGGGACGCTTCCATTTTTGCATCGGAAAGTTCCGCGTCCACTGTCAGGGAAAAATGCACGTCGCCCTTGTCCCGCGCGTCCACGCTTCGCTTTTGCAGCCGGACGGAACGAAGCTGCTTTTCGGCGATTCGAAGCTGGCGGGCGCAGAGGCGGCGAAGCATCTCTTCGTCCGGCTGCGCGTCCAGCGGCAGCTTGAGCTGATGAATCCGAAGCAAGCGTTCACCCCCCAAGATCGTTAAGTCAAATGTTTGTAAAAGATTCCGCGCCATTTCTGCGCCTATGCATCTTATCACAGCCTGCCAAGGGGTGCAAGGGTCAAAACGGTCGCAAGACGGGGAAAGTGAGAACATTGACGTTTTTCATAAAAAATGGTACACTCATCCAGAATTTTCAAGCGTTGTCTTCGCTTTGAAAGGATGGATTCGATGGAATTTCTCAAACAGGTTCTTAAAGGCGTCGTGATCGGCGTCGCCAATATTATCCCCGGCGTTTCCGGCGGCACAATGATGGTCAGCATGGGCATTTACGACCTGCTGATTCACAGCATCACGCATCTGTTCAAGCAGTTCGGAAAAAGCATCCGCACGCTGCTGCCATATTTCATCGGCATGATCGTGGGCATTGTGGCGTTGGCCAGCCTGCTCAAGCAGCTGTTCGCCGTGTACCCGCTGCCCACCTACACCTGCTTCATCGGGCTGATTCTGGGAGGCCTTGGCCCGCTCTTTGCCAAGGTGGACAAAAAGAAGATCGGCCCCGCCGCCATTCTGGCCTTTGTACTGTTCTTCGCACTGGTGGTATGGATGGGCTTGATGAACGATGTGTCCAATCCTGAACGGCTGGAACTGAACGTGGGTGTGGTGCTGATTCTGGTCGTTGTTGGCGCGATCGCCGCCGCAACGATGATCATCCCCGGAGTCAGCGGCAGCATGATGCTGATGCTGCTGGGCTACTATACGCCGGTTCTGAACGCCGTCAACGATTTGAAGGACGCGCTCCTCGGCGGTAATTTTTCCGCTGCGGCGAATCCCATTCTGACCCTGTTGCCCTTCGGCGTGGGCGTGGTGCTGGGCATTTTCGGGGTCGCAAAGGCCATCGAATGGCTTATGGCCAAGTGCCCTACGCCTACCTACTGCGGGGTTTTGGGACTGGTGCTGGCTTCTCCCGTGGCGATCCTGCTCAACCCCGACATTCAGTGGAATAACGTGGGTCATATCATCGCGGGCGTTGTGACCTTTGCCGTCGGCTTTGCGGCTGCCATGCTGCTTTCTCGTATGGGCAAGGAAGAAAAGGTACAGCAGTAAAGAATCATGGAGATAACGCAGCGGCGGAGTTACTTTCCGCCGCTGTTTTTGTTTGCATTTGCCCGGCTTTGTGGTACAATCAAATCAAACGTTCGTTTGATTTTTCGTTTTGGAAAGGAATGAAGCGTTCATGAAGAAACTGCTGAAATTTCTGGGAATTTTGGTGCTGGTGGTCGTGCTGGCCGCCACGGGGCTGATCGGCTATTTGACGGCGGCGGAATTTAACCCGGATCCTGTCGAGACGGTGGAAGTAACGGCTGCTGCCAGAAACCGCTCCGTGAAGGTAGGGGAAATGCTGAAGATCGTCACCTTCAATACCGGCTATGCCGGGCTCGATCGGACGCAGGACTTCTTTATGGATGGCGGCACAGGCGTGAAACCCGAAAGCAGGGAACGGGTCAATGCCAACCTGGCCGGGATCCTGGGGGCGCTGACTGCTCAGAATGCGCAGGTATATTTTTTGCAGGAGACGGACGTGGATTCTAGCCGCACCTACGGCGTGAATGAAGTAGAGTACTATCGTCATGGCCTGAGCCTGAATACGGCTTTTGCTGCCAATTATAAGGTGGCATTCGTGCCCTATCCATGGCCGCCCATCGGAAAGATGCACAGCGGCGTGACCACCCTGACGGAGCTGCAGGTGACGGAAGCCACGCGGGAAAGCTTGCCGGTTCCGTTCAAATGGCCGCTGCGGATTGCCAACCTCAAGCGCTGTATGCTGGTGGAGCGTGTTCCTGTGGAAGGAACGGAGAAAGAGCTGGTACTTGTCAACTTCCATCTGGAAGCCTATGACGACGGCGAAGGCAAGGTGGCCCAGACCCGCCAGCTGGTGGAACTGATGAAGGCTGAATATCGCAAGGGCAACTATGTCATCGCTGGCGGCGATTTTAATCAGACGTTCGCAGAAGCCGCCCATATCGGCGGCAGCTGGGAGGGCAAATGGACGCCCGGCGTTTTTGCCGAAGACGAACTGCCCCATTATATTGATCTGGTCTACGATGGAACGCGTCCCAGCTGCCGTTCCCTGGATCAGCCCTATACCGGCGACCGGGAGAACCACGCCTTTTACCTGATCGACGGCTTTTTGATGACCGACAATCTGAAACTGAATCACGTGGAAACCGTTGATCTGAATTTTGAGTATTCCGACCATAACCCCGTGATGGTGCAAGTGACGCTGCAATAAGGAAAGAAGGTTTGTGCAATGAAACCATGGGAAATCGCTTCCGTTCCCGAAGAAGCCGGTGCTTCTTCCAAGGGGCTGCTGCGGTATTTGGACGAAGTGGCCGCTTCCGGGCTGGAACATCATTCTATTCTGGTGTGGAAGGACGGCAAGCTGGCTTGTAAGCTGAATTACGCCCCTTACGATGACCAGACTCCGCATGTGCTGTTTTCACTGAGCAAGTCCTTCACCTCTGCTGCAGCGGGTTTCGCTGTCGGCGAAGGACTGCTCCGCTGGGACTCGAAGGTGCTGGATGTACTGGCAGACAAGGCACCGGAACAACCTTCCGAATGGCTGAAGCAGGTCACGCTGGCGCATCTGCTGACCATGGGCTCCGGGCTGAAACCGGAGTCGGACGAGATCGACCATCTGCTGATTCCCGATGAAGGGCCAACGGCGAAGCCTCTGGCGGGCGGCCTGGATTGGGCGAAGGCAGTGCTGGCCTGTGATTGCGACCATCAGCCCGGAACCCATTTTCACTATAACAGCCACGGCACCTATCTGGTCAGTGCCATGGTGCAGCGGGTAACGGGTCAGAATATTCGCGATTATCTAATGCCTCGTCTGTTTACGCCGCTGGGCATCCCGAAGCCTGATTGGGACTGCTGCCCGCAGGGCGTTTGCTGCGGCGGATGGGGGCTGCATCTTTCTTCTGACAGCATTTTGCGTTTCGGCGTTTGCCTGATTCAGGGCGGCGTATGGCAAGGCCGTCAGGTGCTGCCGGCGGAATGGCTTAAGCTGGCTACGGCGAAGCAGATCGACAATTCCAACGGCAAGCCTGAACCCGAAAACGAATGGCATCAAGGGTACGGGTATCAGTTCTGGCGCACCCGGGAGAACCGTTACCGCGGCGATGGTATGTTCGGTCAGCTGTGCATGGTCTCCCCGGACGATCATATGGTGGTGGCCGTTACGGCGGGCATTGACGATATGGGCAGGGAAATGAAGCTGCTCCATGATTTTCTTTTCACGGCAGGACGGATGGAACCCGGTACGGCAGAAGAACAGAAAGCGTTTCTGGATCGGGCGGCGCATCTGGCTTACCCATGGCCTTCGGACGACGGCTCCGGCACTGTTCAGCCAGGCGAGTATGTCTGTGACGAACTGACACTGACAGTAGGCGAAGTGCAAGACGGCGTGCTGCCGGTGAAAGTCGTTACGGCAGACGGAAATACGCTTGCCTTCTGCTTCGGCATGGGGGAAATCGCAGCCTATACGCGCCCCTGTTTTGTCCCGGGTGCGACTGACCTGCATTGCATGGGCGCCTGCGGCTGGCGGCAGGGAACCCTGATCCTGACCGACCGCACGACGGAAGGCCCCTTTACGCTTCACGCTTCGCTTCGGATGGAGGACGGAGGCTGCGTATTGGAAACCAGTGGCGCAGGCAGCCCTAACAAGACTTTTGTGCTAAGAAGACGCTGAAAAGTTACAGAAAAAAAGGCCGGTTTTACATTTTTCCCTTCCTTTTTTTCTGCTTTTCAGGTAAAATGCAGAAGAAAATATGATTAGCAGCAGGTAGGAAGGGATTTTCATGTACGAAGTCATCGTGAATCCGGCAGCGCGGAACGGACAGGCACGCCAGATCGGCGAAGAAGCCGAACGCTATCTAAAGGAGAAACAGGTAGATTTCGTCATTCGCTACACGGAATATCCTGGACACGCCACGGAGTTGGCGCGGGACGCCGCCAACCGCGGGGTGGAAACGGTGATCGCCATGGGTGGAGACGGAACGGTCTGCGAGACCGCCGCCGGGCTGGTGCATACAAACACCTCGCTGGGCATTGCTCCCGCCGGTACAGGCAACGACTTCATCAAGACCATTGGCACGCCCCGGAACTGGAAAGAAGCGTTGGACTTCATCCTCACGCATCCCGCGCGGCCCGTCAATACCGGCGAGGTAAACGACCGCTTTTTTCTGAATGTGTGCGGCGGCGGCTTCGATGTGCTGACCCTGACCTACGCGCTGGAAGCCAAAAAGCACGTGAAGGGCATCTGGCCCTACCTGTACGGCGTACTTCGGGCCATCCGCACCTTCAAGCCGTTCAAGATGCATATTCAGGTAGGCGATGATCTGACGTTGGATAAAGACTGCATGATCTGCACCATAGCCAATGGGCGCTATATCGGCGGCGGGATCCCCATCGCTTCCATGGCGGATGTGGAGGATGGTCTGCTGGACGTTCTCGTGGTAGACGCGGTTCCCCGCTGGAAGATCCCCTTCTATCTGCCTTCACTCATGGGTGGATCGCTGTATAAGAGGAAGGTGGCTCACCATTACCGGGTCAAGACTTGCTCCTTGAGTTCCCCCGGCATGATGCTGAATCTGGACGGCGAGATCCTTCCCATTGAAGAAAGCCATTATCGAATCTTCACCGACGCGCTGAAAGTGCACTGGTAATGCGTTTGTAAACCTTTTTTGAACATTCAAGGCACAGCCTCATTTCTTTGCCGTTCTATGATATAATAAAAACGGAGACCCCGTGAGGAGAAAGGGAATGCTCCATTTTCGATGGAAAGGATGGTGTGCTTATGGCACAGTTTGGAAATAAGGTAAAGTTGACGGTTTTGAAGGGCATGGAGGCCATCGGACAAGGCGCGTCCAATTTGGCCAGTAACGCTCAACAACGGCTGCAGGAACTGAATCTGGATAATCAGCGCCGCGAACTGCTGAACGCTTTTCCGCTGAAAGCGTATGAGCTTTGGCAGAAGGGCGAAAGCCTTCCCCAGCCGCTGGAAGAAATGCTGAAGGAATTGAAGGACGTGGACGAACGACTGAATCTGATCCGCGCCCAGCGCTTCGCCAAGTTGGAAGAAAAGAAGCAGCAGAACGCCGAACCTTCCCCCGAAGGCGCTTCGGAAGACGAAGCCGTCACGGAAGAAACCGCGGAGGAAAACGTAAAAGAAGCTCCTTCTGCCGCAGAAACGGAAGACGAGTCCGCCGCTCCGCTGGAAGAAGGAGAGACCGGCGACAACGCATAATCACAGCGTAACGACTGAAACCGGCGCAGAAGGGCAGAAGCTTCTGCGCCGATTTTGGGCTATACCGTACACATGGAGGAACGCATTGATGACCAAGGCCCTAAAGAGAATTGTTCTTTTCTGTACCGTGCTCCTTTGCTTCTCCTGTCTGCTTCCCCGTCCCGCTCAGGCGAAAACGGTGGAGGAATGGCTGGAAGGCTATGAAACGGGCGAAGTCTGGTTCGGCGATGACTTTGCCTATGATATTACCGATACCGAAGCCTGCTGGGAGTTGCTGATGAAGCCTATTACCGTGTTGGACGCGGGCGAAAAAGAGGCCATTGCGCCCCGAAAGACCCCCGGCGGCGACAAAGTGAACACGGACAAGCTGGGCGGCACCATCAACGGCGCGTCCGCCGCCGTGCATGTGCTTGGCGAGGACGAAGACGGATGGACGCTGATCGAAGGGCTGGACTACTATAACCGTCTGATTCGCGGCTACGTGAAAACCAGTCTGCTGAAAACGGTCACTCCCAGCAATGAAATGGGCATTATCATTGATAAGCTGACGCAGCGGCTCTATGTGTTCATCAATGGAGAATACTTTTCCAGCTGCGCCGTTTCCACCGGCCTGCCCAACGCGGAGCAGCCTTACAACGAAACGGCTGCCGGTGAGTACCTGATGATCAGCCGGGTGGGGGACTTTGACAGCGAAGGCATGATCTGCGCCCGGGCGATTCGTTTTAACGGCGGAGATATGATTCACGAAGTGCCGTATACCCTGCTGGCTGACGGCGGAAAGCGCTATACCAAGTGGGAGTCTCAGCTGGGGCAGCGGGCCAGCCATGGCTGCGTCCGAACCGCTCGCATCGCCAATGAAGACGGCCTGAACGAAAAATGGATCTGGGATCATTATAAGAAGTACACGAAGGTCATTGTCTGGGACGATAAAGGCCGAACGCTTCCGTACCCGGATGACAACACGCCTTTGTATTATAATCCCGATGGCGGAAGCTACTATCATGCCACGGCAACGTGCAATTCCGTCAAGGCTCGTTATTTGCCGCTGACGGCCTTTACCTACGGAGAACTGGACACGGGTGCGTTTGCCAAACTGGAAGCCTGCTCTGCTTGTCAGCCGCCCCGCCGCAAGGCACAGATCGATCAGGAGAACGCCGCCCGCGGCGGAATCGTTCCTGAAGCGACAGAAACGCCGCAGCCGACGGAAGAAACGGCCCCGGAAGGCACAACGCTTCCCGCTGACGGGGACGAGGACGTAGAGATCACGCTGGTCTTTCACGAGTAAGAAAAATAAACTGCCGCAGCCAACTGACTGCGGCAGTTTATTTTTGGCGCGCTTTCTTACATTTCGATTGCTGCAATGCGCATTAAGCTAGGCCAAACAAAAACGGCGCGGATTTTATTCCGTGCCGTTGCGTTGCTTCGAGAAAGTTACTCGTTATGGTCGATCTGTGCCAAATAGCGGGCGAAGTTTTCTCCGGCCACGTTTTTGATCAGCTGGTCGTCAAAGCCACGCACCTTCATTCGCTCAAACATCACCGGAATCTGATCGGGGGTTCGCAGCCCTTCGGGGTAGCAGTCGATTCCGTCGAAATCGCTGCCCAGACCCACGCAGCGCTCACCGCCAAGATCGCACATATAGGCGATATGGTCGATCAGGTCATCTACCGTCGCCTGACCCGACTCCTTCAAAAAGACCGGGTAGAAGTTTACGCCCACATAGCCGCCTGCGTGGAACAGCGCCCGAAGCTGCTCGTCCGTCAGGTTGCGGGGATGGTCGCACAACGCCCGGGCGCAGCTGTGAGAGGCCATAGGCGGAACATTGCTTTCCATTAGCTCCCAGGAACCGCGCTCATTCAGATGAGAAATATCCAGCGCAATATGGTACTTGCGCAGTTCTTTGGTCACCTGCCAGCCGAAAGGAGTCAGGCCGTTGTCAGACCCCTTGACGGCCGGGTGGGCCAGCAGATTATCGTTGTTCCAAATCAGCGCCGCCACCCGCACGCCCAGTTCTGCAAAACGCTGGACAGAGGAAATATCGTCTCCGAAGGCCTCGCCGCCCTCAATGGTCAGAATGGCGTTTACCTTGTCGGGCAGCGCTTCCTCAATACTGCGGATCTGGTGGAAACCCTTCTTCTTCAAAATTTCAAAATTGTCCAACTCACGCTCGATTAGATAGCGATCGTCGCTTTTCAGTCCGTTGCCGCCCACAAACAACGCCAGCGCCTGAACCCACGTATGGCCCGGCTGGGTCAGCCTTTTAAGGGTGATATCGGTATTCTTGGTATATTGCATCCGGTGGAGCGTGTCGGCGTGGGTGTCGCAGATCAGCATCCAAACCACTTCCCTTCGTAAAATTTGATGTATGATGAGACGAAAAAGACTATTCCTGCTCGCCGTAATGGCGGGAAGGAGTCAGATCATAAACCACTCTGGAAACGCCGGGCAGCTCCCGCAGCATCCGTTGGGAGACCCGTTCCAGCAGGTCAAAAGGCAACCGGGCGCTGGTAGCCGTGGTACGGCCCGCCTGCAGGGCGCGCAGAACGATGGTGTACCAGCCGGGCATGTCCGGGCTTTGACACAGCACGGAATAATATTGCCAAAGCTTGCGCTCAAAGCCGCTTTCCGCGATTTCTTCGGCCAGACAGGCGTCTGCCGCCCGTACCAGCTGCAGACGTTTCTCCGTCACTTCGCCGAAAATGCGGGAGGCCAGTCCGCTGGTGGGGAATGGCTGCCGCAGGCAAAGAAAACCGGGCAGCGAAAGAGACTGCGCCAGGCGGCGTACCTCGTCCTTGAACAGATTTTGGAGGGGCTGCAAATAGATCGGTTGGCGTACGCTTGTGGCGTTCTGCAGCGCAGCCACGGGCGTTTGCCCGAAGAGAACGTCATTGAAATTCGTGCCCAGAACGACGGTTCGAACCTCAGGGTCGTCGTTGATTTGTCGGTCCAAAACCTGAATCATGCGTTCGGAAATGATTTTCGCTTTCCGTTTTTCATCCGTAACGCCCCGGAGAGCTTCTAAAAATTCCTCCTGTGCGTCGATCCGTTCCAGAGAGATTCCCAAATTTTCCAGAAATTCACGCTGAATCAATTCCGGCTCGCCTTCATGGAACATGCCGTTATCGACCAGAATGCAGCGCAGACGGGCGCCCGCGGCCAGACTGACCAGACGCGTGCAGACGGCGCTGTCGACCCCGCCGGAGACAGCGCAGAGGATCTTGCCGTCTGAAGATGCGTCCTGTCTGATTTCGTCCAGCGCCAGATCAATGATGGTATCCATATTCCAGTCGGCCTTTGCACCACAGATTTCCAAGGCAAAATTGGACAAAAGCAGCGCACCGTCCGGATCATGACGCTCAATGGGATACTGAATACCGAAATGGGGCAGCGTTTCGTGACGGAATCCGACGACGGAACCGTCTGCCTCCGCAATAGGAACAAGCCCGTCTGCCATCGAAAGGGCTGCGTAATGGTGCAGCATCCGATCCCCGGAGGCAATCTCCCGGAATAGCGGAATATCGGAAAAAGTAATGGCAGAGCTGGTCTCTGCTTTTTCCCACGGGCGGAAGGAACCGCCATGCCAGCGGCACAGAAGCGGCGCGGCGCTGCCAAGCGCCAGCACGGGAAGTCCGCTTTTCAGAATTTCGGGGTCGATCTCATCAAGCAGCGTGTCCTCCGGCGTATCTCCGGCGAGAATCACCCCTCGAACGGAACGCTCCCGTAGGGCAGAAAGCGGCGTGGAAACAGGCAGAATGGTGGAGTAGACATCCCGCCAGCGGAGGGTGCGGGCAATCAGCCCGGACAGGGCGGCGTTATGACTCAGCACAAGAATCGGCTCTGACATACGTATCTCCTCCGAATAAAATAACAGGAAATACATTCTGCATAAAAGCAGAGAAATCCTGCCTTTTTTGCCTTGAACCATGTGAGGATTGTAACAAGTTTGTGTCAAATCGGCATACGAAGAAGCCATGGGAGGGCTGGGCAAAAATCAGGGCTTGTTCTGCAATGGGAATATTGGTATAATAAATGGTGGTATACGCATTGACAGATGCGTCAATCCTATGAAACGACCGAAGCCGGGAGAGCTGTTCCCGTTTTGTGAAGGCAGCCAGTTCCCCGGGGGAGTAACCAAGGATGATAAGGAGTGCAAGAAATTGAGTGATTTCTATCGCGACCAGCCTGATTCCAACGACTTTTACCAAAAGCCTGCTCAGGAAGCCAATTCCGAATGGAATAAAGCGGCCTATGCGAATGGCGAAGGCGCACAGTCTTCCGATGGTACTGACCCGTATTCGGCGTGGCGCCGCCCAAGCGGTGGAAGCGGCAGCTTCCTGGATGACGATCCCGCGCCTTTCGGCCCGGAGATTCAGCAGGGCGGCGTACCGCTGTCCAATGCGGATATGTCCGATTTCCGTATGATGGGCGACGCTGCCCCTACGCGGATCGCGCGGCCTGTGCAGATGGTCAACCGCCGCACTTCCGTGCAGGAGCCGGAAGCGCAGGAAAAAGCAGCTTCCGAAAATAGCACCTCTGCCGTTTCTGCCAATGAAACGACCGAAAAGAGCGCAGAAGAAAAAGCCTCCTCTGATGGCGCGGAACAGCCGCGCCGTCGTCGCAGCCGCATGGAACGCCGCCAGCAGGAAGAAGAACAGTCGGCGGAAGCTCCTAAAGCGGAACAGCCGGTGGAGGTTCAGCCTGAATTTGATCCCTTCCAGGCGGGCGACAGTGAAATGCCTGTTCAGTCCCGCAGGGCCGTTCCGGGCGGTGTGTACACGGGGGCACGTACGGCAATGCCTCGCGGCGGAGCCGCTCCCGAAAGGCACGGAGAAGTCTCACAATCCGAGAATGGCTTGTCTCCTCGCGCTCGTCAGAGCACGCGTCCTCAGGGCGCGCCGAATCCGCAGCGCCGGCCGGCTCCTGCTCAGCGCCCTTCCACTGCTGGGCAGAACGTTCCCCAGAACGGGCAACCGCGCTCCGCACAGGGAGCCACTGTCCCTCAGCGCCGCCCGGCTGGCCAGGAAATGCGCACCCCCGCCCAACGGCCGGTTCCGCCGCGCCGTCCTGTAGCCGAAGGAGAAAATTATACCCGTGTCCCGCAGGAAAACAGCGAACAGCCGTATGCCTATCGGGCGCAGGGCCGTCCCGTTTATGGCGAGGACAGTCGGCAGCAGCCGCCGGTCCCACGGAAACCCTACGACTTTGAAAACGACGATGAACATGAAGAAGAAGTGGAACAGCGCCGTGGCGGTGTGCTCCTGCCGATTCTGATCGTCCTGCTGGTGATCGGCGGTCTGCTGGCGGGTATTTGTCTGCCGAACTGGGAGTCCAGCGGCGGCAAAGTGGGACAACTGATCTCTCCCGTGAAAAACGCTGTGGTAACGGCATTCTCCAACGTGAAGAACATGATCGTTCCGGAAGAAGAACCCATCAAGAGCTTCACGGCTTCCACCTCGGATACGGAAGCGCCTGCCGCCCTCCGGCTGACGATTCAGACCTCCAAGAATATTAAAGGCGTCCGCGTGGCCGATGACGATGGGAATACGCTGTATGCCAGAGATTACAGTCAGGCGTTGGTGGAGGAAGGCGAGGCCATCGAGAACAGCAACGAACTGATCTGGATGCCTACCTGCACCTTGGAAGACGCATATGTGGGCGGCTTCACCGTCTATGCCGTCAAGAATGACGGAACGGAAAGCGAAGGCGTCCGCACCGGTACTACGGTCAGTATTGCGGCGGCCAAGGCGGTCTTGCCGGAAATGCAGGATTTCACCTGCCAGCCCGAAAATGGTACCATTCCGTCTATTGTGACCTTTACCTTCCGTACTTCCGATACAGTAACGGCTGTGCGCGTGGTGGATCAGTACGATGCATCCGTTGCCGAGATGCAGCTGACGGATGAAAACTGCGAGATGTCCGAAGCTGACGGCGTTCGCACCTGGACGGTGGAGGCGGAACTGACCGACGACTATACCGGCGCTTATTTTGCCCAGTACAGAACGGATGCAGACGCCGAATACGTGGACAGCACTTATTCCGCAACCGTGTCCTTCGCCGCGGAAGACGATGCTTCCGTTCAAACGGGTGGCGACGCGCTGCCGGTGGAGACGAAGGCTCCTGTAGAAACGGAAGCGCCTACGCAAGCACCGACCGATACGCCCGCTCCCACGGATACGCCGGAGCCTACGGCCACGCCTGAACCGACCCCGGAACCCACTGCCGAGCCTGACGCAACGCCGCTGCCGGAGCTTACAGCGGAAGCGGTCGAAGAAGCGGATCCGCAATCGGAGACGATGGCGCTGAAGGCGACCGTACAAAGCGGCGGCAAGAGCGTGACTACCTTTAGCCGTGCCAATACCATTTCCATTTTGAATCCGTTTACGACCTATACCAGTAACGCCAATTATGCCGTCTGGCCTCAAGCGGGCGTACTGACCTTCCGCAGCGGCCCCATGCGCCAGAATGCGGCCTTCGGAACCGCCGAGGTGGAGAGCGGAAAGCTGACCGAGGTTTGGAATCAGCCCGTAGGCAGCATGAAGGCCAATTCGGAGACACTGTACGGCGTTAATGCGCCCGGTCAGGCCCTGATCGTTAAATGGCCTACCCAGCTGCGCCAGCGCATGGCGCTTACCGATGAAGCCCGTGAGACCGTGGCTTTGAAGGAAGTCATGATCGCCGGTCAGGATGGCAAGGTGTATTTCTACAACCTGCAGGATGGCACGGCGACCCGCGAGGCGATCGACCTTGGGGTTCCCAGCGCTGGCGGACTTTCGTTGGCGACGAACGGCACGCCGCTCCTCGGCGTAGGTCAAAGTCATTCCAAGGTTGGCAGCTCTGTCAAGAAGAGTGGATATCATCTGCTGAACCTGCTGACCAACAAAGAAGAAAAGCTGATCCAGACCGATGGTAAGGAAAAGAACAGCAGCTTCTCCGGTGTTCTGGGCGCGGGGCTGTTTGATTCCAAAACCGGCACGTTGATCTTCGGCAGTCAGGGCGGTGTTCTTTACACCGTTGAACTGGGCAAGCAGGCGGAAACCTACGACTATCAAACGGGAAAAATCACCCTGTCTACAACGACCCAGTCCTACAAAACGCTGGCGAAGGGCGAGAAGAAGAAGTACTCCAATATCAACGGCAGCGTAGCTATGTACGGCAGCTATGTCTACTACGCGGACAAGTCCGGCATTCTGCAGTGTGTGGACGTGAACAGCCTGACGCCTGTTTGGGCGGTGAATCTGGGCGACGATGTGGAAGCCACGCCCGCACTGGATATGGAAGACGAAAGTACCGTAGCCCTCTACACCGGCAATACGATCCTGCTCAAGCGCAAGCAGGGCGTGGTCAACCTGAACCGTATCAACGCCCTCACCGGCGAGATTGAGTGGACCTACGAAGTGCCGGATGTGAAGTATCAGAGCGGCGCTGATATTGGTCTGGAAGCCAGTCCTGTGGTGGGCCAGAACGGCATTTCCGATCTGGTCATCTTCACCGTCACCAACGGCAAGGAGGGCTCCCGCACCATCGCGTTGGACAAGAAGACCGGCGCGCTCAAGTGGCAGGCTGACTTTACCGCCGAGGCCTATTCCAGCCCTGTAGCCGTATATAATGAAAATGGCGATGCGTGGATCGTACAGGCTTTGTATGATGGAACCGTCAATCTGCTGAACGCGTCCAACGGACAGGTGCTGGATACGCTGACCCTGCCCGATGCGCAGATCAAAGCCTCTCCGACTGTGTACAACGATCTGCTGATCATCGGAACCACCGGTAAGAAAAACAGCGCCGTGTACTGCATCAGAATCAACTGACGAACCTGCGACGAAAGAGGAAACTCATGAGAATTTATGTGGATGCAATGGGGGGCGACAACGCCCCTCAGGCTCCCGTAGCGGGAGCACTGGAAGCACTGGAGAAAAATCGTGAATTGGAGCTTGTTCTGGCCGGCCCGGAGAAAACGGTGCGTCAGACGGTAGATTCTGTTTTCCAGACGGAAGAACAAAAGAAGCTTCTGAACCGGGTGACCATCGTCGATTGCCCGGAGGTCATCACCAACGAGGAAGCCCCGGTCATGGCAGTTCGGCATAAGAAGCAGAGCGCCATTGTGGATGGAATGCTCAAGCTGAGGGACGGCGAAGTGGATGCGTTCGTCTCTGCAGGCAGTACTGGCGCTGTGCTGGCGGGCGGCATGTTCCGCCTGGGTCGGTTGCACGGCGTTGAACGTCCCGCACTGGCTCCGCTTTTGCCCAATGGCAAGGATTTCTTCCTGCTGATTGACTGCGGCGCTAACGTGGACTGCCGTCCGGAATACCTGCATCAGTTCGCCCAAATGGGCACCGCCTATATGCAGACCATGCGCGGTGTGGCGAATCCCCGGGTCGGGCTGGTCAATAATGGGGCGGAAGCCGAAAAGGGCTGCGCGCTGACCAAGGCGGCCTATGAAATTCTCTCGGCGGACGACAAATTGAACTTTGTCGGCAACGTGGAAGCTCGGGAGATCACCCACGACAGCGCGGATGTAATCGTTTGCGACGGTTTTGTGGGCAATGTGATCCTGAAATTCATGGAAGGCGTTTCTGGTACACTGATGGGCATGATCAAGCGTGAAATGCTGGCGGATACCCGTTCCAAGATCGGCGCGCTGCTGGCAAAGCCCGCGTTTCGCCGGGTCAAAAAATCCATGGATTACAGCGAGGTGGGCGGCGCTCCGCTGCTGGGCGTCAGCGGCAACGTGGTTAAGGCTCACGGTTCGTGCAATGCTCATGCCTTTGCCTGCGCCATTTATCAGGCCGAGAAAATGGTCACTGGCGACGTGGTAGGCAAGATTGAAAAACAGTTGGTCTGTACGGCTCACGCCGAATAGATACATTTGATTCTGTTATTATTTCAAAGGAGGAACACACAATGGTTTTTGAAAAAGTGCGTAATATGATCGCTACGCAGCTGCAGGTGGATCCCGCTTCCATCACCATGGAAAGCCGTCTGGTGGAGGACTTGAAGGCCGACAGCGCCAACGTGATGGTCATGATTCTGGAAATGGAGACCGAGTTCGGCATGGAAGTGGAAGACGAAGTCATCCTTCAGCTCAAGACCGTGGGCGACATCGTCGATTATATCGAAAAGCATCAGTAATTTTGAGGCGGACGGGGTGTGCTTCGGCGCACCCCCGCCTGTTTTCTGAAGAGCCATGGAAAGGAGCAATTTTATGTTGGAGGAGCTACAGGAGAAGCTGGATTATCATTTCCGGGACTCCAAACTGCTGTGCAGGGCGCTGACGCATCCCTCCACAAAGCTGCCGGATAATCAGCGCCTGGAATTTCTGGGAGACGCGGTGCTGGAGTTTTGCGTCAGCGACATGCTGTATCGAAAATACCCGGATTTTCATGAGGGTGCGCTGACGGCGCGCCGGGCCGCACTGGTATGCGAACACACGTTGAGCGTATTGGCCCGGCAGTTGGATTTAGGCGAATATCTGTACATGGGAAATGGGGAGGACGCCAACGGCGGCCGGGAAAAACCAAGCATCCTTTCCGATGCCATGGAGGCCGTATTGGCTGCCATCTACATGGATGGAGGCTACGAGGCCGTCAAGCCCATTATTCTGAAAATGTATGCTGAGGAAGAAAAACTGCTCTCCTGGCAGGTGAAGGACGGCAAGGGAGCCTTGCAGGAATACACGCAGGGCCACGACATGGGGCTGCCGTCCTATGAGATCATCGAAGCCTACGGCCCCGATCATGATCGGCACTTTACCGCGCAGGTGTCCATTCAGGGTAAGCCCATGGCGCAGGGCCGTGGATGCAGCAAAAAGCACGCTGAAATGGAAGCGGCCAAAAAAGCGCTGGAAATTTTGGAAGGTCAGAACCAATAAAAATCCAATGAAGAGATCAGGAGGGTGCGAATGCGCCTGACCAAGCTGGAAATATACGGATTCAAATCCTTCGCTCGCCGGACGGAGATCGTCTTTCCCCAGAATGTGACGGGCATCGTAGGCCCTAATGGCAGCGGAAAAAGCAACATATCGGATGCAGTTCGCTGGGTATTGGGCGAGCAGAGTGCCAAGAATCTGCGTGGCAACAGCATGTCGGACGTTATTTTTAACGGAACCGAACAGAAGAAGTCCATGAACTACTGCGAAGTGACGCTGGTGTTCGACAACGAGGATCGTCAGCTGCACGTGGAGTATAATGAGGTCAGCATTACCCGCCGGGTGTACCGCAGCGGCGACAGCGAATATCTGCTCAACGGCTCCAACTGCCGCTTGAAAGACATCGTGGATCTGTTCCGGGATACGGGCGTTGGCAAAGAGGGCTACTCCATTATCGGTCAGGGCCGTATCGACGAAATTTTGAGCCAGCGCAGTGAAGACCGCCGCACGGTTTTTGAAGAAGCGGCGGGGATCAGCCGTTATCGCGCCCGCAAGGAAGAAGCCGAGGGACGCATGAAGCGGGCGGACGAAAACCTGCTGCGCGTGCTGGATGTGCTGGACGAGCTGGAGACTCATCTAAAACCCCTGAAAAAGCAGGCGGAAACGGCGCGGCAATATCTGACCTTGAGCGAAAGCCTGAAGGAACTGGATATTCGTCTGTTTCTGCATCGTTACGATAAGCTGAAAGAAAAAGACGTGGCCGCCGAGCAGACGCTGCTTCAGGTCAAAGACGCTTTGCAGGAGGCGGAAATGCATCTGGAGGACTGCCTCCGGCAGCGCACCGCAGGAGAGGAAGAACAGGAGCGCCGCCAACAGGCCTTGAATCAGGCTCATGCGGCGTTGCTTGCGGCCAATGATGAACTTCACGCCATGCGGGAGAATGTGACGGCCATCCAGAACCGGATAGACGCTGGCCGGGAAACCGCGGAGCGCCTCAAGAACGAAGGGGACAGCCTGCAGAACCGTTTGAAGCTGATCGAAGCGACGCTGAATCAGAGCGACGGCGGCATGGGGGAAGCAGAAAAGCTGCGTCAGCAGGCGGCGGAAGCGCTGGAAATCCGCCGAAGCGCTCAAGCGGCCATCAGCGAAAAAACCGGCGCACTGGAAGAAGAACTGAACCGTCATCAGGCGGAATGGATGGAGCGCATGAACCGTATGCAGTCCATGCGAACCAATCAGGCGCGTCAGTCCGCCATGCAGCAGCAAATGGAGCAGCGCAAGGCGGAACTGGAATCCCAGCGGGATACCGAACAGAGGCGTGAAGCCGAGTTGAACGCTGCCATGGAAGAAGCCAAGGCCAGTCTGCAAAGCGAGGAACAACGCCTGAACGAGCTGCGCCAGAGCGCCGAAACGCTGGATCAGTCTTCCAAGCAGCTTTTGCAGGACATCCTGACCCGGCAGCGCCAGATGCAGGAGGATGCACAGAACGCCCGTGCGGCCGATACCCGTCTGCGTACCTTGAAGGAATTGCAGGATGGCTACGAGGGCTATCAGTATTCCGTCAAGAATGCCTTGAGCTATGCCAAAAAGCAGCAGCTTTCGGGCGTGCGGGGCGTGGTAGCCATGCTGCTGCGGGTGCCCAAGGAGTATGAAACCGCCATGGATATGGCGTTGGGCGGCGCGATGCAGAACATTGTGACCGAGACTGAACAGGACGCCAAGCGCCTGATCGAATACCTGCGGCAAAACCGGCTGGGACGCGCCACTTTTTTGCCCTTGAGCACGGTTCACGGGCGGACGCTGAATCCGAACGAACGACGGGTACTGAATATGCCCGGCTGCGTTGGCGTGGCCAGTGAACTGTGCGGCTACGATCCCGAATACCGGGGCATCGTGGAGAGCCTGTTGGGCCGCACGGTCGTCGCCAAAGACCTGGACAGCGGTATCGCTATCATGCGGGCGGGAAATCAGGCCTTCCGTCTGGTGACGCTGCAGGGCGATGTGATGCACTCCGGTGGCAGCATGACCGGCGGCAGCATTCAGCAGAAAGCACAAAACCTGCTGGGCCGGGAACGGGAAATGCAGGAGCTGCAGGAGACGCTGAAGCGCTATAATCAGAGTGTACAGCAGGCTCAGGCGGAAATTACCGAGATGGAAAACCGCCGAGGCGGCGAAAAAGAGCGCCGGGAGGCGGCTCAAAACGAGGTGCACCAGCAGGAGATCGCTGTGGTGCGGGATACTGAGCATCTGAAAGCCGCACAGTCCGAATGGGACAAGCACCGCCAGCGAATGGAGGAATTGACTGGGGCCATTGGCCAGCTGGAGGAAAGCCTGACGGAAATTCGAGAAGAACTCCAAAAGATGGAGAAGCTTTCCACCCAGCAGGACGGCGGCATGGAAGAAATGAACCGCCGCACCGAAGAACTGACCCGGCAGCTGGATACGGCCCGGCGGGAACGGGAAGCGGCACAGGAAGCCCTGACCGACGCGATGCTGACATTGCAGAACGCCGAACACGACTGCGACCGTTTGCAGCGGGATCAGAAGCGTCTGACGGGCGACCGAGACGATTGTCAACGGGAATGGCAGGATCTTTCGCAGAAACGCGATAACGCACTGGCAGAAATGGAACGTGCAGCCGCCGAACAGACTCAGGCAGAAGAAAGCGCGGCCAAAGCGGAAAGCAACGTGGAAAGCGCGAAGCAGAACGTGGAGACCGCTCAGCTGAGGCAGGAGCAGCAGCAAAAAGCACTGCGGGAGCTGCAAGGCGAGATCGACGGGGCGCAGCAGATGGTCAGCCATGAAAACGAGCGCCTACACCGTCAGGAAATCGCTCAGAATCGGATCAAAACAGACCTTAGCCAGCTGTGCGACCGTTTGTGGGACACCTACGAGTTGAGCTACGCGGGCGCACAGGAATTGGGACAGAACTATCCCGAAGCGCCGTTCAAGGAAAGCGAAGCAGACAGTCAGGCCCGTTCCCTGCGTGAGCAGATTCGCGGACTGGGCTCCGTAAATGTGGGCGCTATCGAAGAATACGCTCAGATGTCGGAGCGTTATACCAGCTTGAACGCCCAGAAGGAAGACCTGGAAAAGGCCAAGAACGACCTGCAGGAGCTGATCATGCAGCTGCTGGGCCAGATGGAGACGCAGTTTGTCAGCCAGTTCGGGTTGATGCAGCAGTATTTCTCCGAGACCTTCCAGCGGCTGTTCGGCGGCGGCAACGGCGAGATCTCTTTGAGCAACCCTAATGACCCGCTGAACTGCGGCATTGAGATCATCGTGCAGCCTCCGGGAAAGAAACGGCAGCTTTTGAGCCTGTTCAGCGGCGGTGAACGCGCCCTGACGGCCATCGCGATTCTGTTCGCCATGCTGAAGCTGAAGCCCACGCCCTTCTGTATTCTGGACGAGATTGAGGCCGCGCTGGATGACGCCAATATCAGCTACTTTGCCGACTACTTGAAGGAGTTCAGCAAGGATACCCAGTTCATCGTCGTGACCCACCGCAAGGGCACCATGGAGCGCTGCGACACGCTCTTCGGCGTGGCCATGGAGGAACGGGGCATCAGCAGCATGGTCAGCGTCAACTTGAAGGACTACCAATAAACGACCTTTCATACAAAGCGCCTAGGGCGCAAAGGAGGCAGCATCATGAGTGAAAAGAAAGGCTTTTTCGCCCGGCTTCGGCAAGGTATGAGCAAGAGCCGCGAACAGATCGCCGCGGTGACGGAGGATGCACTGCAGGCGGATGCACCCATTGACGAGGATCTTTACGACGCCCTGTTGGACGCCATGATCCTTTCTGACATGGGCGCTGCATGTGCCGAGGAAGCGCTGGAAAAGCTGCGGGAGACCGTGAAGACGCAGAAGCTCCGCACGGCGGGACAGGCCAAAACCGCTCTGAAGGAAATTCTGGTAGGAATGCTGGAAGTTGAAAAGCCCGTGCTGAAATGGCCTATGGTCATTTTGATGGTGGGTGTGAACGGCGTTGGCAAAACCACCACCATCGGCAAGCTGGCCCTGCGTTTTCAGGGCCTTGGCCGCACCATTATTCTCTGCGCGGCTGATACCTTCCGTGCCGCTGCTGCCGACCAGCTGCAGGTCTGGTCGGAACGGGCCCGTTGTCCCATCGTGCGCCACAAGGAAGGGGCCGACCCCGCCGGCGTCGTGTTTGACGGCGTGCAGGCTGCCAAGGCCCAGAAAGCCGATCTGCTGATCGTGGATACTGCCGGACGGCTGCATAATAAAAAGAACCTGATGGACGAGATGGAGAAGATTCGCCGGGTCATTGACCGGGAATACCCCGAGGCCACGGTGCGCTGTCTACTGGTGGTGGATGCGACGACCGGCCAGAACGGCTTGCAGCAGGCCCGCGCCTTCCGGGAAGCCGCCGGGATCAACGGCATCGTGCTGACCAAGCTGGACGGCACCGCCAAGGGCGGCATTGCCTTCGGTATCGTCCGGGAGCTGAAAACCCCCGTCATGTACGTGGGTGTAGGCGAGGGGATCGAGGATCTGCAGGCCTTCGACGCAAAGGAATTCGTGGACGCTCTCTTTGATTGAGCCTCGCGGGAGGAAAACATTCGATGATGAATATGTACTATAAATGGAAGGGCAAAAACGCCTTGCGCGGCAACTGGCAGACTGCCATGGTCGTGGCGTTCTTTTCCGGCATTTTTCTGGTGCTGACGCAGGTCTATCAGAACCGCTTTATGCCCGTTGCCATTGAACTGATCGACGGGATGTACTATTGGCGGTTCCCGCAAATTAGTCAGGGCGTATGGATCGGCTTTGCCGTGCTGCAGCTTTGCTCCGTTCTGCTGACGCCGGTTTTGTCGGTCAGCTGCAACCATTACTTCGTCCGCCGGGTGGAAGGCGAAGAATTAGGGACGAAGGGGCTTTTCAGCCGGATGAACCTCATGGGCAAGTCACTGTGGCTGTACGTCATGATGTACGTGAAGATTTTCCTGTGGACCATTCTGCTGGTGGTTCCGGGCCTGATCGCCGCGATTCGCTACAGCATGGCTCCTTATCTGCTGGCCGAGCATCCCGAAATGACGGCCAAAGAAGCGCTGGAAGAAAGCAAGCGCATCATGAAAAATCGTAAGGGACAGTATTTCCTGCTGCTGCTCAGTTTTATCGGCTGGTCGCTGGCTTCCAATCTGCTGCAGCTGAGCCTGATGAGCATCAGCGGCATTGCGGCGATCGTGGCGGGGCTGTTTGTGAACTGCTGGGTCAGCGCCTACGTGAATGCCTCCGTAGCCGTGTTCTATAAAACGGTTTCCGAAGATGGCGGGGAAGAAAAGGCACGTCAGGATTGGGAACGCATCATGCAGAACATGCAAAACGGCGTGAACTTTCCCGGCAATCCATGGAACGGCCCGGATGATGATGACAGCGGCGACGATCAGGACGACGACGATTCATTAAACTGACTGACGTTTGCGCAGAAAGAAACGAGGGAACGACAATGCCATCTCTGAAACCATACAGTCAGGAGCTGGAATACAGCTATGCGCCCGGACTGTTCCCGTCGCTGGAATTGATGCGGGTGCAGCCCGAACGGGCGCTGCGCCTTCTGACCAGCGAAAAGGCTCACGGCGAGGGCGTGGAGAAGCTGCGGGCGATCTGCCGTGAGCATAACGTCCGGGAAGAAGTAGCCGACAAGGCGCTTCGCCGCATCAGCGGGAAGGACAACTGCTTTGCAGCCACGGTGTTTTCCAAGTGGCAAGCGGAGCTGCGCCCCGACCTGCCCCATGTGGTGCTCCATCATCCCATGGACGAGGGCAATCTGGGAACCATCCAGCGCACTCTGCTGGGACTTGGTCTCAAGGATATTGCCGTGATTCGCCCTGCGGCAGACGTGTTCGAGCCCCATGTGGTGCGGGCTGCTATGGGGGCGGTCTTTTCCCTGCGGGTCAAGCAGTACGACAGCTTTGAGGACTACCGCCGGGAATATCCGAATCACGCGCTCTACCCGTTTATGCTGGACGGTTCCGTGCTGCTGGAAGACGCTGTCCGTCAGCGGAAAACGCCCTATGCGCTCATTTTCGGCAATGAGGGCAGCGGACTTCCGTCGGAATTTTCCAAGCTGGGGCAGGCCGTGCGGATCCCGCACAGCGGAGAGATCGATTCATTGAACCTTTCCATTGCGGTAGGCATTGGTGCGTATGCCTTTGTGCACGCGCCGGAAAAAGGAGAATAACAATGTACGAAGCCATTCAGGAACAGTTGAAAGCTTGTGTGGATTATCTGGCGGAGCGGGGGCATTTGAAGCCGGGCGCGGCGGTGGTGCTGGGCTGCTCCACCAGCGAGGTGGCCGGGGGTCACATCGGAAAGAACAGCGTGCCCGAGTTGGGAGACGCGCTGGCAGAAGCCATGATCTCCGCCTGCAAGGCTCGTGGGCTGAACCCGGTCTTTCAGTGCTGTGAGCATCTGAACCGGGCGCTGGTGATGGAGCAGAAAGTGCTGGACGAGCGGCGTCTGACGCAGGTCAACGTCATGCCCGTGCCCAAGGCGGGCGGCAGCACCGGCGCGGCGGCTTATCTTCGTTTTGAGGAGCCTGCCGTGGCCATGGCCATTCAGGCGGAAGCTGCCATCGACGTGGGCGACACGCTGGTGGGGATGCACATCCGCCCCGTTGCTGTGCCCCTGCGGATGCCGCAGGAAAATTACAAGGTGGGAGAGGCCCACGTGGTCATGGCCTATTCCCGTTTGCCCTATATCGGCGGGGAGCGGGCGCAGTACCCGAAAAAATGATCGAAAGGAAGAAAACCGTGATGGTCGAAATCAAATCTAAGATCGCCGTTCGTTTTTTTGCCTCGTTGTTGACTCTGCTGTTTGCGGTCGGCGGTATTTTTGCCAGTGGGAAAGCGGAAACGGAAGATTCAACCGGCGGTCAAATTTATCTCTACGGCGAGACCCATGCCGTGGAGCAGATTTTGGAAGAAGAACTCCGGCTTTGGCAGGAGTATTATGCAAACGGGATGCGGCATCTGTTTGTGGAATTGCCTTACTATACGGCGCAATATCTGAACCAGTGGATACAGGCAGAAGACGATGAAATTCTGATGCAGGTGTATGCCGACTGGAATGGAACCGCGTCCCACAGCGCCAACGTCAGCCGCTTTTACCGGCAGATCAAGGAAACCTGCCCGGAAACGGTCTTTCATGGGACGGACGTGGGCCACCAGTACCAGAGCACCGGGAGGCGCTATCTGAACGATTTGACCCGTCAGGACCTTGCGGATTCCGAGGAGGCGCAGTTGGCCCGGCAGAATATCGAACAGGGTCAGCGGTATTACCGTACCAAGGACGATGTATATCGGGAAAATACCATGGTCGAAAATTTTCTGCGGGAATATGCACTGCTGAATGGTGAAAGCATCATGGGGATCTATGGAGCGGCCCATACCGGGCTGGAGGCGCTGGACTGGTCAGGGCAGGTGCCCTGCATGGCCAATCAGCTTCGCCAGACCTACGGTGAACGGCTGCACAGCACCGATTTGTCCACCCAAGGGCTGACGGGCGAACCGATTCGTGCAGCGCTTTTCACCATCGGCGGTAAGGAATATCAGGCCGGTTATTTTGGTGAGCAGGATCTTTCCGGCGTTTTGGAAGGAAAGTACCGTTCTCGGCAATTTTACCGGCTGGAAGAAGCCTATGACGATTTCAAAACCGCCAAGTTGACCGGTGACATTCTTCCTGCAAACAATTATCCCATGCCGATCGACGAAGGACAGGTCTTTGCCATTTGTTATACATTGGCGGACGGAACCAGCCGGTGGCAGTATTATCGCTGCGACGGTTCGGAATGGAATGGGCAGTTAACCACGTTAGAATTTCAGATTCCCTAAGCCAAAAGAGACGCCGCGCTGCAAGTCATTGCTGCGCGGCGTTTTTGCGTTATTCAAAAATATAAAATTCGCATTCCAGCCGACCGTTGTACAGGCGACGTTTGTGCGTGGCCCGGCGACCGAAGCAGCGCTCAAAGGCAAAGTCAGACGTGATGGCGCAAAGCTTCCAGCCTGGGTGACGCTTCAGCAAAAGGCCCATTTCCCGGTAAAGAGCCTCCGCTTCCCGCTTGTCGCCCAGCCGTTCGCCGTAGGGCGGGTTGCAGAGAAATACCCCCGGCTCACCGGGAACTTGCAGTGTGCGCAGGTCCTGCTGCCGGACGCTGATCTGCCCGTCAAAGCCCGCCTGATGAATATGGCGGCGGCACAGTTCCAGTGCCTCCGGGTCAATATCGCTGCCCGCGATCGAAAAAGAGCGCTCAGTCGGTATCTTGTCCCGTTCGGCCTGACGAATCGCCGCCATGGGCACGTCTTTCATGAAGGGAAACTCCTCGCAGACGAAGCTGCGGTCGATCCCCGCGGGACGGGCAGCGGCCTTGATGGCTGCTTCGATCAGAATCGTTCCCGTGCCGCAGCAGGGGTCGTACAACGGCATCCGCGTGCGCCAGGGGCTCACATCCAGCAGCGCCGCCGCCAGCGTTTCCCGCAGCGGCGCTTCGCCGTTCCATGTGCGGTAGCCGCGGCGGTTCAGTGCGTCGCCGCTCATGTCGATGGTCAGCCGGGCCTGATCCCGGTACAGCGCGATTTCAATGGGAACACGGGGGCCGGTTTCAGGCAGCCGATCCACCCGGAGCCGCTTTTTCAGCCGCTCTACGATGGCTTTTTTCACGATGGACTGACAGTCCCGGACGCTCATGAGCTGGCTGCGCACACATTTTCCCGAAACGTGGATGCGGCTGGAACGATCCAGATAGTTCTCCCACGGAAGGGAAGAAACAAACTGGAACAGCTCCTCAAAACTGAGGACCGGCTTTTCATCCAGAAGCAGCAGCACCCGGTCGGCGGTGCGTAGGCACAAATTGGCGCGGAAGCCGTCTGCCAACTCCCCGGTGAAGCGGGCGCAGCCCTGCTCGGCCTTGGCGGAGTAGCCCAGCCGCTTCAGTTCGTTGGAGACAATGCCTTCCAGCCCAAATGCGGCGGTAGCCAGAAAAGAATACGGCATGGGCTTTTCACTCCTGAAGTCAAATTAAAGCAGCTCATCGATAAACCATTGCAGGGTCGCATCTCCGCTGCCCGGCAGGTTTTCGTGGCCGAAGTCCGGGTACAGGATGACTTCCTTGGGGGAAGTGATCTTGTTGAAGGCCGCAAACTGGGTGGACGGCGGGCAGATGGTGTCCATCAGGCCGGTGTACATATGTACCTTGCCGCGGATGCGATGAACCAGATGCTGAATGTCGATATACCCAAGCTTGGTGAAGGTCTCCTGTTCGTGGGCGTGGGTGGGGTCGAAGTGGCGGAAGTACTCTTTCAGTTCAGCGTAGGCATCCTTGTCCAGATCCATTTCCCAGACGCGCTGATAGTCGCTCAGAAACGGATAGCAGGGAGCGGCCAGCTGAATGTTGCTCAGAGAAGCACAGGCCAGCGTCAGACCGCCGCCCTGACTTCCGCCGTCCGCGGCCAGACGGCCTTCGTCGATCTCCGGGAAGGACGAAACGATGCGGGTCATCAACGCGGTGTCCAGAAAAATATCCCGGTACAGCAGCCGGTCGGGATCAGGATCGTCCAGACCGCGGATGATATGGCCGTGCAGCGTGTTCCCCTTGACACCGCCAACGTCTACGCTCTGTCCACCCTGACCGCGCACATCCAGCGCCGCCACGGCAAAGCCTGCACTGGCCATCGCAAAATGATTGGTCCAGTCTCCCGCACGGCCCGAATAACCATGAAAACGCATGACTGCGGGCAAACGGCCCGAAAATTTCTTGGGTCGCACATATTTAGCGTGGATTCGCGCGCCGTGCGCACCGGTGAAGGTCAGGTCAAAACAGTCCAACGTGGGGTGGCAGAAGGCAGCGGGAGTCAGCTGCACCTGCGGGTCGATGGTTTCGATCTCGCGCAGACCACGCTCCCAGTATTCTTCAAAATCAGCAGGCTTTGGATTGATACCTTCGTATGTTTTCAGCTTCGAAAGGGGAAAATCAAAAACGCCCATGGAAATCGCTCCTTTGGTGTGATGTGAGGTCATTATAGCACGGGCGTTTTATTTTGGAAAGTGTCCATTTATGCCTTTTGAAGACACTTTCGGATCATTTTCGACTTTCTCTATCTGGTTTGCAGGTCAGGCAGCTTTTTTGAGAGAAAATGAAAAAATAAATTGACACATACCCTGCGGGGGTATATAATCAAAATACCCAGATGGGGTATGCAAACCGAAAGAGGTGCTGTGCATGGAACCTAAAAAGTGCTGCTGCTGTTCTCAGCGCAAAAAAGAACGAACACCGGAGGAGTATACGAAGCTTATCCATCGGCTGAATCGAATCGAAGGGCAGATACGCGGGATTCGCGGGATGGTGGAAAACAATGCCTACTGCCCGGATATTCTGATGCAATCCGCTGCCGTGATGAATGCCTTCAACAAAGAGCTGCTGGCGAGCCACATCCGCACCTGCGTGGCGCAGGATATTCGCGACGGTAAGGATGAAGTGATCGACGAACTGGTGGGAACGCTGCAAAAGCTGATGAAATAGGGCCGATGGGGGAAACATGTACAGGACTCGGTTTTATCGGCGGACAAGCCAACGAGGAGGCGTGAGACGATGAAACAATACAACGTAACGGGCATGAGCTGTGCTGCCTGCAGTGCCCGGGTGGAAAAGGCAGTATCCAAGGTGCCGGGGGTGGCGGAATGCTCCGTCAGCCTGCTGACCAATTCCATGGGAGTGGAGGGCACAGCAAGCCCCGAAGCCATAATCGCGGCTGTGGAGCAGGCAGGCTACGGCGCGTCGGAGAAGGGCGCGGGCAAGACTGCTCCCAGCCCTTCTGAAGCGGAAAAGCGGCTGGAAGATCATGAAACGCCGCTCTTGAAAAAGCGATTGATCTGGTCAGTTGGTTTTCTGCTGGTACTGATGTACTTCTCCATGGGCCATATGATGTGGGGCTGGCCGCTGCCCGCCTTCTACAATGACAATCATGTGGCCATGGGCTTGACACAGATGCTTTTGACCATTATCATCATGGTCATCAACCAGAAATTCTTTATCAGCGGTTTCAAGAGCCTGTGGCACCGTTCGCCTAACATGGATACGCTGGTGGCGCTGGGCGCGACGGCGGCGTTCGTTTACAGCACCTACGCTCTTTTCGCCATGACGGGCGCGCAGGTACGGGGCGATATGGACGCGGTCATGACCTACATGATGGATTTCTACTTTGAGTCCGCCGCCATGATCCTGACCCTGATCACCGTAGGCAAAACATTAGAAGCCCGTTCCAAGGGCAAAACCACAGACGCACTGAAAGGCCTGATGAAGCTGGCTCCCAAGACAGCCCATCTGCTTCGGGACGGAGTGGAAGTGACTGTCCCCGTGGAGCAGGTACAGAAGGACGACGTGTTTACGGTTCGTCCGGGCGAAAGCATTCCTGTGGACGGCGTGGTGCTGGAAGGAACCAGCGCGGTGAATGAAGCTGCGTTGACCGGCGAGAGTATCCCGACGGACAAAGGCCCCGGCGACAGCGTGTCCGCCGCCACGGTCAATCAGTCGGGCTTCCTGAAATGCCGCGCCACTAGGGTCGGCGAGGACACCACCCTTTCTCAGATCATTCAGATGGTATCGGATGCTGCGGCGACCAAAGCGCCCATCGCCAAGATCGCCGATAAGGTCTCGGGCATTTTCGTGCCGACGGTCATTACTATTGCCGTCATTACCACCATTGTCTGGCTGCTGCTTGGCAAAGAAGTGGGCTACGCGCTGGCGCGGGGCATTTCCGTGCTGGTCATCAGCTGCCCCTGCGCACTGGGTCTGGCTACGCCTGTAGCGATCATGGTGGGCAGCGGCTTGGGCGCCAAGAACGGCATTCTGTTCAAAACCGCCGCTTCGCTGGAAGAAACGGGACGCATTCAGATCGTGGCGCTGGATAAGACCGGCACCATCACCTCCGGCGAACCGCGTGTGACCGATATTTTGCCGGAAAGTGGCATAACGGAACGGGAACTGCTGGAAAACGCCATTGCGCTGGAAGCAAAGAGCGAGCATCCGCTGGCACGGGCCATTCTGGAACGGGCGCAGTCGGACGGAATGACTGCGGAAGAAGTCACGGAGTTTCAGGCGCTTCCCGGTAACGGCCTGACGGCGTTTCGGAACGGTCAGACCCTTTGCGGCGGTAATGCACGCTTTATAGAGGGTCGTGCACACGTGTCGGATGAAATGAAGGGTCAGGCTGAAAAGCTGGCCGAAGCCGGCAAAACGCCGCTGTTTTTCAGCCGTGACGGCAAGCTGCTGGGCGTGATCGCCGTAGCGGACGTAATCAAGGAAGATAGCCCCCGGGCTGTTCGGGAACTGCAGAATATGGGCCTGCACGTGGTCATGCTTACCGGCGACAACGAACGCACAGCGAAGGCCATCGGCGCGCAGGCTGGCGTGGATCAGGTCATCGCGGGCGTTCTGCCGGAAGGCAAGGAAAGCGTCATTCGTCAGCTGAAGGAGCAGGGCAAGGTCGCCATGGTGGGCGACGGTATCAACGATGCTCCCGCTCTGACCCGGGCGGATATCGGCATTGCCATCGGTGCGGGTACGGACGTAGCCATTGACGCGGCGGACGTGGTGTTGATGAAGAGCCGCCTGAGCGACGTGCCTGCCGCAGTCCGTTTGAGCCGGGCCACGCTGCGGAACATTCACGAGAATCTGTTCTGGGCCTTCTTCTACAACACCATTGGTATTCCGCTGGCGGCGGGGGTATTTATCCCGCTGGGCCTGACGCTGAACCCCATGTTCGGTGCGGCGGCCATGAGCCTGTCCAGCTTCTGTGTGGTGTCCAACGCGCTGCGTCTGAACTGGTTCAAAGTTCATGACGCCAGCCGGGATCATAAAATCAAAACCCCGGAGCTGAAACAGCTCCCCAGTCAAAAGGAGGAACAAATCATGGAAAAGACGATGAAGATCACAGGAATGATGTGCGGCCACTGCGAAGCCACGGTCAAAAAGACGCTGGAAGCCCTGCCCAACGTGCAGGAAGCGCTGGTCAGCCACGAAAGCGGTACGGCGGTCGTCAAGATGAGTGCTCCCGTGGAGGATAGCGTACTCAAGACCGCGGTGGAAGAAAAGGGCTACATGGTCACGGAGATCTGCTAAAAATACGCCCCGGCTTTTCTCTAAAAGCCGGGGTTCTCTTTGCTGGAATCACAGCGGCTAAGCTTTGACTTCCCCCAAAAAATATGCTATGATAAACAAGTCAGCCGGTTCTCTTTATAGAAAATCGGCTCTCTTTTTGCGCCCGGGAAATGAAGGAGGAAGAACGATCATGTATGACGTGCTGATCATTGGGGCAGGCCCTGGAGGAATTTTTTCCGCTTATGAACTGATCCGGCAGAATCCGCAGCTCAAGGTGGGCGTATTCGAAGCGGGTCATGAACTGAACAAGCGCAAATGCCCCATTGACGGCAAAAAGATTAAGACCTGTATCGGCTGCAAAAGCTGTTCCATTATGAGTGGCTTCGGCGGCGCAGGCGCTTTCTCCGACGGCAAATACAATATTACCAATGATTTCGGCGGTACACTGTACGAGTATATCGGCAAAAAGAACGCGCTGGAACTGATGCGCTATGTGGATGACATCAATATGGCGTTCGGCGGCGAGGGCACCAAGCTGTACACTACGGCGGGCAGTCACATCAAAAAAATGTGCCTGCAGAACGACCTCCATCTGCTGGACGCTTCCGTCCGCCATCTGGGAACAGATATCAACTATGTGGTGCTGGAAAATCTGTATGCCTATCTGAAGGAGAAGGTGGACTTCTTCTTCGATACGCCCGTGGAAACGGTACGGGTGACGGAAGACGGTTACGAGCTGACCGCCCGGGGGCAGACTTTCTCCTGCAAGGACTGCGTGATCTCCGTAGGCCGTAGCGGCAGCAAATGGATGGAGAATATCTGCCGGGAACTGCAAATTCCTACCAAGAGCAATCGCGTGGACATCGGCGTTCGGGTGGAAATGCCCGCCGAAGTGTTTTCTCACCTGACGGACGAGCTTTATGAAAGCAAGATCGTATACCGTACCGAAAAATACGGCGATCTGGTGCGTACCTTCTGCATGAATCCCAAGGGCGCGGTGGTGAACGAAAACACCAACGGCATTATTACCGTTAATGGCCACAGCTACGAAGACCCGGCCCGCCAAACGGAAAATACCAATTTTGCGCTGCTGGTCTCCAAGCATTTTTCCGAGCCCTTTAAGGATTCCAACGGATACGGCGAGTCCATCGCACGCCTGAGCAACATGCTGGGCGGGGGAGTCATCGTGCAGCGCTTCGGCGATCTGATCCGCGGGCGGCGTTCCACCCCCAGTCGGATGGAGGACTCCTTCATTACGCCCACGTTGAACGCCACACCCGGCGATTTGAGTCTGGTACTGCCCAAGCGCATTCTGGACGGCATTATTGAGATGATCTACGCGCTGGACAAGATTGCCCCCGGCACTGCCAATGACGACACGCTGCTTTACGGCGTAGAGGTAAAGTTCTACAACATGGAAGTCGAAGTGGACGAGCACCTGCAGGCCCGTTATCCCGGCCTGTATATCATCGGCGACGGCAGCGGCATCACGCACTCGTTGTCCCACGCCTCCGCCAGCGGCGTTCACGTGGCCCGGGAAATCGCGGGACGGCAGGAATAAGCGAATATCAAAAAACGACGCTGAACCCAAAATTCAGCGTCGTTTTTCATAACCGCATTTATCCGAAATAAACGCTTCCGGGAATTTCTTCATCGTCCCTCGAAAGCTTCCGTACCAGCAGGAACGCCGTCAGGAACAGGGCGATCAGATACATCAGGAAGATCCAGCCGCCGGTTCGGCTCTCCATGGAGGCCGTGAAATCATACAGGCCATGCAGCAGAGCGGGAACGATCAGTGCCAGCCGACGATACTTCTTGGAGGTAGTCAGGTCGCACATGCCATCGTACTTCTTGGCTGCACCATAAAATGCGCCCATGAATACACCAAAGCAGGCGTGACCGGGAATCGCGGTCACGGCGCGGATCACCGCCACATCCAGCCCGTAGGAGGTGACGTAGCTGATATTCTCCCAAAGAGCGAAGCCCAGCGACACAAAAGCCGCATACACCACGCCGTCAAAGGTGAAGTTGAAGGCGGGGGTCATCCAGGTACGCTTTTTCAGCAGATAATACTTGGCGCCTTCTTCTGCAAACGCCACGATCACGAAATATTCGATCAGCTGATAAATAAGCGAATTTTCCGGCCAAACGCAGCCCAGCAGCCAGAAGCCGACTTTCTCTGCCACCAGGGCGATTGCCGTGGCCAGAATGCCGCAGAAAACCAACGAAGTCAAAAGCTGCGGCGGCTCCTTTTCCCGGCGGTCGGCTCGGTAAATTTTGACCAATAGAAAAATAGCGGGAATCACCGCCGCAGGAATCAAAACCCGGTGAAGATATAGCAGTACCATTTTATAGCCCCCTTTTGTGCCGGCACAATCAAGCGTACACCAACGCAGTATTGATTATACGGCTTTTCATTCTTCTAAAAAATAGGCAGTTGCGTGTTTATGCCAAAAGTTTGGGCAGACTTGCTTTTTTGACCGTGGGCAAAAATTGTCCTAAAGATGGATAATAGAATCGTTCGCAGGGTCTTTGAACGGCCCGAGAAAAGACGGAAGGATGAACGGAAGATGTACGTTCTCTATAATCCCATGGCGGGAAACGGTCACGGGGAAGAAAAGGCCCGGGAGATCGAGAAAAAGGTACAGGGACAAAAGATCGAATACAGGGATGTTACGCGGATGGACGCGGCTGATTTTCTGGCTCGTCTGCCCATGGAGGAAACCGTGGTGCTGGCAGGCGGCGACGGGACGTTGAATCATTTCATCAATCGCTATGGCAGCAGCGTGTTGAACCGCCCTCTATATTATTTTCCGGCGGGCTCCGGCAATGATTTTTGGAACGATGTTGGTCAAAATTCCGTGGACGGAATGATCCTGCTCAACGATTATCTGAAAAATCTGCCGGTGGTGGAGGTTAAGGGCAAGAAAAGCCGTTTCCTTAATGGCATCGGCTACGGCATCGACGGTTACTGCTGCGAGACGGGCGACCAAATGCGGATGCAGGGGAAAGAAAACGTCAATTATACCTCCATTGCCATCAAGGGGCTGCTGTTCCATTTTAAGCCTGCTTCGGCTACGGTGACGGTGGACGGCGTTTCTCATCGCTACCGCCACGTGTGGCTGGCCCCGACCATGAACGGCCGCTACTATGGCGGCGGCATGGAGGTGGCGCCTGAGCAGAACCGTCTGAATCAGAATGGAACCGTATCAGTGGTGGTGCTTCACTGCCCTTCCAAATTGAAAACGCTGATGGTTTTCCCAAGCATTTTCAAAGGCGAGCACGTGAAGCATACGGAGATGGTGGAGGTGCTTTCCGGCAAGGAGATCACCGTTGCCTTTGACCGGCCCACGGCATTGCAGATCGACGGTGAAACCGTTACCGGCGTGACGGAGTATGGCGTTATGGCGGATGCGGACAGCATCGACCAGTCCGTGGCTGTGTGAAATAATCGAAAACGCCTGCGGGTTTTGAAAGCCGCAGGCGTTTTTTGCGTACAAGGAATCATCAATCAGCAGTTCGTCTTTTCTGCCCTAAGTTTCTTTTGCAGCCAATCCTTGCCGTCCACAAAGCGGGACACGATGAAGGAGACCACGTAGTCGCCCGCGGCGTTGACCATGGTGGCGGGCGGGTCGACCAGATTGCCGAGCGCAATGGCGATGGGGTAGGCGATCTCCATCTGGCTGGGGAAGAAAATGGTGCACAGCACCAGCTCGCCAACGCCGCCTCCGCCCGGAATGCCACTCATGGCTACGGACGAAAACACCGATACCACAATGGCTCCGATGGCATTCCAGCCGGTGAAGTCCATGCCGAAGATACTGAACAGGAAGGAAACCTTTACAATGGCGGCCATGGCGGAGCCATCCATATGCATGGTAGCGCCCATGGGGATTACAATGTCCGAGACATCCTTGGAAATGCCAGTTTCTTCAGCCACGTCCATATTGGTGGGAATGGTAGCCACAGAGGAGCAGGTGCCGAAGGAGACCGCCGCAGGCCGGAACAGGTGCCGGAACATGACCTTCGCGCCGCCCTTGCCGCCGCCGAAACGGGAGTACACTGGGAAGGACGCAAACATATAGACGAAGCACATGACGTAGTACACCACCAGCGTCCGGGAATAGTCGCTGATGAGCTGCGGCCCATAAAATGCCACCAGATAGGCGAAAAAACCGAAAAAGCCGATGGGCGCATAATAGGTGATGATCTTCACAGCCTTGAGCATACAGTCCGTCAGGCTGGACAGCAGCTTGGCCACCGGGGTATCCGCACCGCCAGCCCACTGCACGGCAAAGCCGAAGATGATCGCAGCCACGATCAGGGGCAGCATGGCCTTGCGGCTCCACAGCGCTGTAAAATCAGGCACCGTAAAGAAATTCACGATCATTTCTGCAGCGGATACGCTGCCTACTTCGCCTTCCGGCGGATCATACGCGCCCGTCACCAGCGGGATCACCCGGCAAACGGCGTACATCACCACGGCTGCGATCGCAGCCGTCACCAGAAACGTCACAAGGGTAGCACCCATGATTTTTCCAGCGCGGCGAATCCCCTTCATATTGGCGATGGCCGAGGCAATGGAGCAGAACACCATAGGTACCGCAACGCAGAACATCATATTGATGAAAACGGTTCCCAACGGTTCCAGACAGGTTGCTCCCGGCCAAACTGCTCCAACGGCGCAGCCCGCTACGATCGCGATAAGCATACTGAGAATGAACCAGTACTGTTTCAGAAATTTCTTCATTGGCTTTGCCCCCTTCAAACCTGCTGCGGTATCGGGAAAACGAACTTCAAAAGTTCAACGGCGTTCATTATAGCGTATATTTCGGTTCGGTGACAAGCTATCACCATGAAAAGAACAAAAGAGAAGCAGCCTTTCAGGGCAAGTTTAAGAACATTGCGGCAGTTCCATAACACGAACGGCACCGGGACAGGGCAGAAAATCAAGAACTTTTCCTTCCCGCAGCAGATAGAGTCCCTGATCCTGACAGGCAGCGACCAGCATTTCATCCCCCAACGGGCAAAAATCTCTGGGCAGCTTGCCCGGCAGGAAAAGCGTCTGCGTCTTGCGTAGCGGGGAAACTGCCAGACGGACGATTGAACCTTCGCCGCGGTTAGAGGCATACAGACTGTTCCCGTTTGACGGGAACCATAGGGCGGCGGCGTAGTTGACATCGTCGGCGTTTTTCGGGATTGGCAATCCGTCGCCGAGCACTTGCCCGGAATTCCGTCCAAACTTCACGGGATAAACGCGGTTGCCCAGCTCCGTGATCAGAAAAGCATCGCCATTGACGGGATGATAGGCTATATGGCGCGGCCCCTGCCCTGCGGGAACCGCAATGCGATACCGCTCGTGAAGCAGCCCCATCTCGTCCTGCTCATAGATAAACAGCCTGTCCAATCCCAGATCAACAGCGCAGAAGCATCCGGGAAACGTTGGAATCCGGGTGATCTGATGCAGGTGAGGGCCTGTCTGCCGGATGGAATGCGGCCCATGGCCGATGTGCTGGATGAGTTGGAGCCGTTCGCCGATGCCGTTTGGGCTGATCGGAAAAACGGCCAGGGAACCCGTGCCATAATTAGCGCAAAGCAGGAAACGTCCATCCTCGGAAAAGGTCAGATGGCATGGTTCCTTTCCGCCGGTCGAGCGGGGGGAGAGTACCTTCATGCCTTCCGGGGTGATAGTTAGCTCGTGAATGCAGCCATCCATGGGTTCGGGGCCGTCGCAGCTGACGGAAAAAATGCGCCCATCCGGGCTGACGTCCTGCCAGTTCGGGTCTGTCAGCGTGCCATCTGTCCAAAGCTGCGTCAGATGTTCGCCATCTGTGCGCACATAGCAGATTCCCGGCCCTCCCAAGCGGGTCAAAGTACCAATCAGCAGGTCTTTCACGAACAGGCTTCCTTTCTTTTAAGGCGGGAGCATTCACCCTAAAATGCAATGGTATTTCGCTCTGTATGCTGCCAAAAAACATTCGCCCTGCCGATGCGCCATTCCTGCACAAAAAAACAGCCCGGAAAAATTCTTCCGGGCTGCGGAAAGGGTCTTACAGCGTTTTCAAAAGTTCTTCGGCCTTTTCTTTGCTGGCAAAATTCAGGGGAGAGAAACGCCCGTCCCGCACGGTCTCCAGCTTTTCTCGGGCTGCTTCGCGATTTCCGGCTTCGATATCGTACTGGGCGAGGAAATACAGCGTATCCAGCTGACCGGGCTTCTGTTCCAATGCCTTGTCGAAATAGCCCTTGGCCGTTTCCTTGTCGCCCTTCAGCCGATAATAGGTCTGGCCCAGATTGTCCAGCGTAATAGGGTCTTCATCGTCGTATTCGAGGGCTTTCAGGTTGTATTCCAGCGACTTGTCAAAATCGCCTGCTTCCACCAGCAGGTAGCCGAGAGTTTCGTAAACCAGACCACTCTCTGCTTTTTTCTGCTGTACTTCCAGCACTTCGAGGGCCTTATCCAGATCGCCCAGCTTATAGACGGCCACGGCATAGTTAACATACAGCTGCCGCTTCTGGTCATCCGTCATGGGATATTTCTGCACCGATACCAGAACCTCCCGGGCCTTCTGGTACTGGCCGCTGCGCAAAAGCAGCACGGAATAGGGCAGAATGGCCTTCATGTCCGTCATTCCTTCACTCATGCATTCCTCATAGAGCTTGAGGGCCTCGTCAAATTTTCCCTCATTGTGGAGCTTCATGGCCTTGCGGGCCTTAAAGATGGTATTGAGCGCCATGGAATTCGTTTCTCCTTCCAAAATCAATTCATCGGTTCAAAAAGGCGGGTCACAGCGCGGAAGATTCCTGACGGAGCTTGCGCCGCAGACGGGCATAACGATATTGTAGCTCATTTTGCTTTTCTTGTACAGCCTCGTCTTTATGAAGCTTCGGTTCCGCCAGCAGCAGGAGGGCCTGACGCACATAATGCAGCGCCTGTTCCGGGTTCCGAAACTGGTGCTCGTAGAGTTTCGCCAGCGCCTCATAGGCGAAAACAGGGTCGTCGCCCCGTTCCAGCATGGTCTCCAGCAGTTTGGCTGCGGCCCGGTACTGCCCTTCCCTTTTTTCGTGGACGGCCATGGCCCGGGTGGCCTGCGCCCGGAAGAAGCCTCCTTCGCACAGACGGTAACACTTCATGGCCTTTTCCTTCTGCCCCTGCTTTTCCAATGCCCGGGCCAGCGAAAACAAATCTTCCTGCTCCGCGATATCCTCCGGGTGGCTGAACTGCACGCACAGCACGTAAAACAGCTGCGCCAGACTGACGATATCCTGCCGGTTATGATCGAGAATCCCGATCAGCGGTGTAAAATTTCGATCCTTCAAATATTGAAAATAGGTTTGGGGCACCAGTGCGCCGGGAAGATCGTCTTCCCGCTCCACGCCCAGCAGCGCCGTTTCCAGCGTGCCCAGATTGCACTGCTTCAGCCGCAGCTTCCACAGGCGGCGGGCGGGGAACAGCACGTCCGCGTGACAGATGGGGATGCCGTTGTCCCGAATGCGATGCATGAGAAAACGGGTCTTGAGCAACGGCACGTCGAAGGTTTTCCCGTTGAAGGTACACAGCACGGAGAAACGCTTCATCCGGGTGGACAGCAGGTTGAGCATGGCTTCTTCGTCGGGGTAGTCCCGCATGAGAAACTGCTCCACCACAAAGCCTGCCGGGGCAAAATACCCAAGCCCCACCTGAAAGGCGATCGTGCCTGCTCCGCCAGAAAGCCCGGTGGTCTCCGTATCCAGAAACAGCACGTCCTCCGGCGCAACCGTCCGGGGAAACTCGCAGCCGAACACCGTGCGCAGGGTTTCCGTCGTGGCGTAGCTTCGGTCGCAGAAGGTGGACAGCGGGAACACATTCTCCCGGTGATACAGCCCCGTTTCCTCTCGCCCTTCAGCGGCGGGTGCTTTGGCAGGGGCCGCGTCCATCATTCTCAGCTTGTTCAGAAGTCCTGCCATTGCGCCAACAGCTCCTTGAGAATCATCTCCGCATTCTTTTTCCCGTCAGCGCCTACCTCCGCCGCCGGGCCGACGCAGGCCGGGCAGCCGTCCTCGCAGCCGCATTCCTGCACTACGGACAGCGCCTGTTCCAGCAGGAGCTGCTGCATGGAGTAGGCTTTTTCGCTCAAGCCCACGCCGCCGGGGAAGGAATCGTAAAGGAAGATGGTGGGCTTATCCGTAATAGGCGCTTTGACCTGATACACTACCCGGATATCCCGAGGCGAACACATCAGGTACAGGGGAGCCACGATGGACAGAAGATTGGCCACGCCTACCAGCCCCCCCTGCAGGTCGTCGTTGGAATAGCGGGACGTCAGACTGTCGGGGATCGTCCACCACATACCCACGGTATGCATGTCGCTCTGGGGCAGACGCACCTCGCCGAAGCCCAGATTTTCGTGGGTGTCCAGCTTCATTTTCTTGAATACCTTCACAATGGTACTGACCCTCAGCTCGCCCAACGTCACTTCCACGCCGCTTTTCGCCTGTTTTTCTTCCAGCTTGTCCAGAATGTGCAGGCTCACGTTCAGATCCGCGTCGGTATAATAGTCCACGTCCACGGCGCGGATAAAGGCCTTGCAGGCGTCGTAGTCCAGCTTCTCCACCTGATACTGCCGGGCCTCGTGCATATAAATGGCGTTTTCGTGCAGCAGCATGGGAACGGTGAAACGGTCCATTTCGCCAATGACCCGGTGATGGGCCGGATCGGTGACGTCGATGATGACGAAGTTCTCCGCCGTAGCGCTGCGCAGGGAAATTTCCCCCGAAGGAAGTTCTTCTTCCATCCAGTAATATTTGCCGTCCAGATGACGCAGAATGTTGTTCTCCACCAGATATTCCAGACATTCTTCCGTGTCCGGCAGACCGCCGAAGCGCTCGCCGTCCCGGAAGGGCAGCTCGTAAGCGGAGCATTTCAGATGGGAAAGCAGAATGTAGAGGTTGTTCGGCTGCACCAGCGCGTTTTCCGGGGAGGTACGGAAGAAATAGTCCGGATGCTCGATGACGTACTGATCCAGTGGCGCGGAGGAAGCTACCAGAATGGTGACAGCCGTATCCTTGCGCCGGCCGGCGCGCCCGGCCTGCTGCCAAGTGGAGGCAATGGAGCCGGGATAGCCGCACAGCACACAGGCGCTCAGAGAGCCGATGTCCACGCCCAATTCCAAGGCGTTGGTGGAAACGACCATGTCTACCTCGCCAGCGCGAAGCCCTCGCTCGATCTCCCGGCGCTCTCCGGGCAGATAACCGCCCCGATAGCCTCGTACTCGCCCGGAAAAGCCGTACGCATCGCGGACGCAATCCTTCAAATACCGGGTCAGCACTTCTACCTGCACCCGGCTCTTGGCAAACACAATGGTGGGAATGCCGTTGCGCAGCATTTCCTCCGCCACGGCCCGGGTCTCGTTCAGACAGCCTTTGCGGATGCCCAGCTGCTTATTCACCACCGGGGGATTATAGAAAATAAAGTGCCGTTCGCCGGAGGGCGCGCCGTTTTCCGTTACGGCGGTCACTTCCCGTCCCGTCAGCGCCTGCGCCAGCTCCACCGGGTTCTGAATGGTGGCGCTGCACAAAATATGCTGGGGGTGGCTGCCGTAAAACTCGCACAGCCGTTCCAGCCGCCGGAGCACATTGGCCAGATGACTGCCGAACACGCCGCGGTAGGTGTGAATTTCGTCGATGACAATGTATTGCAGATTTTCAAACAGCTTCACCCACTTGGTATGGTGGGGCAGAATATTGGCGTGGAGCATATCCGGGTTGGTGACCACGATATGGCCCGCCTGACGGATGGATTTCCGGGCGGCGTTTTGGGTATCGCCGTCGTAGGTGTAGGCCTTGATATCCATATCAAGGGCCTGGATCATATCATACAGCCCGCTGACCTGATCGGCGGAAAGCGCCTTGGTAGGGAACAGATACAGCGCTCGTGCGTCCTCGTTTTTCAAGATGGCGCTCAGAACGGGCAGATTATAGCACAGGGTCTTGCCGCTGGCGGTGGGGGTAACGACGACGAAGTCTTTCTTCTCCTGCGCCAGTTCAAAGCTTTGGGCCTGATGGGTATACAGTCGGTAAATGCCCCGTTTGCGCAGCACTTCCTGAATGCGGGGATCCATGCTTTCGGGAAAATCCGCGTATTTTCCATCCGTAGCAGGCAGTGTGCGCCAATGGGTGACGCAGGTCATAAATTTGGGATTCTGACGAAGCTGGCCCAACAGCTGATCCAGATTCACAGGAGGGCCCCCTTTCTTCCCGAAAAACGTAAAGAAGCGAACAAACGTACGCCCTGCTAGTATTATAGCAGGTGCGGGGCCGGGATGACAAGGGGAAAATGCACCTCGCCCGTCGCATAAAAATATGATATACTAAGGGCGGGGTGAAAAGAATGGATGAGATCAGAGCAAGGATAGCTACAATAAGCGATCCCAGGCATGCCAGCTATATAAAGCATCAGTTGAGCGACATATTGCTTATCGTCATGTGTGGTGTACTCAGGGGTTTGGATACCTTGGGAGACTTGGCTTTATATGCCAATGAAAAGCAGAAATTTTTCAAAGCAGCCTTTGGCATTGCAGCGATTCCATCGAAAGCAACCTTTGGCCGGATTCCGAGCATGCTGGATGGAAAGGCCGTCGGCGAGGCCTTTCTTGATATTCTGCGCACTCGTTACACAAGCGGAAATATGATTGCTGTGGACGGAAAAGCCATATGTAGCACAGAAAAATCAGGCAATCCGTATAGCGCGCTTCAAATCCTCAGTGCATATTTGACGGAGAGCAGCGTCGTGCTTGCACAAGAAACTCTTCATGAGAAAAGCAACGAAATACCAGCATTTCAACAAATGCTGGCTTATCTGGACGTGCATGGTAAAACCGTCACAGCAGACGCCCTGCACTGTCAGCGGCGCACTTCAGAGGAGATTGTGGCTCACAAAGGAAATTATGTCTTTGGATTGAAGGAAAATCAGCCCTCCCTGGTAGCTGATGTGCGGATGTACTTTGAAGATACAGACGATAGTGATCGCTTTGATACCTTTCAGACAATTAAAAAGAATGCCGACAGGATGGAAAAGAGAACTTGCCGAAAAGCACAGGACATAGCCTGGTTAGTAGCGCATAAATGGCCTGACTTAAGAAGCGTGTTTGCAGTAGAACGCATAGTGGATGCTCGTGGCGTACGCAGTAAAGAGACTAGTTATTATATTTCCAGCTCCGATGCGTCAGCCGGAGAACTGCTGGGAGCCGTCTGCGAGTACTGGAAAAACGAATCCATGCATTGGCTTCTGGAGGTTACCTTTTTAGAAGACGAGTCACGTTTTCTCAGCGAAAATGCCCATACAACCATGAACGCCCTGCGTAAATTTGCGCTTACAGTCCATAAAAATGATTTTGCTGCTTTGGGTGAAAGCCAATATGCTTGCTGATCTTATTCGTCTTGAAAATTTCCTTGACCTTTTTCGCTTTTTTATGAGACGGGCGTACCTGTGGTATTAGGGGGTGGTTGACGTTCAAAGCGCCCTGTATAATCCCCAGAGAATAATCACACTGGCGCATGTGTTTTCCCTGCATATGTTGGCTTTGCTCCACCAGATTCTTCTTACCATACCATTTCCAAGGTAATCTTTATTAGTGAGAAAGGAGGCACATCAGTATGGCATGGCTTATTCTAATGGGGATCATTGTTCTGGTTGTTGTGATAACAGGAGGCTCAGCTTCATCTGGAAGTGGCGGAGCGGTCTACCACAGCCATTTGCGAGACTGGGATGAGGACGAACGAGGTGATGAATCCTCTTACAGTTCGAGTTGCGGCTCATCCCGCTCCTCCACCAAAGGTTATGATTATGATGATGATCCTGTCGATTATGACCGTGATGTGGATGACTTTGATGATGACGATGACGATAATGACTAAGGCAGTTCGTTAATGTCGGGAAATCCGACACTGCTGTAGTCAACATAATTTTGGTCCTCAAACTAATAATCCAAGCGCAACAGCAAAAAGTGGCATCAGAGCAAACGAGCCATTACAATAGATATAGCAAGCAACTAAAGGAAAGGAGTACAGCAATGAGCCACTAAATGCATTTTATTACTATTCTTCATCTAAAAAAGCAGTTAACGATCCATTCGCGAGCAGTAACGCTCCTGGAAAATGCACCGCTTGACCAGCTTCGTCGAAAAGGGTATGATAAACAGGGAATCCTGACTTTTCATGGATATAGGAGCAAAGCATGGCCTATCAAGCATTATACCGCCGCTGGCGGCCGCAGACCTTCGAAAGCGTGGTGGGGCAGACCGCAACGGTCAAAACCCTGCGGCATCAGATCGAAACGGGACAGATTGCCCACGCCTACCTGTTCTGCGGCTGCCGCGGCACAGGCAAAACCACCATGGCCAAGCTGATGAGCCGGGCCATCAACTGTCTGAATCCCAATCACGGCGACCCATGCGGCCAGTGCGAGGTCTGCCGGGCCATTCAGACGGAAAGCACCATGGACGTGTTGGAACTGGACGCGGCCTCCAACAACAGCGTGGATAATATCCGCGAATTGCTGGAGCAGGTACGCTACCCCGCCCAGATGGGAAAATACAAGGTCTATATCATCGACGAAGTTCACATGCTATCCACTGCCGCCTTCAACGCGCTGTTGAAGACGCTGGAGGAGCCTCCGGCCCACGTGGTCTTTATTCTGGCGACCACCGAGCCGCAGAAGCTGCCCGCCACCATTCTGTCTCGGGTGCAGCGTTACGACTTTGGGCGTATTCCGTCGGAATTGATGATCGGCCGCATGAAGGAAGCGCTGGACGAGCTTCATATGACCGCTGAACCCGAGGCGCTGCAGCTGGTGGCGCGTGCCGCCGAGGGCGCTATGCGCGACGCGTTCAGTATTCTGGATATGTGCGTGGCCGGTGCGGAGAACGGAACCATCACCGCCGCGCAGGTGCGAGACGCGCTGGGCACTTCTGACCGTGAGTTTCTGTTCGCGTTCATGGACTGCATCGCCGACCGGGACGCGGCGGGCGTTCTGCGCAAGGTGGACGAGCTGATGCGTTCCGGCCGGGAACCGCAGGTGTTTCTGAAAGACCTGAGCAGCCATTGCCGGATGCTGATGACCGTGCAGGCGGTGAAGGAGAACGCCGCCGCGCTGCTGGATGTGACCACCGAGGATGAGCAGCGCCTTCGGGAACAGGCGGAGCGCTTTTCGTTCCAGCGGCTCCTGCGGGTGCTGGACGGCTTCCTTCACGCAGAAGGGGAGCTTCGCTTCGCCTCCACGCCCAGAATCGGACTGGAAAGCGCGGCCCTTCACGCCTGTGAAGCCCAGCGAAGCGAGGATGTGTCGGCACTGGTAGAGCGCATCAGCGAGCTGGAGGCGCAGCTGACTGCCCTTCAAAGCGACATTGCCAGCGGAAAGCTGGCCCTTCGAGCCGAGGGCGGCGACGCACCGAAAAAGACCAGAACCGCGCCCGCCGGGGAAACGGGCGTGCCCAAAGCCGCCAGACCCGCGCCCAAGCCTCTCGTGGTCAGCGGCGACGCGCAGGAGGTCTGGAAGCAGACTTTGACCCTGATCGCCAAAAACAATCCGCCGCTGCTGGGCCTGATCCGCAACGAAAAATTCATCGGCGAGAAGGACGGCGTGTATCGCATCTGTCTGCCCCTGTCCAAGAAGGGCATCTCCTTCGAAAAGCTGAACCAGCCCAATTGGAAAAAGCAGATCGAGGACTGCCTGCAGCAGGCCTGCGGCAAGGCCTGCCATTTCGAGGCCGTGCTGGAAAAGACCGACGCGGCGCAGGAAGCCGTCCATCAAACGCTGGATAACGCCCAGCAAAGCCTGATCGAAGCGTTCGGACGGGAAACCGTGCAGATCGACGAGGAAGGAATGAAACCGTAAACCGCTATGAAGAAATCCTTTGAACGGGCCCAACGCCGCCGGGAGGAAGGCCACGGGTACAAGCACGATCTGGGCCAGAATTTTCTCTATGACGATGCCCTGCTGGAAGAACTGGTGCAGAGCACCGGTGTAACGAAGGCGGACTCCGTGCTGGAGATCGGCCCCGGCAGCGGAATGCTGACCAAGCATCTCTGTCCCCATGCCCAAAAGGTACTGGCCGTGGAGGTCGATCACGATATCATTCCTTTTCTGAAGGTCAATACCGCCGCTTTCTCCAATCTGGAAATCGTGGAGGGGGATATCCGCAAGCAGAATCTCCGGGAACTCTGCGCGCCGCTGGGGGAAAACTTTCTGGTGATCGCCAACATTCCCTATAATATCACCACGCCCATTTTTGAAGTCCTCTGGGAAAGCGGCCTGTCCATCCGCCAAATTTCCGTGATGATCCAGAAGGAAGTAGCGGAAAAGTTGATGGCCGCTCCCTCCACGGCGGCTTACGGGCTGATGAGCGTGAAGTGCCAGTATTACTGCACTCCCCGGCTGGAATGCATCGTCCCTGCGGAAAAATTTACCCCGCCGCCCAAGGTGGACAGCGCATTTGTTCATTTAGAGATGAACAGGTGCCGCTCTACGGAAGTGCAAAACGAGCGGCGGCTGTTCAGTCTGCTGCGGGCCGGGTTCAACCTGCGCCGCAAGACTCTGTCCAACGCCCTGCGCAGCGCAGTGGAGCCGGATGCGTTGAAATCAGCCATGGAGCAGGCTGAAATTTCGCCCACGGCCCGGGCCGAAGAACTGAGTGTAGACGACTGGATCCGTTTGTCCAACGCCTGCCCGTAACGCAAAGGAGAACTTATGCACGTAGAGTATTACGAACCCTGCCTGGAATTTGACCGATGCAATGAACTGATGGATCTTTATTGGAACTCCAAACAGTTTGACCGATGCTTTGAAGGACATTTGAAGCTGGCCGAGGAAACTCACTATCCGCTGGCGGAATGCCAGACGGGCTATTTTTACTGGAAGGGCATCGGCGTGGAGCCGAATATGCAAAAGGCGCTGTATTGGACGAATCTCTCCGCCATTCACGGCGACTGGGATGCCCAGTGCAATCTGGCCACCTTTTACGAAGAAGGCCTTTGCGGCGAAAAGAATCTGGAAAAGGCCAAATATTGGTACTCCCGCGCCGCATTGGCATTTTGAACTTCAGCAGCCCGCCGCAGACCATTTGCTGAAGCTGGTGTTGGAAGGGAAAAAACGGGCTACGTCCAGCAGCCTGGGCGCCTATCGGTCGGAGGGCGAAGCCGTTCCAAAACCAGGTGACTGGAATGTTTTAACGAATTGGGAAGGCAAACCCGGCTGCCTGATCGTGACCACGCAGGTCGAGATTCTGCCCTTTCGGGAGATCGGCTTTGAGTTGGCCGAGTGGGAGGGCGAGGACGAGTGCCTTGAATCCTGGCGAAAGAATCATATCGCTTTTTTCACGGAGGAAGGCAAACAGCTCGGCTATTCCTTTTCGGAAGAAATGCCCGTTGTTTTTGAACGGTTTGAAGTTCTGGAGACCTTATGACCAGCTTTCGGCCCGGTGGCGGGCGGCATAAAGCTTGCAGCCGATAAACAATAGTAGACAGATCGCCGCAGGAATGGGGTAAAAACGTTGACCTGTTACCAGCGTCAGTGCCGCCAATCCTGCACCGTACCAGAAATACCGTTTCGCCCGGCTGGGATGAAGAACGACCTTCATCCATTCTCTGGCGGAACGGCGTTTTGGTTTCCGTTGTTTCAGCCGACAAAGGTCTTCATCCGTGGCAGGGGAGCAGGCTCCGGCCAGCTGGATCAGTTCTTCCCGCCCCACCAGCCGCAGCTTCGTCTCCTCTGTTTCCGCCACACGCATGGCTGCTTGAGAAAGCGGGGCCGTGGTGCAGAGCAAGAGCCGCTGCGTTTTCACCTGCAAGGCTTCCCGGATGACCTCGCTGACCTGCTGAGAGGTGATCTCCGTCCCGGGGTGCTGGGCAAACAGCCGAAATAGCACCGACGCGCCGTCCCATGTGCCAAGCCCGCCTTTGGACATGGGTTCGGTGATTTGGAGATTCGTGCGAGATTGCAGCCAGTGAATGCACTGCGTAACCGTCTCCGTCTCCGACAGCAGAAGCAGCTTTTCCAACGCCAGCTCGCCGCCCAGCGTCCGCCGGAGGGCGGCTTCTTTTTTCTGCATTCGTTTTTTTCCAAGCAGGCGGGCACACAGCCAGAATAGCCCGCCCAATGCCGTGCCTGCGGTCAATGCGGGCAAGGATAATCCCCACAGGGCCACAAACCACCCAACGCCAGCCAGCCATGCAATCAGAAGCCGCAGCAGATGATCCGCCGCCGAGGCCAGCGCCGTTTTGGGGCGGTAGCGTTCCATCCAAATTCCTCCCATACTTTTCTGCAGGATGAATACTTCCCCTTTTGAAAGTTTTTTAGTATAATGAAAATGAGGGAGACTGTACGAAAGCAACGAAGGAAGGGACACCCTTGGAAAGGGAACGCATCGGCATCATGGGGGGCAGCTTCAATCCCATCCATGAACGCCACGTGGAAATGGCGCAGTGCGCCATGAAGGAATATAAGCTGGATCGGGTAATTTTTCTGCCCACCGGCAATCCGCCCCATAAGCATGAGGAACTGGCAGAAGCGTCGCACCGCTACGAAATGACACGGCTTGCCATCTTCGGTCTGCCGGGCATGGAACCGTCCCGGATGGAACTGGAACGGGAGGGAACCATCTATACGGTAGACACCCTGACGCTGATGAAAAAGCGGATGGGGGACGCGCAGCTGTTTTACATGATTGGCGAGGACACCATGGTGGACCTACCCAACTGGCGCAAGCCGGATAAGGTGTTCTCCCTGTGCCAGTTCATCGTCTGCTGCCGCTCCACGGAGGAACCCAAGCGCCACCCGGTCTATGAGGAATTGCTGCAGCGCGGCGCAAAGCTCCGTTTTCTGTCCCTGCCGCCCCGGGACGTTTCCTCCACAGCGATCCGTAAGGCGCTGGCCGCAGGGGAAGAACCTGTCGGGCTAAGCCCTCAGGTGATGGAATACATCCGCATGATGGGGCTGTACGGCGTTCCGCCCTGCCCACAGGGCGCGGCCCAAATGTACAGCCGGCTCCGCAAGGCGCTGACCGACAAGCGGCTGGTACACTCTCTGCTGGTGGCATGGACGGCCCGCCAACTGGCGGAAAAGCACGGTCTAAACCCGGAACAGGCGGAGTTGGCAGGGCTGCTGCACGACTGTGCCAAGTGCCTGCCGCTGAGCCAGCAGCAGTCCATTGCCAGGGAACACCGGCTTTTGCTGGATAAGGAGACCCTGCAAAGCGAGAGCATCCTCCACGGTTACGCTGGCGCGGCGCTGGCCGAAAGCGAGTACGGCGTGAAGGACGTGAGCGTGCTGGCGGCGATCCGCTGCCACACCACCGGCAAGGTGGGGATGCTTCCGCTGGATATGGCGGTTTATCTGGCCGACAAGATCGAGCCTTCCCGCCGGAGCTACCCTGCGCTGGAAGAAGTCCGCACGATGGCAGAGACTGATCTGCTGGCGGCGACCATCCGTTCGCTGCGCTCTACGCTGGATTATGTGGCTCAGCGCGGCGGCACGACCCATCCCGCCACCCGGCGGGCGCTGGAATGGCTGGAGCGGATGCAGCGAGAAAAAGAAAAGAAAGAAGCCCATCAAACCAAACAGTAAAAGGAGCGAAATGAATGGAAGAAGCAAGAAATCTGGCCCAGACCATCGCCCGAATCCTTTATGACAAAAAGGCCTTGAATATTACGGCGCTGGACGTTTCCCAAATGACGGTCATTACCGACGCGATGGTGATTGCCTCCGGCCGCAACGCCCTGCAGGTAAAGGCGCTGGCGGACGATCTGGAAGACAAACTGTCCGAACTGGGGTATGATCCCGCCCGCAAGGAAGGTCAGCAGGAGGGCCGCTGGATCGTACTGGACTACCGCACGGTGCTGGTGCACCTGTTCCACCCGGAGGAACGGGATTTTTACCGGCTGGATAAGCTGTGGGAGAACGACCAGAATCGGATCGCCCTGTCCTTCGAAGAAGAGGAAGAATGACGATTTTTATGGTAAAACATTGCCTTTTCATGAAACGTTCACCTTCGGCTGTTACAATACAAAAGGATAGGGGAACGTTGGGGCGGAAACGCCCCTTTTTCCCATCATGAAACAGGGGGTGCCGAAATGAAACTCTTGATCGTGGATGACGAAAGCCGTATTCGCACACTGATCGCCAAGTATGCCGCTTTTGAGGGCTATGCGTGGGAGGAAGCTGCCGATGGCATGGAGGCCATTGAGAAGGCTAGGGACGGCAGCATCGGTCTGGTGATTCTGGATATCATGATGCCGGAACTGGATGGTTTTTCCGCTGCCCGGGAAATACGCAAATTCCGCCCGAATCTGCCTATCATTCTTTTGTCGGCCCGGGGCGAGGAATATGATAAGATTCACGGCTTTGAGCTGGGCATCGACGACTATGTGGTCAAGCCCTTTTCGCCCAAAGAGCTGATGATGCGGGTGGCGGCGGTGCTGCGGCGTTCGGGCAAGGCGGAGCCGCAGGAGAACGCCCATGAAGTCGTCGAGGTTCAGGGCATGAAGGTAGACTTTACCGCCCGACGCGTCACCGTAGACGGCGAGACGGTGGACCTCTCGCCGAAAGAGTACGAGTTGCTGTTCTATATGGTGCGCAACCGCGGCATTGCCCTGAGCCGGGATCGGCTCATCAGCGAGGTCTGGGGCTTTGACTTCTTCGGCGACGATCGCACGCTGGACACTCATATCAAGCTGCTGCGCAAGCAGCTGGGCGATTATGCCCGCTACATCACCACACTAAGAGGGGTGGGGTATCGATTTGAAAAAGAAGACGTCTGACCCCGCCCTTTCTTCCACAGCTGAAAAAAAGGAAAAAAAGAAACGGCTTTGGGGCATTCAAAGCCGGGTAAGCTGGACGTTTTTCCTGTTTATCGTGCTGATGGTAGCGCTTCTGTGGCTGCTGCAAATTCAGCTGCTGGATCAGTTTTACCGCTACGAAAAGCGGCGCACCCTTCAAAACGTGTCGGCCAGCATTGCCGGAAACATTGACAATACCAGCCTGAACACGCTGATTGAGCGTGTCGCGGAGGACAACAGTCTGTGCGTGCTGGTAGTGGATGAGAGCATGGAAACAGTATACAGCGCCGATACGGCATTCAGCTGTATCATTCATCACCTGAATCATCGTGACCTGCGCCGCATGGTCCAAAAGCTGGAGACGGACGGACAGGATTTTGTGCTTTTTCCCATGCAGCGCGTCCGAAACAGCGGATTTGACCGGCAGCATTTTTCGGGCCCCTTCCCGTTGCCCATGAATGACGAAAACGGCGAGTATCTGGTCTCTGTTCAGCGGGCCACGCTGGAAGACGGAAGCGAGTACTACGTGCTGCTGAATACGCTGGTAACGCCTGTTACTTCGACGGTGCAGACCATCCGCAGCGAACTGTGGGTGCTGACTACGGCGCTCCTGCTGATCGGCTTTCTGCTGTCCACCATCCTGTCCCGGAAGATTTCCCGCCCCATTATCCAAACCACGGAAGCAGCCCGCGCCCTGAGTCAGGGCGAATATACGCCAATTTTCGACGCGAACGCCTACCGGGAGATCGCCCAGCTGAACCGGCAGCTCTCTCAGGCGGCCCGGGATCTGCGTAAGGTGGAGGAGACTCAGCGGGAGCTGATCGCCAATATCAGCCACGACTTGCGCACGCCCCTGACCCTGATCGAAGGCTACGTGGAGGTCATGCAGGATATTCCCAGAGAAAATACTCCCGAGAATCTGCAGGTCATTCTGGATGAGACCCACCGCCTGACCACACTGGTGAACGCGGTGCTGGACTACAGCAAGAGCCAGAACGCCGCGCCGGAGGAAAACACCCAGCGTTTCTCCCTGACGGGTTCCATTCGGGAAATTTTGACCCGTTACAGCAAGCTGACGGAACAGGATGGCTATGTCATTCGCTTCCAGCAGCAGGGAGAGGCCTTTGTTCAGGCTGATCCGTTGAAGATCAGTCAGGTGGTCTACAATCTTATCAACAACGCCTTGACCTATACCGGCGACGATAAGACCGCGACGATCACTCAGACGCTCCGGGACGGTCATGTACGCATTTCCGTCACGGACACAGGCGAAGGCATTGAGCCGGAGGAGCTTCCCTATATTTGGAACCGCTACTACCGGGGCAAAAAGCCTCATAAACGGGCAGCGGTCGGCACCGGGCTTGGGCTGAATATCGCCCGGAGCATTCTGGATGGCTACGGCATGGACTACGGCGCGGAAAGTACCGTTGGCAAGGGCAGCACCTTCTGGTTCGAAATGGAAGAAGCCCCCGCTGAAAAGCAATAAGAAGGTACATTGAAAACAGGCTCCCTGCAAAAAGCAGGGAGCCTCAGACTGTCAAAGAAGCCACTTTGCATCGTAGCAAAGTGGCTTCTTGCAGTAG
>ERZ827490.676-NODE-676-length-52024-cov-6.131117_pt1 | contig 52024 bp, 38 predicted proteins | sample MGYA00519770_ERZ827490 | MGnify/ENA primary metagenome ERZ827490 (study PRJEB31778, sample SAMEA3449324) | human gut metagenome | biome: human gut; feature: human-associated habitat; material: faeces | place: United Kingdom | collected 2010/2012 ...
CTCTTGGAAAGCGGGTGCAAAAGTACGCGATTTACCAATACAAGGCAAATATATAGGGAAGTTTTTTTAAATAAAAATATAAATTTATATGTAAAGGGCTGAGGGAGAGGTAGGTTTTAAAGCATACTTTTAAAAGAAGGAAAAAAAGAGGCCCAAGGGGACACATTATTATAATATATAGAGGGGGAATTTTCAGGAGATAAAGGAAAGGATATGTGCTACGAAAGGGAGGAGAACGAGTGTTTTGGGGTGGAATTGCGGAGAAAAATAGGGAATTGGAGGAAAATTGGAGGGGATGAAACTGGAATTGGACAGGGACTGAATGGAGAGTGAACGGGAATCAGATGGGAGTCAAACAGGGATTAAACTGAAAAGCCGGTGGGAATCAGACGAGGATTGGACGGAAATTAAAACAGGAATCATACGGGGATTGAATGGAAATTGAGCAGGAATCAAACAGTAATCAGACAAGGATCAAACAAGAATCAGACGGGAATTGAACGGAATCCTGCGTTAACATTGTTAATGCGGTTGGGAAAACATTTATTTCAGGGATGGAAATAACAAGGCTTTTGCTTCGAAAAGACTTGTTATTTGGAGACAAAAGCCTTGATTTAACATCCTGTTAAATCAGGTAATAGGAAGAGAAGAAACGAAAGGAAGAAAAAGATTGAAGATGAAGACAATAGAGAGACAAGGGAATGTTTACCGGGAAAAGGGATAAGTGGCGGACCGAAAAGGATAGTTACGATTGAAGTAAGTATAGTTGCGATCAAAGCAGATATGGGTGCAATCAGAGCAGGTATAGGTGCAATTAAAGCAAGTGCCAATGCAATTCGGAAGAACACATTTGCGATCCGGAAAGCCTAGTTATACAATATTTTCACAAGCAAAATTTGGGACGGAAACGGGAGAAGCCTACCTTTTAAACCAAAGGCTCGTTGGTTTAAAACCAAGGAAGCGTTGATTTTAAAGATAAAGGGGGCTTGGTTTTAAAAGTAAAAGGATGGCCGTATAAGGAGGCTATAGGGGCGTTTTTCAGGAAATTGAGAGGTGATCAGAGAAAAAGAGAGAATAAGGAAATATACCGATCTAAGAAGAGACGAAGTTGAAAATTAACGGTAATTGAACCACAGATAAAAGTAAGTCGTTACTATTCTTATCCTCCTCCCCTTCCATTTATAAGAATAGAATAAGAATAGTAACGACACTAACAATTTCTATTGAAAGCCCTTCTTACAAATAACCGGCATAAGAGGGCAACAGTAAATTTGTATAATCCGTAGTGAACTATTTACGACTCCTTCACCAACTGCCCCATAGCCCATACCGCCTTGACGTTCAGATCACGATCCAGGATCAGAATATCCGCATCTTTATCCTTCTGGAGAGATCCTTTACGGTCATAAACTCCCATAATACGGGCAGGAGTCTCAGAAGCCATACGTATGGCATCTGCCAGGGGAATATCAGCCTTCACCATCGTACGCAGCAACTGATCCATGGTAGCAATACTACCTGCCAAGGCCGAACGGTCGGCAAGCTTGCACACACCGTCTTCTATAATAATACGGGGATCGTCAATTGCCTTGCCTTCAGCAGCCGCATATGAAAGTGCGTCGGTCACCAGGCAAGTATGCTCCACTCCCTTCAGCTTATAAGCCAGTTTCAAAATAGTGGAAGGCAAATGAATGCCGTCAGCAATCAGCTCAATAGTCATGCCATCGGTCAGGTAGACACTCTCAACCGTTCCCTCGTATTTATATTCGCGACGCTTATGGAAGCCCGGCATTGCATTGTAGAAGTGCGCAGCATGTGTAAATCCTGCCTCATATGCTTCCTTTATGCCATCATATTCGGCTTCCGTATGCGAAACAGCTCCTACAATACCCTTCGACCTCAGACAACGTGCAAAGTCAAGTGCTCCGGGCAGTTCGGGAGAGGCATCCCAACGCTTGATGCAATCGGTGCTTTCAAGCAAAGAGGTGTATTCTGCCACATCGACTTCTTTCACTTGGTTTGCAAACTGTTCTCCCGCCATCTTACGATTCAGGTAAGGGCCTTCCACATGTAAGCCGAGTATCGGGCTATCGGGTTCGGCCATCAATTTTTCGCATATATCTACAGCTTTGCGTATTTCGGAGAACGGAGAAGAAGAAAGTGTCGGGAAAAAGCTGGTGGCACCGTGCTTCATGTGTGCAGCTATCGCCGTACGGAAAGCCTCTTCGGTACATTCCGTAAAATCGTGTCCTCCCCCGCCATGGGCATGCATACAAACAAAGCCGGGAACAATATACATTCCTCTGGCATCCACCAGATCGGCACCGATCAGCGCCAGGTCGCAATTAGTTACTTCCAGAATTTTTCCATCTCTCATCAACACAGAACCTTCGTTCAACCAACCTTGCGGAGTAAATATGCGTCCATTGATAATTTGAGTCAACATGATAAATTATAGTATTAGAGATTCATACTCGTGTTATTTTTGTTTATTGGAAACAAAATTAGACACTTCTGTTGAGATAGAAAAATAAAATAGCTTTTCTTTTCAGTTTTATTTCAGAAATAAGCCTTTTCTTTGCAGGTAGAAATAAAAAGCCCTATGAAAATATTAATAATCGAAGACGAACCCTCACTGAGGGAACTGATCCAGCGTTCACTCGAAAAAGAACGCTACGTAGTGGAAGCTGCCGCAGACTTCCAGTCGGGATTACGCAAGATAGAGGACTACGATTACGACTGCGTCTTGCTGGACATTATGTTGCCTGACGGCAATGGGCTGAATCTGCTGGAGCAACTGAAGAAGATGCATAAACGGGAAAATGTAATTATCATCTCGGCCAAAGACTCCCTGGACGATAAAGTACTGGGACTGGAACTGGGTGCCGACGACTATCTGCCCAAACCCTTTCACCTGGCCGAATTAAATGCCCGCATCAAAAGTGTGATCCGACGCCAGCGCCGCGACGGAGAAATGGACATACGCCTGGCCAACATACGTATCGTTCCCGATACATTCCAGGTATTCGTAGATGACAAGGAAATAGAATTAAACCGCAAAGAGTATGATATTCTTCTCTACTTTGCCAACCGTCCCGGACGACTGGTAAACAAAAACACACTTGCCGAATCGGTGTGGGGAGATCATATCGACCAGGTAGACAATTTTGATTTCATCTATGCGCAAATCAAGAATCTGAGAAAGAAACTTAAAGATGCCGGTGCCTTGGCAGAACTTAAGGCTGTATATGGATTCGGCTACAAAATGACTGTTGAATAAAAAAAGACTCTACCTCCATGAAGTTGATATACCGCATTATAATCCGCATCGCACTCATGCTGACAGTTGTTCTCGGGGCATGGGCTGTATTTTTCTATATAGCCGTGATAGATGAAGTGAACGACGAAGTAGACGACTCTCTGGAGGATTACTCGGAAACCATCATTATCCGTGCCCTGGCCGGAGAAGAACTGCCCTCGAAAAACAATGGATCGAACAATCAGTACTATCTTAGAAAAGTAAGCAAAGAGTATGCCGACGAACGCGAAGATATCTGCTACAAAGACTCCATGGTTTATATTGTGGAAAAGGAAGAGACTGAACCGGCACGCATACTGACCACCTTATTCAAAGATGACGAAGGGCAATATTACGAGCTTACCGTATCGACACCGACGATTGAGAAGGACGACCTGAAAGACGCCATGCTGGGATGGATTATTTTTCTGTACATCGTCCTGCTGCTCACCATCCTGATTGTCTGCATCTGGATATTTCACCGCAGCATGAAGCCACTTTACAATCTGCTGCGCTGGCTGGATGCCTACAGGATAGGCCGTCCCAATCGCCCTTTGAAGAATGAAACGCAAATTACGGAGTTCAGGAAGCTGAACGAAGCAGCCATCCGCAACGCGGAACGAAGCGAGCACATCTTTGAACAACAAAAGCAATTCATCGGCAATGCTTCACACGAAATGCAAACGCCGTTGGCCATCTGCCGGAATCGCCTGGAAATGCTGATGGAAGACGACTCCTTGTCTGAAGCACAGTTGGAAGAGCTGATAAAAACGCACCAGACCCTGGAGCATATCACCAAGCTCAATAAATCACTGCTGTTACTATCCAAAATAGATAACGGACAATTCTCCGAGACCCAAACGGTGGAGTTCAACAGCATGCTCAAGCGATATATAGAAGATTATGAAGAAGTATACGGCTATCGGGAAATTGAGCTGACGTTAGATGAACAGGGAATATTCCGGGCGGAGATGAATGAATCACTGGCAGTCGCCCTGATAACGAACCTGCTCAAAAATGCGTTTGTACACAACGTAGACGGTGGACATATCCGGATTGAAATAACCGGTCATAGCATGACCTTCAGGAATAGCGGAACAGACCGTCCCCTGGATGCGACCCATATCTTTGAACGATTCTATCAGGGAAGCAAAAAGGAAGGTTCGACCGGACTGGGACTTGCCATAGCCGACTCCATCTGTAAATTACAGCATCTCACACTCAGGTATTATTTTGAGAAAGATGAACACTGTTTCGAATTGCGGAAGAACAATTTCACCACAGAATGTGTCAAAACTCACCACAGAGGACACAGAGTAACACAGAGACGATTTTAGGTTGTTGATTATCAATAAAAAGACTCTGTGAAACTTTGTGTTACTCCGTGGTGAAAGAAGTTTCGACACACCCTCATGGTATCTCATCGATTATACATCCTTTAGTTTTAAAGTTTGTATACTAACTTGTCCAATTGATTGTATTCTGCCGGGAATCTCGTACATTTGCATTCTTCGTAAAAAGAGAATGAATATGAAAGAATCCAATAAACGTGTTCTTGTCGGCATGAGCGGGGGAATAGACAGTACCGCCACTTGCCTGATGCTGCAAGAGCAGGGATACGAGATAGTAGGTGTCACCATGCGTGTTTGGGGCGATGAGCCGCAGGATGCCAGAGAGTTGGCGGTACGTATGGGGATAGAACATTATGTGGCCGACGAACGTGTTCCTTTTAAAGATACTATTGTCAAAAACTTTATAGACGAGTACCGGCAGGGACGTACGCCGAACCCTTGCGTGATGTGCAATCCGTTATTTAAGTTCCGCATGTTGATAGAATGGGCTGACAAACTGGGCTGCGATTGGATAGCCACTGGACATTATTCCCGATTGGAAGAACGGAACGGGTACATCTATATTGTTGCCGGTGATGATGAAAAGAAAGACCAGTCCTATTTCCTCTGGCGATTGGGGCAGGACGTCCTGCGACGCTGTATCTTTCCTTTGGGCAACTACACCAAGCAGACTGTGCGCGACTATCTGCGTGAGAAAGGTTACGAAGCCAAGTCGAAAGAGGGGGAAAGCATGGAAGTCTGCTTCATTAAAGGTGATTATCGGGACTTTCTTCGTGAACAGTGCCCGGAACTTGATGCGGAGATCGGCCCGGGATGGTTTGTCAGTTCCGAAGGCGTGAAGCTGGGACAACATAGGGGTTTTCCTTATTATACCATCGGCCAGCGTAAAGGACTCGAGATCGCACTGGGCAAACCGGCTTATGTCTTGAAAATTAATCCGCAGAAGAACACTGTCATGCTGGGGGATGCCGAACAGTTGAAAGCCGGATATATGGTGGCGGAACAAGATAATATTGTGGATGAGGACGAACTGTTTTCGTGCCCGGAACTCGCAGTACGTATCCGTTACCGTAGCCGTCCGATTCCTTGCCGGGTGAAAAGGCTTGAAGACGGACGCCTTTTGGTTCGTTTTCTCGCAGAAGCCTCGGCGATTGCTCCGGGACAGTCGGCCGTGTTCTATGACGGACGGCGAGTGATAGGTGGAGCATTTATCGCTTCGCAACGCGGCATCGGATTGGTGATAGAACAAAACAAAAACTGGGAATAAATACGGAAAAATAAAAATACGAAATGAAAAAATTAGCACTTATTGCCTTAGCCTTCGTAGCCTTGGAGGCATCGGCACAACAGGATACGTTGAAGTATCGCATCAGCCTGAAAGATAAGGCTGCCACAACCTACTCACTGAAGCATCCCGAGAAGTTTCTGTCAGAAAAGGCGATTGCCCGCCGCCAACGTCAACAGCTGCCCATCGATTCGACTGATTTGCCGGTATGCCGTCAGTATGTGGATGCCATCCGCGACAAGGGAGTGAAAATCGTAGTCACCGGAAAATGGGATAATTTCGTCACCGTATCTTGCAACGACAGTACTGTGATAAGCGAAATAGCTGCGCTGCCTTTTGTGCGCGCCACGGAGAAGGTGTGGGTTGCCCCGTCGAAACCTGCTGCGGAAGATAAACGCGACTCTCTGGTGAACAGTCCGGCCAGGAGCGAAGCCTATTATGGTCCCGCTTTCCGGCAAATAGAGACCAGCAATGGCGAGAAACTGCATGAAGCCGGATTCAAGGGGCAAGGCATGACCATCGCCGTGATCGATGCCGGATACCATAACGTAGACAAGATTGATGCGATGAAGAATATCCGCATCCTGGGTACAAAGGACTTTGTCGAACCGGGAAGCGATATCTATGCCAAAGGCTCGCATGGGATGGCCGTTTTGTCTTGCATGGCAATGAACGAACCTTACGTGATGGTGGGTACGGCTCCCGAAGCTTCCTACTGGCTGCTTCGCAGTGAAGATGAAGCGTCCGAACACCTGGTAGAGCAAGACTATTGGGCGGCGGCCGTAGAGTTTGCCGATAGTGTGGGAGTGGATGTGGTGAATACTTCGCTGGGATATTTCACGTTCGATGATTCTACCAAGAACTATAAATATCGTGACCTGGACGGGCACCATGCACTGATGTCCCGCCAGGCGTCGAAAATGGCAGATAAAGGAATCGTACTGGTATGCAGTGCCGGTAACTCGGGCGCCTCCTCTTGGAAGAAGATCACGGCACCGGGTGATGCGGAGAATGTGCTGACGGTAGGTGCTATCGACCGTAGAGGTGTGTTGGCTTCGTTTTCTTCTATCGGCAACACAGCCGATAATCGCGTGAAACCCGATGTGGTTGCCGTGGGACTGAACTCGGATGTGATGGGGACAAACGGTAATTTGCGTAAAGCGAGCGGAACTTCGTTTGCTTCACCGATCCTGTGCGGCATGGTGGCTTGCCTGTGGCAAGCTTGTCCGCAACTGACTGCTAAGGAAATCATCGAACTGGTGCGTCAATCCGGCGACCGGGTGGATTTCCCCGATAACATCTATGGATACGGAGTGCCCGATCTGTGGAAGGCCTATCAATCTGCTTCTAAGAAAAAATAAAGTATGCAAGACACCCTTTCTCTTCACGAACTGAATGCTTTGGTCCGGCGGAGCCTGGAACAGTGCCTGCCCGATGAATACTGGGTACAGGCGGAGTTGAGCGATGTCCGTACAAACAGTACGGGACATTGCTATCTGGAGTTTGTCCAGAAAGATCCCCGCAGCAATAATCTGATAGCCAAAGCGAGGGGAACGATCTGGGCCAATATCTACCGGCTGCTGAAGCCCTATTTCGAAGAAGCCACCGGGCAGTCGTTTACTTCCGGCATTAAGGTGCTGGTTAAAGTGACCGTTGCTTTCCATGAATTGTATGGTTACAGCCTGACTGTGCAGGACATCGATCCTACCTATACATTGGGGGATATGGCACGCCGGCGCCGGGAAATACTCAAGCAACTTGCAGAAGAAGGAGTGTTGACGCTGAACAAAGAACTGGAAATGCCTTTGCTGCCGCAACGCATTGCGGTCATCTCTTCGGCTACGGCTGCGGGGTATGGTGACTTCTGCCATCAATTGCAGCACAACTCCCGTGGATTTTACTTCAATACGGAACTTTTCCCCGCTCTGATGCAGGGCAATCAGGTGGAAGAGTCCGTATTGGCCGCTCTCGATGCAGTAAATGCCCGGATGGAAGAGTTCGACGTAGTTGTCATTATTCGTGGAGGAGGGGCAACTTCCGACCTTTCCGGATTCGACACCTACCTGCTGGCCGCTGCCTGTGCCCAGTTTCCGCTGCCTGTTATAACGGGAATCGGGCACGAACGAGACGATACCGTGCTCGATTCCGTAGCACATACCCGGGTGAAAACTCCGACAGCTGCGGCCGAATTGTTAATCAACCGGATGGAAGAGGCCGCGGATCGGCTTGAAGAGTTGGCCGGAGAATTGCATGCCCGCATCTATCACCGTCTGGAGCAAGAGCGAAAGAGACTTTCACTGTTACAATCGCGCATTCCTTCACAAGTGATGCGCAAGCTTTCGGAATCGCGGATAAAGTTGCAAATGGCAAAGAGCAACCTCTCTCATGCTGCTGAGACCTTATTGGCTCGTCAGCATCATCGGTTGGAACTTTTACAAAACCGCATTGCGGATGCTTCACCACAAAAACTACTGAAACGGGGATACAGCATAACGCTGAAAGAGGGGAAGGCGGTGAAGAATGCTGCCTGTCTGCAACCGGGAGACGAGTTGATTACCCGTCTTTACGAAGGTGAAGTGAAATCGAAAGTAGAAAGTATTCCTTTATAATGATAAATATGCCAGCAAAGAAAAAAGAAACCTATTCACAGGCCATGGAACGTCTGGAAAAGATCGTTCGCCAGATTGACAGTAACGAACTGGAGATTGACGAACTGAGTGAAAAAATAAAAGAAGCCAATGAAATAATAGCTTTCTGCGCCGGAAAGCTGACAAAGGCGGATCGGGAAATTGAAAAATTACTGCAAGAAAGGAGGCTATCTGAAGAATAAAGGTTATTTTTGTTGCTCAATCGAAAATAACTAATAACTAACGATATGAAAGAAATAGACTGGGCCAATCTGTCATTCGGCTATATGAAGACAGATTACAATGTGAGAATCAATTTCCGTAACGGCAAATGGGGTGAACTTGAGATAAGCAGCAGCGAAGTGCTGAATCTGCATATGGCTGCCACTTGTCTTCACTATGGCCAGGAGGCTTTCGAGGGCTTGAAAGCTTTCCGTGGTAAAGACGGTAAGGTACGTATTTTCCGTCTGGAAGAGAATGCCGCACGTCTGCAATCCACCTGTCAGGGCATCATGATGGCAGAATTGCCGACCGAACGTTTTAAGGAAGCTATTCTGAAAGTAGTGAAATTGAACGAACGCTTCATCCCGCCTTATGAGAGTGGGGCGTCCTTGTACATTCGCCCGTTGCTTATCGGAACCAGTGCCCAGGTAGGGGTTCATCCGGCAGATGAATACATGTTTGTCGTGTTTGTCACACCGGTAGGCCCTTATTTCAAAGGTGGTTTTTCTACCAATCCTTATGTCATTATCCGCGAGTACGACCGTGCCGCTCCCCACGGAACCGGTATCTACAAAGTTGGTGGTAACTATGCAGCCAGCCTGCGTGCCAACAAGAAAGCGCACGATCTGGGCTACTCCTGTGAGTTCTACCTGGATGCCAAAGAAAAGAAATACATTGATGAATGCGGAGCAGCCAACTTCTTTGGTATTAAAGACAATACATACATCACACCGAAGTCTACTTCTATCCTTCCTTCCATCACCAATAAGAGCCTGATGCAGTTGGCAGAAGATATGGGCATGAAAGTAGAGCGGCGTCCTGTACCGGAAGAAGAACTGAGCACTTTCGAAGAAGCAGGAGCTTGCGGTACTGCTGCTGTCATCAGTCCGATCGAACGTATCGATGACCTTGAGAATGGTAAATCATACGTAATTTCGAAAGACGGAAAGCCGGGTCCTATTTGTGAGAAACTCTACAACAAGCTGCGTGGTATCCAGTACGGTGACGAGCCCGACACTCACGGATGGGTGACCATTGTAGAATAAACGTTCGATAAATGAACTACAAAATAACAACCCTCGCAGAAAACAGTGTTTACGGTAAGGGATTACAGGGAGAGCATGGGCTTTCCCTGCTTGTTGAAGCGGGGGAACACAAGGTGCTGTTTGATACCGGTGCTTCGGATTTGTTTATCCGGAATGCCCGTTTGATGGGAGTCGATCTGACCGATGTGGAATTTGTAATACTGTCTCACGGACATCGTGACCATACAGGTGGATTGCATACTTTCCTGAAAATGAACAGCAGGGCAAAGGTGGTATGTAAACAAGAAGTGTTCCGCAGGAAGTTCAAGAATGAACGTGAAAACGGAATGTTGCATCCCGAAGCATTGGATAAGTCCCGCTTTTGGCTGATCGACGAAACTACGGAGATTGTACCGGGTGTATTTGCGTTTCCGGATGTCAGGATAGTAGACAGGAACGACACGCACTTTGAGCATTTCTTCGTGGAGATAGGAGGCGAGATGCGTCCCGATACCTTTGAAGATGAACTGGCATTGATATTGAAGAGTGAAAAATCCCTTTCAGTGCTGAGCGCCTGTTCGCACCGGGGGATTACCAATATTATTCGTGCCGTGCAGACTGCATTTCCGGGATTGGGACTGAAACTGGTGATGGGAGGCTTTCATATCCATAACGCAGGCATAGAAAAGTTCAATGTGATTTCCGCTTTTCTGGGCATGAAGCTTCCCAAACGTCTGGGAGTCTGCCATTGTACGGGCATTGACAAATATGCGTTGTTCCGCCAGCAATTTAACGACCGGGTGTTTTATAACTATACCGGTTGGGTAGAAACGATTTAACTTTTTTGAATGGGAAAAAATAAATTAGAGAAGTTTGCCGATATGGCAAGTTATCCGCATGTTTTTGAGTATCCTTACTCGGCAGTGGACAATGTGCCTTTTGACATGAAGGGAAAATGGCACAAAGAGTTTTTTAAGAACGATAACCCGATTGTACTTGAGTTGGGTTGCGGGCGCGGCGAATATACCGTCGGACTGGGACGGATGTTCCCCGATAAGAATTTTATTGCGGTAGACATTAAGGGAGCCCGCATGTGGACGGGAGCCACCGAATCTCTTCAGGCAGGTATGAAGAACGTTGCTTTTCTGCGTACCAACATCGAGATCATCGACCGTTTTTTTGCGGAAGGCGAAGTGAGTGAGATCTGGCTGACTTTCTCTGATCCGCAAATGAAGAAAGCGACCAAACGCCTGACTTCTACCTATTTTATGGAACGTTATCGTAAGTTTTTGGTGTCCAACGGAATTATCCATCTGAAGACAGACAGTAACTTTATGTTCACTTATACCAAATATATGATTGAGGAGAACAAACTGCCGGTGGAGTTTATCACCGAAGATCTTTATCACTCCGATCTCGTTGATGACATTCTGGGCATCAAGACCTATTATGAACAACAATGGCTCGATCGTGGTTTAAGCATTAAATACATCAAATTCCTGTTACCGCAGGAAGGAGAATTGAGAGAACCGGATATTGAAATTGAACTCGATTCGTACCGAAGCTATAACCGTAGCAAGCGGAGCGGATTGCAGACATCTAAATAATACAAACTATGACAATCTATCCTAAATTGATACTCGATGCACTGGCTACAGTGCGTTATCCCGGAACCGGAAAGAATCTTGTGGAGGCCGGTATGGTGGAGGATAACATTCGTATAGAGGGAATGAAGGTTTCATTCTCCCTGATTTTTGAAAAACCGACCGATCCGTTTATGAAGTCGGTGATAAAGGCTGCTGAAACAGCTATTCTTACCCATGTGAGCAAAGACGTGGAGATAGCAGGAAATATTAGTGTGAAAACAGTACAGGCTGCACGTCCCGAAGTCGGTAAATTGTTACCCCGGGTAAAGAATATCATAGGTATCTCTTCCGGTAAAGGAGGGGTGGGCAAATCTACCGTGTCGGCCAATCTGGCTGTAGCGTTGGCTAAGTTGGGCTATAAAGTCGGTTTACTGGATGCCGACGTTTTCGGTCCTTCCATGCCGAAAATGTTTCAGGTAGAAGATGCCCGTCCGTACGCTGAAAAAATAGACGGACGCGATATGATTATTCCTGTTGAAAAGTATGGCGTAAAATTACTTTCTATCGGTTTCTTTGTCGATCCTGACCAAGCTACTTTATGGCGTGGGGGGATGGCGAGCAATGCGCTGAAGCAGTTGATCGGAGATGCTGCCTGGGGAGATCTGGACTATTTCCTGATCGATCTGCCACCGGGAACAAGTGACATTCACCTGACCGTAGTTCAGACATTGGCCTTGACCGGTGCCGTTGTGGTTAGTACTCCGCAGGCTGTGGCTTTGGCCGATGCACGTAAAGGGATCAACATGTTCACTAATGATAAGGTGAATGTTCCTATTCTTGGTCTGGTGGAAAATATGGCTTGGTTCACTCCGGCAGAACTTCCGGAGAACAAGTATTATCTTTTCGGGAAAGAAGGTGCCAAGAAGCTGGCTGAAGAGATGGATGTTCCGTTGTTGGGACAGATTCCGATTGTACAGAGTATCTGCGAGGGCGGCGATAACGGTACCCCTGTTGCTTTGGATGAGAATACGGTTACCGGCCGTGCATTTCTTTCGTTGGCTGCCAGTGTAGTACGACAGGTGGACAAACGGAATGTGGAAATGGCTCCCACAAAGATTGTAGAGTTACATAAGTAACGATAAAGGGGGCGTCAAAACACTTACCGCAGAGGGTACAGAGTAGCACAGAACGATTTTTAAATTGTTGATTCTCAGTTTGAATAATCAGTGTTACTCTGTGCCCTTTGCCGTGGAAAAGTTTTTGGCACGCCCCGTTGTTTACCGTTTGTCGTTTATCGGTTATTGTTCATCATATACTTTCATCAGCTCCTCTTTCATTTTAGCTGTTCCCGGGAATCCTGTTTTCTGGTATTTCACATTTCCTTCCCGATCGATGATAAGGTAAGTCGGTATACCTCCTACTTTAAATTTATCACTTAGATAATTCCATTGGGCATCAGTCATACGGAAATGCTCACCGTGGATGTCCGGAATCATGTTTTCCCACGTTTTCAACGGAGATGTTTCGCCGGTGAGATAAAGATAGACGATGTCTTTACCTTTTAATTCTTCTTTCATCGGCAGCATTGCTTTATTGGCCATGCGACACGGGCCACACCAGGTTGCCCAGAAATCGGCCAGGATTACTTTACCCCGGAATTTAGAGATAATGGATGTAAACAGGTTTTCATCACTGACTTCCCCTACTTCATGAATTGTATATCCGGTTTTCTTTTTATTGGCTTCAATGGTTTTCAGAAGTTGTTCATTGCCCTCCCGCAGTTCATTTTGGCAAGCGGGTGGAAGAGTGGCAAGCAGGACTTCCTGTTCGGCGGTCAGGGGTGTAAAGTCTTTGATAGATGAATAGAGTTCGTTTGCTTTATTAATATCGAAATAAACTCCTTTATCGGTTCCCCATGCTTTAACCAGTTCATCTCTCCAATGACGCAGGTAATACGGAACCAGTTCGGTCAACCGGGGATTGTAAAGTAATGCCATGGTGTTGAGGGAGCCAAGTGGTCTGAAAGCATCCGCGTAATAGTTTTCAGGTAGTTTTATTTGAGTCGTTTTAAAGTATTCCCTGACTTCTTCGTTTTTCATTTTATGCTCCATGGCATAAGCCTGCTTGATGGCCATTTCCGTTAAAGAGATAGCCTGGGCAGTACTGGCGTCTACCTGATTGATTAATACCGTTTTGAGTGCTTGACTGATTGAGGCTTTCTGTATGGATTCAAGAATAGTAGCCCGTTTGCCATAAATAAAGTCTTTATAGGCTTGGGCGTCCATTCCTGCTATGTCACGGAATAGTTGACGGTAATTATCCATAACGGAAGGATTTAGGTTACATTTAAAAGATTCCTGTGACAGCCCGGCTAATGCGCCGCCAAAGTAAACAGCTTCGCCATAAGGTTTGTCGTCCTTATGGAACTTGGATTGTTGCCGGCATAGTTCGCGGGTATTGATAATGATACTGCTCTCTTCACCCGGTACCACGTAGGAAGAAATCATTTTACCGAAAATACGGAGGGCGACCGGAGTAGTGGCAGGTACTTTTATTTGAGTGGCAAATGTGCCGTCATTGTTTATTTTTACTTCCGCTCCTTCGTAGGCACCCTTTACCGGGTCAAATACAATCGGTGCTATTTTGGAGATGAGCCCCGGGCGATAATCCAGAATCTTTCCTTTGAAAGTGGCTTCCTTGTATTCGAATCTCGGTTCGGGCAATGTATTATTTATATCTACTTTCTGCACAATGGCTTCTTGGGGTAACAAAAGTTCGGGGAGAGCTTTTCCTTTAAGTTGAATGCCCCATATCTTGAATGCCCCTTGAACATTGTCCCCTTCGGAGAAATCGATAGAAGTGGCTGAGGCCGGTATTGGCGGAAAAACTAAACGGAATTCTGCTTCACCGGATTCGGGCATCCAGAATTCCGTGTCGGGTTTAATACCGATCCCCGAACGTAAAACGTAGGTTTCCCCGTTATTGTCTTTCAGGAAACTTTGTCCGGAAATCCGGATCCATTGTTTGGGTTGATAGAATGCTTTGATATAAAGTACTGTAGCCGTGTCGCTGAGGACGACTTTATCTATTTGAATCGAGGTACTGCTCCAAGCTATGAATGGCGGCTGTTCTATGACTTTTTCTTTGGCCTTTGCAAGGTTACAGATGCACAATAAGAGAATGGCAATAAATGTGATTTTTCTCATACTATTTTTATTAAAGTGATTTTCAGGTTGGGAGTACGGTTAGGTCAGACGGAACCGGATGGGGAGTGTGAATCGGGTCGCTACGTTCTTGCCTTTTTGTTTCCCGGGTATCCATTTGGGCATACCGCTTACTATGCGGAGTGCCTCGGCATTCAGTTCCGGCGATACTCCCCGCACTATTTTGGGGTCTCTTATATGCCCGTCTTTATCGACAATCATCTGTATGACAACCTGTCCTTGTATGCCTGCTTCCTGTGCAGCTGTAGGATATTGTATATTTTTGTACATATATGCTAAACAAGCTTTCATTCCACCGGGGAATTCCGTAGCCTGTTCAACTACATCAAAAATTTTATTTTCAAGATTCTTATCGGAAGTACTTGCCGGATCGGGCGCCTCATCTATCAGGTGAAACCGCACCGGGACGGTCATTCTGGTGGCTACAGCTATTCCTCTTTGTCTTCCGGGACGCCACTTAGGCATTTCTTTTATTACACGTAATGCTTCGGCGTCCAGTATTGGATGTACACTTTTCGCTACTGTACAGTCGGTAATCGTTCCGTCTGCCTGGATTATGAATTGGGTAACGACTTGTCCATGTATTCCGTTTTCTTGAGCGATAGCGGGGTAGCGGAGGTGATTGCTGATGAACCTTTTCATTTCTGTCACTCCTCCCGGAAACTCCGGCATCTTCTCAACTACTTCAAAGACAGTTTGTTCTTCTGGCTTTTGGGAGGTTGTTTGTCCGGCTGTATTGTCCGTTTGAGGTTGTGGAGCATCTGCCGTATAGGATGGGGTATTTTCTTCAGCCGGAACTTTCGGTTCAATCTGCTCTTCCACTGTTTGCATCATTTCTTTTGCGATGTCTTTAGTAGTACGTGCCACGGCTTCAATGTTGCTTACTATCATTAGGGCAAGAGCCAGCGGGAGAAATAACAGATATTTGGTCCGTCCTATCTCTTTGGTTCTTTTTTTATTCATCATTGTGATGCGATTTTTCAGTGGCAACATATTGAAACTGTTGGAGAGAGTGATTGTACTTTTCTGATGGGCCAATCCCAATAAGTGATACTGATAAGATTTTGAATCATGTCCGGCTTCCAGTACACGGTTGTCGGCCATGTACTCCAGGTTGTTCCGTACTTCCCGTTTCATCAACCATGCAAACGGGTTGAACCAACAGGCGATACACATCAGTTCGCTGATGATAACATCTATGGAGTGCTTTTGCCGGGCATGCGTTCCTTCGTGAGTAAGGATCTCGCTTAACTCATTGTGCGGATGTGCTTGCGGATGAATGAAGATCCAATGGAAAAAAGAGAACGGACCACTTTCTTTGTCAAGCAAATAGACAGGAGTTCCTTCTATCTGATCTTTCTGACAATGAAAACGCAACCGCAAAATACTGGCAAACTGGGCAACGAAGCGTATTAAAAGTAATACGACTCCTGCCCAATAGATGATATTTACTGTAGATAAAATAATGTTTTGCCAATCCGTAGTCGCAACTTCAGGAGTTATTTCAATTTCGGGCAATACAATGGTTGCGTATAAATCGGCCATTGCTACCATAGGTTCGTGCGATCTGATCCACTCCTGAATATTCAGCACCGGGTAGAGTGGAGAAATGACAAAGAAGCAAAGCAATACAGTCCGTCGCCACTGAAAAAAGGTGTCTTTGTAGAAAAACAACCGATAGAAGGCGTAGAATAAAGCAATTGCTATATTTATCTTCAGGAAGTATGCCAGTTCGGGGGTCATGTTTTTCAGGGTATTAGCGATTAGTTTTCTTTTCCTTTCTCGATCATGTCGATGATTTCTTTCAGGTCGTTGGTCGATATCTTCTGGTCTTTTGCGAAGAAAGAAACCATTTCTTTGTAAGAGTTTTCAAAGTAGTTCCTTACGACTCCACTCATGAAACTTCGTTTATATTCGCTTTCTTTAATAGCCGGAGTGTACAGGTACGTATTTCCTACGCGCTGTGCCTTTACATATTTTTTCCGTTCGAGATTCTTCACGATGGAGGCCACCGTAGTGTAAGGAGGTACGGGTTGCTCAAATTTGGCAACGATGTCTTTCACGTAGCAACTTTCCAGTTCCCAGATGTAAATCATCACTTCTTCTTCTTGCATTGTCAACTTTTCCATGGAGTATATTTAATTACGTTTATATCACAAAGCTACGAAACGGTCGTAACTATACAAAGCGAAGTGTGTTAAATGATGTAAATGAATAGGTTGCATATAGTGAGAAGGCTGGGGGAGAGGAGGAAGCCTGTGTGGGTTTTGACACATTTACATTATTTTCAGGATGGCTTCCGCCCAATATTTGCCGAGGATTTTGGCACCTTCTTTATTGGGATGCAGATAGAAAGTCCCTGCGTTTCCATTCTCCGGAGTAAAATAGCTCTGATAATTGTTCCGGAAGAAGTCGGAAGCAGCTGTATCTCCCAGAAATACCTGATTGGGCTTGGTCTGTGTGTAATGGTCGATCAGTTTATGAAGCATGGGAGTGTAACTTTCCAACCGTTTTAGTCCGGCAGCAAGATAGACTGCACCGTTATAAGTGTTCGGACTATACCAGATAGGCTGGTGAATCACGATTTTACATTTCGGATACAGGGAAATCAACTCGTCAACGATTGTTTTCATATTGGTATAATAGGACACCGGTTCTACCGGAGCCCCGAAGGGCCCAGTGCAGGCACTGTCGTTGGTGCCCAGCATGATAGAAAAAAGCAGTGTCCCTTTATGTTGACTCAATTCCTGTGCGGCAGACTTGACATTCGGGAATTGTTTTCCGGCTACCGGCAGGAAATCAAGGGTAGTCATACCGCTCACTCCGCAATTACGATAGGTGACGGATTGTTTTACTACTTGTCCGATGTATTGGCTGGCTTGTACCGGAGGTGCTTCTGTCCCGGGATTTTTCAGTGTAGCACCTTGGGTGATACTGTTGCCTATGTATACTATGTTAATGTCTTGCGCATATAGTTTACTTATGCAGATACTCAATAAAAGGCAGAAGGAGACAAATGACTTCATGATTTTAATTTCAATGGTTAGCGTATCGTTTTGTTTATGGCTTGCTGGATTAGCTTTTCCATCACGCCGTACCCTTCAGAAGTAGGGTGTACTCCATCTTTGGTATAGGCGGGATTCAGAGCTTTGTCATTACCGCTTACCATCGATGAATAATAGTCTACAAACGGAATCTTGTTTGCTTTGGCGTATGCTTTCAGGCGTGCATTGAGTGAGGCTATCTTTTGTGGTGCATCTTTGATGGACGGATTCCAGCCAAAGCCAGCAGCCGGCAAAGTGGTAGTCAATATCACTTTTATATGGTTGGCTTTTGCCAGTTCCACCATCGAAACGATATTGCCAAAAGTCCGGTCTTCATGGTACGTTCCTGTATTCTCGGCAATGTCGTTGGTGGCGGCATTGATCACTACTAATGCGGGGGATAAATTGATCACATCTTCTCTGAAACGTACCAGGAACTGGTAAGAAGTCTGCCCACCGATACCCCGGCCGATATAACCGTTGTTTTTGAAGAAATCAGGATGTGTGTTAACCCATCCTTCCGTGATGGAATTGCCCATGAAGACTACTCTCTTTTCATTTTTCTCCGGCTTGGGGAGTTCGGCATTTTGCTGTGCATAGCGTTGCAGGCTGGCCCAGTCTTTTTCTTGGGCATTGATTCCTATAAATGATGCTCCGAGGCAGAAGACAGCCATCAGCATCCAGCGGTGTATTATTTGTTTTTTCATTTTTGTAATATGCTATATCACCACAGAGTGACACAGAGTCCCACAGAGAAACTTTTTTCATAAATATTCCATTAGCAAGAGATGAAGACTCTGTGTGTTCTGTGGTGAACTTGATTTATATTCTATTTCATTTTAATTGTTCCGGCCCATCCCCCGTTGCGTACCATTTTCAATGTCATGCGGGTTTGATTGTTCACGGTAGACTCCTTTTTCTTGTAATCCATTGCTTGACGGTCAGCGTTAATGCCATCTTCAAATGAGGTTAATGTGAATGATTGTCCTGCCGGAAGGAATCCAAGGTCGATCTCGATGTTTTGTGGTTGATTGCCGGTGATACTTCCGATGAACCACTGTTCTCCTTTTCGTTTGGCTACGACGACTGCTTCACCTACTTTAGCATAAAGGACCTTGGTTTCATCCCAGGTGACGGGAACACTTGCGATAAATTCGGTACAGGGAAGTTCCCTATAATAGTAAACCGGGTTGTCGGCTAACATTTGCAGACCACTTTCGAAGATGATGAAAAGAGCCATTTGGAAAGCACGTGTTCCTGAGCCCATGGCGTTGGCGCGGGTAGAACGGTTGTCTTCTGGCTGAGCGGAAATCATTGATCCCGGAGTGAAGTCCATCGGACCCACAGCATTACGCATAAAGGGTAAATAGATACTGTTTTCGGGTTTGCAGTTGCCACCTTGTTCCATGCCCAATACACCTTCGTAAGAGAGTACGTTCGGATATTTCCGTTCCAGTCCCGCAGGCTTGAAGGCACCATGGAAATCCACAAATAGTTTATGTTTAGCTGCTTCTTGGGCTACACGTTCGTAGTAGTTTACCATCCACTGATCGCTGCGGTCCATAAAGTCTATCTTTACTCCCGCGATGCCCCAGTCGGCAAAAGTCTTAAAGAGATCGAAGTGATTCTCGACAGTAAGCCATGGTAGCCAGAGTACGATTTTCACGTTTCGTTCTTTTCCGTACTGAATTAACTCAGGGAGGTTGATAGTAGAATTGGGAGTAAACGGATCACGTGTGTTTTTGGCCCAGCCTTCATCCATGATGATGTAGGGGATGCCGAATCTGGAAGCAAAGTCAATGTAGTATTTATACGAATCCATGTTGTAGCCGGAACGGAAATCTACCCCATAGAGACGTGCATCGTGCCACCACTCCCAGCTCACCTGCCCCGGTTTGATCCAACTGTAGTCTTCAAGGACACAAGGAGTGGAAAGGTTATATACCATTTCGTTTTCAATAATCTCTTTGTCTTCTTTTGAGATTACCATCATTCGCCAGGGGAATGAACGCTTTCCGGTTGTTTTGGCAATATAATCAGCTTCTTTAGTGATCTTGAGGCTACGGTCACCATCTTCGCCAAATGCCAAAGGTGCTTTGGGGAAAAGAGATTGCATCCCATTCTTGCCGGTGCCTTTGAGGAACATACAAGGATAATCGAATAGGTCAGCTTCGGATATCAGGATTTTATATGCTTTGTCCGTTTCTATCAGTACGGGCAGGTAACTCATACGATCGGTGGCAGCATAGTTTTCCGTATCTATATGAGTATATGGATATTCGTAAGAGGTTTTAAAACCATCCGGTTGTGATAAGTGGGCTTTGTAGTTGGCAGGAAAATTAATTGCGAAATCTTCTCCCATTACAATGTTATCCTCTTTTTTGTCTGTAACAAAACGGTAAGCCATACCGTTATCGAATACCCGGAACTCAACGGCATAGTTTCCGCTGAAGTTCATCCTCAGCGTGTTACAGTGGTTCTTTACGATAGCATTTTTAAAAGGTATCTCACGTTTCACACTTTCGTCAATGGTTCCACGTTTCGTGCTCCGCAGCCTGGGATTGTCCCCCAGTGTTTCATTTTGCAGTTGGAGGTTGAGATAACAATCCTTTAATAGTTGGTTGTTATCATAAGACACTGAATAGTAGATTCGGTCCTTGATATCTACCGATACTTTAATGGCTCCGTTGGGAGACATTATGTCAATCACTTTAGCGTACACGCTATTTCCGCTTATTACTGCCAATGCGAGCAAAAGGGACATCATTTTTCTTTTCATAACATGTGTTTTATTATTGTATGTGTTGTGTTTACATCTTCCACTTGAAAATATAAACGCCTCGAATGTACTAATTATCTTTGTTTCAGACAATAGCTGTCCGATATATTTTCGGGTTGAATTGCAATAGCAGGTATTTCCGGATAAATCCGGAATAAATATGTGTATGTGATTATGAAAGAATAGGTTTTCCTTTGCCTTTCATTTCTTTGTATTTATCAATGACATGCTTACGGCTCTTGATGATCTGCCAGCGATATACCCAGCAGGTAGTCAGGAAGTAGAATCCCGTTTGTATCCATAACGCTTTATATTCAAATGGGATCTCACTCAGTGTCGCCCCCATGTTATTGATCCGCACAAATCCGTTAATGCCGAAAGTAGACGGGAATATATAAGAGAAATATTTCCAGAACGGCGGTATGGCTGCTCCCGGCCAGGAGATTCCCGAAATAAACAGTAACGGAACAGACGTGAAGACGAATATCAGCATGCACGTTTCCCGGTTACGGATGGCAATGGACGCAGTCATGGCAAAGAAGATGCAAGCCATCAGATAGGGAAGGATAAATAACGCTAATGTACCCGGTTGTCCGATTTGGTTGAGGCTGAACATGCGGGGAACCGCACAAAGTACGTAAACAGATACGAGCGAATAGACCATGAAATAGCTTAGTCCTTTACCCATTACAATACGCAGCGTGCCGTTGTAATGCCGGTTAATGGGCACCAGATCTTTGAAGCGGTTGTTTTCGCGGGCGGTGCCGGCAGAAAGTCCGATACCCAACAGTAAAGTCTGCTGAATAATCAGGATTAGTACTGCCGGTATCAGGAAAGCGGCAAAACCGTTAGTCGGATTGAACATTGCCACGTCTTCATATTCGATGGGGTAGGCTGTGATCTCATCCTGGCGGTCGGTGGTATTGCCCGAACGGGTTATTTTGATATTTTCGTTCATGTCTAAAGATACGGCTGTGTTAGCCAGAAGCATACTTTTGTAATATAGCAGTCCGCTCATATCACAATAAATACTTACCTGAGTCTGTTTACCTTGTGCTATATTATCACTAAATTCTTTGGGAATATAAATGATGCCATAAGCCAGACGGTCTTTCAGCATTTGTTTGGCTTCTTCCATATCGGCACAATACGCTACGATTTCTATATCGGGAGTGGCGTCCACTTTGCGCAGATATTCGCGGCTGAGTGAAGAGCGTGAATCGTCTACTACCACTGCGGGCACTTCGCGCACCACTTCGTTGGTATAGATGAAGCTATAAATCAACGGATATACCAATGGCACGAGTACGAAGAAAATCAATACTCCCTGGTCACGGAAGGTGGTTCCAAACTCCCGTTTCCAGATATAAAACAGGTCGTTGACTCCTTGTGCTATTTTATCTTTTAATTTTATATCTTTCATTAGGGCATGTATTTATAGTATATCAAAGCTTCCTTCAACCGGTGAACCACGAAGAAAGGAAGTAACATAAAAATCAATAACGCCATATAATTGGACCAGGAATAAGCCATACTGTATCCGTTGAGTGCCTGGTCTACGTAAATGAGAAAGTAATGCCGTAGTGGGAACAGGTTGCTCAATGCCTGCAATACCGGATTCATAGCCATTACCGGGAAAGAGAACCCCGATATGGAGAAAGAGATGACTCCCCATAATGATGCAAAACTCAATCCGAGGCGGAGTGTAGGCAAAGTGCCTATCATCACGATGCCACAACATTGTGAAGCCAGTACAAGACACAAAGTGGCCAGCAGCATAGGGAGGATGCCACTGTTGCATGGGAAATGCAGGAATCCGTACAGGTATACATTATAAAATATACCCATGATGAAGAACACTACCGTTTGTGGAAGAAGTTTACCTGCCAATGCGATATAAATGGAGTTATTGCTCAGACGCAACCACTCACGTGCGGTACGGTCTTTGATTTCCACGCCGATGGAGAATACCGTTACCATGAATATCATCAGCATAAGTACTCCCGGTACAAGGGTGTTGCACAAGTAGACCGAGTAGTTCAACCATGGATTCTGTATCGGGTGTGTATCGATGACTATTGGTTGGAGGTATCCCATGGCTTGGTCCTCTGTTGCACCTTTAGCGTACAGTACCGAACGGCTGACTGCCCCTGATGCAAGCTCGGACATCATCTTCATGTCTTTGAAAAGCAGTGAGCCGGCAATCAGGTACGAGTTGTTGGTATAGAAAGATATTTTGGGTTGTCGTTGGCTTTGAGCATCGGCCGACAACCCTTTGGGAATATAGAAGAACCCATAAATTTTGCCTTCCTGCATTGCAGTGCGGGCTTCATTCACACTTCCATAACGGGCCACGATAGCCGTTTGCCCGAAGGCATCCAAATTGCGGAGGATATTTCTCGAACTGGTTGAGTTGTCCAGATCGACAGCGCCGACAGGCATGTCGGTGGGCAGTCCCGAGTCCATCAGCGTGGTGAAGAAAATATAGCAGAATAACGGGGCTATCACCATGCAGAAGAGATAGAGCGGACGGGACACAAGACGGCGACATTCGCGCTTCATGACCAGCCAGAGGGCTATATATTTCTTTTCTCTTTCTTTCATTTTTTAAGGATGACTGACATTCCCGGACGCAGATTGTCTACTTTTTCAACCGGAGTAGCTTTTACTTCGAAAGTTTTCAGATCGAACTGTCCTGTAGTTTTAGTTGCTTTCCAGGCAGCGTAAGTACCCAGATCCTTCATGTAGTATACTTTCAAGCGAATCGTTTTGTTGTCCAGTGCGGGCACGATAGCGTCAAATTCAGATCCCATTGTCAGGTTCTTCAATAAATCCTCGCGCACATTGAATGTCACCCACATGTCATCCATCACTGCAATGTTCATAATCGGTGCACCTGTGCCTACCAGCTCGCCCACTTTGGGAAATATCTCAGAAACCTCTCCGGCTGTCTGAGCAATCAAATAAGTCTCTTTGATGTACGATTCCACTTCGGCAACAGCTCCTTTGGCACGGTCTACCAAAGCGGCGGCAGCCATTTTGTCCTCACGTTCGGCACCGTTTTTAGCCATGGTATATTGGGCCTTTGCTGCTTTTTCTGTGGCGATGGCTGCATTACGTTGCGCAGTGACTTCGTCCAGCTTTTGTGCAGGCATGACTCCCTGATCGAACAGATTTTTAACACGCTTGTATGATTTCTCTGCTATATCGACACCGGCTATCGCCTTTTGCCACATTTCATAAGCTGCCTGGATCTGTTCCTGACGTGCCCCTTTGATTGCTTTTTCGTTTTGTGCCTGAGCAGCGGCTTCAGCTGCACGTGCCTGTTCCATTTTTGCCATTACGTCCGGAGCTTCCAGTATGGCGAGAGTGTCTCCCGCTTGTACTGTTTGTCCCTCTTTCACACGGAATTCCAGAATGCGTCCGGGAACTTTGCTCGAAACGCGGTATTCGGTCACCTCGGCCTGTCCCTGAATAATTTCCGGACCTTTGCGGAGCATGAAGAAACCGACAACTGCAACCAGTACAATAACTCCCAGCAGAGTGAGGAATGCAAGCAGCATATTGCTGTTCTGTGATTTTTGTGATGTCATCTTATTTACGATTTTACGATTTACGATTGAGATTGGCTTTCTCTAAATTTACTTATTCATTTTATTTCAGTGTTCCCAATGACTTCTGCAGGTAGATCTCTGTTAACTTCACATCAATCTGTGCATCGATCTTTTCCGATTGGGCCGACAACCAGGCAGTATGGGCTTCAAGTACGTTGCTTGGAGCAATTACTCCTTCTTCGAATCCAAGGGTGGCGTAGCGCAGGTTTTCGTCAGCTTTCTCAAGGTTCTTTTTCGCCATGGTCAGTTTCTTTGCTGCCTCGTTCACTTTGAAGGCCGATTGGTTGACCTGCAACTCTATTTTTTCTTTGGCATCTTCCAGTTGATACTGGGCGATGCGTGCTTCTGCTTTGGCTGCCTTTACTTTATAGAGGCCCTCTCCCCAGTGCCAGATGGGTAATTGAAGCATGATGCCTACATTCCACATTCCTTTGAATTTATTTTCAAAGCTGTTGAATACGGAAGGGTTAGTAACCATATAGTTTCCCATCAGTGCTAAAGACGGAAGATGCTCGGAGCGGGTTACGTTTATTTTTTGTTGATAAATTTTGGTTGCCAGTTCCAGGCTCCGTATTTCAGGCCGGTTGGCATAGGCTGTTTCAACCTCAAAGTCGGTAGTAACAGGCATTAACGGAATGTCGTCGATGTCTTCGTCGGCCAATACGACGGGGGTACTCAGATCGATGCCGCACAGTTGGCACAGTAGCATCCGCGAAAGGCTGAGTCCGTCTTCAACCTTTGTCAGTGTCATTTCGGCTTCGTTTACCTTCACCCGAACCGAGAGTCCGTCCGCTTTAGTGGCTACCCCTTCGGCAATCATCTTTTCTACATCACTGTCCAGTTTCTGCAATAGCTTCAGGTAGCTTTCCGCGAGTTTTTTCTTGTTGACCAACGAGATAACCTGCCAATAGGCCTGATCCGTGCTGAGAATCACCTCTTGCATACCCGAATTGTGCTGTTGGCGAGCCAACTCTTCAGCGTATTTAGTGATTTTGTTGTATGCCCGGATTTTGCCGCCCATGTATAATGGCTGTGTCAGGGTGATGGCCCCTGCATATACATTGCGGGTATCGGTACGGAATGCGTCTACAATAGAACTTCCGGCTTCGTTCAAGGCCGGTACGATAGCCCCTCCCAGTTGCGACAAAACCGGGGCCAGTTCAGGATGGAGCTGTCCGATGACTTGTGCAGCCTGCTGCAGTGGTCCGCTTATGCTGTTTCCTAAGCCCGATAGGGCAGCTTTCTGATCACTGTTGAGCAGCGAGAATTCTTTTTGGTTACGCATATAGGCCCCTGTAGCAGAGAAGTTGGGTAAGTAGTTCGTAAAAGCTGCTTTGTTTTGATAGTGTGCAGCATTTATTTTCTCTCCGCTTATCAACAACTCTTTGTTGTTAGCAATGGCCAATGCACGGCAACTATCTAAGGATAGGATTCCCTGTGATTTCAGAGAGAAAGTAGTTGTCAGGAGAAAAAACAGAAACAGGATTTTTTTCATCGCATCTTATACATTATAAAGGTAATACTTCATTTTAAAGAACAATGCTTGCGGGCTGTTTGTTTATCCGGTTTTGTTCTTGTTATCCTTGTTAGGACAAGAAACAATAATTGCATAAACAACGATGCAAATATAAAGGGTTAATCTTAAAAAGCAAAACGATTTAATTTTTTTTGTTATTTAGGCCTGATGTTTGAATACCGGGCGGTGTATTCTCGCTTTTTCAATTAACATTGTTAATCGCATTCTGGGGCTTCTTCTTTTCCAAATGCAAATAACAAGCCTTTTGCATTTAAATGACTTGTTATTTGAATCTAAAGAGCAGACTTTAACATTGTGTTAAAGCAAGTCTTTTCCCAGCAAGAGTTTAGTGTTTTGAATGTCTTGTCTTTCATTTGTTTAAGTATCATCGTGCCTTTTTCTATCCAACTAAGACTTAGCAGGCTGAAAGCCTGTATACTTGCTTATTTATCAACTATGGATTGATCCTGTCTTCCCGAATCATTTTTTTCGTAATATTGCGTACCCGATTGCATACTTTGGTTGTAGTATAATAAACAACTATTGCGAATTGGTATTTAGCTTACTGGTTCAAAAGCCTTATTTAAGGTTTCTGTTTTTCAATAACACGAACAGAGAAGCAGAAAGGAAAGTTTCGTGGCAATAGTAGACAATAACCTTTTTATTCTTATATCTGGAGATTTACAGATTGCGTTTTGAGCATCTTCGCATAACTGGGCCGGGAGCAACCCAATAGGGGGTATTTACCCGATTTACTGATATGGTTCGGATCAAAAGTGGCAGTAGCACGAATATTTAATTAAAAGGAGCAGAGGAATTATTTATTCTCTGCTCCTTCAATACCTATTCTTAATTGCTCCCTCCTTCTTTATTACTTTTGGAAAAAAGAGCCCTTGCTTTTTTCTGAACGATAGTACATTCCATCACCAAAAGTAAGATAATTATCTCCCACTGTTTGTCTGAATGCACCATTGATTATAATTTCATTACCTTCCTTTACATAGTTAAATGTGTTCAAAAGTTTTAATGCTTTGTAGTCTTTATCAAGGCTATACTTTTCAATTGTTTTTGCTCCGAAGAAAAGTCCTACTGCTTTTACACCACCTTCTACCCGTTCTTCAGTTTGAAATTGATGTATCCAGATTGAATTATTTAAAGAATAATCTGCTTCCTTATGACAAGACGACAAAGCCAACAAAATAATTGTGCAGATAAAGAAAGTTACTTGTTTTTTCATCTTTTAAATCGTTTAAATGTAAAGAAACTATTTGATATTGGTAAAATACTTGTTTCTATTATTCCTTTACCTTTTCTAATAGGAATTACGTACTCGTTATTGGATAAAACAGATTCAATGGGATAGTCATTAAAAAAATCAAAGTAGAACTCGTCAATACGTTCATTACTTTGGGTGATAGAATATTCTGTTGTTACTGTCTTTTGAGTTGTCGTTGTATTATCTAATTTTCCATTTATTCCTAGGGTGATTCCTTTAATGATTGGAGCAGAAATGCTTCCATCTATTCCCTTATTGGATATATAAGTTAAAGAATATGTTTCTGTGATTTTTGCGGTTGTTCCTTCATCCGGGTTAATAAGATATACTACAACCTTTTTGTTAATGGGATCTTTAGCTATGTTCCATTCATTCAATCTTGTATCGTGTCCGTAATCTAAAGGATAGAACCATTTGGACTTAATACCATTTCTATCAATTGTATAGGTATACTTTGTACGTCTAAACATCGTTTTATGTCTTCTATGTTCATTGATTTTAAGATTGAATAATTTTTCAGGGGTAACATAAATCTTCATTCCTTCAGATATTACGTTATTTCCGTTTACGCTTCCTTCGATTCTGAAAAGAAAACAGAAAGCTCTTCCCGTTAAGATGCGTCCTAAAACTTCTTCTCTGCTTAAAGAACCTTTTTTCTGCTGCACTTTATCATAGAATAATGGCTTGTTTTGCCCTGTTGCTATATCCTCCAAGCGAGAAAACGCATCAGCTGCAATCTTAAATCTGAAAATACAATCTTTTATATCCGGACGAATTTCTTTGGGAGTTTCGCTTATGCTATTTAAACCATAATACATAAGTGATCTCGTTGCCCTGGGCTTTAGGGAGGATTTATTATAGGCTGCTACCAATAATGGATCTATATCTTTTATTGGGACATAGCCTTCATCTTTATATTTTTCACTAAGCTCCTCGTATGCCGAAGCACGTGTTACTCCTGCGGTCCTCTCGGAGTATGTAGGATCAAAAGACTGATCAACAAATTCATAATTTTCATTTAAAGGGTAAGCTGAGAAATTTCGAGTTTGCGCATGTTTTTTTCTTATACTGCCACTTTCACAAACTACAAACAAATTAAATCCAGGTATTTCATTAGCAGCAATTGTATCTACTATGACTCCATTATAGTATAATGTCCTATCTAATAGAACCGGTACTTCAAAGTCTCCATCATCCATGTCTTTTATTAAAAGATTCCCGTATTCTGGTATGTGGATATTTAGTAAAGGTACATTTGCCTCGATGTTCTCAATTTCCTCTTTATCTTTGGCGTACTTTATTAATATATCTCGGAAAGAACAATTGTTTATTTGCCCATCTTTGGCAATGGGATAAAAAATATTGTATCCGTTATCTATTTTCTTTAAAGCTTCCTCTTTTAAAAAGTGCCTGACACTTTGTTCTTCGAAAACGGCTTTTGATAATATTTCAGCAAATCGCTCCATATATTGTTCTTTGCTTTTGACGTTTCTTGTTATTACATTTTTAGTGGGTTCATTGTTGTAAGTAGCATAATCGTCGGAGCATGCTTCTAAGATGATAGAGAAAAAAAGAAATAAAAATAAATTGATTTTCACTTTTTTCATGTCTGTTTTTTTATTTATAATATTTTTTTATCACAATTACTAGTCTGTTTTTAATTAGAATCTATTAAAAACTAATAGTTCATGTTACATATAATACAATTCATACTAAAACCGTACTCAACTCGAAACATGAAAAAGAAGTTAATATTTTATCATTCTTTCAATATATATGAAGCAGGTTTAATATTGATTTATTATAAAGACAGTTTTTTTACGTAAACTCCCTATTGAACGCGAGCTCGGGTTAAGATTTCCTTTTAATCCTCAAAATCACAAGACAATAAAGATTCGGGCGGCCAAAGTATGGTCGCCCGAATCTTTATTGTTCTACTGACTTAATTCCAAATGGTAAACTGTCCGTCTGATGGGGCTATGTCAAAGTCGAAGTTAACCTCCGGCTTGACATTGAAAAAACAATATGCTTCCATTGCAGAAAGCAAGTTCATCGGGAAATTATGTACGCTACGGTGGTGAATGTGTATGAATTGTTTCTATATTTCAATACATCGTTGAGTGATTCGATAATACTCCGTTTACGTAACATTAGTTTGTTATAAATCGAAATCAAGCGTTGCTTCATGTTTGAACGAAGACCGGTGACGATATGAATGCCATCATTAAAAAGTTTCCCAAAAAGTGATTGAGAGAGAGACCCCTTGTCGGTATAAAGCTTTCCAAACATCTTGTTTGTCAGCGTATCAATTACATTTTTGTTTCGATCGTTAACATTGGCCCCGGTCAGCACAACGTTGACAATCTCTCCTCTTTCATACACAATAAATGAAGTTTAAAGCCGATATAGCACCCATTGTACTTTTACCTTTTTTTGCTATGTCTTTGCATACTTTCATGGAATATTGTCTCCTGTTATGGATGGCAGGAATGCATGTACTGTCAATGAAACTGATACCTGAACATTCTCCGAAACAAACCGGTTTGAGGAATATTGTCAAGGCTATGAAACATCTTGGAATATTCTAATTTATGTACGATTGTCGCTTACTTTATTTTTTTCGTAATATTGCGTACCCGATTGCATACTTCGGTTGTAGTATAATAAACAACTAATTAAAAAATAGAAAAACAATGAATTGGGGAATACACGACAGAAGAGGCTGGATGGCTGTGATATTATTATTGTGCGCATATCCTTTTTCGGCTCAGAATGCCGGTCAAATCACGTTGGAGCTTAGAGACAAGCCACTGCCTGCTGTTTTGAAATTGATTGAGAAAGCAGGGGAGAAGCATATTATTTTTTCCTATAACGAGACTGAGACTTACCATGTTACTGCCTCTATTCATCAAAAAAACGAATCGGAAGCACTTTCCATCGTTCTGAAAAATACCCCGTTCATTTATAAAGAACGAGAAAACTATTTTGTTATTCAGAAAGCGGGGATAGACAAACGTCTGGTAATTATTCAAGGTACGGTTTATGACGAGGAACATAACCCCTTGGTTTGCGCCAATGTGCTACTGCTGAATAGAATTGATTCCACATTTGTGAGCGGAGTGGTTACGAATCAGGATGGTTCGTTCCGGATACCGGGTGAAGAAGGGAAAGATTATCTTTTGAAAACGTCTTATATAGGTTATCAGACCAAAGTCCAACCTTGCGGTGCAATGAATAAAGTATGTTTGTTTTCCGATGCCCAATTAATGAAAGAAGTGGTTATTAGTGTCGATCATCCTTTAATAGTACATAAAGATAATGGTTTATTGGCTAATGTCGTTGGTACTCCTTTAGCTAAAATGGGCTCTGCTGCGGAAATGATATCCCATCTCCCTTTTGTAACGGGAGGGGTGGGGGAATACATGGTTCTGGGACATGGAGTTCCCGTTATCTATATCAATGGCCGTAAGGTACGTGATCAGGGAGAATTGGAACGTTTGCGTGCTGACGATATTTTATCGGCGGAAGTGATTACTACACCAGGAGTGGAATATGGTTCGGATGTATCTTCAGTCATTCGTATCCGTACGATCCGTCAGCGAGGACAAGGGATAAGCGGCGGCTTTCGAGGTGTTTTTTCTCAGGGACATGACTATAATGCCAGTGAGAATCTATATTTGAATTACCGTACGGGTGGATTGGATCTATTTGTGAAAGGTGACTTGAAACATGGAAATTATTACCAGGAATCAATTTTAAATCAGGAAACTGACGCTTCTTCCCGATGGGAGGTCCGAGGAGGAACTACCAGTTTTCGTAAAGCCGTTTATTTCTCCGGTGAGGTAGGTTTCAACTATGAGTTAGATGACAAGAATTCTTTGGGTGCTCGTTATATGCCGGGTACGAATGTAGGTTCTGTGAATCAGACTAACCTTGGCAACAATTTTGTGTATAAGGATGGTGAAAAGACAGAAGAAATATCTTCTTCGCAGTATGCACATACTTATCCTACCTGGACTCATTCGGTGAATGGATACTATAATGGAGCGTTCGGTCAATGGAATGTGGATTTCAATGCTGATTATTTATTGGGAAAGAATAATTCCACAAATGAAGTTCTCAACAACGATGATAAAGCTGCCCAATCAGAAAATGAAGTCCGAAACTATTTGTATGCTATGCGTATGGTTGTAAAACGCTCTTTCAGAAAAGGGACATTGTCGTTGGGTACGGAGGAAACGTTTACGAACAGACACGACATATTTGTTCAAAGTGGTTTTTCTGACAACGCCGATGATCATATCAAACAGTCTATTTATTCTGTGTTTGCCGATTACTCGCTGCACTTGGATAAATTCAATTTTGATGTGGGGCTGCGCTATGAACATCAAAAAACGGATTATTATGAATATGGGGTTCATCAAGATGAACAAAGTCCGGTGTATAATGATATAGTTCCTGTCGCTTTAGTAGGATATGAGGATAAAGGCTGGCATGCATCCCTTTCTTATCGCTTAATAAGGAATAATCCCGACTATCACATGCTTTCAAGCTCAATTACATATTCAAGTAAATATATGTATCGTAGCGGAGATCCCTTACTGGTTCCACAAAAACGCCATGTCTTTATATTGGATGCCGGATCAAGATGGGCGTTTGTAAATCTCTTTTTTGATAGGACATTGGATTTATATACGAGGTTCCTCAAACCTTATAATGATGAAACCCATCCGGGGGTGTTGTTGTTTACCATGGCCTCCATACCTACTACAGATACTTATGGAATGAATTTTAATGTTTCTCCTAAAATCGGGTGTTGGCAACCGCAATTGAATGGAGGCATGTATTTTTATGATGCCGATGTTCGTTCTTTGGGGATAACCCAGCATTGGAACGAACCTCAGTTTTATTTTGAGCTTGACAATAGTTTTACTTTTCCTGATGGTTGGTTTTTGAATGTGAACGGGAATATTTCGACAGCAGCCAAACAAAGTTATTCTTTGAGACACAGAGAGGGTACGGTAAATGCCCGTCTGTCGAAATCATTTCTGGAAGATGCTCTGATGATAACACTTACAGCCGATGATATTTTTCATACCCGTTATCATTATATGGATGGATATGGAGTCAGAAGTCATATACTGACCCGTTCATATAATGATAATCAACGTTTGGGTATTCAGATATCTTATAAATTTAATGCAACTAAGAGTAAGTATAAAGGTACCGGTGCGGGACAGAGTGAAAAGCAGCGCCTTTAATCTGCCTGATAAAAGAATTATCGCTAATTTTGTCGGCTTATGGCAAAATTAACGATATTCCGGTTTCGTGGACATGTTTCACGGGAAGAACGCTTCAGGCAATTGTTTGTGGAGATATATCCCCGTCTGGTGCGTTATGCCATTCAGTTAATGGGCGATCGGGAAGAAGCGAAGGACATTGTTGGCGAAGTGATGGAAGAGGCTTGGAAATGTTTTGATAGACTGGAAGCAGAAACGCAGAATGCTTATTTCTATACAGCTACACGTAATACGTGCCTGAATCGGTTAAAGCACCTGCGCGTGGAACAACAGCATTTGGATGCTTTACGTGAGGTTACGCGGATGGATGTGAATACCGGATATCGACAGCATGAGGCACAGTTACGGCAAGCGGAAACTATTGCTTGCGGCCTGCCCGAACCGACGCGTACCATTTTGAGACTTTGTTATTGGGAGAAACTGACCTATAGGCAAGTGGCAGAACGGTTGGAAATAAGTCCGGATACGGTGAAGAAACATATATCGAAAGCTTTACGGATTTTACGTAATGAAATGAACGGAAAGGAGGAAACAAATGGAACAGAGAGAGGATAATAAAAACGATGTAGCCCCCCGTAGGCTCGAAAATCTTTTCGGAGAGGCTCTTGGTGACCTGCCTTCTGTCGAAGAGACAGAAATCGCTTGGCAGGCATTTGCCTCTCGCCGACGGCAGAAGAGAGTCCGAACTTTGTTATTTGGCTTTGCAGCAGTTGCTTCCGTGGCATTACTTTTGTTTTTGGGTTTGTCCCGGGAAAACTTTTTATCACAAGAAGTCGAAGTGTTTGCTTCTGTAAATTCGCCTGATAAATTGGTGATGACAGAGGCTAAAGGGATCATTGCAGTCAGAACACCACCCGCTACCACTGTTACCATTTATTTGCCCGACAGTACTGAAGTGCTGTTGAACGCCAATAGCCGCCTGGAATACCCGAAAGTGTTTACCGGTGATCTTCGGCAGGTAATGTTGGAAGGTGCTGCGAGATTTAATGTTCAAAGAGATGCTCTACATCCCTTTATTGTAGAGACCGGGAGTTTACAGACGCGTGTATTGGGTACGGTATTTGATGTTGATTCTTATGGATGTGGTACTACTTCTAAAGTTGTCCTGTATGAAGGTTCGGTGCAAGTCAGTGATAAAGCCAGCACACAAGTCTGTAAGATAAAGCCGGGTGAACAGGTTTATCTGGATAGAGTAGGTGATATCTGTATTTCTCAGGCTGATATCTGTATGCAAAAGAGTTGGACAGAAGGTCTATTTATCTTTGATAATGTCACTCTGAGATATGTTATGCAGGAAATTGGGGCATGGTATAACACAAATATTGTTTTCCGTTCCCATTCTTTGCTGGAGGAACGGATTTATTTTTCTGCCAGTCGTCATCTTCCTGTCGGGGAAATATTAAATGTTTTGAATGATTTGCAAATTGCGAGATTCATAGTGGAAGGGAACAGAATAATCGTATCACCACTATCATGAGTTATTGAAATGGAAAACATTCAATAAGATAGAATTGAAGTAATAAAAAAGAGGATGTGCCAGAAGCCGGTTACTTAGTAACCATTCTGGCGCATCCTCTTTTAAAGTATATGGTTTTAAAGTTTTAGTCCAATGTGAACTTCTGCGATCCAATCATCGTTCCGTCAGCAAAGATGTCTACCCGATAGTCGCCGGCATACAGAAACTCTTCCACATCCCAGAATACGTTAATAGTTTGTTCTTCCCCATTGTATTCGATGTACTTTTTGATAGAGTAGCCTAACGTACGGTTTTCATAAGGGAAAGTGTTTGACGGGCTTTTGGTCAATACATCGTTATCCGGTTTCGTTATCCGGATGTAGAGTGTCCGTTCTCCGGTTTCGGCAGTGATATTTTTGACAATCGTAAAACCGATGGCCAGTTTTACGATATCCTTTACTTTTTTAGCTTTTTTGCCACGTTTGTTGCGAGGTTCAATCCAGATATTGGTTGCATCCAACTGAGCAGCTAATGTAACTTTTTGATTAAGGTTCTTCTTTTCTTCAGACAAATTATTGATCTGGCGTGAAGCCGCATTGTATTTCTGCGTTACTTCTGCTATCACTTGTTTTTGCTGGGCGGTCAGTTTATTCAGCGAGTCAATCTGATTGATGTAACCGATCATTACTTTTCTCAGTGTTGCCAATTCTTTTTTCAGGCGTCTTATCTCTGTGGCGTTACTGCTCTTTACCGTACGGAGTTCTTCAAGCAGGCGTTGCGTCTTGACCTGCTCCTGAGCCAGCAAGTCTGCCAAAGAGTCGTTCGATACAGTCAGTTTCAGTTCGTCATATTGCTGTGCAAAGCGAGTGTACTCATTTTCAAGATCTTCTTTGTCCAATTGGAATTCCTGAACCAGTTCACGGTTAGTCTGTTTTTCGGAGAATAACAGATAAGTAAGACCGATGAGCGCGAGCACCAAAACAGATACGGCAATGATCAGCAGATTCTTTTTATTCATATTCTATAAGGTTGAATGATAAAACGCTGCAAAAGTAATCATTTCAATACAGAGTAACACAGTCTATTCACTTTTCTTTAACTAAAATTATTATGGAAAAATTTCTTTAATTTCGATTATCGTTGTACTTTTGCCGTCACGAAAACGATACGAACTAATTATCAACTTTATTAAAATATAAGTATTATGTCAAAAGTAACCGTAGTAGGCGCAGGTAACGTAGGTGCTACATGTGCAAATGTACTGGCCTTCAATGAAGTGGCAGACGAAGTAGTAATGCTGGACGTAAAAGAAGGCGTTTCAGAAGGTAAAGCAATGGATATGATGCAGACTGCTCAGTTGTTGGGTTTCGACACAACAATCGTTGGTTGCACAAATGATTATGCTCAGACTGCTAACTCTGACGTGGTTGTGATCACTTCTGGTATTCCTCGTAAACCGGGCATGACTCGTGAAGAACTGATCGGGGTAAATGCCGGTATCGTGAAATCAGTAGCAGAAAATCTTTTGAAATACTCTCCGAATGCTATTATCGTAGTTATCTCTAACCCGATGGATACAATGACTTATCTGGCATTGAAATCACTCGGATTGCCGAAAAATCGTGTTATCGGTATGGGCGGTGCTTTGGATAGCTCACGTTTTAAATATTTCTTGTCTCAGGCTTTGGGTTGCAATGCAAACGAAGTAGAAGGTATGGTGATCGGTGGTCATGGTGACACTACTATGATTCCGTTGGCTCGTCTGGCCACTTACAAAGGACAGCCGGTCAGCACACTGCTGAGCGAAGAAAAACTGAACGAAGTAGTTGCTTCTACTATGGTAGGTGGTGCTACTCTGACTAAGTTGCTGGGCACTTCTGCATGGTATGCACCGGGTGCGGCAGGAGCTTATGTCGTAGAATCTATCATCCACAACCAGAAGAAGATGATTCCTTGCTCAGTAATGCTTGAAGGTGAATACGGTGAATCTGATCTTTGTATCGGTGTTCCTGTAATCTTGGGTAAGAACGGTATCGAGAAAATCGTTGAACTGGAATTGACTGCTGACGAAAAAGCAAAATTTGCGGCAAGCGCAAAGGCTGTTCATGGAACTAACGCAGCTCTGAAAGAAGTTGGTGCTCTCTAATTTGAATGCCGGATTCTTAATCTGAAAATAGAATATGCGGACCTCACAACTCTTTTCAAAAGGGCTGTGAGGTTTGCTTTTTAATATACTTAAATAATACATTATGAGAAAACTCTTCATGAGTGCTGCGGCTCTTTTGTTTGCCGGAGCACTTTGGGCACAAGAGGGTCCGTTGTGGATGCGTCATTGTGCTATCTCTCCCGATGGAACTACCATTGCTTTCACCTATAAAGGTGATATTTTCACAGTACCGGTGTCCGGTGGCAAAGCTACACAGATCACTACCAATCCGGCTTTTGATACAACCCCGATTTGGAGTCCCGATAGTAAACAGATTGCATTTGCGTCCGACCGTATGGGAAGTCTGGATGTATTCATTGTGTCGAAAGAAGGAGGCGAGCCTCGCCGCCTGACCACTTTCTCGGGCAGCGAAACTCCGGTAGCTTTCAGTGATGCGGGACAGCTCTTATTTACTGCCGACATCATGCCTTCTGCCGAAGATGCCGGTTTTCCTTCGAACGGACAATTCCAGCAGATATATCAGATTCCAGTTACGGGAGGACGTCCTGTGATGTTTTCATCTATGCCAATGGAATGCATCTCCATTAATAAGGAAGGGGCTATTCTTTATCAAGATAAAAAAGGATATGAGGATTACTGGCGTAAGCACCAGAAGTCACCGATTGCCCGTGATATATGGATGCTTCAGCCTGGACAGACTCCACGCTATGAAAAACAGACCACTTTCATCGGTGAAGACCGTGAACCGGTATGGGCACCGGACGGAAAGTCGTTCTACTATTTGAGTGAAGAGAATGGTTCGTTCAATATCTACCAGCGTATTCCGGGATCGAATGCATCCAAGCAGGTGACGCATCACACGCAGCATCCGGTACGTTTCCTCAGTATGGCTTCCAATGGTAATCTTTGTTATGGTTTTGATGGTGAGATTTATACGTTGGCTCCCGGTGGTAAGTCGCAGAAAGTATCTGTGAAAATTCTGTCAGACAGAAATGATAAAGATTTGATTCGCCAGATAAAGACCAGTGGGGCTACTGAAATGGCTGTATCTCCTGATGGTAAAGAGGTTGCTTTCATTTTGAGAGGAGATGTGTATGTGACTTCGGTAGAATATAAAACGACAAAACAGATAACGAATACTCCTTGTCAGGAACGTGGAATCGATTTTGCACCCGACGGGCGTAGCTTGGTGTATGCTTCGGAACGTGGCGGACTCTGGCAGCTCTATACTTCAAGTATCGTGCGGAAAGATGAGAAACAGTTCACGTATGCTACAGAGTTAAAAGAAGAACGTCTGACCAATTCGGATATAGCTTCGTTCAATCCGAAGTATAGCCCGGACGGAAAAGAAGTTGCTTTCCTTGAAAACCGTACGGCAATTCGCGTCATCAATCTCAAAACTAAGAAGGTACGTACGGTAATGGATGCCCAATATCAGTATTCGTACAGTGATGGTGACCAGTGGTTTGAGTGGAGTCCGGATAGTAAATGGATTCTTTCCGAATTTATTGGTATCGGTGGCTGGAACAATAAAGATATTGTGCTGCTGAACGCCGATGGTAAGGGAGAAATGCATAATCTGACCGAAAGCGGTTACTCAGACGGAAATGCGAAATGGGTTCTGGGTGGCAAAGCAATGGTCTGGTTCAGTGACCGTGCCGGATACCGTAGTCATGGCAGCTGGGGTGCTCAATATGACGCTTATATCATGTTTTTTGATGTAGATGCTTACGATCGTTTCCGCATGAATAAGGAAGACCTTGCTTTGCTTGAAGAAGCCGAGAAAGCGGAAAAGGCTGAGAAAGAAAAAGCTGAGAAGAAAAAGAAAGAAGATAAAAAAGGTGATAAGAAAAAAGACGCCAAAGATAAGAAAGATGGAGAGGCAGAAAAGAAGGAGGAAGTGAAGCCACTGAAATTCGATCTTGATAATCGATTCGATCGTATTGTGCGTCTGACTGTCAACTCTTCTTTCATGGGTGATGCTGTTTTGACTCCGAAAGGTGATAAGCTCTATTATCTGGCAGCGTTTGAAAGCGGTTATGATTTGTGGGAACACGATTTGAAAGAGAATTCAACAAAGATTCTGTTGAAAGGTGTCGGAGGTGGTTCGCTGTTGCCCGATAAGAAAGGTGAGAATATCTTTATGTGTACCGGTGGAGGTATGAAGAAAATTGAAATAGCCGGTAGCAAGACAACGCCTATTGCATTTGAATCTTTCTTCGACTATCAGCCGGGTGGTGAACGTGCTTACATTTTTGATCATGTTTGGCAGCAGGTAGACGATAAGTTCTATGTGAAGGATTTGCAGGGAGTAGACTGGCCTTTGTATAAGAAGACTTATGAAAAGTTCCTGCCACATATCAACAATAATTATGACTTTGCCGAACTGCTGAGCGAGATGCTCGGAGAGTTGAATGCTTCACATACCGGAGCTCGGTACTCTGGTGTAGGAGGGGCGTTACCTACAGCTTCATTGGGAGTATTTTATGACGATACTTATACCGGTGACGGGTTGAAAATAAAGGAAATCATAGAGCAGAGTCCTTTCACTTTGAAGAAAACAGATGTAAAGCCGGGTTGTATCATTGAAAAAGTAGATGGTACTCCAATCAAAAAAGGAGAAGATTATTTCCCGTTATTTGAAGGAAAAGTAGGACGTAAAGTGCTGCTTTCTGTTTACGATCCTGCTACAAAGAAGCATTTTGAAGAGACAGTGAAGGCGATCAGTTACGGTGCGCAGCGCGAATTGCTATATAAACGATGGGTAGAGCGCAATCGCAAGAAAGTAGAAGAGTTATCAGGCGGTCGTTTGGGATATGTACATATCAAGGGCATGGATAGTCAGAGTTTCCGTAAGATGTACTCCGAACTGTTGGGGCGTTACCGTAACAAAGAAGCCGTAGTTGTAGACGTTCGCCACAATGGTGGTGGTTGGTTGCACGACGATGTGGTGACTCTCCTTAGTGGCAAAGAATATCAGCGTTTTGTTCCTCGCGGACAATATATAGGTAGCGATCCGTTCAATAAGTGGCTGAAGCCCTCATGTATGCTTGTTTGTGAAGACAATTACAGTAATGCGCATGGTACTCCTTATGTATATAAGACATTAGGTATCGGTAAACTGGTAGGTACTCCTGTAGCCGGAACTATGACAGCTGTATGGTGGGAACGCCAGATTGATCCGAGTCTTGTATTTGGTATTCCGCAGGTAGGCTGCATGGATATGCAGGGTAACTATTTGGAAAATCAGACACTCGAACCGGATGTGCTGATTTATAATGAACCTTCTGCTTCGTTGAAGGGAGAAGATGCACAATTGAAAGCTGCGGTAGATTGCTTGTTGAAGGAGTTGCCGAAGAAATGATGGGGTAATTGCGTTTTATGCTCGATTAAAATGGAAAGGTCACCTTTGTTTAAAGGTGGCCTTTTCTTATTATGTGGATAAAATGATCTATTTATTGTTAAATACTTGCTTTTTAATGTGAAATACTATAAATATAGTTTTGTGTCTATATTTATAGTTATATATTTGTGCCATTCCATTCAGGTTGTATCCCAAATACTTGATGAATAGAAGTATAATCTAAAATTACTTGGTATGAGTGAACAGAAAGAATTGACAAAAGCAGAACTCCAGATCATGCAGGTGCTTTGGCGGAAAGAAAATGCTTTTGTGAATGAAATCTTACAGGATTTGGAAGAGCCGCGTCCGGCGTATAATACAGTTTCTACCGTACTACGTGTATTGCAAAACAAAGGCTTTGTAGCTTATCGTAGTTTCGGAAAGAATTATCAGTATTATCCGTTGGTTTCAAAAGAGAGCTATACGAATCGTTTTATGAACCGGGTCGTAGATAACTTTTTCAGTGGTTCGGTGAAGGCGATGGTTTCGTTCTTTACCAAAAAAGAAAAGATGTCGGTACAGGAGATCGACGAACTGATTGAAATGTTGAAGGAAAACAAAAAGGAATAAGGTATGATCGATATTGATTGTAGCGAATGGGCTATTCTTCGTTTCATAGGAGCTTCATTTGTGTTATGGCTGTGCTATTACTTGTTGTTCGATCGAAAAGCCCCGTTTAACCAGTGCCGGAATTATTTGCTTTTTTCGGTACTGCTGGCCGGAGCTGTATCGGTGGTACGCATCCCGGTTTATCCGGTGGAGGTGGTGCGGCCGATAAAGATGGAACGGGTGGTTGTAAAGCAAGAAACACAAATGGATAAGACTTCATTGGTACAAGTAGAAAATGATGGGATACAACCGGATACGCTCGCAGCAGTGCAGGCGGAGGTTAGTGAAGCAATTGTACCCCGAGTGGAAGAAGAAATAGCGGAAGAACCTTTTTATGCTTCGTGGGATTACTGGCAAATAGTCTGGATCGTATATGGATTGGGAGTATTTGTCCTTTTGATGCATTTATTGGTCGAAATGGCACGTATCTGGCGTTTGAAGCGTTGGGGAAGTTGTACGATGGAGGCTGATGGGATTTGTATCGTGCGTAACAATGAAGTCGTTTCACCATTCTCGTTTTACCGGATGATCTTTATCAATCGGAAGTTAGAAGGAGAAGTGTTGCGTATAGTTCTGCTCCATGAAAAGGCACATATTCGTAATCATCATTATCGGGACACTTTATTTATTGAAGGTTTATCCATTTTATGTTGGTTTAATCCGTTTGTCTGGCTGGTAAAGCGTGAACTGCGGGCTCTCCATGAATTTCAAGTGGACCGTTGTTTGCTTTCCGGTGAGATTGAATTATTTGAATATCAAAGCATCTTATTCGAAGAGTTGATGGGATACAGCCTGAAGGTTGCAAATGGTTTTCATAATTCATTAATTAAAAAACGATTTATCATGATGAAACATCAATATAAAGAACGTTTCGCCGGAGTGCGCAAAATAGCGTTGCTTCCTTTGTGTGCGGGTGTATTGGCTTTATTTTCTTTTACGGAAAAGCCGGTTCTGATTGAACCTGTATTGCCGATGGTATCTGTTTCGATGAAAGTAGAAACTCCCGAAGTCGTATCTAACGAAAAAAAGATGGATAGCGTAGGTGATGAAAAGTGTTTTCTGCTTTTGGACTCCCCAAAGATAGTTCATTACATACAGTCGGGAGAGGCGCATTTAGTTAAATCCGGATCCAGTCAACTACTTGCTAAGGTTACAACTCCTGTATCGAAAGTGCTGGATACGCTCTCGGAAGAGAAACCGAATCAGACTTCTCTGCACAGAAAAGAGGCTGATTATACTGTTGGCGTCGATTTACCTGCAGATCAGGTTGTATTGTCGCGTGCACCGTATAAACGAAGTATATATGTACGCTTTATTGAACGGACGAAAGAAGATACACGCGTTACTTTGGCCATACCGATATATTATGACCGGCACTGGTTACAGTTTGAAAAGGGATTGTCCATAGTAGACGAAGATACGAAAGATGTTTATAAGATTCGTTCACTTACCCGCGGAATTGAACTAAATCAGACTTATTGGGTTGTGGGACAAGAAAAGCAAATGCTGGAATTTACACTGGTCTTTCCTCCTCTTGACCGAAAGGTAAAAAAGATTAGTATCCGCGATTGTTTCCCGGAAGAAAGGGGATTGACACCTCCCAATGGCAGTTCATGGAGGTTGGAGAATCTGAAAGTTGACGATTTCCTTCCGACTGCCGCCCGAATAGCTGAGTATGATAGAGAGGGGCGTCCACTGCGTTCCGATAAATTGGAAGAAGTAACTCTTAATGCAAGTCAATTAGCCGTTTCTTCACGCCGGGGTGACGGAAGGTCTCGAATTCAGAAAATTGAAACTTTACCGGAGAAGACGTTGGTTGTCTTGAATATACCTATTCATTTTGACCGTCATTGGTTGGTCATAGGTAAGGGATTGTGTCTTGTTGATTCCAGAACAGGTGATGAATATCCGATTCTGGAAGAGGCGCATGGCATTGAAATGAATAAATTACTGTGGGTAGAAGGCTGTGAAGGACGTTCTGTGTTGTTGACACTCGTTTTCCCGAAGTTGCCAAAGAAAGTAAAAACAATCGATCTTTATAATAAATATCCGGATGCCGGAGTTATTTCACCAAGCAATGGAAGCAGTTGGGATTGGCGGAAAGTAAAGATTAAAGATTATCAGAAGGAACCCTATAAACGCATTATATTGTAGCCTGCTCTACAGTATTGATCTATTTTAGGCACGGATGTGGCAGATAAACAGATACTCTTGATTCTGTGGAATCTGCACGATCCGTGCCTATCATTTTATTCAACCTCAAAGACGGTAAGTACTGCTGCATGGTCTGATGCCCACACATAATCTATCTCGGGAGCCGTACGTACTATTTTGGATGATAATACTTTCAGCCCTCCTTTATAATAGATGAAATCGATACGGGACATTTGCATTTGCCCGTAGATGGCGGCAACAGTGCCTCCCTGATATGCAACTTCGTCCGGATTCTTCTCACGGAAACTATCTTTGAAACCATTTTCCAACATATAGCGGGAAGCGGGGAAAGCCACCGGACCGTATCCGTGATGCAATGGTTTGGCTCGTTCTGTCCAGTCAAGATGGCTACATGAGTTGAAGTCACCGGTGATAATGACCGGTATGTCTGTTTCCTGGTTCGGTACAATATCCTTTGTATAGATATTGCGGATATCGGGCAGTGCCAATATGGAATCTTCAGCGACCCAGACAGAAGGATCCAGTCCTTTCTCAGCGTAACCACTTGTATATTCCGGGCGGTAGGCATAACGAAGCCAACAGTCTACAAGCATTATCCGCTTACCGTTTGGTAAGGTTATTTTGGCTGGGTTCGATTTGAAGGGTTCCCGCCATGCTATGGGTTCCAACGGAAAGCGGCTGTACATGGCCAGGTTGTCTTTAAGAGAATGGGTTTTGAGATGATACCCTAATGAATCTGCCAGCATTCGTTGGATGCCATATGCTTCTTGCATCATGACCACGTCTGCATGGGTGCTTCGGATCAGGTCGAATACTCGCTGCTGCCCCTCGTTACCCAGATGAATACCTCCATGCCAGATGTTCCATTGAAGCACTTTTACTATATTGGAATGTGTTTGGTTGTTGCAAGTCACTTGTTTACGGACCTCTTCGGTAGCTGTTTCGGGAATATACTGTTTTCCGTTTAAGCGGAAAGAAGGTACGGAGGCATATAATGTATGTCCAGGAGTTGCCTCTTTTCTGACGTCGAATGTAAGAAGGAAATAGTTGATCCCCGGTTGTAACAGGATCTCTTCTCCCTGCTCCGGGCAGAGAGTCATTGACTGTTCGGGGGTATGCCCGTTGCCAAACAGTTCTTTGCGTTGCACGGATCGTGCCTCACTCCCGGTAGAATAAATATGGATTTGCTCAATATCTGCAAGAGTGGTCGTGCCGGTGAAATCGAGTTTCAGCTCTGTCAGTTTCAGCGGTTTTCGGGAACCTTGTACGGCTATTCTCAGTTTTAGTGCCTGGTCGTCTTTGCTTCCTTGATCAACATCCCATTCACTTTGGATGACTACGGCATTGAATAACTGTTGTTTTCCGTCATACTCTTTAAATGCTGTATTATCGTTAGGGACTGCATAAGCCAGCGGAGCTTTTCCATTGTATTTGTTGCGCCCATTGCGGATATGGTAAGCCTGATGTCCTTTGCCTACCCAATTGATGGATGTTTCTTCTTTCAGGTCGTCGAAGTTATAATATCCCCACAAGGATTTAAAAGCGGGATGACTGGCTTCTACGGGGCGATTCATCCATTGACGGATCGTTTGTCCCGGTAAAGCTTTGCGCCAAATGCGTACTTCATCAATCAATCCGCCGAAAGTATAATATACATCGTGAACTCCGATAGCACCGGGAAGGATGGAAATTGCCGTATCGGCTTTGGCCACTTGTTTTCCATCAAGATAAAGTATGGTCTGCTTTCCGTCACAAGCCAGTGCCACATGGTGCCATTGGTCATCCAATGCTTCCGGTGCCGAAAGATTGGCACGGGTAGAGTGAAGTTTGCCTTCTTTTACGACCAAAGGCAGATAGTCCACCCAGTTCAATTCACTGTATTCACCTCCTCCGATGATAACTTCAAGACTGTCCCATTTACAGTCGTTACCTTTAATCCAGGACTCCAAGGTCCACGAAGGTTCCAGAATTCCCATACCTGTCCGTACGTTATTGTCTTTCCCGTCGAGGCAGAGGGCGAGATTAGACTTCCCGCCTTTTGAGGCAGGAAGTTTACCCTGCATCTGCAGGGAGCAGCAGATGCAGAGGATGAATATTATTACATATTTCATTATGAATTTATTTGGTTTTGAAAGTCACGGTCCATGGTTTTGAACGTTTACCACTGGCCGAAATTACAGTAAACTCTTTGCTCAGTCCACTCCAGTCCTGATAGCCTCCGAGTGAAGGGGACAGGGTGGCTCCGGAAGAGAGTGTGCAGGTGGCAAAGACGTTGGACAGGTCAGTGCCGTTTTCTACGGTAATGGAGACGATACCTTCATCCGAAAGAATAACAGGGGTACCGATCTCTTCTTTATCCTGGTTATACACTTTAAAAGTCAATATTTCCGTTTTGTCATAATTCGGTACGTCCGGTATGTCGGGTTGTTCACACGAGACAAAGAGGCAGCCGGCAACAAAGCAGCAAATCAGTATAGAAATTATTTTATTCATAATCATGCTATATTTAAAATGTGATGAAATCAATCGTTAATATCCCGGGTTTTGTGTCAGTACGCTGGAGCGGACAATCTCGTCGTGAGGAATCGGTGTCAGGTACAAACGGTCATTCCAGGTACGGATGTCTGTTTTGGTTATCTTAAATTCCGTCGGTGAGACAAAGCGCACTCCATGCAGGGTCGTTTGGGTTTCGGGACCGACTTTCCAGCGGCGTACGTCGTAGAAACGTTGTTCCTCGAAAGCAAACTCGATGCGGCGCTCTTTCCGAATCAGTTCACGCAATTTTGCCGGATCGGATTCGGTAAGCGCAGGTAAGCCTACTCGTTGACGAATCACATTGACAGCTTTCCGGGCACCTTCTACATCACCGGTCTCAAGGCGCGCTTCTGCATCATTCAGATAAATCTCTGCGTAACGGAGGATGATCCAGTTGGTACTGAAGTCCGGACTGCTGGCGCCTGCGTACGGATAGTTATAGTTATCATAATCGATCCATTTCCAAACATTGTATCCGGTAAGTGAACCATCGCCTTTATCAGGAGTATCCATCAGATAGCGGTCTACAGTTACAGCACCTTTATCTGCATTGAAGAAAATCTGGGAACCATGGAAAACGATGTTAGCATAGAATCTTGGTTCACGTCCTTCATAGATGCCACAAGTATTGATGTCGAATACCTGATCGGCGGGAGCCTGTGAGTATTGCGTGGCAGGTGAGCCATCTGCCATTTCAAATGCGTCAACCAGTTCTTGGGTCGGGCCGAGGCCACCCCATCCGCGATCACCATATTTATCGTTGATATACGTCACCATGTTGCACACCATCATGTTGTTGTAGACATCCGGGCTTTTGTATTGGATGTCGAAGATGATTTCTTTGTTATCTTTGTTGGTAGTCCACCAGATAGAGCGGTATTTTTCCGGAGTAGTGCCATCTACCAGTTCATATCCCAGTTTGTATACTTCGGCACAACTCTTGATCACGTCTTCGTAGCGTTTGTCATACAGTTCCACTCTTGATTTCAGCGCATAAGCAGCACCTTTGGTGGCACGTCCCTTTTCTCTTGAACCATAAGACGCCGGCAACATTTCGGTTGCCTTTTTGAGGTCGTCCAGAATGAAGTCATAACATTCTTTCTCGGACGAACGGGGAATTTCCCAGTTATCCTCCATGGTGAGTACTTTATCCAGTAGAATGACACCGCCATATCGCTTTACCATTTCGAAATAGAACATGGCACGCAAGAAGTGAACTTCTCCCGTAAGTCTTGACTTCTCGCTTTCTTCGATGGTAGACGTACCGATTCGTTCGAAAAAACGGTTGCATTTACGTACCTTTACGTAATAATCTTCCCATACATCGTCATCCTGAGGGTCGGAAGCGCTGACCATATCATAGTTGAATTTGAACCAGCTTGCACGATATTTATCCCGTTGTGCTGAGACAGAATTGTCACTTCGGTTTTCCTGTAATTGCAGTCCGTCTACGGAAATTTCACTATATAGATCGTTTACGTAATATTTCACCAGTGTTTCGTCCGACCAGAAAGAATCGTCGGCGATTTCGTCCAGTGGAGCTTTGTTCAATACATCGCACGAACAGAAGAGCAATACAAATATGCAGAACAGGGCTGTATTTATCTTTTTCATAATCACGTTTCAATTTTTAAGTTTAGAATGTAATGTTAGCACCAAACACAAAGGTTTTCATTTGAGGATAAGCACTTCCGTCAGTAGAGCGCAACTCAGGGTCGAAATATTTTATTTGCGACCAGGTCAGCAGGTTAGAACCGCTGAAGTAAAGACGCAATCCTTGAATTTCGGATACCTTGGACAGTAGCAGTTTCTTGAAGTCGTAACCTATTTCTACATTCTTCAGGCGGAGGTATGAACCATTACGCATCCAGAAGGAAGAAAACAACTGGTTATTGGCGTTGCCTCCGTAATACAGGCGTGGAAATTCCGCTTTCGGGTTCTCTGGTGTCCAGGTGTTACCGATGTGATGTTCAAGCAAAGCTCCTCCGCGTCCCTCTATGTATGGGAAGGCCAGGTAACCATTGTAGTAAAAGTCTGCCAACGCTGCCCCCTGGAAGAAGAAGGTTACATCAAAACCTTTCCATTCGGCATTCAGGTTTAGTCCGTATACCAATTCCGGATAATTGCTGCGTCCGATAGCTATTTTATCTTCTGCGTCGATGATGCCATCTCCGTTTTGGTCTTTGTATTTAATGTCGCCTGCCTTGGCTTTGCCGAATTGCGGTTGAGGCCAGTTATTGGCTTCCTCGTCAGATTGGAACAGTCCCAGTGCTTCGTAACCGAAGTACTGACTCATGGAGTGTCCGGTACTGCGCTGTCTCGGGTTGTTTTTCTCTCCGGCAGGTTCCAGCAGGTCAATCACTTTGTTTCTGGCCCAGGTCAGGTTACCTGCAACGGAATAATTGAAATCGCGCAGATGATTGCGATGCGTAATGTTCAGGTCGATACCTCTGTTGTCTACTTTACCTACATTGGCAGCCGGTAATTTATATCCCAGGATAGCCGGCATATCTGTACGTTCACGCAGGATGTCGTTTGTCTTTTTATAGAACCAATCCGCTTCCAGATTGAGTTTTCCGTTGAAGAACGAGGCATCTATACCGATATTGAACATTTCAGAAGTTTCCCATGTAATGTTAGGATTCGGGAAACGGGTCTCAGTATATCCCGGAGCGATTTCCGGATTCTGACCGCCGAATACGGCATCGCCGCCTGTACCATAAGCAGACATATATTGGAACTGTCCGATGTTGTCTGTGCCGGCACGTCCCCATGAAGTTCTTAGTTTCAGATTGCTAAGCACTTCCGAGAAGGGTTCCATAAAAGGTTCTGCCGATATACGCCAGGCAGCCGATACAGAAGGGAAGAAGCCATAACGTTTGTTTTTCGGGAATTTTTCCGAACCATCGAGGCGTCCGTTCGCTTCCAGCATGTATTTCTCTTTATAGTTGTAGGTCAGACGGAATACCGAACCGATTTTACCGGTTTCGGAAGCACTGCCGCTATTATCCTTGTCTTTGTCTGGTCCGGCAAACAGTTGCTGGATGGAATAAATACGATATTTGGTACGTGAGGCCCAGAAGTTTTCGTCGGCTCCTTCCGAACGTGAGAATACAAATAATGCTCCCAATTGATGATCCTGCGCAATGGTTTTATTATAGGCTGCCTGGAACTCAAACGTCATGGCCTGACTTGTAGAGTACGTTTGTTTCAGTTCCGCACCTTCGCGGTTCGGTGAGTGTCCGTCATATTCTCCTGTAATTTTGTTCCACACATAGAAGTCTACCGGAGTAGTCCATCTCTTGATGCTGTTGAATATTTTGTCGTAGGAGAAAATACCCTTCAGATTCAGGCCTTCGAGTCCCGGGACATTGAAATCCAACATGAAGCGTGTGTTTAATACACTTTTACGATCTTTGACCCAACCTCCTTCGGTAGCCAGGCCGATAGGATTGACACCCAGTGACACTTTACCTAAGTTGCCGTCCGGAAAGCGTCCCGGATCTGTCTGCGGGTTACGGTGCATATTATTGAATACATCGGAAGTACTGCCGGCAATACTGTTTCTGTCTTCCTGGCGATAGGCCATATCTGCCGATAGATTCAGGTATTTGTCCACAATGTTGGCGTCTATATTCACACGTGCGTTATATCGGTTGAAACCGGAGGTCGATTCATTGGTACGTGTGTCACCATAGAGGGCATCCTGTTTCACATAGCCGAATCCTGCAAAATATTTCACCTTATCAGAACCGCCGCTTGCCGTCAGGCTGTGCATCTGTTGCCAGGCGCGAGGGAGCAATACCTCTTTGTTCCAGTCCGTGTTAGGATAACCGTAGGGGTCGGAACCATCTCTGAACTTCTGTAACTCCTCTTCATTATAAATGCCATACATACCCGGGTCTTCGCCCAAATCCATTTCTTTGTTGCGCCAAGCCTCATTCATGAAGCGTGCATGATCATAAGAACTGGCAATCTCAGGCATACGGGTGGGGGTACCGAAACCTACTTTGAAGTTATAGTCTACTTGTGCTTTGCCACTTTTACCACGCTTTGTAGTGATAAGGATTACACCGTTTGCTCCGCGTGCACCGTAAGGGGCTACGGCAGAGGCGTCCTTTAATACCGTCATGCTCTCGATTTCACTGGGGTCGAGTTGAGCCATACTGCGTCCGATGATACCATCCACTACAATCAAGGGAGAAGAGGAGGTAGGTGAGCTGGAACCACGGATAATGATGGTCGGGTCATCGTATCCAGCTTCACCGCCGGTTTGCTGGATCAACACCCCGCTGACACGTCCTCCGAGTGAGGAGGCCAGATTGGCAGTAGGTACATTCTTGAGCGAAGATACCTTTAGCGTAGAGGCTGAAGCAGTCACAGTCTGTTTTTTCTGTGAGCCATAGCCTACTACCACTACTTCGTCCAGGGTTTTAGTGTCTTCTTTCATTTGGATATTGAAAGACGATTTGCCATTCACCGGTATTTCCTGAGTCAGGTAGCCGATGTATGAAATCACTAATACTGATTTCTCTGGCACTTCCAGCGTGAAGTTTCCTTCAATGTTTGTAATATCTCCTGTTCCCGGTTGCCCTTTCAGCGAAATGTTGGCTCCGATAATCGGGTCACCGATCTGATCGATCACCACACCTTTGATTTTGATTCTGCGCTCTTGCTGGGTGATTGTCGTTTCGGACGCTTTTTCTTTGTCTACATACAGAGAAATGTAGTTATTGGAGAACTTATACGTCAGTTTTTTGTTTCTGAGTGCCGTTTTCAGGATTTCCGTCACAGTGGCATGGGTGTTTTTTACCTCGACTTCCTGTGAAAGGTCAATTTCGGCATCACGATACATGAACAGATAATTAGTCTGTTTCTCGATTTCACGCATTAACTCACCGAAAGTCAGACTACTCTTGGAGAGAGTTACACGAGCCTCCTGCGATTTTACGTTACCAGCCTGGAGCTGAAAGAGAAAAACGAATATAAAGAACACGGACAGTTTCATAATTCGTATAATATGTGTTAATTCAAGTTGTTGATGGACATACCATTTCTGCAACAAGTTTTTTTTCATAACTTTGTCGTACGTTTAAAGATTAATACTATAGGTCTATTTCGAGATGGATAAAAGATAGTATTGACTCTTTCGGGGGTGAGTGTTGGTAGCGCTCACCCTTTTTTGTCACACTATCCATTGTTGGGGTGAAAAATATTTAAGTCATAGTGCTGATTTGTTTTTAAAGGTTAGACATTGGTATTTAATAAATCTCATAATGCTCGTCATCTGTTTTTTTGAATTTGAAGTGGTATACTCCTTGCAGGGCTATCAGGATATTGTCCACATCCTCGCTTTGCCGGATTTTACCGGAGATTCGTTCATCCAGCTTCACATCTCCGGTGAATTTGAACTGTACGTTGTACCACAGGGTCAGGTAATTCAGAATCTCTCCGAAGGGTTTTGAACGGAAACTAAAGATGCCGCTTTTCAGGTATTCTTCATTATCGAAGTTGGAGGTCGACACTACCATGCGGTTGTTTACCAACGATACTTTCTCGTGAGGATTCAGGTATACCTTCTCGTTCCTGTTGTTTTTGTTATAGACCAACACACGGCCTTCTACGAGGCAGGTCTCAAACTTATTCTCTTTTCCGGCATAGGCGAACACGTTGAATCGGGTACCCAATACTTGTATGTTGAACCGTTGCGTTTTTACGATAAAAGGTTTTTTGGCATTTTTGGTCACCTCAAAATACCCTTCGCCATTTAGCTCTACCGTACGGCTCTTCCGGTTGAATGCATTGGGGATTTTGATTTTACTCTGAGGGCTTAGCCATACGGAAGTACCGTCCGGAAGAGTCATGTTGACTCGTTGCCCTTTAGGGACATTGATTTCTGTATATAAGTCTTTTTGTCCGATCTGTGCATATCTGTTGCTAATAAACCAGGTAGTGGTGACCAGCAGACAGATTGCGGCTGCATACTTTAGAAGCCCGATACGGAAGCGGTGTATAGAACGTCGTTTCAGTCGTTTGTCGAATTCAGCTATACCTGTTGCGGTCTTTTCCCGGTCTCCTTCCTGTGATGTGAGTCCGGAGATGGCCCATACAGCTTTCATGCGTGCAAATTCTTTTTTAGCTTCCGGATTATTCCGGAGTCTATTCAAAAAATCCGCTTTTTCGGTGGCTGACATGGCACCTGTGAAGTATTTTTTTAGTTCATCATTCATGGTTCCTTGAGTGGTTTTACAGTAAAGACAATCGGGGATGCATTTACCACCAAAGGAAATATAAAAAAATCTTCTAAATAATAAAAACAAGTAAGGGAAGATAGTCTTTAAGTTCTGATCTGAGTTTACGCAATGCGATAGATATTTGATTTTCAACAGTATTGACGGATATGTTCAGACGCTCGGCTATCTCTTTATATTTTAATCCTTCTATCCGGCTGAGGAGAAAAATTTCTCTGCAACGTTCAGGTAACTTTTGCATTGTCTGGCTTAATAGATTTTCTACTTCCGGAATGGAGGAGACAGCTTCGTCGAACTGTTCCAAAGCATATAGGTTCAGTTGATATTCCAACTCTTCGTCTGCTTTCAGTGAACAGGTTTTAGCCTGAATATACGACTGGTGTTTCAGAAAGTTTAAACATCTGTTTTTGATCAGTGTGAAAAGAAAGGCATCCAGATGTTCTATGTCTTTCAGTAGGTCCAGATGTTCCCACAGATAAAGAAAGGTATCCTGCACTATGTTTTCTGCATCCTCTTCTGCAATGACATAGGTTTGTGAGAAGCGGAGCATTCTTACATAATATATAGAATATATGTCTGAAAAACTTTTCTGTGTTTCCAGTAGATGATTAGGCTGCATTCTTTTTAGCGGACTTATTTCTTTTGTCTATAGTATAAGATATGTTTAGATTGCAAATATAACTAAATAGTTTGCAATGTAGGAGAGTAGTTTTAATTTTTATTTTGCTTATTGTGAAGCATCTTTCTTTAATATGTTTTTTCGGAAAATGCTTTTTTTTATTGGAATACGGTTGAATAGGGGTAAAATCGTGGACAGTGCCTTTTCCGCCCTCTCATTCGCGAAATGCATTTCTATCTTCTATCTTCCACCTTTTCCATCTTTTTATCTGATTATCATTTAGTTAATACGGTGGAAGATCGCGTTTTCAGCCCATTTATCTTCCACCCTCATCTTCCATCTTCCACCCTCTTCCATCGCTTGAAAAACTTTCCTAATTCCCTCGTATTCAGAAGTATACTTTTTGTTTCTTGTCAGTTTTCCCCTTAAAAAGCATTTTCATATCCCCGCTTGTTTGTTTGAAAATGCTCTGCTTTTTTCCGGAAGTCCTTTGTTATTTGCCGCTTGGGATATTCTTTGCTCCCCGTCCGCCCCATTTCCTGTCCGTTATTCCCTTTCTCCCGCCTTCCTGAATAGACGGTGTCTGTCCTTTACCTTGTCCTCCCTCCTTTCCTTCCGCCGGCGCTTTCCCTCAAGCATGGTCTGTCCGAAGCATACGTTG